>PVMN01000137.1_pt1 | contig 174398 bp, 153 predicted proteins | sample 1853401 | NCBI WGS metagenome assembly PVMN01 (sample SAMN08533510, study PRJNA380276) | Human gut metagenome, whole genome shotgun sequencing project.
GAGAAGGGTTCATTATTCAATGTGAAGGTTTGGATGAAGCTACTGGTGAAAAAGAAAGGCCCGTATCCGTTCTGGATATGAGCCTTGCAAGAATTGGTGAATTGTAATCCTTGCTTTATGGAATGGAATTTTCTGATGTGTCAGTTTCTCGATTATAGTTGCGACACTGTCATATGGAGCGATTCCCATATCTGCGACCATATATAATGCCACTCCCATAGATGCCATCAGCTGAGCAAGCAGCAGTGCAAGGATACGCAGTGGCAGATTCATCTGAATCTGCACTACATCATTCGCTACATAACAAATAAAGTCTGCAATGTATCCGACAAGAATGCAAAGAAAGTAATCAAGAGTATGTTTAAAAATGTGGCAGACGGGAAAGACGTTGTTGTAACATTTCAGAATTAGAAGAAAATTAGATGAGAAGAGGCAAATTGTAGTAATTGGCATTTTATGAGCCGAAAAAGTATGTTATAATTGATGATTGAGAATAATTAACAAAAGGGAAATGGGTATGAAAAAAAAGGAAATAAATTATCAATTACTGATAAGAAGAATATGTCTTATCGTACTTGATATCATATGTATTATCGCAGCATCAATTCTGGCATTACTGACACGTTTTGAGTTCGATTTCAGCCAGATTCCGAAAGAATTCTTAAAAGTAATCTATAAATACGGACCATTCACCATAGTCATAACATTAATTATATTTTCACTTTTCCGTATCTACAGTAGTTTATGGGAGTACGCAGGGATTGAAGAAGTATTCAGTCTGATCGCAGCCTGTCTTGCGGCGGCCGTAGCGAAGATTGTCATCATCTTATTTACATGGAGCGTTATGCCAAGAAGCTGGTATGTACTGGATACAATTTATCTGATGATCCTGATCGGGGCAACAAGAGTATCTTACCGACTGATACGTCTGCGCAGACAGAACCGTACATTCCCATGGTCAAAGAGAAAGAAAGTCATGATCATCGGCGGAGGAGAGGCCGGAAGAAGTCTGATCACAGAGATCCAGAACAGTAAATATCTGGATCAGAAGGTTGTCTGTATCATAGACGATGATCCGTATAAGATCGGAAGATATATTAAGGGAGTCAAGGTTGTCGGTAATCGGAACAGTATTAAGAAAAGCGTCAAGAAATACAATGTCCAGCAGATCATCCTGACGATACCATCGGCAAATGCAGCAAAGATCAGACCAATCGTGGAGATCTGTCAGGATACAAACTGTGAACTTATGATCCTGCCGGGAGTATATCAGCTGGTCAACGGAGAGGTCAAGGCAAGTAAACTGCGTCCGGTGAATATTGATGACCTTCTGGGAAGAGATGAAGTCCATGTCAATCTGAACGAGGTCATGGATTATGTATCAGGAAGAGTGATCATGGTAACCGGCGGCGGAGGTTCGATCGGAAGTGAATTATGCAGACAGATCGCAAAGCACAGCCCGAAACAGCTGATCATCTTCGACATCTATGAGAACAATGCATATGATATCCAGCAGGAATTGTTAAGGGAACAGCCGAAGCTTGACCTGGTGGTGCTGATCGGTTCTGTACGTGATGAGAACCGTATCAACAGTATCTTCGAACAGTACCGTCCGGAGATCATCTATCATGCGGCAGCACATAAGCACGTGCCGCTTATGGAGGGCAGCCCGAACGAGGCTATCAAGAATAATGTCCTCGGAACTTATAATATGGTCAGAATGGCAGATAAATGGAATGTTAAGAGATTTGTACAGATATCTACAGATAAGGCTGTCAACCCAACGAATATCATGGGAGCTTCCAAGAGAATCTGTGAGATGATCATACAGACTTATAATAAAGAATCGAACACAGAATATGTAGCAGTGCGGTTCGGTAATGTACTTGGAAGTAACGGAAGTGTTATTCCTTTATTTAAAAAACAGATTGCAGAAGGAGGACCGGTAACCGTCACACATCCGGAGATCATCCGCTACTTTATGACGATTCCGGAAGCGGTATCACTGGTACTTCAGGCAGGTGCCTATGCCAAAGGCGGAGAGATCTTCGTCCTGGATATGGGAGAACCGGTAAAGATCCTTGATCTTGCAAGGAATATGATCCGGCTGTCAGGCTATAAAGTCGATCAGGATATCAAGATTGAATTCACGGGACTGCGTCCGGGAGAAAAATTATACGAAGAACTTCTGATGGACGAAGAAGGTATGACGGATACACCGAATAAGCTGATACATATCGGACATCCGATTGATGTAGATGAAGTCAAGCTCGCACATGCACTCAGAGTCCTTGAGAGCGCAGCACAGAATGAGACCGATGATATGCGTCTGATCGTGGAAAGCATCGTTCCGACCTATCATCCAAAATTAAATAAATCAACACAATAGAACCAGAGAATACAGGAGGCATAACAGATATGTTCAAAGAGGATCATTTGTCTTTCAGACAAAGGAAATATATGAAGGTTAAGAACATAATAGGAAGAGCTCTTGGAGGGATCGGTCTGGTGGTATTATCACCCGTCTATCTGGCAATTATTGTGGCGATCAAGAAAGAAGACGGGATCACAGCTCCTGTCTTTTTTTCGCAGAAAAGAGTAGGAATCCATAAGGAATATTTTAACCTGTACAAATTCCGCTCCATGCGCACAGATACGCCGCACGATAAGCCGACCCACCTTCTGGAGAACCCGGATCAGTACATAACAAAAGTAGGACATTTCCTGCGGAAATCATCACTGGATGAACTTCCGCAACTTTGGAATATCGCCAGAGGAGATATGGCCGTGATCGGACCGAGACCGGCACTTTGGAATCAGGATGATCTGATCGCAGAACGTGATAAGTACGGGGCTAATGATGTAAAACCAGGACTTACCGGATGGGCACAGATCAACGGAAGAGATGAACTTGAGATTCCTGTCAAAGCCAGACTGGACGGCGAGTATGTAAAAAAGATGGGGCCGCTTATGGATATCCGTTGCTTTATCGGAACGGTATTCTCCGTGCTTCGAAGTGACGGAGTCGTAGAAGGCGGAACCGGAGCAAAGAAGAAACTTATGGTCATCACCAATCATTCTTATATGCTGTGGCAGTTCAGAAGAGAATTGATCGAGAAACTTATGGAAGATTATGATGTGATCATCAGCACACCATTCGTAGGACATGAGGATGACTTTGCAGCTATGGGCTGTACGATGATCGAGACGGATGTGGACCGCCGTGGGATCAACCCGAAGACGGATATGAAGCTGTATCTGACCTACCGCCGGTTATTAAAAGAACATCACCCGGATATGGTAGTTACCTATTCGATCAAGCCTAACGTATATGCAGGATATGCCTGCCGACAGATGCGGATCCCATATTGTGTCAACGTACAGGGACTCGGAACTGCATTCCAGAAGAAGGGACTTCGGGAGATTGTTATAAGAATGTATAAAATAGCCTTAAAAAAGGCAAAGACAGTGTATTTCGAAAATAAGGGAAATGCGAAGGTGTTCCTGCAGGAGCAGATCATCCGTCGGGAACAGATGTGTCTGCTTAAAGGGGCAGGAGTAAATCTTAAGTATTATACTTATCAGAAATATCCGGAGAATGACAAAGTGCATTTCCTATATCTTGGAAGGATCATGAAGGAAAAAGGAATGGACGAACTGTTCTATGCAGCGAAAGAACTACAGCGAAAAGAAGTACCGTTCGTTCTGGATCTGGTAGGATTCTTCGAAGATGAATACAAAGAAAAGATTGATAAGCTGGTGGATGCAGGGATCGCAGTATTCCATGGATTCCAAGAAGATCCGAGACCGTATTATGCCATGGCCGACTGTGTCGTGCTCCCAAGTTATCATGAGGGAATGTCAAATGTACTTCTAGAAGCAGCGGCAACCGGACGGCCGGTGATCACCAGCAATATTCCGGGCTGTAAGGAAGCCGTAGACGATGGTAAGAGCGGTCTTCTGTGTGAAGCAGAGGACTGGAATGATCTGTACCGTAAGATGAGTAAGATCGTCCAAATGAGCCGTATAGAACGCGAAGCAATGGGAGTATGCGGCAGAGATAAGATGGCGCGGGAATTCGATAAGGATAAGGTTGTGAAGAAGACGATACAGGGAATCGAGAGAGTATAATATAATCAAAGACGGTAAAAAGGAAACTCCTTTTTGGCAGGTGCCAGAAAGGAGTTTCCTTTTATTAAAGATTTTTATTAAAGATTTTTATCTAAGCTTTTTTATCTACCTTATCTACGGAATCTTCTCTTACAGATCACAGCTGCGATCACAGCAAGTGCTGCCAGAGAAAGAAGTGTGTACATCCATACCGGTGACTGATCGCCGGTTCTGGCTGCAGCTTTGTTAGCAGCTTTGCCGTTGGTTGATTTGTTAATATTTATATTCTTGGTTGTATTCTTGTTATTATTCAGGTTCTGATTCGGCTTCAGATTCTGTCCAGGATTCTTCGGATCATCCGGTGTACCAGGATCCGGTTTGTCAGGATTCTCCGGGTCATCTTTGGCCTGGATCGTGTAAGTGGTCCATCCGCGTGCCAGAGGAAGCGAATATGTCTCACCGTCTAAAGTAACCTTCTTACAAGGCTCGCCATACGCGGACACATCGTCCATGACAAGCTCTGCTTTCGCATGATAAGTACCTGCCTTGGAAGGAACTTCGGAAAGTTCTTCTCCGACAGCACCGTTATCATCTGCATAGTAAGTCATCTTATAAGCAACGCCCTCTACCTCTTTGCCCAATACATAAGTATGGAAATATGGTGCAAGGTCGATCGGAGATCCGTTCTCCGTAAATGTCTCGTCATACGCACGGCTTAATACCGGAGCGTAATCAGATCCATACCAGGTGTAATAAAGTGCTTTCAGGAATTCGGTTCTTTCCGCATCTTTCTCGGCGTCTGTAGAAGGAGTATAGCCTTCTTCGTGGTTAGTGAAGTAATTGCGCAGTTCATTTGCCGCAAACTGCATGCCGGCCTCATCTGCTGTCGTGTAGATGGTGAAACGCTTGTTCTTGAATGTAGTACCTGTCTTGACATTCTTATCATTTACAATAACGATATTGGCTTTGTAGTAAGATGTGATGACATTATTACCAATGTACATTGCACCGGCGGTACTTTCGTCTGTCGGAACAATCTTACCATTCTTGTCATAAGTCAGTTTGTAGTAAGTATCTTTGGCTTTCTGACCGATGCCGGATTCATTGGATACGGTCTCTACCGTGTGATAGTTAAAGTACGTGTCAGCTTCTTTGAAAGGTTCTGTAGAACGGAAATACTTCACAAAGTCTTTTGCAACATCTTCAAACTGAGACTGATCGCCGGCTGTGTAACCTTCTCCTGAGAATACGATCGTCTTATTGTTGTAATAAGGCATAGCACCCGGATAATCGGCTGTATCGTTATTCTGAAGGGTCGTAGACTTGAAGGTGATCTCATAGTCTTTGGTCTTGCTGCTGATCGCAGTTCCTGTGGCTTTGTCATAAGCGGTAAGGGTTACGCTGTAACGGCCAGGAGTTACCGGTGCTTCGTCGCTGTCATAGTCATAAGTGATCTCAGCGGCGTAAGGAACAGTTCCTTTATAATGCGCTTTTACCGTATAGTCTTTGTCATAATTAACGGTATAATTAAGGTCAGCAGGTTTGCCGTCGTATACCTTGGACGGAACATCGAGAGTGATGAGGTCCGGTAATTCGATCGTGTAGGCAGCTGTCTGACTGCATTTCTCATATGTGCTGTCTCCGGCAAATGTAGCTTCGATGGTATAAGTTCCGGCTTTGTTAGGAATACCGGATACTACGTTGCCATCCGCATCCTTGTAAGTAAGCGTTAAAGCATCACCAAGCTTATCGCCTGTGATCTCATTCTTACCTCTGCGGAGGATAAAATATTCACGCATATCTTTGCCTGTGTCAGACTCATAGAACATGTCTGCATAAGGCTGGAAGAATAACTTCGTTACGTTTGAATCCTGGCAGAAGGTCTTGCGGATCTGTTCTTTACACACTTCACAGAAAGCATACTGCTTGCCAAGGAAACGCATCTTACAATTCTGGTGTGGACGGTACCATCCGTTACCGCCATTGTCATATTCGTAGACACCGACACCATTCTTACCGATGAAGCGTGACCAGCGGACCTTTGCCGGATCAGACTCAGCTGTCATATTCGGCATCTCGGCCGCATAGCTTGCACCTGCGAAATATTCATCCGAAAGTTTGGCAGTGGTGTGTCCAAGCTCGTGAAGCATCATCTCGAGTGATTCATTATTAAGAGAAGCAACACATACATCTCCGCCGCTTCCGCCGTATGTAGTAGCATTGACGATCACAACATTAAAGTCTGCTGCAGGAAGGTACTGATCTGATAACTGCTTTGCTTTCTTAGATCCATCTGAACTGATCGTAAGAAGACGCTGCATACCGCCTGACCAGAATGAAGATCCGAAGTAGGTGTCGCGTGTGTCTGCGTTCGCCTGCTCCTGGTTGATCGCTGTGTCTGCTTTTGCGCCCGATTCATTCGATACAACTCCGAGAGCGTAGATCTTGATTGTATCTTTGAACTCATTCCAAGGAGAAGTATCCATCAGATAATCCGCGGTATTCTGAGCATTGGTATAGAACGAATCCTGCTCGGAAGCAGTGAAGCCGTCGCCGAAGATCAGCAGGACGAAAGCATCTTCGTCAGCCAGACTCTTGTCACCGTATACGAGGTGAGGAGTCTTGTCCGGAATCGGATCGGTAACTGCATCGTCAGCTGCCTTTGCTTCCTTTGTCTCCTTCACGTCCTGCTTAGCAGCTTCCTTAGCGGATGAAGCATCTGTTGCAGAAGTACCGGCTACAGAATCTGATACAGAATCCGAAACGGAATCGGGAGTGGTCAGGTTCGCATCGGTGGTCGCTGCATCTGTGGAATCCGTTACGTCCTTAACTTCCGGTGCCTCAGGACTTACAGTCTGTTCTTCGGAAGTAACCGGATCGGCTGCGAATGCATGACCAGGCGGTACCAGTAATGAAGAAATTACCAGTGCGCCCGCCAGGACAGGAGCAAATCTCTTTTTCCAATAACTTTTTCTAAACATATAGGCCTCCTTTCAGTAATGCCAATGTGTGTTGGGCGTTACACGATAATTATCTCCCTTACATCATGTAAACACCAAATGTGTTAAAGTCAACATATCATATAAAATGCACAAACGCAATAGAAAAAAGCGGAATAATATGGCAAAAATGACGAAAAGAATAGAAAAAGGAGATACATGAGAAAACGTGAAGTGTTATGAATGGAAAAGAAGGTGATATAAAACTTGTAGGGGTAGAAATGGAATATGAGAGGTAAATAAGAAAAAACGTTATAAATTACGAGATATCGGTACAAATGGTGAGTTATGCTTATCGTGCTGTATTGGAATATTAAGGAATATATGGTAGAATTAAGTGTTGAAAAACGCATGAAGCAGGTAAGAGAATCCCTGCAATATCAATCAATTATTTGGAGAAGAATATGGATAAGAATTATATATTGATAATCGGATGGGTTGCCGTGATGGCGATACTGTCTGTATTGACATCGGTGAAACAAGAGGAGACGGTGTGTGGGAAAAAAGAATATCGGTGGAGACCGGTGTGGGCGGTTGTGACATTCTTACCGTTGATTATATGGTGTGGATATAGAGGAAATATAGGCGATACGTGGGCATACAAAAAAAGCTTTTCCGAAATGCCGGTAAGTTTAGGCGGTATGGCGTCTTATATGGCAACAGTAAAGAAGGATAAAGGCTTCTATTTTGTGTCAGCGGTCATCAAATGTATTGTAGGAAATCACGTTAATATATATTTTATAGTATTAGCTGCGATTCAGGCGGGGGTGTTGATATATGTATATCGTAAATATTCCAGCAGATATCTGGTAAGCTTTTTCTTATTTATTGCTTCGACAGATTATATCTCTTGGTTGTTCAATGGTATCCGACAATTTCTGGCTGTTACGATTACGTTCATAGGAATTAAATTCATACTGGATAAGAAGTACGCAAAAGCAATTATTTTAATTCTGATTGCCTCATTGATGCATCAGAGCGCTTTACTGGTTATTCCATTTATCTTCATTGCACAGGGAAAGGCATGGAATAAAAAGACATTACTTTTTATGGTTGCGGTTATTGTAATTGTGGCTGGTATTGGGCAGTTTACAAATGTGTTGGATTCTATGTTAGCCGAGACGCAATATAAAAATGTTGTGTCTGACTGGCAGAGTTGGAATGATAATGGAACGAATGCATTGCGTGTATTAGTGTATGCAGTGCCATCGGTACTGTCTTTAATAGGATTAAGATTTATACGGAATGAAGATGATAAAGTTATTAATCTGTGTACGAATATGTCAATCGTATCTGTTGGATTCTATATAGTATCTATGTTCACAAGTGGAATATTTATTGGTCGTCTTCCAATTTATTTCTCGTTATATAGTTATATCTTATTGCCATGGGAGATTGATCATATGTTTACCAAACGATCAGCAAGATTGATTTATGTTGTAATGGTAGTGGGGTATCTGGGATTCTATTTGTATAGTGTTAATAATCTTTTGGGATAGAGGGAGAATAATGATTCGAGTATTACATGTTGTTACATATATGGGGCGCGGAGGTCTTGAGACGATGCTTATGAATTATTATCGTCATATAGATCGAAGTAAAGTACAGTTCGATTTCCTAGTGCATAGAGAATTTGAAGCGGATTATGACGAGGAAATAAAGTCTTTAGGCGGAAGAATCTATCACGTATCAAGGCTTGTGCCGTGGAGTAGAAGATACAAAGCAGAATTGAGATGCTTTTTTAGAACTCATCCGGAATATAAGATTGTACATGTACATCAGGACTGTCTGAGTTCTGTAGCGTTGCAATGTGCGAAAGAATGCGGAATTCCGGTTCGAATTGCGCATAGTCATAACAGTAATCAAGACAAAAATATTAAATATTTGTTTAAAAGATATTATATGAGAAAGATCCCTGAAACATCAACGGAATTATTTGCCTGTGGTAAAGCAGCGGGAGACTGGATGTTTGGAGGAAAAACTTATCGGCTTCTTCCGAATGCAATTGCAGCGGAAAAGTATATTTATGAAGAAGAAAAGGCAAAAAAAATAAAAAAAGAGCTAGATCTTGAAAAAAATATAGTTATTGGACACATTGGAAGATTTAATCCGCAGAAGAATCATAAATTTCTGATAGACATTTTTGAAAAGTGTTTTGAAAAGAATCAAAAAGTAAGATTAATGTTGATAGGAGATGGAGAAGGGCGGAAAGAAATAGAAAACAAAGTAAAAGAACGGGGATTACAAGATAATGTCATTTTTATGGGCGTTAGAAGAGATGTCCCGGAATTATTACAGGCAATGGATGTGTTCGTATTCCCCTCCTTATACGAAGGACTTCCAGTTACAATGATTGAGGAGCAGGCGGCAGGAGTGCCTGCGGTTATTTCGAATCGAGTGTCGGAAGAATGTATTATTACAAAAGATCTGGTGAAAGTGGAAGGGCTGGAAGAAACTCCAGAACAATGGGCAGGCGAAATCTTAAAACAGGTAAAGATTAGCAAGCGTGACAGAAGTGAAGAAATCAAAAAAGCAAAATATGATGTAGAGACAACCGCAAAATGGCTGGAAGAATATTATCTTAAGAAGGCAGAGGTGAACTGATATGGCATTATTAACAGTATTTACACCTGCATACAACAGGGCAAGCACTTTACCACGTACATATCAGAGCCTTTGTGAGCAGGAATGCAAAGATTTTATATGGTTAATCGTAGATGACGGATCAAGTGATAATACAAGGGAACTGGTAGAAGGTTGGAAGAACCAGGATAACGGATTTGAGATACAGTATATTTATAAAAAAAACGGAGGAATGCACACTGCTCATAATGTAGCGTATGAGAATATACATACAGAATTAAATGTATGTATCGATTCTGATGATAGAATGGCAGAAGGGGCTGTGAAAAAAATAAAAACTGCATGGCTGAAAGCAAGAAATAAAAATTATGCCGGTTTGATAGGACTGGATGCAGACATGAATACCGGAAGAATCATAGGAAAAGGCTTTCCGAATGGATTAAAAGAGACCACACTTGGAGGTTATTATGCATCTGGTGGAGAGGGAGATAAAAAATTAGTTTATCGTACAGATGTTATCAACAGTGTTCCACCGTATCCAGTGTTTGAAGGCGAAAAGTATGTTGGATTGGTGTATAAATACACGTTAATTGATCAAAAATATAAGCTTTTTGTGCTGAATGACGTATTATGTGATGTTGAGTATCAAATGGATGGATCGAGCAATACGATGTTCCGGCAATATTTGAAAAATCCTAAAGGATTTGCTTTTTTGAGAAAGGTGGCAATGACTTATCCGACCAGTAAGAAGAGATTGATTAGAGATTGTATACATTATTGCTCTAGTAGTTTGATTGCAGGAAATAAAAATTATATTGTTGAATCACCAAGAAAAGTACTTACTGTTTTATGTACACCATTGGGATGGATATTAACGACCGTAATTAAGAAAAAGTGTAAATAAATTTGAAAATTGGTCAATTAAAAAGGAGAAACTAATGATTCCAAAGAAAATACATTATTGTTGGTTTGGAAAGAATGAATTACCGACAAAAGCAAAGAAGTGCATTGCGAGTTGGAAAAAATATTGTCCAGATTATGAAATTGTTGAATGGAATGAAGACAATTATGATGTACATCAAAATGCTTATACGACGTATACGTATGACAACAAAAAGTTCGCATTTTTAAGTGATTATGCACGTTTGCAAATTATTCTTCGAGAAGGGGGAATATATTTTGATGTTGATGTGGAGGTTGTAAGGTCATTGGATGAATTGCTTAGGTATCCGGCTTTTTTTGGATTTGAGACAGAAGAATATGTAAATACAGGAGTAGGATTTGGGGCAGAGATAGGAAATAAGATTGTTGAAGGGATGCTAAATGAATATAATCTACTCCTTGATGGAAAACATGGAACAAGAGGATGTCCAATATTGAATACAGAAGCATTGGAAAAAAAAGGTCTAATACGAAATGGACAGAAGCAGCAAATAGAAGGAGCACAAATATTTCCAGTAGAATATTTTAATCCATATGATGATCCGACAGGAAGACTTAATAAAACGACAAAGACTTATTCAATTCATTGGTTTGCTAAAAGTTGGATGGGTAAAAAAGAAATATTAAGAAGTCAAATATTAAAACCGGTTCACCGAATATTTGGAAAAGATGTTTTCAGAAGAGGTAAATAATGAAGAAAATATTAATAGTATCACATGCATTGGAGATAGGTGGTGCAGAAAGAAGTCTAATAGGATTATTAGATGCTATAGATAAAAAAGAATATCAGGTGGACTTGTTTTTGTTGCGCCATGAAGGAGAATTGTTTTCGTTTATTCCTGAAGGTATTCATTTATTATCAGAGATACCATCATATACAGTACTTGCACGTCCGATGGTACAGACTTTAAAAGAAGGACATGTAGTATTAACAGCAGCAAGAATGTATGGGAAAATAAAAGCAAGTAAGTATATAAAAAGACATGGACATACAGACAGCGGGGTACCACTTGAGTACAGTCATAAATATACATATCGTTTTATGCCAGACATCCAACCAAATGAGGAATATGATCTGGCAATCAGCTTCTTGACTCCACATTATATTGTCGCACATAAGGTGCATGCAAAAAAGAAAATAGCTTGGATACATACAGATTATAGTAAGATTCAGATTAATAAAAAATCAGAAATAGAAATGTGGTTAGCGTATGATAGGATAATTTCAATATCTGATGATGTGACAAAAACATTTCTCAAAATCTTTCCAACATTATCAGCAAAGATTGTTAAAATAGAAAATATTATTCCAGAAAAATTAATTGTACATCAATCAAAGGAGTTTGTTCCAATAGAAGAGATGCCGGATGATAGTATAAAAATATTGTCTATTGGAAGATATTGTACAGCCAAAAATTTTGATAATGTACCAAGGATATGTAAATATTTGGTAAGCGGAGGGATGAATGTAAAATGGTATCTTATAGGATTTGGTTCAGATGAAAAACTTATAAAAGAAAAGATAAAAAAAGAACATATGGAAAAAAATGTTATTATGCTTGGGAAAAAATCTAATCCATATCCGTATATTTGCAGATGTGATTTGTATGTTCAACCTTCAAGATATGAAGGGAAATGTGTTTCTGTAAAGGAAGCGCAAATGTTGGGAAAACCTGTAGTAATTACTAATTATGAAACAGCAAAAAGTCAATTGGAAGATGGAGTGGATGGAATAATTGTGTCCATGGATAATGAAAAGTGTGCAGAACAAATAGAACAGGTATTAAAAGATGATGAAAAAATGAAGAGAATATCCCAAAAGTGTATGGAAAAGGATTATTCTAATGCTACAGAAATAGAAAAAATATGTAGTATGTGTACATATTAATTGAACTTAATCAAGTTAGAAGAAAGAGGAAAAAATGGTATTGGTTAGTATTGTTGTCCCAATTTATAAAGTCGAAAAATTTTTATCAAGATGTGTTCAGTCGTTGTTGAATCAGACTTTGAAAGATATTGAGATAATCTTGGTTGATGATGGATCGCCGGATAAATGTCCTGAAATGTGTGAGGACTATTTGAAAGTAGATAAGAGAATTAAAGTTGTACATAAGGAAAATGGCGGTTTAAGCAGTGCGCGGAATGCCGGAATCAATGTTGCTACTGGAAAATATATAGGTTTTGTAGATTCGGATGATTCAATATTACCTACTATGTATGAAGAATTATATAATGTGATTAATAAGTATAATTGTGATTTCGCTATGTCGGATTATGAGAGGATTATGCGTGATGGAAGAGAAAATTTAAAAAGTCTTAATATTGCAAAAGGATACTATGATAAGAACCGAATTATTAAAGAAATTTATCCAGAGCTAATTATGGGGCGTAATCTGGATTATGGTCCATTGTTGTCAGTTTGGCATTGTTTATATAATTCGAATTTTTTGAGACAGTATAATTTACGATTTGATGAAGAGGTTAAATGGTCGGAAGATAATATTTTTAGTGCATTTGTTGGGTATTATGCTAATTCTTTTTATTATTTAAAGGGAAGAGGATTATATAAGTATTATGAAAATGCGGGAACAATTACGACCAGTTATCGTGAAGGTGCGTGGAATGTTTATTGTACTATGAATGACCATCTGAGAATGTTTTTTGACAATAAAAAAGAGTATAATTTTTCACAACAATTAAATTTGCATCAGATTTATTATGCATGCAATTGTTTGGGACAATTAAAGCATGCAGATTTAGATAAAGAAGTAAGAAATAGAAAGGCGCAGGAAATTTTAAAATCTGAAAAATTAGCAGAGGCTTTTTATAAATTCGATTATCCGAAAGAATGGTCATGGAAACTGAAGGTACAGATTTGGTTGATAAGGCATAAAATGTGGAATGTATTAAAGAAAATATAAGGAGCAGATGATAATGTGTAAGATTTCAATAGTTATGCCTGTTTATAATAAAGAAAAATACATAGCAAGAGGAATTCATTCTATTCTTGTACAGACATTTAAGGATTGGGAATTAATTATCATTGATGATGGGTCGACTGACGGCTCTTTAAACCAATGCAAAAAATTCCGAGATTCAAGAATTCAAGTATTTCATACTTTAAATAGAGGTGTGTCTGAAGCACGAAATTTGGGAATTAGTAAAGCTACGGGAGAGTATATTACTTTTATAGATAGTGATGATTTTGTTGCAGAGAATTATCTTGAAAAAATATATAGACCAGATGAAGAAATGGTAATTGGTGGAGTAGCAAAAGTTGATATAAACGGAAAAGTTATAGAACGAATATGTCCATATTTAGACGGGAATGTATATATAGAAGATATGGCGAAAACCTTCTATAAAGAACAATTAGCTACCGGAATTTATGGTTTTGTATCATCAAAACTTATAAAAAAAAGCGTGATAGAAAAAAACAAGATACGATTTGATAGTAAAATAAATTTGGCAGAAGATTATGATTTCTTTTTAAAAATATATGGATGTATTGAACAAGTATGGTTTACAGATTATACAGGATATTATTATGAGCAGGAAACTATAAATTCTGCTATCACGATGGATGATAACAAGATAGATTTTTTTGAACAGATTAATATTCAAAAGAAAACAAAATCATTTTTAAGAAAGAATCATTCATTTGGAGAATGGGAAGAAAAGCAATATAATCAAATAATTTCGAATTATGCGTATACGATTCTAATGATGAGTGCAACGAAAGGAAAAAAAATATATAGCAATAATTTTAACAGATTGAAGAAAGAACATATAGTTTATCTGGGAGAAGGCGGAAAAGCTATGCAGATAATAATGTCAGGATATAATCGTGGATTAACAAGCGGAACATATGTTGTTTTGAGGCTGAAGAAAGCAATACGTAATGTGTTAAAAGGGGAAAGGTAAGCATGAGAAAAATTTTTTTATATAATCACGGAGGTAGTGAAAATCACGGATGTGAAGCACTGGTTCGCACTGTGTGTGAATTGTTTAAAGAGGAAGATATTATCCTATATTCAGAAATGCCGCAACAGGATTTACATTATGGTATTCAGCAGTTTGCTGATGTTAAAAGTGCAAAAAATGCATATTCAAAACTGTCTCCTAGTTTTATTAAAGCGTATTATAGCTTGAAAAAGAAAAATGATTACTTCTCAATAGATATATTACCATATAGAAAGACTATAAAAGAATTTAGGACAGGAGATATAGAGATATCGGTAGGTGGAGACATTTATTGTTATGATGACTATCCAAAATACATTCAATTGCATCAAATGATCTTTCAACGAGGCTGTAAGACAATTCTTTTAGGATGTTCTTTAAATGAAAAATTATTTAATGATCCGAAATTTGTCGAGGATATGAAATCATATGATTATATTTCGGCAAGAGAATCTTTGACTTATGAATTATTAAAAAAGGCCGGGATTGAAAGTATCGGATTGTCACCGGATTCAGCATTTACATTACCAAAAGAAGAAGTGCAATTACCATCTAATTTTATTGAAAATAATACAGTGGGAATCAATGTAAGTCCATTAGTAATGGAACGGGAGCAAGAAGATAATGTGTTGTTGGATAACTACAGAAATCTCATAGCTTATATTTTAAATAAGACAGATTATGCGGTTGCATTGATTCCGCATGTGATATGGGAGGGGAACGATGATAGAAGCATTTTGAATAAATTATATGATGAATTTAAAAAGAGTGAGAGAATTGCAGTAATTCAGGATTGTAATTGTATGCAGTTAAAAGGATATATTGCGAAATGTCGGTTCTTTGTTGGTGCAAGGACCCATGCGACTATTGCAGCATATTCTACAGAAGTTCCGACTCTTGTTGTAGGATATTCTATAAAATCCAGGGGAATAGCGAAGGATATATTTGGAAGTGAAGAAAATTATGTGATTCCTATTGAGCAGATAAAAGAAGAAAATAAATTGACACAGGCATTTATTTGGTTGCAGGGGAATGAGAATCATATAAAGGAACACTTGAAGAAAAGAATGCCGCAATATATAAAAGACGCAGAAAAAGTAAAGGAAAAAATAAAAGAATTTTTTTAGGATATGAATAATGGATTTGATAAGTATTATTGTGCCAATTTACAATGCAGAAAAAGTTATAAAACGATGTATAGAATCAATATCACGACAGTCTTATGAAATGTTAGAAATTATTCTGGTTGATGATGGATCAACAGACCAAAGCTTAGAAATTTGTGAAGATATGTCTGAAAAGGATTCAAGAATTAAGATTATACATCAAAACAATGGTGGGGTTAGTAGAGCAAGAAATACTGGACTAAAAAAAGCAACGGGACAATATATTATGATGGTTGACAGTGATGATTATCTATATGAAAGGGCTGTCGAATTAATGCTTAGGGAGATAAAGAAGAATAAGGCAGATTTAGCTATTTGTGGATTTGAAAGAGGAATGGATGAAGCATTTCCTTTTTCAATAGATTTATCTTTGAAAAGTTCAGTAATTGATAATAGAGAGGCGCTGAACAGAATTTATAAGAATGATTATTGTGCTTTACAATATGTTGCACCGTGGGCAAAGTTATATGCGCGTAGACTGTTCGATAATATAATATATCCGGAAGGAAAGATATTTGAAGATATTTATATAACTCATCATATATTGTATAAATGTGGAAGAATTGCTGTTTTACCACAGAGAATGGTATACTATTCGTTTTGTGATAATAGTTTGATGAATAAACCATTTCACTTAGGAAAATTAGATTATCTGGAAGCATTGGAAGAAAGAATTTATTTTTTTAAAGATTGTGGATTTGATGAACTTGAGGACGTGGCTTATGATGAGTATTTACATTCTCTTATATGGGAATATTCTCGAACGAGAGATATTTTACATGACAAGAATGCCATGAATAAAATTTCTGATTGCTTTAAGAAAATATATAAAGTGGGACATGCCAGTAAAAGATATCCGCAAGAGACAGTATGGTATTTGAAGACCTTTGCAATTAATCCGGAGATAATAGTATTATATTGGAAAATCAACTCAGTGTTTGAAAAAATATGGAGAAAGAAGAATGAAAACTGAAAAGGTAAGTATTGTAACACCATGCTATAACGGAGAAAAATATTTGGAACGATTTTTAAAGTCCATACTTAATCAAAGCTACGGAAATATAGAGTTGATATTTATAAACGATGGATCAACAGATCAGACAGAAGAGATTATTAAAAAATATAAAGAAGAATTTGATTTACATAATATAGAATTAACATATTTGTTTCAGGAAAATGCGGGACAGGCTGCAGCTTTAAATACTGGATTGAAATATGTTCAGGGAGTTTATTTGCTCTGTATAGATTCAGATGATGAGATTAGTTATGATTTCGTGGAACAGAGGGTACGTTTTTTAGTGGATAATCCATCATATATGTATTGTTACGGGAAAGCGGAGTTTATTAATGAAAATAATAAAAATGAAGTGATACAAATAAAAGGGAAAAGAGAAAATTCGAGTGAAAAATCATCATTTTTCGAGGATATATTATTTTGTAAAAATATTTTTTTCTCTGGATATCTTGTGAGAAGAAATGCGTTAGATAAAGTCATAGAAAAGCGAGAAATATATACGGGAAGAGGAGGACAGAATGCGCAAATACTTCTTCCTTTAGCTTGGTATTATGGAGAGCCGGGGTATGTAAAAGAATCAGTATATAAGTATTATATTCATCCAGAAAGTCATTCACATAGTCAGGATACAGGAGAAAAAATTATTGAACAATTGTCGGATTATGAACAGATTTTGCTTGAAACAATAAAGAAAATAAAAAATAAAAGAGCAAGTGAATATATTATGCCAGTTCGACAACATTATGCGAGACTTCGGTATGGAAATGCAATAGATACACAGAATAAGATACTCATTCGGAAATATTTCAAGGAATTAAAGCGGATAAAAAGGCCGACACTTAGGGAGTTGGGACTATATATAAAGAAAATGGTATTTAGGTAAAAAGAATGTATGGATTAATATATAGAATATATTTTATATTGAAGAGAAAACAAAAAAAGAAAAAAGAAAAGAACAAGGAAACAGGTTTTATAATTCAAAAATTATTAGACAGAATAGAATGGTATTATAATATTTTAATAAAAGAAAAATATGAAAAATGTAGTATCCCTGAAAATATTCTTGAAAAAAAGGAAAGAAAAGAGCGTATAATAATATCTTTAACATCTTATCCGAAAAGAATAGGTGATGTATGGATTACAATTGAGACTTTATTGCGTCAGACAGTGAAACCGGATATGATTATTTTGTGGCTTGCAGATACTCAGTTTAACGGAATAGAAAGTTTACCTAAAAAGTTAATTGATCTACAAAAAAGTGGATTGACAATTCGTTTTTGTAAAGATTTAAAAAGTCATAAAAAGTACTTTTATACTATGCAAGAATATCCAGAAGATCTGATAATATTAGTAGATGATGATATGTTTTATCCGTATGATATGATAGAAAAATTATTAAAGTTACATTATGAATATCCACAGGATATTTGCACAATGACTGCGCAGGTAATAGGTGATGATATCACAGTGGTTCCATCGAAATGGAAAAATCCTGATTTAAGTCAAAAGTATCAACATTCTACCAAATTGCAGATTTTTACAGGAAGTGGTTCACTTTATCCGCCAAATTCATTAAATGCACAAGCTTTCAATGAAGAAGTAATGAAAGAGTTATGTCCATATGCAGATGATCTTTGGTTAACGTTTATGGCAAAATTAAATGGAACAAAAGTGACTACACAATATCCATGGAGAGCATTCCCAATAACAATTTATGGTTCTGGTATCGGAAGTTTGTATTATATAAATGCTGAAGAAGGGCAGAACGATGTTCAGTGGAAGGCATTGTTGAATTATTTTAAAGTACAATTAGGAGAAGTTGAATATGAATAAGATAAAAGAGTATTTGCGATTTCTTAGACGTATTCGGATTATAAAATATTTTTACTTGAATTATTTTTGCAAAGAGATAATCCGAGTTGATAACAGTAAAATAATTCCGTATAAAAATGCTGTTATTAATATTGAAATAGGAGCACGAATTTATATTGCAAATGGAGATGTTGAAATAGGATGTAATTTGTTAAAAGGATCCAGGGAGGAAACAAGAATACGTTTAAGAGAAAATGCTGTTTGGGGATCCAACGGTGGATGTAAGGTTTCTTATGGTTCAACAATAGAAATTCTTAAAGGGGCATTGCTTGACAGTAAATATTTTACGGTTAATAGTAATAGTATATTAATTGCGGCAAAAAAAATAAGTCTTGGACAAGATGTTATGATTGCAAGAAATGTTGTTATATATGATAGTGATTTTCATGAGATATATTATGAGGGAATAAAAGGTAACAGATCAAAAGATGTTATAATAGGCGAGCATGTCTGGATTGGTACAAACAGTATGATACTGAAGGGTGTTAATTTGAAAAAAGGTTGTGTAGTAGCAGCTAATACAATTGTAACTGAGAATGTAGAAAGTGAAAATCTTATTGGAATCAAATCAGAAATCAAGTGTATAAATAACCAGATTCAATGGAAGAGATAAAATGCTATGAAAGATTTTTTGATTAAAGATGTGGAGAATTAATTATGTCGAGACAAAAGAATAGTATTAATAATCTTAAATGGGGGATTTTAGGAAATATAATCACTTCAGTTGTAGCAATTATTATTCCAAGATTATTTATCGTCAATTATGGATCTGAAGTGAACGGGTTATTATCATCAATTCGCCAAATTTATGTATATCTGGCTTTACTGGAAGCGGGTGTAGGCGATGCGTCAGTTGTGGCACTTTATGGACCTATTGGGAGAAATGATCATAAAACTGTTAATAAAATCCTGGCAGCAACGCATTATTATTATAAAAAAATTGGGATAGCATATGCGGCGTGTGTGTTGGCATTGGGTGGAATATACCCATTGCTATTGGATACAACCATATCATATGGAACATGCTTTTGGGTCATTGTATTACAAGGTTCAGGAAGTGTTATTAGCTATTTCGTTCAGGGAAAATATAATATGTTGTTGCGAGTAGATAATAAAAGTTATATAACAACGAATCTTGCTACCGTAACATCAGTTATGACGGATTTGATACGAATAGTATTATTATTAAATGGTAAAAGTATCATTGAAGTACAGGCTACATATTTAGTATTTAATCTTGCAAAAATGTTGTATGTAAGTTGGTACATGAAAAAGAATTATTCATGGATTGATCTATCAGTTACTCCGGATTTTAAATCAATTTCACAGAAATCGGCGGTTATGGTCCATCAAATTTCTTCATTAGTGTTCAGTCATACAGATGTATTAATACTCACTTTTGTCTGTGGATTGAAAACAGTAAGTATTTATTCTATGTATGCAACGATTTATGGAATGGTTGATAATGTTATAAACATTATTTCTAATAGTGTTCAGGCAGCATTGGGGCAGATATTCCATACAGATAGGAAAAAATTCTTGAAACTACAGGAAGCATTTGAAACTTATTATTTAGCTATTGTGTTTGCTCTTTTAACGATAGCATTTATATTTGCGTTACCGTTTATGAAATTATATACAAGAGGGGCGGATATAAATTATGTAGATTATAGATTACCAATATTATTTACGATGTATCAACTCTTAAGTTATGGAAGAGCATCAAGTAATAATATTTTAAGTTTTGCAGGGGCATTTAAAGAGACTCAATGGAGAGCGGTATTAGAAGCAACAATTAATCTGGTGGTGTCTTTTATATGTGTATTTAAATTTGGAATATATGGCGTATTATTTGGCACTGTAGTAGCTTTGATATACAGGGCAAATGATATTATTTTATTTGCCAATAGAAGAGTGTTAAAAAGAAGTGCCTGGGCAACGTACCGTAGATGGATAACGGATTTTTTTGTCTTAATTGTGATAATAATTTGTTTTGAAAAATTACAATTAAGAATTGAAACGTATACGAAGCTTTTGGTAGCTGGTATTTGGGTTAGCATTGTGGTTGTAAGTATTTTTATAGTCGTGGCAAGTGTTATTGAAAAACAAGCTAGAGAGACGGCGATATATTATATTAGACAGATGATACTAAAAAAGTTGTAATAATTTATAGTATGTTAAAAGTAAATAGCATGGAAAATGTTGTCCCGGGATGGTCGAGTAGTTTGATTGCAACTAGTTTTATAGGAGGAATTCAGTTTATTTTGTTAGGAGTAATAGGAAAATATATTGAAAAATATATATGGAGACAAAGCAGAGACCACGATATATAATTATGGAAAAAACTTACCAGGAAGTAAATGCTAGAATTAAGAAAAGTTAGTTGTATTTGTGCATAAGATTAGAAGAAAGAGAAATGAAATGAAAGAAAATTTGTTATTAAAAAAAATACTGCTTAAGATATTTAACAGAATTTCAGCGGATAACAATTATTTAAAGATTGAAAGTATTCATTTTAAAAATAATTATTTACGAATAGAGGGAAATGAGAATAGTCTTCAATGTGAAAAGCAGAGTTTTTTAAGAAACAGTCATGTGTATATAAAAGGAATGGAAAATAGGATTAGCATTGATATAGAAACAGAAGTTTATGGGAATAATATGCAAGTCCTTTTTGTAAATGGAAGCAATAATCAGATTTTAATTGGGAAAAATTGTGTTATAAGAGATACAACATTTTTTATTAATGGAAATAATAATGTAATTTGTCTTGAAAATAATGTATCCGTTTATGGCGCAGAATTTCATATAGAGCAAGATAATAATTGTTTAAATATTAAAAAAGGAACAACATTTCACGGAAGAAATGGATATCCCGTGCATATTGCACTAGATGAGGGAAGTAGTATTACGATTAATGAGGATTGTATGTTTTCTAATGGAATTCAAATACGTTCTACAGACTCGCACAGTATTATTGATTCGACAGGAAAACGAATAAATTATGCAGAAGATATAACTATAGGAGAACATTGTTGGATCGGGTTGGGGTGCATTATCTTAAAAGGAACAACTATTGCGCCACATACAGTAGTAGCAGCGGGATCAATATGTACAACTGAATATCATAAAGGGAATTGTATAATTGCGGGGAATCCTGCAAAGGTAGTAAAAGAAAATATTGATTGGGATAGAAAATATTTGTGATTAAAATATTGGGTTTTTATACTATAGAAAGAGAGTGGAAGAAATAATTAAAGAAATCGTAAGGGGATACGGTGTTGGTAATCAGACTGATAGTAAATATGATTTTTGTGATGTGTTGGTATTAGAATAGAGACTATGAAGAAAAGTCTGTAAATATGATTCTTTTTCACAGCCCCTAAAAATGTCAAGGTACTCGCTATTTTGCGTTTACTATTTAGCAGTTATTTAAAGCGCAGGCAAAATGGCATACGCCATTTCCCTGCGCTTTTATTATCCTTATAGCCGAATAAGCAAAATACTATCTGTTCTTACGTCTCTTACTAATAATAGTATAAATACATCCTGCAGCAATCATAAGTGAAAGAACCAATGAAACTGTATAAAGAATCATGTGATTGTTATCACCGGTTTTTACCTTGCCGTTTGTAGACTTCTTATTTGCATGATTAGCATTAGTAGTCTTTGGAGATGCTGTAGTAGTTGCTCCGTTCTGACCATTGGATGTGTTGTTACCTGTAGAACCAGAGGTTGTACCATTGTTAGTTCCGGAAGGATCTGTTGTTCCAGGTGTGCTCGGTTTGTCAGTATCCGGTTTGTCAGTACCTGGTTTGTCAGTATCTGGCTTGTCAGTACCTGGTTTATCAGTACCCGGTTTGTCAGTGCCTGGTTTATCAGTACCTGGCTTATCCGTACCTGGTTTATCCGGTGTCGGATTTTCTGATCCATCGGTCACTCTCCAGAGCTGTGTTCCCCAGAATGGGTTAGCCATACCGAGGAAGAGACCGTTGTCTGTCGGAATAAATGCACGTCCGCCGTGGTTATAGATATCGCCGAAACCATTGCGGGTGAGTGTTGTAAAGTTTACTCCGTCGGAAGAGATCAGTACGTCGCATCCTTTTTCCTGTGTGCGGATGATGTTGCTGCATCCAAGGTAATATACGAAATGATGGAATGCAGTGTTGAAGACGTTGTTCTCAATCTTCTGTGCAAGATCTGGGTTCAGGCGGTTAAGGATTGGTTTTACATAGTTGTTGTAATTATTTACCATATCCAGATATACATCGACGATGTCAGATGGTTTATTTCTCTGTGTGTAAGCAGCTGTCTGAGAATCGTCAGAAGAAAGTGTCTCGATTTCATCCAGCTGATCTAACATCTGGTCGATGGCATCTGCTTCTGTGTCTGTAAGTTCTGCATTTGTGTTGTCTGTTACAACTGCTTCCTGGTCTTTTGCGGCTTCTGTAGCTGCCTGATCAGCAGTATTATCAGCGTCTGTATTCTCCTGAATATTTTCTTGAGCATCTTCTGCGTTATCTTCTGTGGCGGCCTCTTCTGTTGTGCCTTCTTCTGCGGTCAATGCTGCGCCGGAAGGAGTTTTCTTAAGGCTCTGAAGAAGTTCTTTGACATAAGTCATCTTCTGTGAGAATTCTTCAGGTGTCATTTCCAGAAGACTTCCGTCGGTCAGCTGTGTGAATCCGGATGCGAGTGTTGCGATATCGAATGTTCCGATCAGGAGCTTTCCGTGGTATTCAGAGAATCTCCACAGATACTGTGTGGAAGCTGCTCCGAATCCGTCGTCGTTGATGAGTTCGATATTTTCATTCTTGTCCATGCGGTTCAGGCATGCAGGGTTCTTCAGATCTTCATAGAGAGACTGGAAATTACCGGCATTACCGATTTCGGCGAGGTCAAGCATCGGGTCGTTATAGCCGCCGATGTAGAGATGGTCGCCGTATGCGAACAGGTTACCTGCGCAGGATTCTTTCTTGCCAAGTCCGAATTCGTATTTGGCACCTTTGGATGTGTTTCCGATGATTGGTGTCCAGTTCCAGGTTCCGTCGGCTTTCGGATCACCGCGGTATACGGCGAATCCCTGTTTGTGATTGACGCCTGTTGTGGCATCTGTCTTGCCTGTTACCATGGATACGTACAGAGATCCGTTGAATGGAACAAGATCCCATAATCCGCCGCCGTTGATACTGTCGCGGATCCAGCAGGCCGGAAGATTGTCGAAGGTCTCCTGGTTGGCGATAACGGACCAGCTGTCTACGTCTTCTGGATTTGTAGTGGAAAGAAGACGTACACCCTGCATACGTGGGTTATCGTCTTTGTAACGTACGTCTTTTTTGGCCATTGCTTTGATCGCATTCTGGTATGCCTGTGGAAGCTGTGAACCGGATGCGAACATGTTGTCTGGATCTGCGCCGTCGGTAGCCAGAGATACGAGAAGCTTGCCATCCATAACGGTGAGTCCGCGGATTCCGTTGGCGAATCCGGAGTTCTCTGCAGTCTTCTGCATAACAACTTTGGTTTCATTTGTCTCAGGATCGATCTGAAGCAGACGGGATGTCGGGAAGCCGGCGCAGGCAAAATATAATTTGCCATTGTATTCTACGGCCATTCGGTATCCGTTCCAGTTGACGAATGCGGAGCTCTCTTTTTCGACGTAGACAACTTCTGTCTCATAGGTGTATTTGTTCACACGCATGATACAAGGAGTTCCGTTGGTAGATGTTGCTCCGTCAGGGAAGTTACCGTTGTACACAACATTCAGAATATTGGTTGCTACGGTACCGGCTTTCTGTGCCGGATTTTCATCCCCGCGGTTCTGGAACAGTTTGGTCAGATTGTTCTTGAGATTGCGGTAGTAAATACCTGAGATTGGATTCCAGCAGGTGCCAAGGTAGATATAATTTCCATGTTCTACGCAGGACCATACATAGCTTTGGTTACGGTTGCTCTCTTCTCCCATAGCATCGAATGACAGGATACCGTCAGTCTCACCGGCTCCTCTTTCCGGATGAGATACTTTCTCGATGCTGTAACCTTCGGATGAGAGTGGGGCAGCACTTACATTTACGCCTGTTGCAATACAGGACACAGAAAGAACTGCTGTCAGTACGAGTTGGAAAAATCTCTTTTTCATAATTTCCCTCCATTATTAAATTGTTAGTTTCATAAATGATTGTATTATAGGCGCCCCCCTGTTGTAAATCGTTTTTTTGCGTATTTTACAGCTAAAAATAAAAAAATGTAGAAATTTGAAAAAAATTAAATTTTTTTGAAAAAAACGCGACAGGTTTTTAAAAGTTATGTGTATTAATATATAGAGGGAGACAAAAAGAAGAATTTATATAGATTGGAGCAATCGAAAAAGACTATGTCGAGATTGCATGTGAACTGTGGTTACAGCCCCGCACCCCATCATTTACATACGCTAGGAAATACTCAAAGAAATGAAAAAATCCGATGAATATAAATATAGAGTATTGATAAATATTGATATGTGTGCATTGATAAACGTACTGTAAATTTTTGGGAGTTGCGGGATACTGTAAATCGCCGGAGGATTTGGATATCGTCCACCGGTGTTATAATTCCGGGGCTTTATGTGTAGGGCCCCGGAATTAGCTATATATAGAGAGATTATGAAAGAGAAGATGAGATATGACGATACGGCAATTTATTAAGAAATTATTTGTAACGATTATAATGATTGGGATTGTACTGGCGGCGGTATGGAAGGTTGGTTATATATTGATCTGTAAGGTTATGGTGGTGATTATATTTGCAGTACTTGCGATTCAGTACTGGGTCGGTGAGGATATCAGGAAAGCGGAAGAAGAGAAAAGGGGAACCTGGTTATTCACGCTTGGATTTATCGGGCTGACTGTGCTGACAATGCTTGCGGCCAATATCCCGGGACAGGTGCAGCAGGATCAGTACCTGTACCTTACGAAAGAGCATACGGAACAGCTGGAGAAGGTGCTTTTAAGAGAGGCGACTGCGGACAGCGAAAGGTGCATACAGTGGTATGAAAAGCAGATGCTGGGCATCAGGAATAATAAGGCGCTTGGGAATCCGGCTATGCAGACGGAGGATGAAAGACAGTATAAGAACCGCATCGATGGAAAAGAAGTATACCGGGATCCGGATACATGTACTCTACGTGTGAAAGAGCTTAAAGATGGCAGTACGAAAGACAGTGTGCTGATCAATGGACCGGTGGGAGAGATCATAGCGATGCGGGAGCGGATTTTCTATATTGATATGGAAGATCATAATGTTCTGAAATCTGTAACCTATGACGGAAGGAAGAGAAAGACCTGGATGAAGGATCCGGTAAAGCAATTTGCCGTAATCGGTGGATATGTGATCTGCTGTACGGAGGATGAGAAGCTTATCCGTTGTGATATGTCGACGGGCAAGAAAAAGGAACTGGCGGATCATATTCAGTACTTTTTTGCCGGCGCGAAGCTGTATGCGCAGAAGGGGTCGAAGATTGTGTCGGTCAGCTATGACGGCAAAGAAATCAGGGTATTTAAGAAAGATGTGGTTATGATGGATAAGAAGGAAGACAAGGTATATTATAGGAGAATGGACAGGAAGAAAGAGCAGATGTATGTGTGTGATGTGGATGGAGGGATGGAGAAAATGGTTGGAAACCGAGATTAATTGTCTTTAATTTATATATCCGTGTTCTAATATATCTTATGCAAGAATATATTTAGAATAAGCTTGAAATTTATCGTAAAAGGGGTATATAATAAATGAAGAGAGATTACTTCGCAAAAAGCGAACAAATATACAAAGGAGGACGAGCTATGATTATCATGGATATTAAAGTTGACAACATATATGCATTTAAAGATTTTCATATAAATATGTCATATCCAAAGAAAATAGTGAATTCGACTATAGAAAATGAATTTCTGGAAGAGAGGACAAATTTTCGGTACAAAAAAGTTAATATCATTATGGGTACAAATGCAACAGGAAAAACAACTATGGGTAAGTTGTTAATGTTGTTTACTAATTATTTGAATGATGGAGGATATAAGTGGTTTACTAATAGAATTGCAGATGTAAAAAAAGCAGCAAAATTGCAGATCGATTTTGTGACAAACGAAAATTTATTATATAGATTTGAGATGAATGTCGGTCCGAAGGCCCAAAAAAGTTATACAGAAGAAGATGTAGATATTAAGATTTACTATACACCAATAGAGACAAGAGACAGTTATGAAACATGTGCGTCAAGATTGGATATGTATGAGTGTGAAGAAACGACATATGAAAAAGTAAATACAAACGGATGGAAATTTTCATATCCGATAGATTCGTCAGGGGACAAGGTTTATAGTACGATAGAAGAGAATAGTAAATATATATACATATTACAGCAGATTTTAAAAACACTTGATTCTTCGGTGGAGGAAGTAGTAAAAGTTTCTGAAGTAGAGAATACATATGTAATAAAATGGAAAAATTGTTCAGCAATTATTAAGGATGGAAAAATCGCTAATGGTGAGGTAATGTCCAGTGGAACTAAGGCAGGGCTTGAAATATCTTATATAATAACCTCTCTTTTATGTGATATGCATGATTTATATTATTGTGACGAATTATTCTCTTATGTGAATAGTGACATTGAAAAGGCCTGTTTGTCGATTATAATTGAAAAACTCTCGGGGAGAAAGCAATTGTTTTTCACAACACACAACTCAGACATATTAGATATGCAGCTGCCAAAGCATTCATTTACATTTCTGAAAAAAGATGTAAATAACGAAGATGATTCAATCAAATGTATTGCGGCATCTCAGTATTTAAAAAGAAGCACGGACTCGTTAAAGCATGCGGTGGAAAATGATCTGTTTTGTACAGCGCCTGAATTACATAGGCTATTTGAAATTGCTGATTTGTAATTAGGAGGGATGCAAATGAGAAAAAGCGGTATTTATTAATATTATGTAGAGGGTGAAGATGAGAGAAGTCTGCTTAACACATTGAAGTTGGATCTGCGTTGTATTGAGAGTGGAAAAATTGATAAGTTTAATGTAATTCAAAGTCGTTTTACGACTGCAAGAATGCGCACGCTAAAGACGGGAACAACAGTAGTTCTGGTATATGATACAGATGTAGAGATGAATACGAAAATTTTAGATGAAAATATAGCTTTTCTGAAAAGACAAAAAGGAATAAAAGAAGTAATTTGCATTCCGCAAGTAAGAAATTTGGAAGATGAACTAGTGCGGGCCTGTAATATAAAAAATATTGTGGATTTGACTAAGAGTCTTACAAAAGCAGATTATAAAAGGGATTTAATTAATTGTAGTAATTTAAGTGACAGATTAAAAAAATGTAAATTTGATATAACAAAAATATGGGCAGAAATTCCAAAAAACAATTTTAAAAAATATGGAAATGATTCCGAAAAGATAAAAATCAAGTCAAAGAAATAGTTATAGGAAAAGAAGCGCTACTTCCAGCAGTGTCATTCTTGTGTAAATGACATTACCGGAAGTGGCGCTCCTTTTTGTTGGACTGTATGATTAATGTAACGTGGGAATATGAAATTTGTGGTGGGGATGGGATTAAATATATGTTAGATTGTGGTTAAATGGCGTTGCAATTTGGAATACTATCACGTAACATTGAAGAATAAGAAGAAAGCATTAAATGAAAGAAGATAAAAACAGGAGCAACATATGCAACACACACAGCAATTATTTTTAGAGGCATTAAAAGCCGCATTAAAAAATGAACAGGTAGAATGGAATAACAAGTTAGAAGCGCAGGAATGGATGGACCTGTTCCGCATGGCGGAAGTGCACCAGATCCTTCCGATGATCTATGAGGCCGTATATCGAAGTCCTGCGGCCGGGCAGGCGGATCCGCAGATACTGGCTCCGGCAAAGGCGCAGATGGTGCGCACAGTAATCATGCAGACGCAGAAGACGGGAGAGTTTGAGCCGCTTTACAGATATCTGAGAGAGCGGAATCTGTCCGTTAGTGGTGAAGGGGATCGTGTGCAGGAACATTTATCCGAATCCGGATTATCGGATATCCGGAGATGAGGATCTGCTGATCCGTCCGGAGGATTTTAGAAAATGCCACGATCTGTTGCGCAAATATGGAATGCAGACATCGGAGCAGGATATGGATGCGGAAGAACTGGAATCGGTTTACGAAGTACCATACGGGAAGAAGGGAAGCCTTATCTACATAGAGCTCCACAAGAGCTTATTCCCGCCGGAATCAGAGGCATACGGGGATCTGAACCGCTTTTTTGCAAATGTACATGAAGATGCGATTGATATCAGGATCGATGGAACGGATATCCGGACAATGGGATACACGGATCATCTGTTTTATCTGATCTGTCATTCGTTCAAGCATTTCCTGCACAGTGGATTCGGGATCCGGCAGGTATGCGACATCATATTATTTGCCAATGAATACGGGGATGCGATTGACTGGGAGAAGGTTCTGAGACAGTGCCGCGAGATACATGCGGATCTTTTTGCTGCAGCATTATTTGCAATCGGTGAGAAATATCTGACGTTTGATCCGGAGAAGGCGCATTATCCGAAAGTATGGCAGGGGATCTGTGTGGATGAGACGGATATGCTGATGGATCTTCTGGACAGTGGTATCTATGGAAATGCGAATATGAGCCGGAAACACAGCAGTAATATGACGCTGGATGCGGTGGCAGCAGACAAGAATGGAAAGAAAGCCGGGAATACGGTCTTAAAGTCTTTGTTCCCATCGGCAAAAAAGCTCGAGGGGCGGTATCCGTATCTTAAGAAACATCCGATTCTTCTTCCGATTGCGTGGACAGACCGTATCTTAAAATACCGTAAAGAGACAGTGGCAGGAGGGGATAACGCTGCGGCAGATTCCGTGAAGATTGGAAATCAGCGGATTGAACTTATGAAAGAGTATGGGATCATTAAAAATGACATAAAACGTTGATGACGAATTATGCATATATATGGTATAATATATAGATTGTATGCATTTTAGAATGCAGTGATGTGAGAGAAATACAGAAAGGGAAAAGTATGAAAAGAAAGAAAAGTACACAATTGCTGGCAGTAGCGCTGACAGCAGCAATGCTGGCGCAGCCGGTAGGTGCACAGATGGTGTTCGCGGAAGGTAATGCGGATGTAGTGCAGCAGGAGCAGGCAGTAAGCCCGGCGGCAGAGACAACGGGAGCAGTTCTTAAGAGTGGAACGGCAGTAATTCCGGCGAATGCAGACCTGAATCAGGTGAAAGATATCCTTGGTAAGACATTGGTTGAGAATGCGGATCAGGTGGATCTGAATAGTCTGGAGTGGGAGTATTATTGTGAAGGTAAGACAGTAATAGGAACATCCGGTAATGCATCTTGGGGAAGTATTGAAGGATTTACAAGTGAAACTGGAAAGTATATAAAAACAAAATATACCCATCCATCTCTGGCAACAAATAAAGATGCCACATATCCGGTGCGTCTGAAAGGCACAACAACGGAAGTAACTCTGACAAAGACGCAGAAATTAACTTCAGCTATATCAATAAAAGATAATACAAATGTAAACCTTGTATACAACGAGGACGGAAGCATCAATTATAACGCAGTACGTCAGAATATCTTCAATACAGTTGTAGAATCTACAACTCCGGAGCTGACGGCCAATGATGTAACGATTGAATATTATGCAACTGCAAAGTCAGGTTCTTTTGGAGGAGTAGGAAAAGCATGGATGCCGTTAGAAGGTGGAGAGAGTGGAACACCAATTCCCCTGACCTACCCGGCAATGGGAGATGGAACCCAGAAGATTAAGATTTCTTATGCTGGAACGGATACATATTCCGGAGCAAGTGCAGAAGCAACGGTTAATATCGATATCGGCAGAGAGCAGTCAGTGATCGCATTCAAAAAGAATCCGACGATCAAGCTTGTATATAACGATGATCTCACAGTAGATTATGCGGCAGCTAAAGAAGCGATCATGAATGATGTGATCAACGTTGAGAACAGCAGCCCGGAAGGATTATCACTTGATAACCTGACAATCGAGTACTATGCAACAGCGACAACAGGAGCAGCAATGGGTTTTGGAAACGCATGGGCACCGATCGAAGGCGGCAAGATTAACGGTCTTACTTATCCTGGAATTTCGGAAGGAACACAGAAGATCCGTGTTACATATGCGGGAGACAAAGAGAATACTGCCGTAACAGCAGAGACAGCTATCACGGTAATAGATCGTGAACAGTCAGCATTCAATCTGAATGAACCGGCAGAAGGAGCTGCTTCTTATGAAGTTCCGATGGCATTTAACGAGGATCAGACATATGATTATGATGCCACAGCCAAAGCAATCTACAATGCAGTTGTAGCATCTACAGTTCCGGAGAATCTGACAGCAGACGATGTAACAATCAGATACAACGCAGGAACAGATCTGATTAAGAACTGGCAGCCACTGAATACAACAGACTGGACAAGCACATTTACGAAATTCGGACCTGGCGAATGGACGATTCAGTTCTCTTGGGCAGGTAATAAAGAATACAAAGGTGCAACAACAGAGGTAAAGGTTAATGTAACAGACAACCGTCTTGCAAGTGCCATTGTATGCAAAGAAGGCGTATCGTTTACTTATAACATGGATGCAGCTGTAATGAAGCAGGCAATCTTTGACAACGTGATTGACTGGGAGAACAGTACACTTCCTGCAAAAGATACATTGACTGTGGATAACTTCACAATGGAATATTTTGGAAGCCATACACTTGCCGGTGATATCGATGGCGGAGTGAAACAGTGGGCACCGATCGAAGGTGGTACCGTAACATTTCTGACCTATGCACGGATGGGAGCAGGAGAGCAGAAGGTCCGCATTACTTATAAAGGAAATGCGCAGTATCGCCCGTCAGCACAGACAGAAAGCACAGTAACGGTTAATAAAGCTAAGGTAAAAGTAAAAGTAAAATCAACCAGCATTTATGCAGGTGCAACGCTACCGGAAGACTTTGTAACAATGAATCCAGCAGACAAATTCGATGTATACACAGTATACGGTGGACTGACAAGCAATGCGAACCTGTCACTTTATCTGGATCTTCCGGACAAATATACGAACAGTGCGGTTCTGAAGTTGTTAGATCCGATTGTAGAGAAACTCTATGGAAAGACATTTACACAGATGATGAACGACGGAATGACAGTAGGAGAACTGAGACAACTGCTCAGTACACAGGAACTGTTAGACCTTCTTGAGAAGCTTCATATTGACACAGGTACATTTGGACAGATTCTTACAATAATCAATAAGATGCCATCCGTTGCAGATTCTGTAAGAGTATCATTCGGTACACCGAACCATGCAGGTCTCTATACAGTAACAGCAGTTACAGATAGTAAGAACTACGAGACAGGTGTAGGCATCGGAACACTTCTTGTGAAGATGCGTTCTAAGGGCGTGAAGCTTAATTGGAATGAGAGATTCGTAAACGGAAAGATTACTGCAGAAGAAGCAAAGAATTTTGATTTCAAAGCAACACTTTCATCAGACGGAGATGTAACAATCGCACAGGATAACGTACACTATCTGTATTCAGGATTCACAAGCAAATGGAAGATCTATTCCAGCACAACAACTCCTCCGACAGAGCCGGGAAGTTATGTGATGACGGTAGTAACACTTGGTGGAGATTATCAGGCAGCACCGATCAAACGTGGATTCAAGATTACAAAATAAATTGCAAAAGAATATTGTAAAGCGGCCCCTGGTTTTACCGGGGGCTTTTTGTATTGTAATCAAGAAACAATTAAGATATAATATCTATGTGGTGGAAATGATACGAAAGCTAGATATTAAAATTAGATATTATATGAGATTAAGGGACGATAGAGATAAGGGTTGACAAAGAATTTGTGCTCCGGGAAGGCCGAGAAGAAGGACTCCGGACAGGAATAAACTATGGAGAACTACAAAATCTAGTTAGAATGGTGCTCAAAAAAATGCGAAAAGACGTCTCATGTGAAATAACCGCGGAACTCTTCGAAGAACCGGTAGAAAAGATCCGAAAGATATATGAAGTAGCGGAGAAATATGCGCCGGAATATGATATTGAGTCAATTTGCCGAGAACTGGCGGCATAAAGTGCTTTGGTTACACCGTAAGGGAATGTCCTTGTACCTTACCGGTGGATTTGGTATAGTATAAGGTATTATTCTGTAAAGGAGGCTCGTGATGAAAGAGACAGGAGAATCCGGATCAACAAAGAATAAAACCGTTATATTACTTCTGATCATTCTTTTGACCCTGTTATGGTTTGTCGGAGAGATTCTGGTTTCTTACCATTGGATGAAAGTGAATCGGTATCCGGTGCAGGTACGGAATCTGCGGTATGCGGATACGGTTACAGATGCAGGATTCAAGATGGTGGTGATTTCGGATCTTCATGATCATGAATTCGGGAAAGACAATGAGAAGCTGATCCGGTGTGTAAAAGAACAGGATCCGGAGATGATCATTCTGGATGGCGATATGCTGAATGAGGATTCGAAGAGTGACGAGGTGCCGGTCAGACTGGTAAAAGGTCTGGCAGAGATTGCGCCGGTGTATTATGCGCTTGGGAATCATGAACTGGATTATATCGGCACTGCAGAAGGGAAGAAGATGCAAAAGCACCCGGAGAATTCCGAATTGGTGAAGGATCTTACAGATGCCGGCGCATGTGTGCTGGAAGAAGGTTACCGGGACGTGGAGATCGGTGGATGTAAGGTGCGCATCGGTGGGATGTATGAATATGCATTTGCTCTGGATGGAGATAACAGTGCAGAGAATCTGACAGGTGATGTACGGGATTTTCTGGAGGAGTTTCAGAATACAGACCGGTACAAGATTATGTTGTGCCACAGACCGGATAGTTTTGTATTCGGTGATGCATCCGATTACTGGAAGATCGATCTTGTGATCAGCGGACATGATCATGGAGGACAGGTAGTCATTCCATTCAAGGGAGGACTATATGGTGGTGATCAGGGATGGTTCCCGCCATATGTGCATGGACTGTACCGGACAGGAAGGATCCGGCTGTTCGTGACGAGTGGATTAAGCAGTGAGAAACAGAAGCTCCCGAGATGGAATAACCGGCCGGAGATTGCGGTGCTTAACGTACACTGATCAGAGGGATGAAGAGGTAAAAAGATGGTTAGAAGGACAGTCGTTCCGGTGATGTGTCATCAAAGATTACTGCGGACAGTGTGTTGGACGGAGATCTTACATCAAATATCAAGTATTCACTGGAGAAGACGGTCAATACGCAGGCTGCGGGTGAGTATCCGATCGAGTTCAGGGTTATGGACCGCGGCGGGAATACAGTGTATCTGAAGACGCAGATCAGTATTTCCGATAAAAGTTATGCAGGGATTGATGTGAAATTAAAAGATTATCTGATCTACCTTTCTGTCGGAGATGCATTTGATCCAAATGCATACTTTGATTCGGCAGATAAAGAAGGCGAGCTTACGGTGCAGTCGAATGTAAATACTGCAAAGGCAGGATCCTAAAGAGTATAATAAGATAAAAAAGAACCCGACACGGCTGTCATATCATGATAGCGTGCGGGTTCCTTTGGTTTCACATGCATTATTCTGATGCCGAATGGGATATCAGAAATTTGTTGAATAATTTGACAATCTGACTCCGCTTACGTAAGGTCAGTGGAATACAGTCATCGTTGGTTAATTGAATTTCGGTATCCAGAATGTCCTGAATATAGTTCATGTTTACAAGATAGCTGCGATAACAACGGATAAAAGAATTGTCATTCAGCGTGCTCTCGATATGATTTAACGCCATGTTGGTTTCGTAAGTTTTTCTGGAAGTATGTATCATGCATTTTCTTCCAATGCTTTCAATAAAAAAAATCTCAGAAACCGGGATGTGATATAAAAGCCGGTTGGAATATACATTGAGTGTATGGGTTGAAGGGAATATCGGAAGCAAAAGTCTGGTAAAGACTTTCTCAAAATCTTCTTCTCTGATTGGCTTCAGAATGTATCCTTCAACTCCAAGATTATAGCTTGCCAGGCAATGTTCAGTGCTTTTGGTCGTGAAGATAATTATTGGAGGGTTTGGACCATCTTTCAATTGTCTGGCAGCCTCTATACCATCTGTCCCCGGCATTAAAATTCCCAAAAAAATGAGGGAATATTCTTTCGGGGATGCTAACAACTCGTCTGTTGAAGTAAAGGTATCTACTTCTAATAATGCATGATTGAGCATATGATTCTTAATATTGGCGTCCAAGAACTCACTAATACGTGTTATGTCGGTATCATATCTATCGCAAATTGCAATATTCATATATAGCCCCCTTCCCGAACAGATAAAACGTATTTTTATATAAATATAAATGGAATATGCTCTATGTAATTATAATATAACATAGATTAAGAGTGAAAAGATAGAAAAATGATACAAATGGACAGTAAATGGAATATATTAACAGAAAAATATAAGAATTTGGAGCAATCAAACAGAAAAATATAAAATTAATGCGAAGATTTGTCGAAAAACGTAGAAAAATTAAAGCAATATTTTGATGTTGCAGGAAGAAAACCGCGATGGTATGATAAAAAAGAAATTGAGTACTATTTAATGTATACATAAAAAACAATGCGAAGGATGTGCTGAGAATTGTACCATAATTTGCGAAAAAACGGGACGGACGAAGTGCGGATAGAGAGAAGCAGGATGAGGAATATGAAAGTTGTAGATACAAGAGAATATGTTGGTATGCTTAAGGAATTGACGGAAGAGGGAAAGGAAGTCAGCATGCTGGTCTTTGGAAGCAGTATGGCACCGTTTCTGATCCATGCAAGGGATATGATATATTTCAAAAAGCCGGACAGAGAGCTTCAAAAAGGTGATATTGTATTTTTTCGGAGAAAGAGCGGGCAGTTCGTCATGCACCGGATATGGAAGATCAGGCCGGAGGGGTATTATATCGTGGGCGATGCACAGACACAGATAGAAGGACCGGTAAAGAGAGAGCAGATATTTGCTCTGATCACCAAAGTCAGAAGAAAAGAAAAGTGGCTGGAGCCGGGAGATTTCTGGTGGGAATTCTTCGAGCATGTATGGCTGCATATGATTCCGCTCCGCCGGGGGATTATGTGGTGTTATGCGAAGGTGATACGGTGACCCGGTTGCATACAGACGGCGGCAATGCTATGATGGAACAATAAAATCAAGGAGAAAAGTTATATGAAGATTGTAAAGGAATTTATATTAAGGGAGATCGCAGGTGAATGTGTACTGGTGCCGACGGGGGCAACTTCGCAGGAGTTCAATGGAATGATCACGATCAGTGATACGGCTAAATTCATCTGGGAGAATATCGAAAAGGTGGATAGCCTGGAAGAGATGATCCAGATGGTTCTGGATACATATGAGATTGATGAAGAGACTGCAAGAAGGGATACGATCGCTTTTGTCGGTGCGCTTGTGGAGAATGGCTTTATTGAGTGTACGAGGGAAGATGGAACATGGTAGAACAGAATGAGTCAATCACCCGCCTGTACAGGATCGGGCATACGGAGATTGAGATTACGGCTCCGTTATCTATGAAAAGTCCGCGGAATCTGGAAAAATTCCGGACCGGGCAGGCAAAGAGGCCGGATGATGAGGTCATCCATTATCAGGTAGAGATGACAGAGAACCTTGATGAGATCAAAGAAGATCTTCTGGGGAAAAAGACGGGAAGAGTGATCTACCGTGATAATCTTACGGTATTTCAGACATCCGGCGGGGAATGCCGCTTTATTAATTTTCTTGGAATGGACTGGCATTATGCGGTGAGCAGCCAGGAGGGTGTAAATCAATATCATGTCTGGTTTGTTCCCGAAGTGGCAGAGATGCTTGACCAGGATACGGTATACCTGGCGGCCTTCTCGCTGGAAAAGCAGGCTATTAAAGATCATTCGATGATACTGCATTCTGCATATATGTGTTATGAAGATACGGCAGTGCTCTTTTCTGCGCCGTCTGAGACGGGAAAATCCACGCAGGCAGGATTGTGGGAAAAGTACCGTGGAACATGGACGGTGAATGGCGACCGTTCGCTTCTTATCCGTGAAGAAGATGGATGGTACGCGAATGGATGGCCGGTCTGCGGAAGCTCAGAGATCTGTAACAATAAGTCCTATCCGGTCAGAGCAATCGTTATGCTGTCACAGGCGAAAGAAAATCGTATCAGCCGTCTGAAAGGGCTTGAGGCTCTGCGGAAAGTAATGGAACAGATTACGATCAATGCATGGAACAGCGAGTTTCAGATACAGGCAATGGATGAGCTTGAGATTTTACTGAAGGAGGTTCCGGTATATCATCTGGAGTGCGACATATCCGAAGATGCGGTGAGATGTCTGGAAGATGTACTTGCCGGTGGACGAGGAGAGGAATAAATGCAGGAAAATAATGATAAAAATCAAGGAAAGAACGGCCTGTCTTTCGAGTCTCTGGATATTCTGATCGCGAAGTGGAAAGATGGGACATTTTCGGAGATCATTGATGACTGGAAATGGATATTCAGCTACAGTGTCCGGTATAAGTGGGCGATCGTATTCTATACGCTCCTGGGTATCTTCAGTACGTCTATGGGACTTGTCAGCAGTGTGGCGAGTAAATATCTGATCGATATCATTACCGGATATAAGACGAATAAACTGATGATCCTGATCATTGTTATGGTAGGAAGTTCGCTGTTCAGCCTTCTGTTCAGCAGTATTATCAGCCGTATCTCGACCAAATTAAGTATTTATATCAATAATGATATCCAGGCGGATATATTCGACAAGATCGTGGATGCCGACTGGCTGGAGATCAATAAGTATTCCAACGGAGATGTGCTGAACCGTTTCAACGGAGATATCGGAACGGTCAGCAGCAATGCGATCAGCTGGCTCCCGACGATCGTGATCGCAATCTATAATTTCATAGCGACATTTCTGGTCATCCTTCATTATAATGCGGTGATGGCAATTCTGGCACTGGCAAGCGCACCGTTCATGCTTCTGATGTCGAGGTTCATGATCAAGAAGCAGCGGGAGTACAGTCAGAAGACCAGGGAAATGAGCAGTAAGCTGATGACGTTCGAGGTGGAAGCATTCTACAATTTTGATACGATCAAATCATTTGGCATCGCACCGCACTACAGCCGGTTAATGCGCTGGTGGCAGGGCAAATTCAAAGATGTCAGTCTGGAGTACAATATGTTCTCCATCAAGACCAATATCCTGCTGTCGGTTATGGGCACGGGAGTGGAATTCATAGCGTTCGGATATTGTCTGTTCTTGCTGTGGACACATACGATCACATATGGAACGATGACATTATTCCTGCAGCAGAGAAGCAATCTGTCAGGCGCATTCAATAACGTGGTGTCGATCATTCCGTCATTTCTGAACAGTTCGGTGTCGGCACACAGAATCCGAGAGCTGGTAGAGCTTCCGAAAGAGGTGCATATCAGTGAGAGTGAGGAGCTGGATCCGTTCGCAGAGGATGGATTCGAGGTGCTGATGAAGGATGTGAATTTCGCATACGTAGAAGGGACAAGAGTTATTACGGATTCGTATTTTAAAGCGTGTCCGGGTGAGATCGTGGCACTTGTGGGACCTTCGGGAGAAGGAAAGACGACGATGATCCGTCTGATCCTCGGACTGATCCGTCCGCAGGAAGGAGAGGCTGTGATCGTTGCATCCAACGGAAGAGAGATCGTCCTGAATGCGGAGACGAGACATTTTTTCGCCTATGTACCTCAGGGGAATACAATCCTTTCCGGTACGATCGCTGAGAATATGCGGATGGTCAAAGAGGATGCCACGGATGAAGAGATCATCGAGGCTTTGAAGATTGCCTGTGCATGGGAATTTGTAGAGAAGCTTCCGGATACGATCAACAGTGCGCTAGGAGAACGTGGACGCGGTCTTTCGGAAGGACAGGCACAGCGTATCTCTATCGCACGTGCAGTTCTTCGTAATGCACCGATCCTTCTGTTAGACGAAGCGACGTCGGCACTGGATGTAACGACAGAACGCAAGGTGTTGCGTAATATTATCGAGCAGAAGCCGAACAAGACTTGTATTGTGACAACACACAGACCAAGTGTGTTGAATATGTGCCAGAGGGTGTACCGTGTTATGGAGACGAAGGTTACGGAATTGGACGAGGAAGAATCGAGCCGGATGGCGATGGATTTCTGAAAAGGATGGAAAGTGCGCTGTTTGCAGGGATGAAATGTAATAAAAAGACGTAAAATTCAAAAGATAAGTATTGAATTTGAATATGGGATCCTTTATAATATAGTGTAGATAGGCAACTAATGAACGATAAGAAGTAATGTAATTATAAAAGGAGTGCATAGTTATGAAGAGGGCGTATGTAAGACCTACTATGGTGGGCGAAAGATTTGTGGCAAATGAGTATGTGGCAGCTTGTGGTGATATAGAGCATGGAAATTATAAGTTTGAATGTAATGCGGGTAAAAAATATCCTGGTGTTCTAAATTATCATTACAAAGTAAGGACAAAAAGCGGAGAAGTATTACCAGGAAAGTATGGTCCGTGTAATGCAACTCATGAAGCACCTACGAATGGTGATTTTATTGAAGGATATATAGATGACGTTTACACAATACCGGATGAAAATATTCCTGTTTTCATCTGGATTGAGGGTGGAACAAATGTGCATTGTACAACTAATCTTAAAAGAGAGTCCTGGGAAACTACAAAATCATAAAACAAACATATATACATATCGAAAAAGAACCGGATTTCCGGTTCTTTTTTAAAATCTACAGGAAGTATCGAGGAACCGGAATGGAATTAATGGAAGATGGGACCACAATGGAGCGCCAGATGTTCGCAATGGCCGCAGAAAAAAAAGTACCATTGTATGGAGTGCTGGAGCTATTACCGCTCTGTAATCTGAACTGTGATATGTGTTATGTGCGCATGAGCAGAGAAGAGATGGAGCAGGTGGGAAGGCTGTGTACAATTGAAGAATGGACCAAAGTTGCAGAAGATATGATGAAAGCCGGGACGTTATTTGTCCTTCTGACCGGTGGAGAACCACTGTTGTATCCAAATTTCCGCGAGTTATATCAAAAACTCCGTGAACTGGGTATGATCGTTACGATTAATACCAACGGAACACTGATTGACGAGGAGTGGGCCGATTTTTTTGCGGAGAATAAACCCAGAAGAATTAATATCACGCTATATGGTGCAAGTAATGAGACGTATGAACGACTGTGCCACTATCCGGGAGGATTTGATAAAGCGGTGAATGGAATCCGGCTTTTGCGGGAGAGGAACATTGATGTGAAAGTGAATGGAAGTCTTGCAAAGGCGAATGTGGATGACAGGATGAAGATCATAGAGCTTGGTGAATCACTGGATGCTCCGGTGAGGATCGATACTTATATGTATCCGTCCGTGAGAGAACGAAATCATGCCTATAATAATCAGGCCAGACTGGATCCGGAGATGGCGGCAAAAGCAAGAGTGGAAGTTTTGCAAAAAGAGATGGGAGAAGAAGTATTTGCCCAATACCGCAAGATCCAATTAGACGAAGCAGAGAATACTCCGGAAGGAGAGGCAGTTCCGGGACAGATGGCATGTCGTGCCGGTAAGAGTTCTTTTGTGGTGAACTGGCAGGGCGAGATGCGATCCTGTGTGGTACTGGATAAGCCAAGCATACCGCTTCGGGATGTGGAGTTTGAGGAAGCGTGGGAGCTTACGAAAAAAGGGACAGAGAGTCTTAGAATTTCGGCCAGATGCAGTAGTTGTAAGCTTAGAAAGGTATGTAACACTTGTGTGGCAGCGGCAATTGCGGAGACCGGAAAAGCAGACGGCGTACCGGAATATTTGTGCAGATACACAGAAGCAACGGTCAGATATCTGAAGGAAACAAGTAAGAAATAGTAATGAAATAGTAAGTATCGTTTTCTTTACTCCATAATTTGAAAATGATATAATAAAAAAGACTATAAATTACAAAGGATGATGAGATGATAGATATACATGCGCATATACTCCCGGGGATTGATGACGGAGCCGAAGATATGTATGATACGCTGGAGATGGCACGTATGGCAGCTGACAGCGGAGTGGACAGGATCATAGCGACCTCGCATTGCAATATCCCGGGAATGTATGGGAATTATTTCGGGAGAGAATATATTGACAGATATGAAAGTGTGGTCAGAGCGGTCAGAAAAGAGAAGATCCCGATAAAGATCCTGCCGGGAATGGAAGTATTTTCGACAGAAGACCTTCCGGAGCTGATCGTGAATCATAAGATCATGCCGCTTAACCAGAGCCGGTACATACTGATGGAATTTGCATTTGATGAAGATCCTGAATTTGCGGATTCTATTCTGAAGAGAGTTGAAGAAGTCGGAGCAAGACCGGTGATCGCCCATGTGGAAAGGTATGAATTTATACAGGATTATCCGCAGATCGCGTACCGCTGGTTCAGAAAAGGATATGTGATTCAGGCGAATAAGGGAAGCTTCCTCGGAAGATTCGGAGGAGGACCGAAGCGTGCGGCCGACAGTCTTTTGCGGCATAATCTGATTTCTGTGATCGCAAGTGATGCACACAGTCCACTTCAGAGGACACCGTATATGCTGGATGCGTATGAAGAACTGAGCCGGGAGTATTCCGAGAATCATCTGGATGTGCTGTTTCAGTATAATCCGGCAAGACTCTGTGACAACAGAGAGATCCTGAGATTAGAACCGGTTCCGTATTCTGGACGGTAACAGCTATATTAACAATAAAGGAGAAGAATTATGAGGAGACTAAAAATAGCAGTATGCCTGATATTTGTGGCATCCTGTGTCATATTTGTCGGATATACTGTGAAGTCCAAGATGTTGGAAGACCATACACCGCCGGTGATCACATGCAAGGATAAGACGGTGACACTGAGTGTGCAGACCGATCAGAAGAAGCAGAAGAAAGCACTTCTGAAAGGTGTCAAAGCAGAAGACAACCGTGACGGTGACCTGACATCGTCTGTACGTATCGCTTCGATGTCGCATTTTATTGCGCCGGGCAAGCGTACCATTACGTATGTGGTATTCGATAAGGCGAATCAGGTAGGGACACTGGAAAGAACCATACAGTACAAAGATTACACGCCGCCGAAGATCCATCTGAAGGCACCGCTTAGATATTCGACAACAGAGGTGGGAAAGGCGAACCTTACGGAGAATATGAAGGCAGAGGATTGCCTTGACGGTGACCTGACCAGTCAGATACGTACCAGTCTGGATGATGGTATGTATAATGCAGCTGCAGGAATTTACAAAGTGACTGTACAGGTAAGCAACAGTGCGGGTGATGTGTGTTCTGTGCCTCTCGAAGTAACCGTAACAGAATCCGGTGACAGACAGGAGCAGATGAAAGAATATCCGGTATTATCGGATTATATCGCATATACAACAGTAGGACATGAAATCGATCCGATGTCTTATGTCAAAGGTATGGAGATGAATGGTGCAACATATACGTATGCGGATGACGGAGAAACTCTTGCAGGTACAAGAGAAGCGATCAGTGTGAAATCAGAAGTGGATTATTCCAAAGCAGGGGTTTATCCGGTGGAATATTCTTATACGGCAGAGGGAGCACCGACTGCGGTGACAAAGTTATTCGTTGTGGTACAGGATCAGGAGGGAACACAGGATGGAAAGTAATAATAGAAATGACATGCCCGCATTTATGGATACAGACCTGGATCCGTATACTCTTGTGCATGATATAGTGTCCAACTGGTGGGTGATCATCCTGGGGGCAATTGCGGGAGCGTTGTTAACTTATGTAGTTGTAAGCAGCAGATATGTTCCTGAGTATACAACGCAGGCGACATTCGTAGTGTCATCCAGAGGGGATGCGAATGCATACAGTAATCTGAGTTCGGCCAACACAATGGCGAAGACATTCGAGAAGATATTAAAAAGTAACATCATGGAGAAAAAGATCTGTGAGAAGCTGAAAGTAGAGGAGCTGGATGCAGATATCCATGCGAAGGTGCTGGAAGGGACGAATATGCTGGTCTTAAGTGTGACGGCGGATACACCGAAGGAGTCCATAGACATTATCCGTACGGTCATGGACAACTACAGCAGCGTATCGCTGTATACCGTGGGCAGTGCGGTTATGGATGTGCTGGAGGAGCCGAAGATTCCGTATACACCGGATAATCCGCTGGATGCAGGCGGACAGGCTAAGAAGGGCGGACTTGTGGCAGGAGCACTGGTGCTCATCCTCCTCGGACTGTTTTCTTATATGAAGAATACTATTAAACAGGAGAATGAGATCGAGAAGAAGCTGGATGCCAGAAGTCTCGGAGCCATCAGTTATGAATGGAAATATAAGACGATCCGGGATATATTCCGGCGTAAGAAAAAAGCGATCCTGGTTGATGATCCGGTAGCCAGCTTCCGGTTCGTGGAAAGTTATAAGAAACTGGCGGCCAAGGTAGAATACCGGATGGCAAAGAATGAACAGAAAGTTCTCGTGGTAACCAGTGTATCTGAAAATGAAGGAAAATCTACGGTTGCCGCCAATCTGGCGATCACGCTGGCAGAACAGTCCAAGAGGGTACTGCTGGTAGATGGTGATATCCGAAGACCGTCGCAGTTCCTGATCTTTGGTATGGAGCCAAAAGAGGAGAATGAACTGGGAGAGTATCTGAGAGGAAACGGATCTCTTGCGGATGTCATGGTTCCGTGTACCAGAAAGCATATGTTGTTCATGGGTGGAAAGAACTGCTATTCCTCATCGACAGAGATGCTTAACTCGGATTCGTTTTATAAGCTGATGACGGCATGCAGGAAATTTGTGGATTATGTGATCATTGATACACCACCGGCAGGAATCATCGGAGATGCGCAGATATTTGCACATTGTGCAGATGCGGTTATGATCGTGGCAAAGCAGAATTATATGCTGGCTGAAGACATCAATGAAGTAATGGACGCTTTCCGTGACAAGGAAGGTAAGGTACTGGGAGTTGTACTGAACGGTGTAAGATCGTTCTCCGGCCTGGTGGACAGTCCGGTGGGACATTATTATGGTAAATACAGCAAATACGGACGTTACGGCAATTATGGAAGAAGTAAAGGAATGTAGAGTATATGGGCGATTATAGAGACAAATCAGGAAGTGAACGTGTAGATGCGCCTGAGAAGATTGATCTGACAAATGTTATGTTGGATGTTTATCATGGTGTGAAGAGGCTGTGGTGGCTGTTCATCGGGCTTATAATTATTTGCGCAGTACAGTCTTATTTCTCGGTGAGTACCAGTTATCAGTCAAAATATGTGGCATCGGCAACAGTGTCGGTGACATCTGTCGGCGGCATGGACTATGTGAATGCACAGTCTGCCCAGCAGATGGCGGAAGTGTTCCCGTATATTCTTACCAGTGGTGTACTGAAGGATGTAGTTGCTGAGGACATGGGGCTTGATTCTATGCCGGGATCGATCGATGTTAAAGCGGATGACGGAACGAATCTTCTGACAATATCCGTATCGGGAAATGATCCGCAGATGGCATATAAGACGTTAAAATCAGTCATAAAGAATTATCCGAAAGTTGCGGAATTCGTACTTGGAGAGACCAAGCTTACGATTCTGGATGAGACCGGTATCCCGACAGATATCAAACGTGAGGAGGTTATACGTGGATCTTACAAGCGTGGTGCTTTAAAAGGTGCGATCATAGGTTGTGTGATTCTTCTGCTGTATGTGCTTTCCAGAAGGACTGTGAAGTCAAGAAAGGATCTGAAGAAGAATATCAATCTGCAGGATCTGGGAAGTATCCCGTATGTCCGCACGAAAAAGCGTAAAAAAGAGACATTTTATAATTCAGTGAGCCTGTTAAATGAAAGAATCTCTATGAGTTATCTGGAAGCGATAAGAAAGCTTCGTATCCGTATTATGAAAGATGTGGAGAAAAAGGAATACCAGACCCTGCTTGTTACGAGTTCGATCCCGGGAGAAGGTAAGACGACACTTTCGGCGAATCTGGCAATTTCCATTGCACAGCAGGGAAAGAAAGTACTGCTGGTCGACTGTGATCTTAGAAATCCTTCGATTGCAGGAGTGATGAACGAGCAGGAACCACATCCGGGACTTGGCTCGGTTCTTAAGAAAGAAGTGCCGTTATCTGAAGCAATTACCAATGTAAAGCTTCCGAAGGAAAGAACGAATGAGAACGGAAGCCTTCATGTCATTTTCGGCGGCGCACCGGATGGAGAGAATTCGCTGTTGATAGGAAGCGGACGTATGAGAGCACTGATCGAAGCTCTGAAGTCCAAATATGACATTATCATCCTGGATACTGCGCCATCCGAACTTCTGGCAGATGCACCGCTTTTGGGCAAATATGTAGATGCGGCCCTTTATGTGATCCGTTATGATTATACGAAGCTTCGCGAGATCAGAGAAGGCGTAGAAAGCCTTGCATTAAGTGGAATCGATATGCTGGGATATGTGTTCAATGGTGATAATTCATCCGGCGGACAAGGATACGGCTATGGATACAGACGTTACGGCAATTACGGCAGTTATGGAAGCCACTACGGAAGTTATGGTAAATACGGAGCTTACGGTCACTATGGCAAGATGGAAAAAGGTTCGACGGACAAGTTTGGCCGTGTGATCAAGGACTAGGGGGACACAGACAGATGAAGTTTTTTCGAAAACACAAAAAACGTAAGATTGCAGGAATTATAATATTATTGATCGTATTGCTGATTGGCGGTATCTACGGGTCGATCTGGTGGAAATTCTACGGGGACTCTGTAGGGGTTGTGTCGGCAGACAAAGTAGATCCGAAAGCAAAGAAAGTTAAGATCGCCAAAGAAAAGAGAAAAGACAAGGATGTATATAATGTCCTTCTGGTAGGTACGGATTCCAGAGATCCGGATGCGGACCGGGGACGTTCTGATAGTATGATGATGGTATCCTTTAACAAAAAAGAAGGAAAATCAACAGCAATCTCATTCCTGAGAGACTCGCTGGTTGATATTGACGGACATGGAAAGAGCCGTCTGGGCCATACTTATGCATACGGCGGAGTGGGACTTACGATCAACACGATCAATAAGACATATGATCTTGATATTCAGAATTATATTACGATCAGCTTTGATGATCTGGTAAATGTAATCGATGAGATTGGCGGTGTGACCGTATTCATCAGTGAAGAAGAGGCTGCTTATTACAGAGAGAATGGTATGCCGGATATTCAGGCCGGAGATGTGACACTGACCGGATCCCAGGCACTTGCGCATGCGAGAAACCGTACACTGGGCAATGATTTTGAAAGAACAAGACGTCAGAGAAGTGTAATGTATGGAATCTACCGTAAGATTATGGAGAAGAAGGATCCAAGCGCGTTACTGCCTCTGATCAATTACGCTGTAAATCATGTAAAGACGAATATGAGTGTATCGGAGATGTACTCTATGGCAAAAGATGTTCTGTCGGTAGACGATCTGAAGATGCAGCAGACATGCATTCCACAGGACGGAACGTATACAGATATCACTTATGAGGGTATGCAGGTACTGAAGGTTGATTTTGATGCGAATAAAAAGAAGATCGAGCAGTTGTTATATTAAAGTGATTTACAAAAGATGAATATAAGGGGACAGTAAACGGGCGAGTATAATGAAACAGAGCAAGAAAGTTGTGGCCAGGATTATAATATTGATCTTGGCCTTATTTACAGTAATACCGGGAACGGTAAGTCAGAAAGTATATGCGGAACCTGGCGGCAGTGAGAGCAGTCAGGCGGCAGACGCATCAAAAGATGATTCCAATAAGAAGGAAGAGAAAAAAGAAGAAGATATGACGCCGGAAGAGCGGGAAAAGAAGGCAGAAGAAGATGCCTATAAGATGGAGATCCAGTCGAACGGTTGGAAGAACTGGCCAAAAGGACCGGGCACATACGGTGAAGCTGCAATCGTGATGGATGCGGGAACAGGAAGCATCTTATATGCGAAAAATATTGATGAACATGAGTACCCGGCAAGTATCACAAAAGTCCTGACCAGTCTTATTGCTTTAAAATACGGCAATCTGTCAGACAAGGTAACATTTTCCAATGACTGCATATCTTTTATGCAGCCGGGAGATTCTTCGGTTGGATTAAAAGAAGGTAATGTGATCTCGCTGGAACAGGCATTATATGCGACGCTGCTTGCCTCAGCGAATGAAGCAGCTTATGCGGTGGCGGAAAATGTCGGGAAAAATGCCGGACATGATTACAACTGGTTCATCCAGCAGATGAACGAAGAATGTAAAAGTCTTGGCGGCAATAATTCCAATTTCGTCAATGCGAACGGGCTTCATGATGACAATCATTATACATGTGCGCGCGATATGGCTTTGATCGGCAGAGAGATCTGGCGCTATCCGGAATTCCTGAAGATCTGCCAGGAGCAGAGTTATAAGATCCCGGCATCCGATACGACGGAAGAACATGTATTTCCACAGCATCATAAGATGCTGATCAAAGAAAATAAAAATTATTACCAGTATGCGGTTGCAGGAAAGACAGGATATACATCGAATGCATTATCTACGCTGATCACATTGGCCGATAATGGCAATATGAAACTGGTATGTGTCGTACTTCGGACACATGGTGTGAATATATATCCGGATACGAAGAATCTGTTCGAATATGCATTTAACAATTTCCAGAAGATCCAGGTGGCAGATGAGAAGAAACCGGATGAAGTAGAGAAATTTATATCGGCTGCGGATAGCCAGAGTGACGTATCGGCACAGTCAGATGGAAGTGAGGATACAGAATCCGTGCAGACAGGCGGAAATGAATATCAGCCGCTGGAGGACGGATATGTGATCCTGCCGAAGGATGTATCATACAAAGATATAGATTATGAAATTACGGATGTAGATGAAGATACCGGAGAGGGAACGATCCGGTATATATATGACGGCCATCAGGTTGGAAGTGCAATGGCAGAATTTACGGATAAGTATTTACAGAAAGTAAGCACCAGGAAAGAACGTGTGGACAGTAAGCCGAAGGATGTGGATAATTCCGGTGATTCGAAGAAAAACGGTGGAAAATCAAGTGCAAAGAGTATCTGGAAGAATTTTCTGCAAAAAGTAAAAGCAGTATGGGATTTCGGACAGAAAAAATTTGCCGGAAAATCAACTACAGAAAAATATGTGATCGCCGGAGGATGCGTAGCACTGGTGATTCTGATCTTCAGTCTGATCGTGCTGCTTATACGCCGTAGAAGATAAAAAATAGAAAATATATGAAAAATACGGAGAAAAACCGATTAAAAAATGTAAAAACCCTTGACGGATTTTAGGATTACTGCATATAATAAGGAATGTGAAAAACGCTGACGAAGACAGTAGGATATAACAGAACGCAGCAGCGAGCCGGGGATGGTGGAAGTCCGGTACAAGTAAGATATATCTGAATATCACTTCTGAGTTGCAGATTTTGAACGGTTTCAGGGTGTGAACAAGAGCCTGACTGCCAAGTAAAAACTGACGGCATTCCTCCGTTACAGGGAAGACATATGATGGTATGTTAGGTGGTTTATAAACGTAAGTACAGCTTTCGTCCTATACAGGGCGGAAGCTTTTTTAATTCTATGTTTTAATTTTATGGAGGTAAATATGTATAAGAAAGTTTCTACGGATCTTAATTTTGTAGACAGAGAAAAACAGACAGAGAAATTCTGGGAAGACAATGACATCTTCAGAAAAAGTATGCGTGACCGTGAAGGCAACGAGATCTATATGTTCTACGATGGCCCTCCGACAGCCAACGGAAAACCGCACATCGGACACGTTCTGACACGTGTTATCAAGGATATGATTCCAAGATACCGTACAATGAAAGGATACGAAGTTCCAAGAAAGGCCGGATGGGATACACACGGACTTCCTGTAGAGCTCGAAGTTGAGAAGCTTCTCGGACTGGACGGAAAAGACCAGATCGAAAAATACGGTATCGAACCATTTATCAAGAAATGTAAAGAAAGCGTATGGAAATACAAAGGTATGTGGGAGGATTTCTCTAATACCGTAGGCTTCTGGGCTGACATGGATGACCCATATGTAACATACGATAACAACTTCATCGAGTCTGAGTGGTGGGCACTCAAGAGAATCTGGGACAAGAAGCTCCTGTATAAAGGATTCAAGATCGTGCCATACTGTCCTCGCTGCGGAACTCCGCTTTCTGCACAGGAAGTAGCACAGGGCTATAAAGATGTAAAAGAACGTTCTGCGATCGTTCGTTTCAAAGTAGTAGGAGAGGATGCATACTTTCTCGCATGGACAACTACACCATGGACACTTCCATCCAACATCGCACTCTGCGTAAACCCGGAAGAAGACTATGCGAAAGTAAAAGCTGCTGACGGATATACTTACTACATGGCAGTAGCTCTTCTTGATACAGTACTTGGAAAACTTGCAGAAGAAGGACAGAAAGCATACGAGATTCTTGAGACATACAAAGGTAAAGATCTCGAATACAAAGAATATGAGCCATTATACCAGTGTGCTTATGACTGCGCTTCTAAGCAGAACAAGAAAGCATTCTTCGTTACATGCGATACTTATGTAACACTGACAGATGGTACCGGTGTTGTTCATATCGCGCCTGCATTTGGTGAAGACGATGCCAAGGTTGGACGTAAGTATGACATGCCATTCGTACAGTTAGTAGACGAAAAAGGTAACATGGGAGAGACGACTCCATTTGCCGGATTATTCGTTAAGAAGGCTGACCCGGAAGTATTAAAAGACCTCGACGGACGTGGACTTCTCTACGATGCACCGAAGTTCGAGCACAGCTATCCACACTGCTGGAGATGTGATACACCACTTATCTACTACGCTCGTGAATCATGGTTCATCAAGATGACAGAAGTAAAAGATGACCTGATCGCTAACAACAACACAATCAACTGGATCCCGGAAAGTATCGGTAAAGGACGTTTCGGCGACTGGATTGAGAATGTTCAGGACTGGGGTATCAGCCGTAACCGTTACTGGGGAACTCCACTGAATATCTGGGAATGTGAGTGCGGACACCAGCATTCGATCGGAAGCATCGAAGAGCTGAAAGAAATGTCTGACAACTGCCCGGATGATATCGAACTTCACCGTCCATACATCGACGATGTAACGATCAAGTGCCCATGCTGCGGCAAACAGATGCACAGAGTACCGGAAGTTATCGACTGCTGGTTCGACAGTGGATCTATGCCATTTGCACAGCACCACTATCCATTTGAGAATAAAGAATTATTTGAAAAGCAGTTCCCTGCAGACTTCATTTCCGAGGCTGTTGACCAGACCCGTGGATGGTTCTACTCACTGCTTGCAATCTCAACACTGATCTTCAACAAAGCGCCATACAAGAACGTTATCGTACTTGGACACGTGCAGGATGAGAATGGTCAGAAGATGAGTAAGTCCAAAGGAAATGCAGTTGATCCATTCGACGCACTGGAGAAATACGGCGCAGATGCGATCCGATGGTACTTCTATGTCAACAGTGCACCGTGGCTGCCGAATCGTTTCCACGGAAAAGCCGTTGTAGAAGGTCAGAGAAAGTTCATGGGAACATTGTGGAACACATATGCGTTCTTCGTACTGTATGCAAATATCGATGATTTCGATGCAACAAAATATACATTAGACTACGACAAACTGTCTGTTATGGATAAATGGCTTCTGTCTAAGCTGAATTCAGCAATCAAGGCAGTAGACTATGATCTGTCCAACTACAAGATTCCAGAGGCTGCAAAGGCACTTCAGAGCTTCGTAGACGACATGAGTAACTGGTATGTAAGACGAAGCCGTGAACGTTTTTGGGCTAAGGGAATGGAGCAGGATAAGATCAATGCTTACATGACTCTGTACACAGCACTGGTTGAGATCTGCAAGACAGCAGCTCCGATGATCCCGTTCATGACAGAAGAGATCTACCAGAACCTGGTAAGAAGCGTTGATGAAAGCGCACCGGAAAGTATCCACCTGTGTGACTTCCCTGTTGTAAATGAAGCACATATCGATACAGAGCTGGAAGCTAACATGGACAACGTTCTGAAACTGGTTGTTATGGGACGTGCATGCAGAAATACAGCCAACATCAAGAACCGTCAGCCAATCGGACAGATGTATGTAAAAGCTGATTTCGAAATTCCGGAATTTTACAAAGACATTGTAAAAGATGAATTAAATGTAAAGAATGTAACATTTACACAAGATGTTCGTGACTTTACTTCATATACTTTTAAACCTCAGTTAAAGACAGTCGGACCAAAATATGGTAAAATGTTAGGAGGTATTAAAGCAGCACTCGAAAACCTCGAAGGAAATGCAGCAATGGATGAGTTAAATGCTACAGATGCCCTGAAGCTTGATATCAATGGACAGGAAGTGACACTGTTCCGTGAGGACCTGCTGATCGAATCCGCTCAGATGCCGGGATATGTATCTGAGAATGACAACGGAATCACAGTTGTTATGGATACAAACCTTTCCGAAGAACTTCTGGAAGAAGGATTTGTTCGTGAGATCATCAGTAAAGTACAGACCATGCGTAAGGAAGCCGGATTCGAAGTTATGGATAAGATTGCGGTAACTTACGAAGGAACAGAAAAAGCAGAGAAAGTATTTGCAGACAATGCATCTACGATCGCAGATGAGACACTGGCACTGGAAGTTACAAAGGCAGCACCTGCCGGCTACACAAAAGAGTGGAAGATCAATGGTGAAGCCGTAACGATTGGTGTAGAGAAGAGATAATCAAAGCCCAGTTTTTAAGAAGGGAAGTAGAAAATGTATAATCCAAGATTTGAAAAAGACGTATTTAAAAGAGATGTGCGGAACAATGTGAAGACATTGTTCCGTAAGGAAGTAGAAGAGGCAACTCCACAGCAGTTGTTCCAGGCAGTTTCTTATGCTGTAAAGGAAGCCATCATCGATGACTGGCTTGCAACACAGAAACAGTATGAGAAAGACGATCCGAAGACCGTATATTACATGTCCATGGAATTCCTGCTCGGAAGAGCTCTCGGAAACAACCTGATCAACATGACGGCATATAAGGAAGTAAAAGAAGCTCTGGAAGAGATGGGAATCGACCTGAACGTGATCGAGGATCAGGAGCCGGATCCGGCACTTGGTAACGGTGGACTCGGACGTCTGGCAGCATGTTTCCTGGATTCTCTTGCAACACTGGGATATGCATCTTATGGATGCGGTATCCGTTACCGTTATGGTATGTTCAAGCAGAAGATCAGAGACGGCTATCAGGTAGAAGCACCGGATAACTGGCTGAAAGATGGTAACCCGTTTGAGCTTCGCAGACCGGAATATGCGAAAGAAGTACGTTTTGGCGGAAATATCCGTGTGGAATACGATGAGACAGGAAAGACACACTTCGTTCAGGAGAACTATGAATCTGTAATGGCGATCCCTTATGATTATCCGATCGTAGGATACGGCAACCATATCGTGAATACACTTCGTATCTGGGATGCAGAAGCGATCGTAGACTTCCAGTTAGATTCTTTTGACCGTGGAGATTATCACAAAGCCGTTGAGCAGGAGAACCTTGCGAAGAATATCGTAGAAGTGCTTTATCCAAATGATAACCACATCGCAGGAAAAGAACTGAGACTGAAACAGCAGTATTTCTTCGTATCAGCAAGTATCCAGGCTGCAATTACAAAGTTTAAAAAGAAACATGGTGATATCAGTAAACTGCCGGAGAAAGTAACATTCCAGATGAATGATACACATCCGACAGTAGCAGTAGCAGAGCTGATGCGTATTCTTCTTGATGAGGAGAATCTCGGATGGAATGAAGCATGGGATATCACAACAAAATGCTGTGCATATACGAACCATACGATCATGGCAGAAGCACTTGAGAAATGGCCGATCGACCTGTTCTCAAGACTGCTTCCGCGTATTTACCAGATCATCCAGGAAATCGACCGCCGTTTCATCGCGCAGGTAAGAGCAAAGTATCCTGGTAATGAAGAAAAGGTTAAGAAGATGGCAATCCTGATGGACGGCCAGGTGAAGATGGCACACCTTGCAATCGTTGCAGGTTATTCTGTCAATGGTGTTGCAAAGCTGCATACAGAGATTCTGAAGAATCAGGAACTGAAAGACTTCTATCAGATGATGCCGGAGAAGTTCAACAACAAGACAAATGGTATCACACAGAGACGTTTCCTCATGCATGCGAACCCGCTGCTTGCTGACTGGGTAACAGAAAAGCTCGGCACAAAAGAGTGGATTACAGACTTGTCCAAGATGAGCGGATTGAAGGAATGGCTGGATGACGAAGAGGCTCTGAAAGAATTCATGACGATCAAGTTCAAGAACAAAGAACGTCTTGCAGCTTACATCAAAGAGCACAACGGTGTAGAAGTAGATCCAAGATCGATCTTCGACGTACAGGTAAAACGTCTGCACGAGTACAAACGTCAGTTACTGAACATCCTGCATGTAATGTATCTGTACAACCAGATCAAAGAACATCCGGAAATGTCCTTCTATCCTAAGACATATATCTTCGGAGCAAAGGCTTCTGCAGGATATATCCGTGCTAAAGAGATTATCAAACTGATCAACTCTGTTGCGGATGTGATCAACAATGACCGCAGCATCAACGGCAAACTGAAAGTTGTCTTCATCGAAGATTACCGCGTATCCAACGCAGAGCTTATCTTCGCGGCAGCAGACATCAGTGAGCAGATTTCTACAGCTTCCAAAGAAGCTTCCGGAACAGGTAACATGAAGTTCATGATGAACGGTGCACCGACTCTCGGAACAATGGACGGAGCAAACGTAGAGATCGTAGACGAAGTTGGAATCGACAATGCATTTATCTTCGGACTGAGTGCCGACGAAGTTATCAACTACGAGCAGAACGGCGGATATAATCCATATGACATTTACAACAATGATCCGGATATCCACAGAGTGGTAGACCAGATGGTAGACGGAACATATTCTAACGGCGATACAGAGATGTATCGTGACCTTTACAACAGCCTTCTGAATAATCAGGGGGGGTCAAGAGCAGATATGTACTTTATCTTAAAGGACTTCCGTTCTTATGCAGATGCTCAGGCTCGTGCAATGGAAGCTTACAAAGATAAAGAAAAATGGGCTAAGATGGCTCTTAAGAACACTGCTTGTTGTGGTAAATTCTCTGCCGACAGAACAATCCAGGAATATGTAGATGATATCTGGCATCTGGATCATGTTGTGATCGATGAGGATGAATTAGAATATTAAGAGAAGTTGTCAGTGGCAAGTTCTTTTGTATATGAATAATAAGAGAAGCTCTCTCATACATTGAGGTATGGGAGGGCTTTTTTATGTGGAACAGAAGGTATTATTATAGAGAAAAAATAAAAAAGGCAGCCTGCTGGGCGCTTATCATAATATTATTGCCGTATATTGTAACCGTATTTGTAAATGGTCCAAAGATTGTAACTGCATCGAAAGTGGATGAGATGACAATAGATGTAAAGGGCGGTGGGAAGATGCCGGTGGAAAAATATTGCATTGGAATATTGGCGAGGGACATGCCGGCAGAATATGAAGAAGAAGCATTGAAGGCCCAGGCAATCCTGGTGCGGACAGAAGTCTACCGGGCAATCCGGGATGCGGGGGAAGGACAGAAGCTTGAGAAAGAATTCTGGACCGAGAAACAGATGAAGTCGGCGTGGGGGATGCGATATGCAGAAAATTACCGCAAGTTAAAAAATGCGCTGGAATCCACGGCAGGACAAGTGCTATTCTATGAAGACGGTCTGGCGATGACACCATTTTTTAATCTGAGTAATGGATATACCAGGGATGCGAAAGAGGTTCTTGGAAAGGAGGAGTATCCTTATCTGAAGATTGTGGAATGCCCGGAGGATGTGAATGCAGAAGATGAGATACAGACGGTTGTATTGGGAGAAAAAGATATAGGGACGATGGATGTGGAGGTAGTGGAAACAGATTCTGTAGGATATGTATTAAAGATCCGTGTGGGAGATAATACCATCAGCGGGGAAGAATTCCGAAATAAATATAACCTGGCATCCAGCTGTTTTACCCTGCAGCGTTATAACGGCAAATTGCGGGTGACAACAAGAGGAACCGGACATGGGATCGGAATGAGCCAGTATACGGCAAATGAGATGGCGAAGAAGAAAAAAAGCTATAAAAATATTTTAAAATATTTTTTTAATGGAACGGAGATAAAAGAAGTGACAGAAATCGTAAAAGGTGTATAACTATATCACAATCTGGCAAAAATATGGTCAGAGGTGGTGATGAAATGAATAAAAATCAGAAACCGTCAATGTCAAAACGGCGTGCTACCGTAGCAGCAGTATTATGTTTTGTGGCAGCGATTGCAATAGCAGGAACATATACATTTAATGATTACAGAAAAACGCAGAAAAATGAATTGGCGAAGGCGGGAGAAAAGGCGAAACAAGACAGCGAAGCGGCAAAAGAAACCGGAACATCCAAGATTAAAAACGAAGATATGACAAGTGATACGGATGAAAGTGACAGTAACGGAACCGGGAAAGACGGAACAACAACGGGCTCTGGGACAACAGATTCCGGGACAACAGATTCCGGGACAACCGGAACTTCAGGATCAGAAGGAACCGGAACTTCCGGATCATCAGGTCAGACCGGAACCCAGGCAACGGCAGGAAAAAGTCACAATATCAACTTTACGGAAGACAGTTACATCCTGTGGCCGGTGAACGGAGCTGTGATCATGAGCTATAGCATGGATAAGACAGTATATTTCCAGACGCTGGATCAGTACAAGTATAATCCGGCTGTGATCATCGAAGGCGCAGAAGGCGACCAGGTACTCTGCGGTGCGCCCGGAATCGTCAAGTCGATCGATGTCAGTGCACAGACCGGAACAACGGTTAACGTAGATATCGGAAATGGATATGAGCTGTTATATGGACAGTTGAAAGAAGTCCCGGTGAAAGTTGGGGATTATGTGGAAGCAAAGAGTGTGCTTGGTTATGTGAGTCAGCCGACAAAGTATTACAGCAAAGAAGGCTGTAATGTGTATTTTGAGATGCGAAAAGACGGACAGCCGGTGAATCCGGTGGAGTATACGGCGGATCAGGATTAACAGAAAGGGACCGGAGATTCTTAAGAAATTTTCCGGTCTTTTTTAGCGTTCTGCCGATATCAAAGTATGCGGAAAAATCTATGAACAGGGGATAAAATTGACTTTCCGTGGGATAATGGATAAAATAAAGTGGATTATTACAGGAAAAATCGGACCGATTGTGGATAAGTGGGGACAACTACATGAATTATACATACATCGTAAAGTGTGCGGACAGCACGTTATACACAGGGTGGACAAATGATCTGGATAAGCGGATAAAAGCACATAACAGTGGAAAAGGCGCAAAGTATACAAAGACCAGAAGACCGGTGAAGCTTGTGTATTATGAAGAGCATGAGACAAAAAATGAGGCAATGAGCCGGGAATATGCGATCAAACATTTGACCAGGAAAGAAAAAGAGATATTGATCAAGGGTAATGGAAACTTATGCGGAAGCTGGATGGTAAAGGGAGATATGATTAAAGCCGGTGAATTTGAGAAGATTAAGAAACTTACACGGGAAGCAAAAGAACTGGCAGAATAAATGAAAAAAGAGCTCACATCAAGTCGGGAGAGATATTATTTAATATCCCGTGTGTGATGCGGGCTCTTTTTTATCGCCATGTGTTCGAAAGAAGCTGCTAAAGTATGCAAGAGATGTTGCCGGCAGCAAGTTCTCTGTATACCGGAAATATAAGGATAAATGGATATTACTTAAAGTACAAATGCATACATCACTACGAAGTGGCAGGCACTTCCGGCCATTACAAACAGATGAAAGATCTCATGGCTTCCGAAATATTTGTGCTTATTGTTAAAGATTGGAAGCTTCAAAGCATAGATCACGCCGCCAACGGTGTAGATGATACCACCGGCCAGCAGCCATCCGAAAGCTGCCGGGCTTAAGGAATTCAGTAACTGTGTAAATGCCAGGACACAGGTCCAGCCCATGCCGATATAGAGCACGGAAGAAACCCATTTCGGACAGAATACCCAGAATGCTTTGATCAGGATTCCGGCAATGGCAAATGCCCATACGATTGCCAGAAGGATGAGTCCGGTTCTGCCGCCAAGTACCAGCAGACAGATCGGAGTGTAACTTCCGGCAATGAGTACGCTGATCATCATGTGGTCGATTTTTTTAAGGATTGTATTTACTTTTCTGGATTTATCGAATGTATGGTAAGTTGTGCTTGCGGCGTACAGTAAGATCAGGCTTGCCGCATATACAGCAATTGCGATAATGTAAATTTTACTCGGTTCGCGCGCCGCTTTTAAAAGCAATGGAATTGCTGCGAAGATTGCCATCAACATTCCGATAAAATGTGTGATCGCGCTTCCCGGATCTTTAATGTGTTCTTTTAACTGCTCTGCCATAATCATGCACCTCCTGAATGTCGAAAATATGACATGTAGTTTTTAATACTACGTTTGCTATATGTGTATATTATACCCGAAACTGAAAAAAATCAAGTAGAAAAACAAAAATATTTTTAAAATCAAAGTATTATATAAACTGGCCTGTGCGAAAATAGAACAACTGGCTGTATGGACACATCCACTTTCGTGATAATATATTATGCGGTATTAAATTATGGCAGATGAGGGATTCATCTGTTATACACACGATGGAAGTGTGCAGGAAGGGAGAGTACAATGAGTACAAATATAACAGCAGGCAGGACAATGAATGATAATAAAGTAAAGAACCTTGTGATCACGGCATTCTTTACCGCAATTACATTTCTTGGAATTCAGTCGTTCAGGATTCCACTTCCGGCAGCAGTCGGAACACCATTTCTCCATTTTGGACATATATTTGTCGTAATGGGACTGTTACTTCAGGGTGGCAAGAGAGGAGCTGTATCAGGGACACTTGGACTTACAATCTTTGATATGCTGAATGGTTACATGCAGGATGCGCCGAAGACATTTGTGGAGACAGCAGTAAAATGTCTGATCGTCGGAGCACTTTTCATGATGCTTAAGAAGAAAGCAGACGGAGACAAGAAGAAAGAATACGGAGCAGCAGTTGTCTGCGCATTTATCTATGGATGTATCAACGTAATCATGGAATTTACTATGAGCACGATCGCAATGATGATGGTAGGAAGTGGATTTGCAGCAGCTGCAGTGGCAGCATTCACATCACTTCCGGCGACTGTGATCAATGCAGTATTTATGGTGATCGCAATTGCGATTCTGTATCAGCCGGTGAAAAAGATCTATGTGCGCATGGCATAGAAGGGGATATCACAGACTTTTTCCTTTGGAAATTGGCAGATACTTATGAACTATGGTGATATAAAAAGGCAGATATACCTTAAGTGGTGTATCTGCCTTTTGCGATTCTGAATCATTATTTCATCCGGAAGATATCGGAATAAAAATTCTTGTTATATCAGATCGTTCCTATCCAAAATATCTCTTAAGAAGTCCTTCGAATGCTCTTCCGTGACGTGCCTCATCTCTTGCCATCTCATGAACTGTGTCATGGATTGCATCCAGGTTAGCAGCTTTTGCACGTTTTGCAAGGTCGAACTTACCAGCTGTAGCGCCGTTCTCTGCGTCTACACGCATCTCAAGGTTCTTCTTTGTGCTGTCTGTAACAACTTCGCCAAGAAGTTCTGCAAATTTAGCAGCGTGCTCAGCTTCTTCCCATGCAGCTTTTTCATAGTATAATCCAACTTCAGGATATCCTTCTCTGTGAGCAACTCTTGCCATTGCAAGATACATTCCAACCTCTGAACATTCTCCTTCGAAGTTAGCTCTTAAGTCAGCTAAGATGTCTTCGCTTACACCTTTTGCCACACCTACAACGTGCTCAGCAGCCCATTCTCTTTCACCTGTCTGCTCTTTGAACTTGTCAGCGCCTACGCCACATACTGGACATTTCTCCGGTGCAGCTTCTCCTTCATAAACATATCCGCATACTGTACATACAAATTTTTTCATAGTGTTGTTCTCCTTTTCTTTTATAATAATTTTTTTGTTATTGATTGATAAGAGAGTAGTTATAATCTCTTAAGTTACACTAAATTGATATTAGTAATTGTTACTGATATTAATTTAGCATAATCTTATGTGTTTGTCAATTAGTTTTTGATAAATTTTATTATTTATTCTCGTTTAATTTTTTGGCACATTCGCCACAGAGACCGTGGAAAAGTGTAGTGTGTGATTCGATGATTCCATCGAAATATTTATTCGCATCTTCATTAATCTTCTGGATATAGGAATCATCCATTTCCAGATCGAATACATTTCCGCAATTGGTGCATACTACATGATAATGAGGTTCGCAGCGTCCATCAAAACGATCGCCGCCATCCGGTGTCGGAATCCGAAGCGCTTCTCCGATATCTGCAAGCAGGTTCAGGTTGCGGTATACGGTTCCGAGGCTGATATTAGGAAATTCTTCTTTAATATGAAGATATACGGTATCAGCAGTCGGATGAGAAGTCGTGTGCATCAGGTAATCTTTTATAGAGGCCCTTTGCTTACTATATTTTAAACCGGCCATAAATCCTCCTTTCGATAATGATAATAATTACTATAATTGATATATCTTTAGTATAATTCGGATGATATATTTTGTCAATATAAAAGAATGAATGTAACAAAATGTAACAAATAATAAATACAAATCGAATATTAAATGTATTATAATCAAAGAAAACCTTGACAAAACGTGTTGCAATGTTATAATAACAAACGTAACATATGTAACAATTCTGTAACAATTACAAAAGATAAGAAAACATAAAGGAGGGAGTTTATGGATTCTATTCTTAAAAAAGGATTGTTCCTGGTTACTGTGACAGGAGCCATAACGGCGTTTCCGATTATGGCGCAGGCTGCAGATATAGATGATACGCAGGATATGCCGACAGCAGGAATTGAGCAGGTACTTGGAGAATGTTACACGTCAGAGAAGACAATTTCGGTAAAGGATTACCTTGTACCGACACAAAAGGGAGAGTATTTAGATATGGCATTCGCCAATGTACAGTCATTTCTTTATATAAGAAGTGAACCGACGACAGAAAGCGAATGGGTCGGAAAATTATATCCGGATTACGCGGCAAAAATCATAGGCCCGGTAGGAGAATGGACGAAAGTGCAGTCGGGTAATGTCACCGGATATGTATATTCCGAGTATATAACAGTAGGAAATGAAGCACAGAAAAAAGCAGAAGAACTTGTGCAGAAGAAGGATACGGAAAATGCTAAGGAAGCATTTACGTATGCAGAATCAAAAGAAGAAGAGGCCGCAAGGCTTCAAAAAGAGGCAGAACAAAAAGCCGAGGAGGAGAAAAAGGCAGCAGAAGAAGCGGCCAAACAACAGGAAGAACAACAGACGCAGGCGGCACAGACCGGACAGGCTATTGTAGATTATGCATGCCAGTTTATCGGTAATCCGTATGTATGGGGAGGTACAAGCCTGACAAACGGAGCGGATTGTTCGGGATTCGTACAGTCGGTATTTGCACACTTTGGAATTTCTCTTCCGCGTACGACGTGGGATATGGAGAATGTAGGAACTGCGGTAAGTTACGATCAGGCTGTTGCGGGAGACATTATTCTATATGACGGACATGTTGGAATTTATATGGGAAATGGGCAGATCGTAAATGCAATTAACAGTGCAAAAGGGATAGGAATTTTGCCGGCAACATATACGAATATTGTTACGGTGAGACGACTGGTATAACAGAAACGGACGGGAGATTTTAAAATATTTTTGCGAATCTTTCGTCCCTTTTTTGTTATCCACACTATCCACATAAATTTAGAGTTATCCACAATGTACAAAATCCACAAAAATCGACACTTTTCATCGAACGTAAAAAATCTTAAAAAATATGGTGGAAAAAGTTATCCACACAAAAAAGCAGGAAAAATGTAGAAAAATGGGGATTTCCACAAAGTTATCCACGTTATCCACACCCAAAGTGGGAAAAACGGGGGATTACTCGGGGATAGAAAAAGAACGAACGTTTTGTAGACTTGTTATAAAAATGACGTTTTGTCGAAAAAAAAAGGAATTCGTATTGACTTTTAAGTAGTCAAATATTAAGAATAAATTTACAGAAAATGTTTACACAATGGTAAAAAGCTACTATAATGGAAACACTGAAATAAAAAGGAGGCGATAAGATGGCACAGATTACAAAAGACATGACATTTGGTGAGCTGCTTTCCAAATACTATTCTACATGTCCAAAGCTTGTTGACGATCTGATGGAAGCAGGAATGGGTTGCATCGGATGCCCACATTCTCAGATGGAATCTATCGAAGAAGGCGCTATGGGACATGGAATCGATCCAGACCTTTTAGTTGCAAAGTTAAATGCAACACTGGAAGCAAGCCAGGCATAATATAAAATGAGTATAAAAAAGCTCTACGGGGAATTATCCCGTAGAGCCTTTTTAGTATACCAGAGTATGCAGATTAAATATTCGCAAGCTGCTGAACCGCATTCCCGGAAAGGAATGTCTCACAGTGCTCTTCTAAAAATGCAAATGTTGCACCGGATGCACTTTCTAATGCACCGTACTCGGATAACATATTACAGATACGGTTAAAATCTGCGGTGGAATGGTCTGACTGTGCAAGTGCCAGCAGATACATCTCTTCCTGATCATCTTTGTATAATGTATTGGAACCGTGGTACATCGGAGCCAGCAGATGAGCGGCCTTCAGTACATTCTCCATTACAGGGAAAGAAAAGAGCCGGATATTGTTACCGGAATCCTTCTTATCTGTATTATCATCTGAAGTCTCAGAAGCTGCTTTTGCAGTCTGTGCTGCCTGTGCTTCAAAAGATTCCTGAACCTTTCCGAGCAGATCAAGTAAACCTTCTGCTCCTTCCAGCTTGCCTGGAGTATTCTTCTTCTTGGCGTCAGCTATGGAAGAAGGTGCAAATTTTGAAAATCTAGTATCGAGTTCTTCTGGGTCCTCGACTTTCGTAATTATCAGCACGATCGAATCTGCAGAAGGGATAGCCTCGATCATAAGAGGAATATCTTCTGCTTCAAAACCAAATTCGAAGGCTGCCTGTTGCATCATATCGCGGAAAAGTGATTTGGCTTTCTCGGTTCCGTATGCCAGTTCACTGAGCTGTAACTGACGGTCAGCAAGATCGGCACGTGTCAGAGTACAACGGATCTGGTTGTCACTGATTTTTTCAATCTTCATAATCATCACTTCCTTCTAAAATAGTATATCATACAAAATGTTGGATGTTCAATAAATTTAATATAAACAAAGTGGAATATAAAAATAAAAAAGACTTGATTCTTCAAAATGAATCGGATATAATGGCCCTACTGGAAGATAGTTTTCCCTGATAACTGTGTTATTAGAACATCAGGAAAAGAATTTCCTGAATTTTATTTCAATTCCACATTCCGGGTGGAATGAATCTATCAATGACAAATCAGATTAATTACAGCCGTTTCAGGCAGATATTTCACGTTAACAATTTATTTTTACAATTACATAATTGCCGGAACTGTTTTCCAGTTATATTTATCAGTTGCTGCATAGAAGGACAGTATTGTATCACAAGCATCTCCCTGACCGTAAAATATGCGTGACAACCACGGTTATCATCCGGTAAAGAGGAGGAAGCAGTATGGGGGAGAAAGAAGAGATGAAAGAGATGTTTCAGGAACTGACTGGTTTTGAAAAGAAAAATATAAGCCTCAGGATCAATGGGGTACCGGCCAGTCCTATGCAGATCGTACAGGCGCATACAATGTGTGAACACCAGTCCTATATGAGGGATTATGTGCTGAATGACAAAGGCGATGTGAAAGAAGTGTGGTTCCAGAATATAACAATTTAATGGAAGAAAATATGTAAATACCCCGCAGATCAGAACGAAAGTTTTGATGAAAATGTCGAAATATAATGACGTGTATCTAACGTTTTGCTATAATGTCTTCTGTAGGAGGTGCAGCATGGAAGACAGAGGAAGAAATAGCCGCACATATAATAACAGAAAAAAAACAAGTGCAAGACCATCCGGAAGACCGGCTTCGCAGAGCAGAAACAGAAGGACATCCGGACAGACGCCTGGAAGAAGACCGACAGGTAGGAGAAGTTCTGCGGACAGAGCGCGCATGAGAAGAAGACGACAGAGAAACCGCATGATCCAGCTTGTCCTGTTAATAATATTAGTAATTGCAGCAATAGCAGGGATTGTTATATGGAAACGATACAGCCCGTCAAAAGAGCAATATGATATGAAGAAATATTATGGAATTGAAAAAGACGGACAGCTTGGAATCACTGTAGATAACAAGGTCGTAGAGGCCAAGGGTAAATTGTCGGACGGAAAGGCTTATGTTGCGTATGATGTCGTAAGAGATTACATTAACAGCCGTTTTTACTGGGATTCGAATGAGAATGTACTGTTGTATATGCTTCCGAAGGATATGATATCGGTAGATGTGGGCAGCAAGGATTATTCGGTATCCAGAGAGAAAAAGAGCGAAGATTACGTCATTTTAAAAACAGAAGGAAACACAGCATATATCGCGTTGGATTTTGTCCAGCAGTACACCAATATTGATTATGAAATGTCAAGTAATCCGGATCATGTAATGATCAGAACCAAATGGGGCAAAACGGATGTGGCAACTGTAAAGAAGAATACACAGGTGCGTTATCAGGGTGGAGTAAAGAGCCCTGTACTGGCAGAACTCAAGAAAAAAGATGAAGTAACAATCATCGAAAGTGAAGAAAACTGGAAGAAGATCCGCACAAAAGAAGGTGTGATCGGATATGTTAAGAACAATACTCTGAAGAATGAAGAGAAGAAGAACATTACAAGAAAATTCGATGAGCAGAACTATTCAAGCATTTCAAAGGATTACACCATTAATATGGCATGGCATAATGTAACAAATCAGGATGCTAATAAGGGAGTGGCACAGAAGATCGCACAGACCAAAGGTCTTACGACACTGGCACCGACATGGGTGCATGTGGCAGATACCAGCGGCAATATTACATCTATTGCATCATCTGATTATGTAAGTTATGCACATCAGCAGAATATCGAAGTGTGGATGACCGTCAGAGACTTTGACGGAGGAATCAGTTCAGAACAGGAATCTTACGAATTGCTTAGTTATACATCAAGACGTGAAACGCTGATCACACAGCTGATCGCTGAAGCGTTGCGTGTTGGGGTAGACGGTATTAATGTAGATTTCGAGAAGATATCTGATAAATGCGGAGAACATTATATAGAATTCATTCGTGAATTATCGGTGAAGTGCAGACAGAATGGTCTGGTATTATCGGTGGACAATTATGTTCCGAAGAGTTTTAATACGCAGTATGACCGTAAGGAGCAGGGAATTGTAGCAGATTATGTAGTGATCATGGGCTATGATGAATATTATGCGGGTTCCCCTGAGGCAGGACCGGTATCCTCATATAATTATGTAAAAGAAGGTATTGAGGAGACATTAAAAGAAGTTCCGGCTAAAAAAGTTATCAGTGGAATTCCGTTCTTTACACGTCTGTGGAAAGAAACACCGAAGACAGAAGAAGAGCTGGCAAGTGAAAAGGGAACAGATGCGGCAGAGTATTCTGTCAATATAGAAAGTGTGGCATATGGTATGGATAATGCCCAGGCGCAGATTAAGCAGGCTGGGGTTGAGACGACATGGGACAAGAAGGCCGGACAGAATTATGCAACATGGGAAGCAGACGGAGCAAAATACGAGATCTGGCTGGAAGATGCCAAATCCATCGAACCAAAACTTAAGCTCATGCAGAAGTATAAGCTTGCAGGTACCGCTGAGTGGTCTTTGGGACAGGAAAGCACGGATATCTGGAATCTGATTCAAAAATATGTAAATTAATCAAAACTAAATAACAGATAAAATACCTCTTGCAGTCATATAGTAGAATATATGAATTGCAGGAGGTATTTTTATTTGCGAAAAAAAATAGAACTGGCAGTACTGTTACTTTTTCTGGCGGTACTTGTGCTGCTCAGTAAGAATCTGCAAAAACTTGTATCCAGCGGAAATGTAACAGCGAAAAATAAGATAATCGTTCTTGACAGCGGACACGGCGGGGATGATCCGGGAAAGATCGGTGTGAATCAGGCAAAAGAAAAGGATGTCAATCTTGAGATCGCCAGAAAAATTAAAAAAAGACTGGAGAAAAAAGGCTGGGAAGTTGTAATGACAAGAGAAAAAGATGAGATGCTCGGCGATCCACAGGCCGGAAATAAAAAGATCCATGATATGAAAGCAAGAGTAGAGATCATCAATAAAACAATGCCGCAGGCAGCGGTAAGTATACACCAGAACAGTTATCAGGATGAACAGATACGGGGTGCACAGGTCTTTTATTATTCTCATTCGGAAGAAGGAAAGAGAATGGCGGAGCAGATGCAAAAAGCCCTTCTTACAGTGGATGAGACGAATACAAGACAGGCAAAAGCAAATGATACATACTATCTGCTCAAACGTACGGAAGTACCGACGATTATCGTTGAGTGTGGCTTCTTAAGTAATCCGGAAGAGGCCGCTAAGCTGATCGATACGAAGTATCAGAAGAAGATGGCAGATGCAATTACGAAAGGAATCATTGCTTGTGTGGAAAACTAGAGTGTAGTATAATGAAAATCATGAAAACAATAATAGAGAAAATAGATAAAAATCAAAAAAATACAGATATTATAAGAGAAGCAGGACGGATCTTAAAAGAAGGAGGTCTGGTTGCATTTCCCACAGAGACTGTATATGGTCTGGGAGCCGATGCATTGAATGAAGATGCGGCAAAGAAGATATATGCTGCAAAAGGAAGACCGTCCGATAACCCTTTGATCATCCATATCACGAATATGAAAGCACTGGATAAAATTGTCTCAGAAGTTCCGGAGAAAGCTGTTAAAGTTGCAGAAAAATACTGGCCGGGACCGCTTACAATGATCTTTAATAAGAGTGATATTGTGCCGTATGGAACGACGGGAGGTCTTGATACGGTTGCTGTCAGAATGCCGGTAGACGAGATCGCAAGAGAAGTAATAGATGCGGGTGGCGGTTATATCGCCGCACCAAGTGCCAATACATCGGGAAGACCAAGCCCGACGACTGCACAGCATGTGGCAGAGGATCTGACAGGCAGAGTGGATATGATCGTAGACGGTGGTGCTGTGGAGATTGGCGTGGAATCAACGATACTGGATGTGACAGTAGAGCCGCCGATGATCTTAAGACCCGGAGCAATCACAAAAGAAATGTTCGAAGAAGTAATCGGGGAGGTTACAGTTGACCGGACACTGATCAGACCGGACAGCAAACAGGTGCCGAAAGCACCGGGAATGAAGTACCGTCATTATGCACCAAAAGCAGATCTGACGATCATAGAAGGACCGCTTGAAAAAGTAGTAAAAGAGATTAATAAGCGCGCAAAGGAAAAATCCGAAGCAGGCTATAAGGTAGGAGTGATCGGAACAGAAGAAACCGTAGCTGATTACAAATCCGGTGATGTAAAATGTATCGGAACAAGAGCCGATGAGTCTACGATTGCTGCGAATCTGTTCCGGATATTAAGAGAGTTTGATGACGACCAGGTAGATTATATCTACAGTGAGTCGTTTGATACTGCGGGAATCGGAAGTGCGATCATGAACCGTCTTCTGAAGGCTGCAGGACATCATATAGAAAAATTGGTATGATACATTGCACAACAAGGAGGAGAACAATGTCGAAAGTACAGGTTATGGATCATCCGCTGATTCAGCACAAAATCAACTACATCCGCAATGAGGAAGTAGGATCAAAAGAATTCAGAGAAATCGTTGGGGAGATCGCATCATTGATGTGTTATGAAGCAACAAGAGATCTGAAGATGGAAGATGTTAAGATAAAAACACCAATCTGCGAGATGACAGGTAAGCAGTTAAGTGGTAAGAAACTGGCTGTAGTTCCGATCTTAAGAGCAGGCCTTGGAATGGTAGATGGAATGTTAAATATGATCCCATCTGCAAAGGTTGGACATATCGGTCTTTACAGAGATCCGCAGACATACGAACCGGTGGAATATTACTGCAAACTGCCATCTGACTGCGATGAAAGAGAAGTATTTGTCGTAGATCCAATGCTGGCAACCGGTGGATCATGTATAGCAGCACTTCAGATGCTGAAAGATAAAGGTGTAAAGCATCTGCGCTTTATGTGTATCATTGCAGCACCGGAAGGTGTAAAACATCTGCAGGAAGCACATCCGGATGTAGATGTATATATCGGTGCACTGGACGATCATTTGAATGAACATAAATATATCGTTCCGGGACTTGGTGACGCAGGAGACCGTATTTTCGGAACAAAATAGTGACGAGGAGAAACATATGGGAGATAAAAGAAAGGATTATATAAGCTGGGATGAATATTTCATGGGAGTTGCTAAACTTTCGGGAATGCGTTCTAAAGATCCAAATACGCAGGTTGGATGTTGTATAGTCAGTCAGGATAATAAGATTCTGTCAATGGGATATAATGGTCTGCCGACAGGCTGCTCGGACGATGTATTTCCATGGGGAAGAGAAGGGGACGATCCTTTGGAGACCAAATATGTATATACGGTTCACAGTGAGCTGAATGCGATCCTGAATTACCGGGGCGGCAGTCTTGAAGGAGCCAAATTGTATGTATCCTTATTCCCATGCAATGAATGTGCCAAAGCAATCATTCAAAGCGGGATTAAAGAGGTTATCTATGATTGTAATAAATACGAGGGTACAGCTGCGGTAATGGCTTCCATGAAGATGTTTGATGCGGCGGGAGTAAACTATCATAAGTATCACCGCACGGACAGGGAAATTAAGATTTCGTTATAAGATATGAAAAACAGGTTTGGAAAAGGAATTCCGGACCTGTTTTTTTGTATCGCCATGCGTTCGGAAGAAACTGCCGGTGGCGGGTTCTGTAGATACCAAAGTATATAAAAGAGTGGAATAAAGTATGGATAAAAGGACATATAATTAAAAAAAGTAAAAAGAAATAAGAACAATTATGAAAAAATGGGGAACAAAAATTGCAGTAAATTTCCTGGTTCGAGGAATTGTTAGTTTCGCAATTATATTTTTTGTAAACGGATTTCTTGACGGACAGGGGATTTCTGCGTGTGTGGGAATGAATCCTGTCACATTTTTGACATCGGGAATCCTTGGATTTCCTGGGGTTGCCATGCTTTACGGTATAACTTTCTATCAAATTATGTGAACATTGCACAAAGATTAAAAATTTTTAAAAATACCATAGACAAATATAAATCATCAGGTATATAATCAGCCTACAAGTTACGAAGTAGCTTGTATCTGATTTGTAGTTCTAATTGTTAGATTCAAAAGATTCAATGAATTCAGTGCCATATCGGCAAGACGTTTCAGACATTTTTATAATGTATTGAAGGAGGGATAGTATGTGGTAAGCAGAAATCTGGTAATTTGCGACCAGGAAGAGAGATATGCGGCGGCGCTTGCACATTTTTTTATGAAGACCAAGGAATTGGCGCTTGGAGTGCAGGTGTGTAACAGTGTTGCGCAGGCCCTGAGACTGCAGGAGGAATCACCGATTGATATTCTTCTGATCGGCAGCGGTTATCCAAAGGAAGAGCGGCAAAAAGTACGGGCAGAAAGTGTGTTTGTTCTGACACAATCGGAAGACGTGGCACATGAGACGCATGAGAAACTTATTAATAAATATCAGTCCGGAGAGGCCATCTTAAGAGATGTGATCGAACAGTGCCAGGAGTCGGTAGAACCGGGGAATTTCTTTCTTGGCACGGTGAAGAAAGAAAAGGTTCGGATCATCGGAATATTTTCCCCTGTTCATCGAAGCAGGAAGACCGGATATGCATTGAGACTGGGGAAAGATCTGGCCAAAACATATAATGTATTGTATCTGAATCTCGAGATGTATGGAGGTATCGGCGGTCATTTTCCTGAGATTGGGCAGACAGTCGCAGATGCACTCTATTATTCGAGACAGGAAAAGAAGCATTTAAGAGCAGCACTTGCGGGTATGGTAAAGCATATGGGGCCGCTTGACTATCTTCTGCCAATGAGGATGTCGGAAGATCTGAAGGCAGTAAAGATAGAAGAATGGATGAGATTCATAGAGCAGATTGCCAGCCAGAGCATATATGAAGTGCTGATATTGGATATCGATGAAGGAATCCGGGGTGTATATGAACTTCTGAGGATGTGTACAGAGATACATGTAGCAGTAATAAAAGAGGAGGTGGCGCAGGCAAAGATGTTCCAGTTTGAAGAGGAGTTACATCTGATGGGATACGATGATGTCAGACATAAGATGATAAAAAAAGAACTGGAAGGATGATAAAGAATGATAGAAGCAGAGCAGCTCCATGCAAGAATCCTGGCCAGATTAGATATGACAAGGGACATGGAGGATGAAGAGCTGACAGAATTGATCTATGAAGTACTTCAGGAAGTCTCACAGGAAGAATATCTGCCGCTTGATCAGAAGACAATGCTTGGAAAAGAACTTTTCAATGCATTCCGGAAACTGGATCTGTTGCAGGAATTTCTGGAAGATGATGATATTACAGAGATTATGATCAATGGAACACAAAATATTTTTATTGAAAAGGCAGGGAGGATATCCCAGTCAGATAAAAGATTCTTGTCGGCGGACAAGCTGGAAGATGTGATCCAGCAGATCGTGGCAGGATCTAACAGACTGGTAAATGAGGCATCACCGATAGTGGATGCCAGACTTGCGGACGGATCTCGTGTAAATGTTGTGCTGCCACCGGTAGCGCTGAACGGACCGATCGTTACAATCCGAAAATTTGCAAAAGAAGTAATTACAATGAATAAACTGATGGAATGGCAGTCAATCAATTCAGAAGTATCGGGATTTCTGGCTTCATTAGTAGCCGCCGGATACAATATATTCATCAGTGGTGGAACCGGATCCGGGAAAACCACATTCTTAAATGCATTATCGCAGTACATTCCAAAAAATGAACGCATCATTACAATTGAAGACAATGCAGAATTGCAGATTCAGAATATAAAGAATCTTGTAAGACTGGAGGCAAGGAACGCGAACGTAGAAGGAACCGGGGAGGTCACGATCAGAGATCTGATCAAATCGGCGCTTCGTATGAGGCCGGACCGTATCATCGTAGGAGAAGTGCGCTCGGCGGAAGCAATTGATATGCTTCAGGCACTTAATACAGGACACGACGGAAGTCTCAGTACGGGGCATGCGAACAGTCCGAAGGACATGATAAGCCGTCTGGAAACTATGGTACTGATGGGAATGGACCTTCCCCTCCCTGCAATTGAGCGTCAGATCGCGTCAGGACTGGATATCATTGTACATCTTGGAAGGCTTCGGGATAAAAGCAGGAAGGTGCTGGAAGTAACAGAGGTATTAGGATATTGGGATGGACAGATCCATTTGCAGACGATTTACCGGTATGAAGAGATTCGTAAGGAGGATGAAAATGTAACAGAAAATGAAAAAAAGGATCAGGAAAATAAAGTCCATGGAGAATGGAAAAAAGTTGCGGAACTTTTTCACCGCGAAAAACTTGTGGCAGCAGGATATTACATTTAAAGAACGCACAAAAGCAGGGATGAAGACGGCCGGAATGATCGGCATTACAGCCTGGCTTTATTATCGCAGAGTGTGGGCCGTTATTTTTTTGATACTACCGGGAATCTGGCTGTACAGGGAATTCCTGGAAGAAGAAAGTAAAAAGAAGGAACAGGAATTTCAAAAACAGTTCCGGGAGATGATACAGACACTGTCGTCGGCGCTTAATACAGGATATTCGGTGGAAAATGCATTTTATGAAACGCAAAAAGAACTTAAGATACAATATCCTGAAGAAGCGAGGATTTCCAGAGAATTACTTCTCATTACAAGGAAATTAAGAATGCATATTCCGGTTGAACAGGTCCTGGAAGAATTTGCAGAGAGGGTTCCGTCAGAGGATGTAAAAAGCTTTGTGACAGTATTTGTAACAGCGAAGAAAAGTGGCGGGGATATGATCGGGATTATCCGTAATACAACGAGTCAGATCGGCGATAAGATAGAGGTAAAAAGAGAGATTGATACACTACTTGCCGCAAAGAAATATGAATTTCAGATCATGTCGATGGTTCCGTATGGGATTATTGCTTATATGTCACTTAGTTTTTCTGATTTCATGGAAGAATTGTATGGGAATGTAACAGGAATAGGGGTGATGACGCTATGTCTCGGAATCTACGTGGGCGCTTATTATCTTGGAGTAAGGCTCCTGAGAATCGACGTATAGTGAAGGCAGCAGGCCTGATCATTGCTTTGGGGATATTAGTGACGGGAGCGGATATGGCATGTTCCCGGATACAGATGACACCATCCATAGAGAGAAATGATTACGGAAAAGGGAAAAAAGTGGAAGAACTGGATGTGGAGATCGGAAATAAAAAGAAAAAGGTCCGGACTTCGGTAGAGGTATCAGAGCGACAGTATTCTGCGAAGGAGGTACAGGAATTATTCTCTAGGATCATCAGGAAAATGGACAGGCTGATATTGGCCGGTAATGAGACATTGGATCGTGTGGATGAGGACCTGGATTTGGTCACAGATATCCCGGGGGAGCCTGTGAAGGTCTCCTGGGAACTGGACCGATATGACGTAATGGATATCCAGGGCAAACTTAAGGAGCAGAATATCTCTGAAAAAGGAGTTCTTGTAAAACTGAATGCAGTCCTTACCTATACGGTAAACGAAGAAGAGCAGGCTTCTTATCAGTGCGTGGCATGTGTATATCCGAAAAAATTAAGCGGAGAAGAAAGCACAAAAAAGGACGTTGAAGAGGCAATAAAAAAAGCAGATACAGCAACAAAAGAAAAGAAAAAACTAATTCTGCCAGAGATGCTGGACACAAATGAACTCAGATATTATCAGCCCTTTAATGAACGCGGACCGGTTATAACGTTAATGGGAATGATGATAGGGATACTTCTGTATGCATTACAAAAACAGAATATCCGAAAGGCAGAAGAAGAAAGAAAAAAGCAGATGATCGAAGATTATCCGGAAGTCATCAGCAAACTGACATTGTATCTTGGTGCAGGAATGACGGTAAAGAAAGCATGGAGAAAGATAACCGAAGGATACATGAAGGAAAAAGAAGACGAAAATGAAAGATACGTATATGAAGAAATGAGACAGACCTGCCATGAAATGGACAGCGGTGTAACAGAAGCTGAAGGCTATGAAAATTTTGGAAGACGATGTGATCTGCAGATTTATATAAGGCTAGGAGCACTATTGTCACAAAATTTAAGAAAAGGAACGAAGGGATTATCAGAACTTTTAAAGCTGGAATCCATACAGGCTTTTGAAGAACGGAAGGCGCGGGCGAAAAGACTGGGTGAAGAAGCAGGAACGAAGCTGCTTTTGCCAATGTTTCTGATGCTGGCGGTGGTATTGATCATTGTTATAGTCCCGGCTTTTTTGACCATGCAGATATAAAGGATAAGAAAGGAAGAGATGTTATGTGGAGAATACGATATGCATTACAGGTATTAAAAGATGACAGGGGAATCGGAGTAGTGGAAGTGATATTGATCCTGGTGGTTCTCATTGGGCTTGTTATCATCTTCAAATCCCAGCTTACCAGTCTGGTGCAGACAATCTTTGAAAAAATCACCAGTGAAAGTTCGGGAATTTAAGTTATTATGCATTCGAAAGAAGCGGCCGGCTGCAGATTATGCAGATACCGAAGAGTGCAGGAAAAGCGGCCGGATAGGGACTGTTTGAATGGGGAAGTTACAGTCTATCTGACGTTGACTTTTGTTCTGTTTGTTTCTTTGATACTGGCTCTTGTGGAAAGTGCGTCGGTGCAGATGGCAAAGAATTACAGGCGGGCAGATATGAACCGGGCATTGGAATGTGTATTTGCAGAATATCAGAAAGAATTACTCGAAAAATATGACGTATTTGCCATTGAATGCGGTTATGAGACTGGGACTTACACGGAACAGAATATTCTGGATCGTCTTTCTTATTACGATGCAGATATGGAAAATGAGATAGAGCGGATCCAGTTGTTTACAGATAATAGCGGAGAGTTATTTCGTGATCAGGTTGGAAAATACATGAAACATAAGTACGGGATCGCGTGGGCGGATAAATATCTGGGAAATGTCTCTCTCTGGAAGAACCAGGAAGAGAAAGCGGATGAATTTACTGAGGAGGAAGAAAAACAAAATGATCAGCTTAAGGATCTTTTAGGAGAACAGGAAGCAGAACTTCCGGAAGAAGAAAATCCGATGCAGCATGTAGCAGAATTGAAACGTTCATCAATCTTAGGACTTGTGCTTCCGAAAGATAAGACAATATCGGAGAAACAGATATCATTACAGGAGATGCCGGAAAAAAGAGAAAATCATACCGGATATGGGGCTTTTTCAGATGTGGAACCGGAGGATGGAACGTTGACGTCCGTTTTGCTCGGAGAATATGTGATAGATCATTTTACAGATTTTACCGATGGACCGAAAGGAGGAGAACTTGATTATGAACTGGAATATATTCTGGCGGGCCGGGAAAGTGACAAAGGAAATCTGGAAACGGTGGCAAAGAAGCTTGTGATGTTGAGATTTGTGCCGAATTATATTTATCTTCAGACGAGCAGTACAAAACAGGCGGAAGCAAGGGCGGCGGCCGGGACTTTATGTACACTCCTGGCAGTCCCGGCTGTTACAGAGGCAGCGGCGCAGGGAATCCTGCTTGCCTGGGCATATGGAGAATCCGTTATGGATGTCAGGTCACTCTTAGACGGGAAAAAGGCCGCAATTACCAAAGATGATACGAACTGGCAGTTATCGTTGTCCGGTCTTATGAAACTTGGAACAGATGAAGATACAGGAACCGGCATGGATGTGCAGGATGGTATGGGATACAAAGACTATATGAGGATGCTCTTATTTCTGGAAGGAAAGGAACGCATGTCTATGCGGGCAATGGGCATCATTGAGAAAAACATGCAGAGCATTTACGGACAGCCGGCGTTCCGGATCGATTACTGTGCAGGAAGAATGGAGATCCGTACAGTGTGTAATCTAAGAAGAGGAATAAAGTATCAGTACCGGACATATTACGGTTATCAGTAGAAAGAATCAGAGAACAAGATGTAATAGTATGAGGCGGATAAAGATGCCCTTTCAGGCATCAAAAATATCCCAAAATTATAATAAAAAAACAAAGAAAGGAGCAGGATTCGCATTATGAGTAACAATTTACTCCCCTCACAACCTATCTGTTATTCAGGCCTTGAAAGGGTATCTTTATCCGTCTCACAACTATTGCGCAGATTTTCCGATGACAGACAGAAAGGAAGCGTGACGGCAGAGGCAGCGGTTGCTGTACCGGTGTTCTTTCTGGCAGTCGTTACGATGTTGTATCTTCTGGAGATGATGGCAGTACATACGGCAGTGAGAAGCGGTCTTCAATATGCAGGAAAAAAAGCAGCTAAAGAAAGTTGTGTGACGCAGATGCTGATGCCGTCAAGGATAGAGAATGATCTGGTGTATGCAGTGGGTGAAGAACGGCTTGGAAGAAGTATTGTAAGAGGCGGGAGCAGTGGAATAGACTGTTCACGGTCGAAGATGTCGGCCCGAACCGGGATCGGTAAATTAACGGCAGAGTATCAGGTAGTCATTCCGGTGCCGCTATTTGGGATTGCTCCGGTAAAATGCAGTGAGACAATGAAGATAAAGGCGTGGAGCGGATATGAACGGGAAGGGTGGATGGATACGGGAAATGATACGGTGTATGTAACGGAAACAGGACTTGTATATCATAAAGATTATCATTGTTCGCATCTGGATCTGTCGATCCGCATGACTCATTTGGAACTGGTAGAGGGACTTCGCAATGAAAACGGAGGCAAATACTATCCATGTGAACACTGTGTAAAAGGAAACGGGGGAAACATTTATATTACGAATTCGGGAGACCGGTATCACAGTTCGCTGTCGTGCAGTGGTTTAAAACGGACGATATATGCAATACCGATATCGGAGGCGGCAGGAAAGGGGGCCTGTTCCAGATGTGGACAATAAGCAAGGTGCTGGCAATGGCTGTATTAACAGGACTGTCAGTGATGGATTATAGAATACGGAAAGTTCCGCGAGATGTACTTCTGCTATGTATGGCAGGGGTGATCATCTATCAGGTACTGACGGGAAATGTAGACTGGAAATTGTCGGTGGCCGGTGGATTAAGCGGCATATTATTTTTATGGATTAGTAAAATTACCAATGAAGCGATTGGGTATGGGGACAGCCTGGCAATTCTGATCCTGGGGATATATCTGGGAATCTGGGGACTTTTGGAAGTGCTTATGACGGCATTTTTCATCCTTGGAATTATCGGATTGATCTGTGTGGTAATAAAAAGAAAAAAGAAAGGACTTGCTTTTCCTTTTTATCCATTTCTGACGGTGGGATATCTGCTTGGGGTATGTATAGGAGGAATCTGAGATGGAGGAAAGAAAGCAAAGGTGGTTAAAGGGCAGTTTTACCGTGGAGATGGCTTTTCTGATGCCAATGATATTATTCCTGATCATGGGATGTATAAGGATATCTTTTTATTATCATGACAAGAATATTATTGCAGGAGCCGCATATGAAACGGCGGTTACGGGAAGTACAAAGGTGAGAGAAAAGGATGGAATCAGCGAGAGTGAATTAAATGCGTTATTCAAAGAAAGGGTGGGAAGGAAGTGTATCTTATTTTCAAGAATAAGAGTACAAAGCAGTGTGGGAAAAGATGAAATTAAAGTACAGGCAGCTGCAAGACGAAAGAAAATGGCAATATCTGTAGAAAGCCGTGCAGCGGTGACGGAACCGGAGAAATATATCCGGGATATCAGAAGGATTAAAAAATGAGAAGGATCAGATAATGGAACGAAAGATAACGATAGAAGAACACGTATTATATAAAGAGGATTACCAGATGAAAATGTTAAAAGCAAATTCGCCGGAGGGTTTTTTGCATGTAGGAGGAAGAGGTGTTAATGGCAGCAGTTATTATGATTATGATGTAAGTGGTAAGGTATCAATGCAGGCGATGTATGCCAGAGCGAAATTAAAAGCAGAAGATATAAGGCACTTTATGGAACAGTTAGGAAATGTACTTAAGGAAGCGGAACGTTATCTTCTGGATATTCATTGTATCCTGATGGATCCGGAATACATTTTCTATGAAGAGGGCAGATATTACTTTTGTTATTATCCTTTGGCAAAACAGGATATATGGGAGAAGTTTCATATATTGACGGAGTATATGGTAAAAGTTGCGGATTATCAGGAAGAAGAATGTGTCCGTCTGGCATTTTTATTGCATAAAGAGACAATGGAGGATAATTACAGTCTGGAAAAACTAATTGCAGCATGTGAAGAAAAGAAAAAAGAAGAAACGAAGATTCCGGATATAAGAGATATAAGAAAAGAAACGATGATCGATGAATTGCTGGAGGAACGAAGGGAAAAGACATCATATTATGATACCAGAGAACATGACTGGATATCGGAGCAGGAGATGGGGAGTTCGATCATGAGAGAGACGGATAATCTATGGATGCCGGTAAAGCGCTTCCTGAATAAACACAAGAAGTCAAAATGGGGTGACTGGGACGGACTACATATAGAGGAAGAAGAGCTGTGATAAAATTCAGTTAAATATAGAATAAAATGATTAAGAATTCAGGTAATCTATGTTATACTAAAAGAGACAGAAGATGAACAAAGCGAAAGGTAATGAAGCGTATAAATGAACAAGAATACGATTAAAGCGCCATGTACGATATTACTGGCAGCAGTGAATATCATTGTATTTCTGGTCCTGTCTTTTCTGGGGATGACAGAAGATGGTGAATTCATGTTGAAGCACGGAGCCATGTATGTTCCATATCTGATACAAAGAGGAGAGTACTACAGGCTATTTTCCAGTATGTTTCTTCACTTTGGGTATGATCATCTTGTCAATAATATGATTGTACTTGTAGCTATGGGATGGAATCTTGAACTTGACATAGGAAAAGTAAAGTTTCTCATTGTGTATTTCGTAAGTGGACTGGCGGGGAATGTTCTGTCGGCATGGTGGGATATACAGACCGGAAGTATGGCTATATCGGCGGGAGCGTCCGGTGCTATCTTTGGGATCATTGGAGCACTTCTGTATGTGGCAATCCGTAACAGAGGACGGATTGGAGACATATCCGGCAGAGGCCTGGTCTTTATGATCGTACTGACATTGTATTATGGATTTACCAGTGGTGGTGTTGATAATATGGCACATATAGGAGGCCTGCTTGCCGGCTTTTTATCAGGAGTTCTTCTCTATCGGAAGCGTAAGGATAAATACCGTACCGGCATATCGTGCTGATCTAAGTGTAATTGTACCGTGATGAGCCTGGATGATCCGGCGTGTGATTGCAAGACCAAGTCCGGTTCCATCAACTTTGTGAGTGATGAATGGTTCAAAGATGTGTTCCTGATCTTCAGGAGCAATACCACAGCCGTTGTCAGAGATTTCGATATGAAGCAAATCTGCATCGGCGGTTACGGACAATGAGATCTGTGGGGAGTGTGCCGGCATATCGTGCTGATCCTGAGAAGGTGATTCGGTACGGACCGCATCAGCGGCATTGCGAAGAAGATTGAGCAGTGCCTGACGAAGTTTTACAGAATCGGCAGATAGAACTGGCAGATCTTCCGGTATGTATGAAGTGAATTCAATATCTGTATCTATAATAGAAGAAGCAAAGGACAGAGCAATTCTGCGGAAAAAGCTGCCGGTACTTAACGGAGCAAGATCCAGCCGTTCACCGTTGTTATAAGAAGACAGATCTTCTAATAACAGTTTCATATATTCGATGTCCTGGTGAAGCTCTGACCAGTGAGCGAATTCCAGTACTTCGGGATGTTGTGATTCGATAAGTTGAAGCGTGCTGTAAACGAGGGTCAGAGGATTACGGATTTCGTGACTGATGGTGCTGATATCCATCTGATGAGACTTAAAAATCCGGTTAAAAAGTTCTTCTGTTTCAGGATGTTCCTGTATAATCTGTTGTAATTTGTCATGGTCTGTCGATGATAACATAATAACTACCGCCCCTTTCTGAGGTATCAGTTTAGCATTGGTGGTTTAAATAATCAATCATTTATTTTCAGAGAAAGAAGGATAATATTATGAAAGACAATAACTGCATTTTTTGTAAACTTGCAAATGGAGAGATTCCTACAGCTACTATTTATGAAGATGAAAATTTTCGTGTGATCCTGGATGCAAATCCGGCAGCTAAGGGACATGCACTCATCCTTCCGAAAGAACATTATGCCAATCTTTATGAGCTGGATGATGAGCTTGCGGGAAAATCAATGATTCTTGCAAAGAAGATGATTACAAAGCTTACAAAAGCACTGGACTGTGATGGCTATAATATCGTCCAGAACAATGGTGAAGCAGCCGGACAGACAGTATTTCATTATCATGTACATATGATTCCAAGACACAAAGATGATAAAGTGGGACTTGGATGGACAATGCATGAACTTACAGAAGAAGAAAAAGAAGATGTTTTATCGAAAATTTAACAGATAAAAGATAGGAGCGTAAAGTGGAAAAAGAGTTTACAGAGGGAGATGCCTTTGTGGCTGCATACAGCGAATACTTCGGTGTTGTATACAAAGAGGCATTAAAATACTCTGGAAACCATCACATAGCAGAAGAGATTGCTCAGGATGCCTTTTTTACCGCATATATACAGTGTGGAAGTGAATCAAAACAGCAGATAAAAACATGGATGCTTATGTTCGCAAGATACAGAGCGATGAATTATATAAGAGATCATAAGCGTGAAGTTCCATTGGCAGAGATTACGATGTCAGAGGACAGATATCCGAATTCATTGATCGATGACAGTTCGGAAGATCAGGTGGTTGCACTGCTGAAAGAAAAATGCTTTCGTGAACTTGGAATTGATATTTTTCAGGAACTGTATCAGAAGAATGCGAGATGGTACAAAGCTGTGACTCTTGTATATTATGCGGATATGCCACAGAAAGAAGTCGCAAAGAGAATGGGCATTACATTAAATGCATTAGAAGGCATATTAAAGAGAGCAAGAAAATGGATGATAAAAAGGTATAAAGATCAGTATGACCGCTTACACGATATATAAAAAACAGGTGGGATGTACAGCCACCTGTTTTTTATACCAAAGTATGCAAGAGAAACTACCAGTGGCAGGTTCTCTGCATATAAGATCAATGAATGAGAATGCTTCTGGATTAGTGTCTGGCAGCAGCCTCGATCAGATCAATGATGGTGTCGATAGAATTCTGCTGAGGAGAATTCTTCATGGCCTGAATATATGTTTCACGATTCTGATACAGGTTCATGATCGCATCAAGAAGAACATCATGATTAAGTTCTTCCTCTTCAAGAACGACACTGTAGCCCTGGCGCTCAAAAGAACGGGCATTTAAGATCTGGTCTCCGCGGCTTGCATTTGCAGATAGTGGAATCAGAAGATTCGGTTTGTGCAGTGCAAGAAGTTCGCAGATTGCATTGGCTCCGGCTCTGGAGATAACGAGATCTGTCAGAGCAAAGAGGTCTTTTAATTCGTCTTTGATATATTCGAATTGTGCATAACCCTGAAGGTCTTTCAGAGATTCATCAACTTTGCCCTTACCACAGAGATGAACAACCTGGAAAGACTGAAGCAGTTCAGGAAGGACACTGCGGACTGCATCGTTGACGGCAACTGAACCAAGACTTCCACCGACTACCATGATTACTGGTTTGTCCTGTGTGAAGTGCAAAAATTCTAAAGCTTTATATTTATCACCGGATAACAGTTCCTGACGAATAGGAGAGCCTGTCAGAACAGCCTTTCCAGCAGGAAGATGCTCGATGGTTTCCGGGAAATTACAGCAGATTTTTGATGCCGATGGCATAGAAATCTTATTAGCAAGTCCCGGTGTCATGTCTGACTCATGGATAATGGTCGGAACATGACGGCTTTTACCGGCAAGAACAACAGGAACGGATACGAAGCCACCTTTGGAAAAGATTACATCAGGATGAAGAATCTTTACAAGTTTTTTCGCTTCGCCGAGTCCTTTGATTACACGGAATGGATCTGTAAAGTTCTGAACGCTGAAATAGCGGCGAAGTTTACCGGTTGAGATTCCATGATACGGGATACCGAACTGTTCAATCAGTTCTTTTTCAATTCCGTTGTAAGAACCTATATAGTGAATATCATAGTTTAATTCTTTCAGGCGTGGCAGAAGAGCGATGTTAGGTGTAACATGCCCGGCAGTGCCGCCACCGGTTAAGATAATACGTTTCATAATTACCTCCAGACTTGAATATGTATTATTTTCGAATCAATAATATAATAAAGATTATACCTATATTATACTTTCTGAAAGAAATAGGTCAAGTGGCAAAACTATGGAGAAATTTGAAGACCAGTCAAAAATTTGAGGGTAGCAAAATGAATAATGAGAAAGATGAATTGAAAGAATGCATTGCCAGAGAATTTGAGGAGATTGCAAAAGAGGAAGAAGAGTCCCTTGAAAAAGATACAAGTCTTGTTGTGCCTGAGGGAACGAAGGAGGCTGTCCTTGCAAGATTAAAAGAACAGATGAGAGAATATCAGCGCGAACAGGCGGAAAATGAAGCCAGAGAAAGAGAAGAAGCCATCAATAACCTGTCTGAAGAAGACCGCAAAGCACTGGAACTCGGAAGAAAGATGCTGAAGGCCGAAGTTGGAACGGCAGATACATCAGAAAAGAAAGTTCATTATCGCAGAAAACCTCTGAAGATATATCTGGCACTGGCCGCTGTTATCGTATGCGTACTGGCAATGGGAATCACCAGCATGGGAGGACCGGAAAGAGTTGCACGGATGGTGAGACAGGCTGTTGGAGATAGAGAAGTTGAATATACTGTAAAAGGAAAGAAGATTAAGATGATAGAAAATGAGGATGAGGAAAAAGCATATCAGGAAATAAGCGATACTTTCGATACAGATGTGGTTAAAATATTTGTCTGCTTATCGGATATGAAATTTGATACGATGAATCTGGATGAGAGTAAGCAAGTTGCGGAGATGTATTATAGTTATAATGGTGAAACAATAGGATATATAATTAATATGCCATATAGAGATAGTTCTTTGGGAATAGATTTTGAAGATCCAATAGAGAAAAAGTATTCCAAAGAAATTCATGGCTGTAAGATGAATATAACATTATACAAAATAGAAGATAGTAAAGTACCAAAATGTGTTGCTAAATTTAAATATGGAAGTATAGAATACTTATTGATGGGAACAATGGATGAACAAGATTTTGAAAAAATATTAAAAAATTTAGTTTTTCCAAAATAAAGGCGACAGTTTTTTGAAAGTTATGTGTATTAATATATGAGGGCGAAAAAATAAGTACGAATGGAGGTGAGATATGAAAAGGAGATTAGTGTCTATGTGTCTGGCAGTAATGCTAGTCGGAGGATTATCGCTTACATCGATGCATGAAGTGAAGGCTGCGGAAAATAAAGTAATAGATGGTTCAGAACTAACACATGATAATGAGTCAATTGGTTATGATACCAAGATTACCAGAGGTGTAGATTTAATGGCCGGATATTCGAAGTGTACAAAGCTTGATAAAGGAAAGATTTATGCAGGAGGAACTACAATAGGGGCACATAAGGTTGAGAGTATACAGGTCGCAGTGCTCGTAGAACGTGCCAAAGAAGAAGATACAGAATGGTCTTACTATGATGGATGGCAGAAAGAAAACCTGAATATGAATCGAGTGACTTCCAACAGAACCTTATATGTAGAAGGTGATTATTATTACCGTGTACGTTGCACGCATGTGGCGAACAGCGACATGAGCAGTTCATTTACTGGCGGTATTTATATCGAGTAATATCCTCAAAAGAGCATAGAAGCAAAAACATAACACAAGAAGCAAAAAACAACAAAGTTTTAAAAATGGAAGATGAATATTTAAAGTAGAACAATAGGACGGAATAACTAGAGGTAATAAAAGGGCCGAAGGCCCGATGCAAGCAGAAGATTATAAAGCAGTGGGCAATGATGTAGTTGGCAAGGATTGAAGAATAGGTAGTTTATAACAAGGCAAAGGCGTAAAAAATATTTAATTATAATGTATAACAAAAAAACCATAAACTAATAAAGGCAAATATCCATAAAACAAATTAAAGATAAGTAATGCATCAATACTAGTGAACGAAAAACAATTAAAAACTTAATGTAAAATTAAAAAGTAATAATTGTAACAAGTAGACGAAACACTGAATAAAGATCGAAATCTTGCAGTATGAAAGTATAAAGAAGACATCCAAAAAAGGCTACAAGTCTTCCCTGATAAGGGAGGACAAGTAGCCTTTCTCTGTAGTTGTAAAATTCGCAGAAAATTATTCTCCAAGAGCCTGTTTTAAAGCTTTGGATAACTGGTCAGGGCAGGATGTTGGTCTTGCACCGCATTTTGTTCCTTCCAGACGTTTGATCACTTCGTGAGCGTCCATTCCTTTTACAAGGCTGCTGATTCCGGCTGTATTTCCGGCACATCCGCCTACGAATTCTACATTTGCGATTTTATCTCCGTCAAGTTCTACATGGATCAGTCGAGAACAGACTCCTGATGGTTTGTAATCCATATCTATTACCTCCTGTTGCTTTTGTAAATAATTGTTTTATTGTCATACGTCTCAGATTATAACAGAGATTCTGTCTGTTTGCTACTTATTTCGCCGGTTGAAATCGAATTTTCTATAAGATATAATAGGGCATAGACGAATTAATATAGAAAATATCGTAATAACAGGAGGATATAGAGCTATGATAGGTATTATCGGAGCAATGGAAGAAGAAGTGGCAGAACTTAAAAAAGATATGCAGATCGATGAGACTATAGAACAGGCAGGGATGGTATTCTGCAAAGGTTCATTGGGCGGCAAAGATGTTGTTATTGTAAGAAGTGGTATCGGTAAGGTGAATGCAGGAATCTGTGCACAGATCCTGGTGGACAGATTTGGTGTGGATACATTGATTAATACCGGTATTGCGGGTTCACTGGATGCACAGATCGATATCGGAGATATGGTGATCTCGACAGATGCACTGCATCACGATATGGATGCGACGATATTCGGAGATCCGGCAGGACAGATCCCAAGAATGGACACACTGTCATTCCCGGCAGATGAAAAACTGGTCAAGAAGGCAGTAGCAGCAAATGAGAAAGCCAATCCGGATATTCACACATTTACCGGAAGAGTGGTAAGCGGCGATCAGTTTATTTCGGATAAAGATGTGAAGGAAAGAATCTCATCATTATTCCATCCGATGTGTGTAGAGATGGAAGGTGCGGGAATTGCCCAGGCAGCTTACCTGAACAAAGTTTCGTATGTCATCATTCGTGCAATTTCGGATAAAGCTGACAACAGCGCGACTATGGATTATCCAACGTTTGAAAAGAAGGCAATTGCCCACAGTGTAAGACTTATGAAGGAATTACTGCCGATAATCTAGGTATAAGTGAAAAGGCATACAATTTAAAATATCACAGAATGTGCCCGGAACTGACATGATATGTGGTTTTCCGTGCGAAATATGAGGAACGAAATTAAGCGCCCTCCCGTTTGATTTACAGTATAATGCAAATCAAAAGGAGGGCTTTTATTATGCTGGAAATGTTATTGGACAAGAAGTTACTGTTCGTACTCATGGGGATCCTGACCGGCCTTGGTGTGGTGGACAAGTGTATCGTGAGTATGACGATGAAACGTATGGTGGAGGCGGCGGGAAGTATGAGTAAGAGTAACCACCCGCTGATGCGCCTGGTCCGTGCGAAATTCGAACACGCATGTATGATTAGCGATACGGTGGAAAACGTAGGGGTATTTGTGGATAAGTATCTGTATGAGTATAAAGTCTGTGGATTACGACTTCACACGCTGCGCAGACTGGAGAAGATATGTGCGGGACTGCTTATCGTAACCGGACTTGTCGGTGCGGGACTGAGTTATCAGGTATATGGCATGGGAGATGTTGTCCTGCGGATGGGTGCATGTGGCGCAGGACTTGGAATCCTGGTATGGCTGTTCCATCTGACAACGGATGAGAATTATTGCATGCAGATGGCAAAGAATTATATGGTAGATTATCTGGAAAATGTATGTCTCCACAAGTATGAAAAGGCAAATCAGAAAGAACGCACCGGACGAAGAGACAGTGTGATCAAAAAAGACGAGACAAATGATACAAAAGAAGAAAAGGCAGAAAAAGAGGACAAAACGGAGCAAGAAGAAAAAGAAGAATCTGTTCCGGTATCCGGCTCCGGTGTTGTGCAGATGCAGCGTGAGAGTCGCAGAAAAGAAAGAGTAAAGGAGAACGCCAGGAACCTGGCAAAAGCATCGGCGCGGCTTGCCGGTACAGACGGGAGTAAAAGGACAGAAGATATATTGCAAGAAGAGGTACAAAGTACAGGGACTCTGGCCGGCAATGCGCAGGCAATGGAGATTAAAGGAAATGCCGATAAGGAGTCTGCACAGGAAGATGTACAGGAAGAAATACCGAAAGAAGACACCATACGTGAGCTTCCAAAGGATGAGATGATCCGCCAGATCCTGCGGGAGTTTATGGCTTGATAATATAATGTTATTTTGCTAAAATATACGCATGAATAATATATTTGATAAATTAAAGAATTACAGCGATTCTGACTACTATGCATTCCATATGCCGGGGCACAAGAGAAATCTGGATCTGATGGACGGGACATCTCCGTACCGGATCGATATTACAGAGATTGATGGCTTTGATGATCTGCATCATGCAGAGGGAATTCTAAGAGATGCGCAGGAAAGAGCAGCAAGAGTTTACCATGCGGACGAGACACATTTTCTGGTGAATGGAAGTACGGTTGGAATCTTAAGTGCAATATTAGGAACAACTGAAAAAGGAGATTCCATACTTGTGGCAAGAAATTGCCACAAGTCTGTGTATCATGCGATATATCTGAATGAACTGGATCCGGTCTACCTCTATCCGAAATTCGATACGGAACAGGGACTGAGCACAGAGATTGATGTTGCGGATGTACAGAAAGCACTGGAAGAACATCCGAAGATCCGTGCGGTGATGATCGTGTCACCGACATATGATGGTGTGGTGTCGGACATCGAAAAGATTGCAGAGATTGTGCATGCAAAAGGGTGTCCGCTGATCGTGGATGAAGCACACGGTGCGCATTTCGGATTTGATCCGTATTTCCCAAAGAGTGCGAATATATATGGTGCGGATCTGGTGATCAACAGTCTTCATAAGACACTTCCGGCGCTGACACAGACGGCGCTTCTGCATGTGAACGGGGACATGGTGAAGCGAAGAAAAGTGAAACAGTATCTGGATATGCTGCAGACGAGCAGTCCGTCGTATATATTGATGGCGAGTATCGATGCGTGTATCGGAATGCTGGAAGAGACACTTGAAACGCATTCGGATGCAAGACCAGATTATAAATATAAAAATATTTTTTCTGAGTATGCCAATCGCATTGAAGCACTTCGCAAAGATCTGAAACGGCTTAAGTATCTGAAAATTATCCAGACTGATAATACAGACCGCTATGACAGATCCAAATTCGTGATCTCCGTAAAACACGCACCGATGTCCAGTCACGAGCTGTATGAGATATTACTTCATAGATATCATTTGCAGATGGAAATGCTGGCAGGGACCTATGTTCTGGCTATGACAACTGTGGGAGATACGCAGGAAGGTCTGGACCGGTTGAGAGATGCGCTGCTAGAGATTGATAAAGAGATAGATACCAAGCAAGGCCGGCCGGCTGCTATTGAAACCGACCTCCCACTTTCCGGCAGACAGCCGGCACTTGAAAAAGTGTGGACGATCGCAGAGGCAGTGAACCGCACGGATAAGATACAAAAACGAAGCTTTGAAGACAGTATCGGATGCATTTCTGTGGAATACGCATACCTCTATCCGCCGGGAAGCCCGCTGATTGTACCGGGTGAGCGTATTACAAAAGAAGCGGTAGAGATACTTCACTGGTATCAGGAACATGATTTTTCGATTGAGGGACTTCAATCGGAAGATGGCATAGAGGTGTGGATAGATGGGTAAGATATACTACATGATGGGTAAAAGCTCTTCGGGAAAGGATACGATTTACAAAGATATCAGAAAGGATCTTCCGGAGCTTAAGACTTTAACTTTATATACGACCAGACCGATGCGTGAAGGCGAGAAAGATGGAGTGGAATATTACTTCGTAACGGATGAAATACTTGAAAAATACCGTGAAGAGGGTAAAATAATTGAACTTCGCACCTATCAAACCGTGTATGGGGACTGGAAATATGCTACAATAGATGATGGACAGATTAATCTGGATGAAAATGATTATCTCATGATCGGTACACTGGAGTCTTATATAAAGACAAAAGAGTACTATGGAAATGAGAACCTGATCCCGCTTTATATCGAAGTGGAGGATAAAGAACGCCTGATGCGCGCGATCGTGCGAGAACAGCAGCAGGATCATCCGGGCTATGAAGAAGTCTGCAGAAGATTTCTGGCTGATCAGAAAGATTTTTCGGAGGATAATCTGAAGAAAGCAGGAATTACAAGAAGATATCAGAATGATGATAAAGTACGATGCAAAGAAGAGATAGTAGAGGTAATACGAGATGGGAAGCTTTAAAGATGTGGTTGGCCACAAAGACATATTAAAATATATCAGCAGTGCAGTAGAGAATAACAGGGTCTCTCATGCATATATTCTGAACGGGGAGAGAGGTTCCGGTAAGAAGATGCTGGCGAATCTGTTCGCCATGACGCTTTTGTGTGAGACCGGGGACAATGAACCATGTGGAAAATGTCATTCCTGCAAGCAGGCAGAGAGTGGCAATCATCCGGACATTATCCGTGTGACACATGAAAAGCCGAACAGCATCAGCGTAGATGATATCCGTACACAGGTGAATAACACTGTGGATATCAAACCATATCAGGGACCGTACAAAGTCTACATTATCCCACAGGCAGATATGATGACACCGCAGGCACAGAATGCGATCCTGAAGACGATCGAGGAACCGCCGTCATATGCAGTTTTCTTGCTGCTGACGGAGAATGCGGAGACATTACTTCCGACGATCAATTCCAGATGTGTAATGTTAAAGCTGCGTAATATCAAAGATACACTGATCAAAAAGTATCTGATGGAGAATCTGGAGATTCCGGATTATAAAGCAGATATGTGCACGGCATTTGCACAGGGTAATATGGGACGTGCGATCATGCTGGCCAATTCCGATCATTTTAACGAGATCAGAGAAGAAGCGGTACAGCTTCTGAAGCATATCAATGAGATGGAATTAAATGAAATCGTTGCTGCGGTTAAGAATATATCCGTATATAAATTAGAGATCACAGACTACCTGGACATTATCATGATCTGGTACAGGGATGTCTTATTATATAAAGCAACAAAAGAGATTGACAAGGTCGTATTCAAAGACCAGTTACAGAGTATAAAAGAACAGGCGAGAAAGAGCTCTTATGAAGGAATCGAACTGATCCTGGAGAGCCTTGAGAAAGCGAAAGCCAGACTGAAAGCGAATGTTAACTTCGATCTGGTTATGGAGCTTTTGTTCCTGACCATAAAGGAGAACTAATCATATGACGAAGGTAATAGGCGTTAGATTCAGAACTGCCGGAAAAATATATTTCTTTTCACCGGGAAAACTTGAGATCAAGACCGGTGATAAGGTAATCGTTGAGACTGCAAGAGGTGTGGAATTTGGTTCTGTAGTAACCGGACCGAAAGAAGTGGAAGATGACAAGATCACACAGCCACTCAAATCCGTGATCCGTCTTGCGACAGAGGACGATAAGAAAAAAGAAGAGAAGAATAAAGAAAAAGAAAAAGAAGCATTCAAGATTTGTTTAGACAAGATCCACAAACACGGCCTTGAGATGAAACTGATCGATGCGGAATATACATTTGATAATAATAAAGTGCTGTTTTACTTTACGGCAGACGGACGAATTGATTTCCGTGAGCTTGTAAAGGATCTGGCGAGTGTGTTCCGTACCAGAATCGAGTTAAGACAGATCGGAGTGCGTGATGAGACGAAGATCCGCGGCGGGATCGGTATCTGTGGAAGACCACTTTGCTGCCACACGTATTTATCTGAGTTCGCACCGGTATCGATCAAGATGGCGAAAGAACAGAATCTTTCACTGAACCCGACAAAGATATCCGGAGTCTGCGGAAGACTGATGTGCTGTCTGACGAATGAAGAAGAGACATATGAAGAACTGAACAGCCATCTTCCGGCGAACGGAGATCATGTGACGACACCGGAAGGATTAAGAGGAGATGTACAGTCAGTTAACGTGCTCCGCCAGCTGGTTAAGGTTGTTGTGACGCTGGATAATGACGAGAAAGAGATCCGTGAATATCCGGCAGCAGAACTGAAGTTCAAACCAAGACGTAAGAAGAAAGACGTAAGACTTTCGAAAGAAGAGATGAAGGAACTGAAGGCGTTAGAAGAAAAGAACGGAGCGTCAAAATTAGATGATAACTAAATTACTTCCGAATGAAAGACTGGATGATCTGCAGATCAAAGGATATGAGATCATTCAAAGTCCGGGCCGTTTCTGTTTTGGAATGGATGCAGTGCTTTTGTCAGCATTTGCCAGAGTAAAGAAGAATGAAAAAGCACTGGATCTCGGAACGGGAACAGGAATTCTTCCGATACTTCTGGAGGCAAAATATCCGGGACTGCATTATACGGGACTGGAGATCCAGGAAGAGAGTGCAGATATGGCAAGGCGCAGTGTCAGTTATAACGGGCTGGAAGAACGGATCGACATTGTAACGGGAGATATCAAGGAGGCAGCATCCATATTCGGAGCCGCCTCTTTTGGGGTTATTACAACCAATCCCCCGTATATGATCGGAGACCACGGACTGAAGAATCAGAATGAAGCATTGTATATTGCAAGACATGAGGCACTTTGTACACTGGATGATATCTTAAGAGAGAGTGCGAAGATACTGAAAGTCAAAGGAAGATTCTATATGGTCCACAGACCGTTCAGGCTTCCGGAGATCATGACAAAGATGTGTGCGTATGGAATTGAGCCGAAGCGTATGCGGCTGGTATATCCGTATATAGATAAAGAACCGAATATGGTTCTGATCGAGGGAATGAAGGGCGGAAATCCGAGGATGCAGGTAGAACCGCCGTTGGTTGTATATCAGAAAGATGGAAGTTATACGGAGGAACTGCTTGCACTCTACAGAATGAGTCCGTCGTAAGTAAGGAAAATATCACGGCGCAAAAGCCATGGCAGCAGATGGAACGGGCAGATAGGTACAGAGCAGGTACCAAACATAAGATGGAGGAGTATGAGATGGCAGGAACATTGTACTTATGTGCAACACCGATAGGGAATCTGGAAGATATGACATTCCGGGCGGTGAGGATATTAAAAGAAGTGGATCTGATCGCAGCAGAAGATACCAGAAACAGTATCAAGCTTCTGAATCATTTTGAGATTAAGACACCGATGACCAGCTATCATGAATATAATAAGATAGAAAAAGGACACAAACTTGTAGAACGTCTGCAGGGCGGTGAGGACATTGCAGTGATCACGGATGCCGGGATGCCAGGAATCTCTGATCCGGGCGAAGAACTGGTGAAGATGTGTCAGGAAGCAGGGATCACGGTTACAGCTGTTCCGGGAGCCTGTGCATGTGTCACGGCGCTTACGATATCCGGACTTGGAACGAGAAGGTTCGCATTTGAGGCATTTCTTCCAACGGATAAGAAAGAAAGACAGGCCGTTCTGGAGGAACTGAAAGATGAGACGAGAACTATGGTCATTTATGAAGCACCGCACAGACTGGTCCGTACATTGAAGACGCTTCAGGAGACTCTCGGTAACAGACGTATCAGCATCTGCAGAGAACTTACGAAGAAGCACGAGACCGTATTTGCCACAACGATCGAAGATGCGCTGGTATATTATGATGTACAGGAGCCGAAGGGTGAATGTGTCATGGTGATCGAAGGAAAGAGCAGAGAAGAGATCCGCAATGAGGAAAAAGCCAGATGGGAAGAGATGAGTATCGAAGAACATATGGAACTTTATCTCGGACAGGGAATGGACAAAAAATCTGCGATGAAACAGGTGGCAAAAGACAGAGGTGTAGGAAAAAGAGATATTTACCAGGCACTTTTATAGGCTGTTCGTCAACTTGTATAGAAAATGAGAAAAAGATTGTTCAACTTGGGTATTACCCGGGTTGAACTTTTTTTATATACTTTTATCAGAACGAAACAGATAACGACTGGAATAAAAATGATTATAAATCAGGAGGAATTATAGCAATGGCAAGTTTATCATTGAAACACATTAACAAAACATATCCAAATGGATTTGAAGCAGTGAAAGACTTCAACCTTGAGATTGAAGATAAAGAATTCATCATCTTCGTAGGACCTTCAGGATGTGGTAAATCTACAACACTTCGTATGATTGCCGGTCTGGAAGATATCACTTCCGGAGAATTAAAGATCGGAGACAGAGTGGTAAATGACGTAGAGCCAAAAGACAGAGATATCGCAATGGTATTCCAGAACTATGCTCTGTACCCACATATGACAGTATACGATAACATGGCATTTGGGCTGAAATTAAGAAAAGTACCAAAAGACCAGATTGACAAAATGGTTCGTGAAGCAGCTAAGATCCTTGATCTGGAACCACTGCTTGACCGTAAACCAAAGGCTCTTTCAGGTGGACAGAGACAGCGTGTTGCAATGGGACGTGCGATCGTTCGTAATCCTAAGGTATTCCTTATGGACGAGCCTCTTTCAAACCTGGATGCAAAACTTCGTGGACAGATGCGTATCGAGATCTCTAAATTACATCAGAGATTAGGTACAACTATCATCTACGTAACACATGACCAGACAGAAGCTATGACACTGGGAACCAGAATCGTAGTTATGAACGCAGGTATCGTTCAGCAGGTAGATACACCACAGACTCTGTACGATCATCCATGCAACCAGTTCGTAGCCGGATTCATCGGATCACCACAGATGAACTTTGTTGACGCTACATGTAAAGTTGTCGGAGATAAAGTATACTTAGTAGCAGGACCTTCAGAGATCGAACTTCCACCGGCAAAAGCTAAGAAGCTGATCGAAGGTGGATATGCAGGAAAGACAGTTGTTCTCGGAATCCGTCCGGAAGATGTACATGATGAGCAGATGTTCATCGAAACTTCTCCTAATACAGTGATCGAAGCTAAGATCCGTGTATATGAGATGCTTGGTGCAGAAGTATTCTTATACTTTGACTATGAAGGATCAAGCATGACAGCAAGAGTTGATCCTAGAACAACAGCAAGAACAGGTGACCATGTGAAATTTGCTCTGGATGCTGAGAAGATTCACGTATTTGATAAAGAGACACAGGTTACAATCACTAACTAGTCTGTAATTACAGATAGGAATAAAGACCGCGGTAATCGTGGGGAACAGATGAATATAAGAGGGGCCGGGCGTGAGACAGCGTCCGGTCTTTTGCATTTTTTATGCAGACAATAAAATTTTACTTTGTTAAAGCGTTATTATCTGTTATAATGTATTCATAATGCAGTTCGTTAGCGTGTTAAAATGTATACAAGTATGCAAGATGACACAAAGAACAGTATTGCGGACAGGAAATGGAGGACAATGAGTGTTATCAAATCAGATATTACACAAAACAGCGCAGGATATCAGGGAGATCACCGGATTTGACTGTGCAATATGGGATATGCAGGGACTTTGTCTTGTAAGGACGAATGAGAATCTGACCGAGTATGAGCTTCAGATTCAGGATTTCCGTGATGATGAAGAAGAGCCGGATGAGATGATCCTGGATGAGATGGGAATGTTCCGCATCTATGAGGACAGTGATCCGACTTATATACTGATGCTGAAGGGAAATGCAGATGGTATGGAACTGGCGGGGCGCATGGGAGCAAGCCAGCTTAGGAATCTTCTTTATGCATACAAAGAACGGATGGATAAGAACCGGTTCATTCAGAATCTGCTTCTGGATAACCTGCTTCTGGTCGATATCTATAATCAGGCAAAGAAGATGAAGATTCCGGCAGAAATTAAGAGGGTTGTATTTGTAATCGAACCGAAAAATGAAGGAGACATTCTGGTACAGGAAACCCTGAAAGGTCTGTATGCGACGGGAACGAAGGATTTCGTAACCGCAATTGATGAAAAACATATCATTCTGGTAAAATCACTGCAGTCGACCGATGACTATCCGCAGGTAGAACAGATCGCCAAAGAGCTGGTCACAACACTGAACATGGAAGCTATGGTAAGTGTAAGAGCAGCATATGGAACAATTGTAGAGGAGTTAAAGGATGTATCCAGATCATATAAGGAAGCAGATATGGCACTGGAGGTTGGAAGAGTATTCTATGTAGAGAAGAAAATTCTTGCATACAATGAACTCGGGATCGGGCGTCTGATCCATCAGCTTCCGGCATCACTCTGTGAGATGTTCCTGAATGAAGTGTTCGAAGATGGCAAAGCAGACATTTTCGAAGAAGAAGAACTGACGACTGTTTATACATTTTTTGATAATAATCTGAATATATCAGAGACGGCAAGGCGCCTGTATGTGCATAGAAATACACTGGTGTACCGTCTGGAGAAGATTCAGAAGAAGACTGGACTGGATGTTCGTGTATTTGATGATGCACTGACATTCAAGATTGCTATGATGGTAGCGGATCATATGAAATATATGAAACAGTAATTTTGTTAGAAAGTGTCTGAATTCAGACATTTCAATATATTTATAACACGATAGTAGGAGGACAAAACATGCTGAAATTATATGACAAGGGAGTCTATTTACTGAATGGAACAGAGATTGTGGAAGAAAAAGAAGCAGTTGCTGCAAAGACAGGTAAAGATGTGACTCCACAGGAAGCTGCAAAGAATACGATGGCATATAACATTCTGGCAGCGCATAATACCTCAGGAAATACGGATCGTCTGCAGATCAAGTTCGATAAGCTGACGTCCCATGACATTACATTTGTCGGAATTATTCAGACGGCCAGAGCATCCGGGCTTGAAAAATTCCCGATTCCTTATGTACTTACGAACTGTCATAACTCACTTTGTGCGGTTGGAGGAACCATCAACGAAGATGACCACATGTTTGGTCTTACCTGCGCGAAGAAATACGGTGGAGTCTATGTACCGCCTCATCAGGCAGTCATCCATCAATTTGCTCGTGAGATGTTAGCCGGCGGCGGCAAGATGATCTTAGGATCAGACAGCCACACCCGTTACGGAGCACTCGGAACCATGGCTATGGGAGAAGGCGGACCGGAGCTTGTAAAACAGCTTCTGAATAAGACTTATGATATCAAGATGCCGGGCATAGTCGGAATCTACTTAGACGGCGAACCAATGAAAGGTGTCGGACCACAGGACGTAGCACTTGCGATCATCGGTGCAACATTTGGAAATGGCTATGTTAACAATAAAGTAATGGAATTCGTAGGACCTGGTGTAAGCAAATTAAGCGCTGACTTCCGTATCGGTATCGATGTTATGACAACCGAGACCACCTGTCTGTCATCTATCTGGAAGACTGACGACAAGATCAAAGAATTTTACGACATTCACGGAAGAAGCGAAGATTATAAAGAGCTGAATCCTGGAGCTGTTGCTTACTATGACGGTATGGTATATGTGAACTTAAGCGAGATCAAGCCAATGATCGCAATGCCGTTCCATCCGTCTAATGTGTACACGATTGACGAAGTAAGAACGAACTTAAAAGACATTCTTCACGATGTAGAGCAGAAAGCTCTCGTAAGCCTGGACGGAGCAGTTAATTATTCTCTGCAGGATAAGATTGTGAACGGACAGTTATATGTGGATCAGGGAATCATCGCAGGATGTGCCGGTGGTGGATTTGAAAATATCTGTGCTGCAGCAGACATTATCAAAGGACATTACATTGGTTCTGATGAATTTACATTCAGCGTATATCCGGCAAGTACACCGATTTACATGGAACTTGTAAAGAACGGTGCAGTTGCTGACCTTATGGAAGCGGGAACGATCGTGAAGACAGCATTCTGCGGACCTTGCTTCGGTGCCGGAGATACACCTGCCAATAATGCGTTCTCCATCCGTCACTCAACCAGAAACTTCCCGAACCGTGAAGGCTCTAAGCTTCAGAGCGGACAGATCGCATCCGTTGCACTTATGGATGCACGTTCCATCGCAGCAACAGCAGCAAATAAGGGATTCCTTACACCTGCAACTGACATGGATGTGGAATACAAAGGACAGAAATATCACTTTGACAAAAATATTTACGCAAACCGTGTCTTCGACAGCCACGGCGTAGCAGATCCATCTGTAGAGATCAAATTCGGACCGAACATCAAAGACTGGCCGGCAATGGCAGCACTTCCGAAGAACTTACTCCTGAAAGTAGTATCCGAGATCCACGATCCGGTTACAACAACAGACGAATTGATTCCGTCAGGAGAGACATCTTCTTATAGATCAAATCCTCTGGGACTTGCAGAATTTGCATTATCCAGAAAAGACCCTGCTTATGTAGGCCGTGCAAAAGAAGTGCAGAAAGCCGAGAAAGCAATCGAGGCAGGACAGTGTCCGTTAGAAGTATTAGACGAACTGAAACCAGTTATGGCAAAAGTACGCAAGACGTATCCGGAAGCAGGAGAAGGCAACCTTGGAATCGGAAGCACGATCTTCGCAGTAAAACCGGGAGACGGTTCCGCAAGAGAACAGGCAGCATCCTGCCAGAAGGTACTCGGCGGCTGGGCAAATATTGCGAACGAATACGCAACCAAGAGATACCGTTCGAACCTGATCAACTGGGGTATGCTTCCATTTATTACAGAGGAAGATCATGAGAACTTAAGCTTCAAGAACGGTGATTATATCTTCGTGCCGGAGATCAGAAAAGCAATCGAGGATAAGAGTGCTGAAATTAAGGCGTATGTGGTTGGAGATACTTTGAAAGAGATCACTCTGAAGCTCGGTGATATGACGGATGCGGAGAGAGAGATTATCTTAAAAGGATGCCTGATCAATTATTATAGAGGATAGAGAATAAGGTAGATAGAGAATAAGAAAGACAGAAAATAAGACAGATAGAAACACTCCGGGAGGTCTGATAGACAGCCCGGAAAGTTTTGATTTTTCAAAAGTCCATTATGTATTTACGACAGTGCCGATTACCAAGGAGATTCCTGTACCAATCGTAGAAGTCGGAATGTTCCTGGGACAGGACGATGTACAGATCTGGTGCAGAAAGAAGCGGCCGGTGAAGACGCGAAGATGAGTCTCATCCTTGCACATGCAGAAGACCAGATGATGAGTACGGAAATATTCAAGGTTTTGGCAGAAGAAATGATCGAACTTTATAAAAAAGTGAACAAATAAATTAGAATTATTTTAATAACCTTTTTTCTCTCCAATATAAACAAATAAAAACTCTTCAGAATTCTGAGACATGAAAGATTTGTCGGGATTTTGAGGAGTTTTTTGACGTCATAATAAAATAGGCGTATGAAAAATAAAATTAAATTTACTATATACAACCTGAGTGCCTTATGCTAGAATATATCCAAGCATTATATTTCTATATTTTCTAAAGCAGAAAAACTGTTTCTATATTCAAGCGAAATACATATCAGAGATTTTCAATGCTTAAAATTCACAACATATTAAAATGAGCGGGAGGATTTCTGAAAAAGTATAGATCCTCCTGAATTGCAAGTGGAGGATAATGGATGGAAGAAAACAAAAGAGAACGATGGAAAAAAGCAGTGTTACCGGAAGGAGACACAAAGATGGGATTTTATCTTAACAGTAGAGCACCATATGTTTTGTACGAAGGGGAGACGAAGTCACGATATTTTATTGATAAGACATTGATGCTGGAAAAAATATTTGGATTTATAGAAGAGGAAGTAGACGGGCTATATGAGAAGTATCTTGCGGATACGGTGAATCCGAATGGGAAATTATTGGACAAATTCTGGTCCATATGATGAGATCTAAAGGTTGATGATACGGCAGAATCAGCAGTGCGTCAGATCAAAGAAAAGGGTTATGCGTTACGTTTTCAGGGAAAACTGGGTGATGACAAAGTATACACGGGTGACATTCTGGCAATTGGAATCGGTTATTGGAAGGACTCAAAGGAACATGAATGTAAGATAGAAAAACTTTCAATTTAGTGCAACAGAATCTGGAGTAAAAGACTCTTATATATGTAGATGATAGAGAAAAGAAAGAAAAACCATGAAAACTCATATCTGAGGGAGGACACGATATGAAATGCAGTATAAAGAAATTCTCGGAAATGTACGAGACTGTCTACCGTGATCTGTACCGTTACGCACTGTGCCTGATGAAGAATCCGCAGGAAGCCGAAGATGCGGTGAGTGAGGCGGTTATCACAGCATACGAGAACATACATAAATTAAAAAAAGAAGAAGCATTCAAAAGCTGGATATTTACAATTCTTACGAATAAATGTAAGAAGAGATTGAAGAAAGCGTTAAAAGAAACACCGGGAAGAGAAGAAGAACTTCCGGAACAAGCGACAGCACCGGATTATGATCTTGCAATCGATGTTAAGAAAGCATTCTTTGTGCTGTCGGAAGAGGAACAGATATTAGTCGGATTATCCGTATTTGGCGGGTATTGCAGTCAGGAGATCGGTGAGATGATGGGGCTGAATCCGAACACGGTACGGTCGAAGCGGAGCCGGGCACTTAAGAAGATGGAATGTGTGCTGGGCAGTTACGGCGAAGATGAGAAGGAAAGAAGGGAGTGAGAAGGTATGAAGCGCGAGAATGAACATAAAGAATATTGTGAACAGGACATCCTAGATCAGATTTCAAGAATGTCAGAAGATACAGAAGTCCCGGATAGTCTGAGATCGGAGAATATAGATAAATTATTGGAAAAGAAAAAACAGAAGAAACATTTCCGTCCGTATCAAATCGGGCTTGTAGCGGCGGCCTGCGTGGCAGTTGTGGCGGGAACTGTAGTGTGGCAGTATGGAAGGATGCATGAAGGAGCGATAAATTCTCCGGATGTGTCAGGTGGCAATGCAGGCAGCAGTGCAGGAAATAGTAATACAGTAAAGAAGATCAGCGACAGTAAGAAGATCAGGACAGCCCAAAGTTATGACGAAATCTATAAATATATCAAACGTTCACAAGATAACTCCGGTATTGCAATGTATGCAAGAAATGTAAATGAAACAGCAGCCGTAGAGGATTCGGCTTCAACAGGAAGATCAACGGCGTCTTCAACGGAAGCGGCCTCGGCAGATACCGGTGTGGCAACAGCAGATGGCAGTTATTCACAGACCAATGTACGACAGTCTGGTGTAGATGAAGGAGATATTGCCAAAACAGACGGGACTTATCTATATGTGCGGGAAGATAATGGCCGGACCATCGATATTGTAGACGTAGGAAACAGCGGAACGAATATAGAAAAATACAGCGAGATTACGCTTGGAAAAGAATACAAAATACAGGAGTTTTATGTAAATACAGATCAAAAGAAACTGGTGGCTGTATGTCAGAAAGAATGTGCAGATAAAAGTAACAAAAAGCAGATGAACACAGATACCTGGAATCAGACTAAAACAGCGGCGGTCACTTATGACATCCGTGATATTAAAAAGCCGGTAAAAGAAGGCGAGGTAACACAGAGTGGTACTTACAATTCGTCTCGTATGGCAGACGGATATCTGTATCTGTTCAGTGAATACTATACAGGTGGCGACATGGTCAAAGATAAACCGGTCACCTATGTGCCTCTGGTGAATGGCAAAGAGATGAGCCAGACCAGTATCTGTCTGCCGCCGGTGAATTGTGGAACAATGTATGAAGTGATCAGTTCCGTGGACATCAGCAAACCGGATAAAACAGTGGATAATAAGGCAATTCTCTCCGAAGGCGGTCAAATGTATGTAAGTGGAAAAAATATCTACTATTATGAATCAGAATGGCAGCAGGATAATCAGACTGTGACGACACTTCGCAAGATTTCTTATAGAAAGGGCAAGCTAAAGGCCGTAGCTCAGGGAAAAGTAAAAGGATATCTGAATGATACATTTTCACTGGATGAATATAAAGGGAACTTAAGATTATTTACAACCAATGATGATGAAAATCTGGTAACAATCTTAGATAAGAAATTGGATAAGATCAGTTCTATCGAGAATCTGGCAAAAGGGGAATCCATCTATTCTGCAAGATTCATGAAAGAGGCAGGATATTTCGTGACATATGAGCAGGTAGACCCGTTGTTCAGCGTGGATCTGTCCAATCCGGAGAAACCAAAGATCCTCGGCAAATTAAAAATCCCGGGATTTTCAGAATATCTGCATTTCTATGGAGAAGATAAATTACTTGGAATCGGCATGTCAACCGATGAAGAATCAGGGGTGTCGGAAGGCGTAAAAATCACCATGTTCGATATTACAGACAGAGCGGATGTAAAAGAAGAATCAACCCTTGTACTGGATGATCTGTATGGAACAAATGCAGCATACGATTACAAATCCGTTCTGGCCGATCAGCAGAAAAATAGGATCGGGTTCTCCGGCTACAGCCAGAATGGGGAAACGTACTGCCTGCTGACTTATAATGGAAAAGAGAAAAAGTTTGAAACAATCCTGAAAGAAGAGATTAATGGAAATACTTCGCAAGGTATCCGGGGGATTTATATAGAAGATACATTATACGTGATCAGTGGAAATATTATCGAGGCTTATGATATGGATACCGGCAAGAAAAAGGGAGATATTATATTGTAAAACCGGAAGTTTTATAGTCGAGGTTCCAGAATGGAAAATAAAACACACAATACCGAAACAGAAGGAATCATATAATCGGTATTGTGTGTTTTTTAGATACCAAAGTATGCAAGAGAAGCTGCCAATGGCAAGTTCTGTAGATGTAACTGTTACTGCATATGACTCAGACGGCTGCGAAGCACAGGTCCGACAATGATCGCAATGATAATCTTCACTGCGTCACCGGCAAGATAAGGGATAACTCCGACAGAAAGTGCTGCAACAAAGGACATTTTTAACTGAATTGCAAGCCACTCTGTACCGAAGATATAAGTGATCGCCATACCGATGAGCATACCGACAACGGCCAGGATTCTGTTCTTTGGAAATTTGTCAACGAACAGTCCTGCGATCAGTGCGAGGAAGATAAAACCAATCAGATATCCGCCGGTAGGACCTGCAAGCTTACCTAATCCGCCGGTGAAACCAGAGAATACAGGAAGACCGACAAGGCCAAGTAACAGATATACGATATAGCTGATCGTTGCATCTTTAAATCCAAGTACATAGATACTGATCATGATCACCAGGTTGGTAAGACTGATCGGTACCGGACTGACAGGGATCGGAATCGCCATAGGAGCGAAGATACAGGTGATCGCAGTCATCAGGGCGATCAGAACCAGTTTACGGGTGGAGAGCCTTTTCGTTGTTGTGCTGTTTGCTGTGTTATTCATAGTAGTAATTGTCTGCCGGCTGGCAGAACTCCTTTCCTTTAGATTCATATCAAAATATAAAAGCAGTATAAAATGAAATGTGCAAAATGTCAACTATGTGTTTGGTGCGGTTAACAATTGAAAAGGTGATATGTTGACAAATATGGTTACAGAGAAACTGTATAGTATTGTGCAAACATTAAAATAAATATATAGAAATCAGACAATTTAACGTAAAAAATAAAATAATGAAAAATAAAAGAAAATAATCGCAAAAAGTATTGACAAAACAAAATGCGGATGATATTATGTAATCAATCCAAAGGAAATCCGAAATAAACAAAAAGGACTCCTGACGAGAAAGGGAATCTTGAAAATTCTATAGCATATATTTTATAAGAGAATTTTTATTATCAGAGTTTCGATTCATTTAGAAATCTAAAATGCATATATAGGTATAAAGTATTTGGTAATGCATCGAATATTAGATATCGTAAAGTATATTGTAAAGATAGAGAATGGATGAAGTAAGATTATAAAATGATATCACGGGGATATAGGAATAATCTTAATGAAAGAGACAAGGTAATAAATATCATTTATATCTTATGTGTATAAAGAATGAAAAAAGTTTATAAGGATAAAAAATATTTCATATGTCGGTGAGATATGTTGATTGGAAATTTATGAAAAGGAGGCTTAATCCAATGGACACAGTAGAATCATCGAATCAATATGTTAGTGGTATGACAGTTAAAAATTCCCATAGAGTAAGCCTTTATAATAATAGATAAAAAGGCCGGTAGAGGAGATTCAGATAATAATAAAAATAAACGGAGAAAATAAAACCGGATAATAAAAATAAAAAAACTGTAAACATATTGAACATAATACCATATATTTAAATATATTATTAAAATGTGTAAAGAAACATGAATAGTAGATTTGAATGAACATGTAGGACAATGAGTAAAAGATCATTGAAATACATAAAAAGGCGTCAGGGAATAAAATAATAATTAATTCTCCGAAACAAATGAAAAGTATATGATAAAATTGAATATGTAACAGCCATCATAATAAAAAGAATTATGATGGCTGTTTTTTTATCGCCATGCGTTCATAAGGAGCTGCCAGTGGCAGGTTTTCGGCATTGCCATGCATTCGGAAGAAGCTGCCGACAATAAATTATAAACTTTTGTAACTTTTGTAATATTTTTTTAACATATTTAACCGGATATTTTGACAATAGACAGGTCATATGATAAACTTATATAAGTAAAATTGTAGGGAAATACGCTTTTTTAAAATAAATATTTGAGGTGAGAAATATTGGATAAATATGAATATAGGGTAAAGACCGAGCAGATGCTTGATCATCTGGAAAAAAAGGAATACCAGAAAGCAATGGATATAGCTGAAAGTATAGACTGGCGAAGAGTAAAGAACGCTTCTATGCTTAATACGGTAAGTGAGATTTATGAATATAACGGAGAATTTAAGAAAGGGAGAGATATCTTATTCCTGGCATTTGACAGAGCACCGGGAAGCCGTAAAATCGTATATCGATTAGGTACATTGGCATTAAAGATTAAGGATATCAGAGAAGCGACAGACTGTTATGAAGAGTTTGTTAAGCTGGCGCCAAAAGACCCGAATCAATATATCCTGAAGTATAAGATCCTGAGAACTCAGGGAGCAGCACTTTCGGATCAGATTGCGGCGTTGGAAGAATTTAAAAAAGCGGAATATATTGAAAAATGGGCATATGAACTTGCCAAGTTATATGATGAGGCGGGAATGACTGCGGAATGTCTGGAAGAATGTGATGACCTGATTCTTTGGTTCAGCGAAGGAAAGTATGTATACCTGGCGATGGAACTTAAGATGAAGTATAAGCCACTGACGCCGCTTCAGCAGGAAAAATATGACAGCCGTCCGGGAGCAGTAAAGAAGCAGCCGGAACCTGTAAAACAGACGGAGTCAACATTGGAAGAAGTTGACGATGAGAATGAATATGATGAAGGTTCTGAGGAAGAGGTACAGGAAAGTACGGTGCAGAGAATAGATGATGCACAAGTACAGGAGATTCCGCCGGAGCCGGTTCCGATGCAGGAAGAGTTTGAAATACCGGAGGAAGCCGCACAGGCAGATGTCGTACCGGAGGAAGTTGTACCGGAGGAAGTTGTACCGGAAGCAACTGCAGCAGTGGAAGAGACTCCGATGTACAGGGAAGAAGAACCGGAAGCATCTGTTGAGACACCTGAAGAGCATACATCAGCAATCAAACAGGTAGTTACGGGGGCCACATTAGAAGAAGCTCTGGCACAGGGTGTTGCTGTTGCAAGCGGTATTAATATTGAAGAAGAAGCAATGAAAGAGCGCGAGGATGAAATCCTGGCAAACGGTCAGATGATGATCGATGATATCCTTCAGAAATGGGAGGCAAAACAGAAAGATCATGAAGAGGCGATTGCAAAGCAGAAAGCCAAAGATGAGGAGCGTCTCCAGAAGGAAAGAGAACAGGCAAGAATCCGTCAGGAAGAAGAGCGCAAAGAAGTAGAAAGAAAAGCAGCTGAAGCAGAGGCCAGAAGAAAAGCCGAAGAAGAGGCCAGAAGAAAAGCTGAGGAAGAGGCAGCAAGAAAAGCAGCCGAGGAAGAAGCCAGAAGAAAAGCCGAGGAAGAGGCAGCAAGAAAAGCAGCCGAGGAAGAAGCCAGAAGAAAGGCTGAAGAAGAAGCAGCAAGAAAAGCAGCTGAGGAAGAAGCCAGAAGAAAAGCCGAGGAAGAGGCAGCAAGAAAAGCAGCCGAAGAAGAGGCCAGAAGAAAGGCTGAAGAAGAAGCAAGAAGAGCAGCCGAAGAAGAGGCCAGAAGAAAGGCCGAGGAAGAGGCAGCAAGAAAAGCTGAGGAAGAGGCAGCCGACGAGAAAGAATCTGAAAGAAATACACAGAGAATACCGGATGACATTGTCCGTCTGATGGAAGAGATGGAGAGTGAAAATGAAGATTCCGAAGATGAGATTTATGAGGAAGAACTTGAAGACGGTCCGGGAATGGATGAAGATTTCATAGAAGGAATCGAAGATGAGCTTGCCGGACTGGATATGAACGGAAGTAGTTTCGAGGAAGGTGATTTTGACGAAGTCGACTTTGAGGAAGAGGATCTTGAAGGGGAAGACTTTGACGAAGGCGACTTTGAGGAAGAAGATCTTGAAGGAGAAGACTTTGACGAAGGCGACTTTGAGGAAGAAGATTTCGACGAGGAAGACTTTGACGAAGCTGACTTTGAGGAAGAAGATCTTGACGAGGAAGAACTTGAAGAGGCCGATTTTGACGAAGACGATGACGAAGACGACTTTGAAGACATAGATGATGAAGAAACCGATTTTGACGAAGGCGACTTTGAAGAAGATATGGACGAAGAGGATTTCGACGAAGAAGAGATCGACGATGACGAAGAGCTTGATTTTGGCGAAGACCTTGAAGGGGAAGATTTTGACGAAGCTGACTTTGAGGAAGAGGATCTTGATGAAGGCGACTTTGACGAAGGCGACTTTGAGGAAGAAGATTTTGACGAAGAAGAGATCGAAGATGAGGATGACACAGAAGAATTAGAGATTGAAGAGCCATCCGAAGAAGAGATCCAGGCAAGAATTAAAAAGTCAAAAGGTGGAGTTCCATTTGATACCGGATTCGTTGTAACAGGAAGATATGATCTGAGTGCAACGAGTGAAATCGGATTAAAGGCAGGACTTACGGAAGAACAGAAGAAGTTATTCTCATATTTTGTTCCGGTAAGAGGAATGAGTGAACAGATCGTAGAGGTTCTTGATAATGACAGACGTGCCCAGAGAGAGGGTACTTCCAAGACAGGAAACCTTCTGGTAATCGGAAGAAAAGGATCTGGTAAAACAGTTCTTGCGGTTGATATCGTAAAAGCAATCCAGAAACAGAGAAATCTGAAACAGGGTAAAGTAGCGATCGTTACAGGTGAGTCTTTGAATAAGAAAGAACTTACGAATATCATCCAGAAGCTTCGTGGAGGAGCAATCATCATTGAACATGCTGGCAAGCTGAATTCAAGAACGGTAAAAGAACTTAATTATCTGATGGAAAAGAAGACAGGTGAATTACTTTTCGTACTGGAAGATCAGAGAAAACCTCTGGAGCGTCTGATGACAGCTAATCCGGAATTCAAGAAGAAATTCAGTTCGAAACTGGAACTTCCGGTATTCATTAATGATGAGCTGGTAACATTCGGTCAGACATATGCGAAAGAGAATGGATATAAACTGGATGAGATGGGAATCCTTGCACTGTACAGCCGTATCGATGTAATGCAAAGAGAAGACCATGCAGTATCTGTTGCAGAAGTTAAAGAGATCATGGATGAAGCAATTGCTCATTCACAGAAAGCAAATGTAAAACACCTTGCACGAAGAGTATTTGGTAAGGGAACAGATGATTCTGACAGAATTATTCTGAAAGAAGAAGATTTTAAAATTTAAGTCAGATTTTGGAAGAGTTTTGACAAACTAAACTGTCAAAACTCTTTCTTTTTGCCCTTTTGTAAAGTATAATGTTGTTATAAATATGCAACAGAATGCGAGGGGTAATTATGGCTGAAAAAAAGAAGAAACCGTATGAAATAGGCGAGCTGGATCAATACCTTTTCGGACAGGGCAATCATTACGAGATTTATAAGAAGCTGGGGGCACATCTGGTACAGGACGGAAAACAAAAAGGTGTGTATTTTGCGGTATGGGCACCGCATGCACAGGCAGTTTCGGTAGTCGGAGAGTTCAATGAATGGGATACAGAGGCGAACCCGATGAAGAGAGAAGAACCTCTGGGAATCTATACCTGTTTTATACCTGGTGTGAAGAAAAATCAGATGTATAAGTATTGTATTGAGACTTATTCGGGAGAACAGATATTTAAGGCAGATCCATATGCCAATTATGCGGAATTAAGACCTGGAACAGCATCCAGAGTTACAGATATCGAGAATATAAAATGGACGGATACAGAATGGATGACCCACAGAAAGACCTGGAATCATAAGCATAAGCCGATGTCTGTCTATGAGGCACATATTGGTTCCTGGATGCGCCATCCGGGACGGGAAGATGAAGGTTTCTATACATATAGAGAGTTTGCCAGAGCAATTACCAAATATATTAAAGAAATGGGTTATACACATGTGGAGCTGATGGGGATCGCGGAGCATCCGTTTGACGGTTCCTGGGGATACCAGGTGACTGGTTATTATGCACCGACATCCCGGTATGGGACACCGGAAGATTTCGCATGGATGATCAATTATCTGCATAGAAATAAGATCGGTATCATTCTGGACTGGGTACCGGCCCATTTCCCGAAGGATGCACATGGACTTGCTGATTTTGACGGAACTGCGACGTATGAATATGCAGATCCAAGACTTGGAGAACATCCGGACTGGGGAACAAAAGTGTTTGACTTTGGAAAAAATGAAGTCCGCAATTTCCTGATCTCCAATGCATTGTTCTGGATTGAAAAATTCCATATAGACGGACTTCGTGTAGATGCTGTTGCGTCTATGTTATATCTGGATTATGGACGGAAAGATGGCGAATGGGTAGCGAATAAGTATGGTGAGAATAAGAACCTTGAAGTGATTGATTTCTTCAAACATTTGAACTCTGTTGTTCTTGGAAGAAATCCGGGAGCACTCATGATCGCAGAAGAATCTACAGCATGGCCGAAGGTTACCGGTGATGTAGAAGAAGGCGGTTTAGGTTTCAGCCTGAAGTGGAATATGGGATGGATGCACGATTTCACGGAATATATGAAGCTGGATCCATATTTCCGTAAGGATAATCATCATCTGATGACATTTGCCATGAGTTATGCATACAGTGAGAATTATATCTTGGTATTGTCGCATGATGAAGTGGTACATCTTAAGTGTTCGATGCTTAATAAGATGCCGGGACTGGGATTTGATAAATATGCTAACCTTAAAGCTGGTTATGCATTCATGATGGGACACGCCGGTAAGAAGCTTCTTTTCATGGGGCAGGAATTCGCTCAGCTTCGTGAATGGAGCGAGGAAAGAGAACTTGACTGGTTCCTGTTGGCTGAGCCGGAGCATCAGCAGATGAAAGAGTGGGTAAAAGCGTTGCTTCATCTGTATAAGAGTCATAAGGCGATGTATGAGATGGATCAGAGCTGGGAAGGATTTGAATGGATCAATGCGGATGATGGATACAGAAGTATCTATAGTTTCATGAGACATTCCAAAGGTGCAAAGAAGAATCTGTTGTTCGTCTGCAACTTTACGCCGATGGCAAGAGATGATTACAGAGTCGGAGTTCCGAGAAAGAAACAGTATAAGTTGATTCTGAACAGTGATGAGGAAAAATACGGCGGAACCGGAGAGGTAAGGAAGAAGATCTATAAGGCTGAGGCAAAAGAATGTGATGGAAGACCGTATTCATTTGCTTATAAGCTGCCGCCTTACGGAGTTGCTGTGTTTGAATTTTAAGAGGAGTAATTTTAGGATTATTTAAATTTTGGAATAGAGAGATTTTAATTTGACTGAAGTAAAATAAAAAACGCCGGGAAGTTTTTTTAAGCTTCCCGGTGTTTTTATACCAAAGTATGCAAGAAAAGCTGCCAGTGGCAGGTTTGCTGTATTGTCATTATAATTCGTTTGTTACTATAATTACCTGCTAATGCTTATGTCTAGTTGGCAGAGCCGTTAGCTGTGGAATCAGACGTATCAGAGTTGGAAGAATCTGATTCGCTGCTGCCTGGTAAGCTGCTCTGAGTATCGGACTGATCATCGGCACCGTTATTCAGTGAAGAATCATCAGCAGAGTTGTCTGTTGTGCCGGCGTCTGAAGAATCTGCATCACTGTTCAGAGAATCATTCTGTGTGTCGTCAGACTGATCATCATCAGTATCTTTGCTGTCCTCTGTATTGGCATCGTTTTTGCTCTTATCTGAATTGTCTTTTTTAGAATCGCTTCCGCCGAACAGATCCTTGAAGAATTTCTTGATCTTGCCCCAGAATCCGCTGTCATCGCTGTTGTCATCCGAACTGCTGTCGGAAGAATTATCTGCGCTGTCGGAATTGTTCGAAGAAGAGTTGTCGGAAGAATCCAGTGTGCTGTTACTTACGACATCATCGCCGAGTGCACTGTCATCCGTATTGTTGATGATTCCGCCATCAGAGCTGTCACTGCCGCCGAAGATTCCTTTGATGGAATTCCAGAGGTTGGAGAAGAATCCCTCGCTCTTTCCGTCGATGTTGTTCAGTGTATTCTTCAGTGCTTTGACATCATAGTCATACTGGGAAATGTTCTTTAACAGTTCAGTGATCTTGTCGATCTGTTCCTGTGTCAGAGTGACATCGTTATTCTTGGCAGCATCTTCCACTGCATCCTGAATATCGTTTTCATCTTTTAAGCCGTCTTCAATAACGCTTTCTTTGGCATCATTCATGACATCTTCGGCTTTGTCCTGTCCGATATCATTTGCCAGATCTCCTGTTGTGACAAGTTCGTCGGTTGCGGCAGCCTTCTGATCTTCGTTCAGAGTTGTTCCGGTGGCTTTCTCATAAGCCATCATGATTCCTGTCAGTGCGCCTGTTCCGGATACTTCGATCGGAGAAGCAGCGATAACGTTACAGTTCTCAACACCGGATGTAAGAAGTGTACTGGAGATCATAGAACTTGTAACATAAGTTAAGTTGGAAACCTTTACTTGGATTCCGCCGCTTGTGGTCGGCTCTACATATGAACAGCTGTAGGTACGGGTACCGATCTGTTCTTCCGGAGCGACCCCTTCGAGATATTTTCTTTCATCTGCATTGGTAACTTCGATGACTTCTGCTTTGTCAGAAGAGGTACCAAAGTACTCATACATGGAATTCTTCTGTGAATCTGACAGGTTGGCTCCAAGTGTTACAACTTTAGATGAATCTGCCTTTACGACCAATGGTGCCGCAGTAGAACCAAGTACAACTGCCATGGCAACTGGTAATGCTCTTTTTAAATTTTTCATAATGCGTGGTGTGTTCACCATGCCCCCTTTTTATTAAATATATTTATCCCTGTTACTTCTTAAATATAGCATAAAAAACTATGTTTTCCTAGGAAATATAAATTAACTATTTCTAAAGATTTTCTGTAGACGTGCGTCAAAATCGTTCTGTGATATCATCCCCTGCATGACAGCGATCAGTTCTTGGTCTTTGAAAAAGAGAAATGTCGGAAGAAGATCTGTCTGATACTCAGCTGCGAGAAGTCCGGATTCTGTGGTCTCTACTTCAAAAAAGCGAATGCTGCCGGAATATTTTTTCTGATATTTTTTTTCGAGATCTTCTATAATGGGACGCATCATTGCACATTTTCCACACCAGACGGCGTAGAACATGACTACGGCAAACACGGGATGGTCCGTGCTTTCACCCGCCGGTGCATCGGAAGAAAGCTGCCAGTGACAGGCCCTGAAGCTTTCAAAGTTTTGTGTCGTCAGATGTAACATAAGCTTCCACCCTTTCACAGGATTACAGGAGCATAAGATATGCTCTCTATTAATATATGAAAGGAAAGGGAAGAGGTTCCTTTATCTGCGTTTTGCGATCAGTTTGCAGATCGGATTGCCCATGGAAGAGAATTTTGCTTCATATTCGGTCATAATATTTCCCTGATTCATCTTACTGTCATTATGAAGATCATAGGAAAGTTGATCCAGAACGAACAGTTCGGAAGTCTTAAGTTCTTCTACGGAAAAGTCGAAGAGCGGACGGTTGTCTGTCTTGAATTCTACGGTTCCGTCTGCAGTCAGGACTTTGTCATAAAGCTTGAAAAATTCGTTGGATGTCAGTCTTCTTCTTGCATGGCGGGCCTTTGGCCATGGATCGGAGAAGTTCAGGTAGATACGGGATACTTCCGCCGGGGCGAATACCGTCGGCAGGTCATTTGCATCCATACAGATGAATCGGATGTTGGCAGGAACTTTTCCTTCGGCTTCCAGTTCCTGGAATTTCTCAACGGCACGTAATAAGACGCTGGAATAGCGTTCGATGCCGACGTAGTTGATCTGTGGGTTTTCGGCTGCGAGAGTCAGAAGAAACTGACCTTTTCCCATACCGATCTCGATGTGCAGCGGTCGTTCATTTTGGAACTCCTGATTCCAGTGTCCGCATAAGCTTTCCGGATTCTTAACAACTTCTTTGCAGGCTTCGAGAACGCTCTCTGCACGTGGTATATTTCTAAGACGCATATGTGTGTTCCTCCTTATAATCAATGGATTTGCAAGGATTTTCTGACATTTTGCAAATCGTTCTTAGTTTAGCGTCTGTGCAGGAAAAAGTCAATGGAAGTGGAAATTGTCAGAAGAATTGAGAAAAATAATACAATATATACAAAATGATAGTGGTAATTTTAGAAAATAGGTGTATTATTATAACATGGATAAAAAAGTAACAATTATTCGTTGTGAAATGTGCAAAAAGGAGGGCGGCTTATGAACTCTGTTATTGAGAAATTAGCTGAAGTGGAAGAAACGGCGGAGGCGATCGTAGAGCATGCCAGACAGCAGAAAAGTGAAATTGAAAAACAGATACAGGAAGAAAGGAATCAATTTGACCGGGACCTGGAAGAAGAGACACAGAAAAAACTGGAGAAGATAAAAGCAAAGTCGCAGCAGGAAGTAGAGAAAGTTCTGGATCGGGAACGGAAGAAGGACCAGAAGGCGATTGATGATCTGAAGAGGGAATACGAAGAAAATCATGACATTTATGCAGAGGAAATCGTAAGACATATGATCGAGGTGTAGCGTATGGGAAATGTGATGGCTTACAGCGGGATCACGACAAAGGTACGTGCGATGTCGGCGAAGCTTCTGAAAGAGAAAGATTATGATACGATCGCAGGTCTTGGTACAGTGACAGAAGCAATCGAATATCTGAAAGACAAGACGGCGTATGCACCATATGTGGAGCGGATGGATGTTTCCTTATATCATAGGGGAAATGTGGAGAAGATCCTGTATCAGTCGTTGTTCGATGATTATTCGAGGATCTTCCGGTTTGCCGGGATGGAGCAGAAGACGTTCTTAAAATTATACTGGAAACGGTATGAAGTCGATCTGATCAACTACTGTTTGAGGATCGTGTTCAATCATTATGAGAAACCATTTGATCTGGAATACAAGAAAGAGTTTTTTGACAGATATTCACAAATTTCCATAGACCGGTTGATAACTTCGAAAAATATCGACGAGCTTGTAGATAACTTACGGGATACGGAATATTATGGTGCGCTTGCCAGAATCAGAGATTCCGGAGCGGGAACGCTGTTTGATTATGATCTGGCATTGGATCTGTATTATTTTTCTACGATGTGGAAAAAGGGAAAACGGGTTCTGAAAGGACATGAGCAGAAGATATTCTTAAAGGACTATGGAATGAAGATCGATCTTCTGAATCTTCAGTGGATCTACCGTGCGAAGAAGTATTATCATATGCTTCCGCCGGATATCTATTCGATGACGATCCCGATCCACTATCGGATAAAAGTAGAAGAATTCAAGACACTGGTGGAGACGCCGACACTGGAACAGTTTGAAGCAGAAGTGGAAAAGACGTACTATGCAGGAAAATATAATTATATGCAGACGGATAAAACACTGGAACAGATGTATCGCGACTGCCTGCGGAAGTTGTACCTGACTGATAAAAGGAATGATCCGTATTCGATCGCAATCGTCAATACGTATCTATTCCTGAAAGAAGAAGAAATCTATAAACTAACGACAGCCCTTGAGTGTATCCGTTACGGTTTGACGAAGGGAGAGACATTAGGATACTTAGGAGGTGTGAATCAATGATTGTTAAGATGAAGTTCTTAAGCATCAGCGGACCGAAGAATGATATCGACCGTGTCTGCGAGGTGTATCTGTCGAAATACGAGATGCAGCTTGAGAATGCGGCGGCGGAGCTTAAGACGACCGACAACCTGCAGCCTTTTGTGGAAATCAATCCATACAAAGAGCCGCTTGCGAAGGCAGAACAGTTCAGCGCACTGTTAGCGGATGAAGACCAGAGGATCGATGTATTGATGAATCAGGAGGATATGCTGAACCTGATCCGGGATGTCAATCATGACTATCTGGATCTGCTGGAGAAGAAAGAGTTAACGAAGAAGCAGGTAGATGAATACAAAGAAAAGCTTCTGATCATGGAGCCGTTCAGGACACTGGAACTGGATATGCAGAAATCATTAAAGTATAAATATATGAAAGTCCGGTTCGGACGGGTAGATGTGAATTATTACAAACGTCTGGAAAAATATTTATTTGATGATCTGAATGCGGTATTTATCGAAGGTACGAGGAATGAAAATTATGTATACGGATGTTATTTCGTATCGAATGCGGATTCCAGTAAGGTGGATTCGGTATTCAATTCCTTACATTTTGAAAGGATTGCAATTCCATCCGAATACATAGGAACGCCGGCGCAGGCCTGTGAAGAGCTTGAAAAAGAAATTGAAGAAAAACAGAAAGAGATTGCTGGGATTAAAAAACAGATCAGTGAGCTGATGGCAAAGAATGCCGCAAAGCTCCGAGGTGCGAAGAAGCGTCTGGAAGAACTGGCTACGAACTTTGATGTCCGCAAGCTGGCGGCAAGGATCGAAGAGGGAGATAATAAAGAAGACTATTACATCCTGTGCGGATGGATGGGCGAAGATGATGTGAACAAATTCCTGGCGGAATCGAAGAATGATGATAAAGTATTCGTTGTTGTAGAAGAAGACAAGGAGAAATTCTTCGGAGAGCCGCCGACGAAGCTTAAGAATCCAAGGTTCTTCAAGCCGTTCGAGATGTTCATACGGATGTACGGGCTTCCGGCAAATGATGAGATGGATCCGACGATGTTCGTGGCACTGACGTATACATTTATCTTCGGTGCGATGTTCGGGGATGTCGGCCAGGGCTTATGCCTGTTTGTATTCGGCGGGCTTTTGTACCTGATTAAGAAGATCAACCTGGCTGGGATCATATCCATTGCGGGACTGTTCTCAACATTCTTTGGATTCATGTTCGGAAGTATCTTCGGATTCGAAGATGTGATACAGGCACACTGGTTAAGGCCGGTGGATGCGATGACAAACCTGCCGTTTATCGGACAGCTCAACACAGTATTTGTGGTTGCCATTGCATTTGGCATGGGACTGAATATCCTGGTGATGATTTTTAACGTGATCAATTCGATCAAGAGTCATGATGTGGAAAATATGTTATTTTCCCATAATGGAATCGCGGGACTGGTGTTCTACGGATTCCTGGTGCTGACGATCGTGCTTTACATGACGGGACATAAGGTTCCGGGCAATATCCTGATGGTGATCTTCCTGGGAGTTCCGGTGATATTGTTCGTATTCAAAGAACCGCTGGGAAATCTGGTGACAAAGCAGCATAAGAAGATGGAAGAGGGCAAGGTAATGTTCTTCGTGCAGGCGTTCTTCGAACTGTTCGAGACGATGCTGAGCTATTTCTCCAATACCATTTCTTATGTGCGTATCGGTGCATTTGCCGTCAGCCATGCGGCGATGATGGAGGTTGTGCTGATGTTATCCGGCGCAAGTGCGGGACACACGAACTGGATCGTGTTTGTGCTTGGAAATGTGCTGGTGTGCGGACTGGAAGGTCTGGTCGTCGGTATCCAGGTACTGCGTCTGGAATATTATGAGATGTTCAGCAGGTTCTATAAGGGAACCGGACGGGAGTTCAAGCCGTTTCACAGCCAGAGTGACGAAAAGTAAAGAAACGATTTAAGTGATTTTGTGATTCAGAGGATAAATCGCCATGCGTTCGAAAGAAGCTGCCAGTGGCAGGTTCTGTAGAGGAAAAATAATAAGACAGAATTCAGAGATATATTTACAGGAGGACAAAAATATGAGCCTGACAGTTAGATTATTGTTAATTGCAACATTGTTACTTAGCATTGTAATTCCATTCGGATATTTCCTGATCGGACAGAGGACGAAGAAGCGTTATAAAAGAGCCATCGGCACGAATGTATTTTTCTTCTTTAGTACTGTCCTGATCGCGGGAATCATGCTCTTTGCGGGAGATCCGGTACAGGCAGCAGAAGCAGCCGGCAATACGGCATCGAACGCAACCGGATTCGGATACCTGGCAGCAGCACTTTCAACCGGTCTTTCCTGCGTCGGTGGTGGTATCGCCGTTGCAAGTGCAGCAAGTGCGGCTCTTGGGGCAATCAGCGAGGATTCCAGTGCACTTGGTAAGTCACTGATCTTCGTAGGTCTTGCAGAAGGTGTGTGTCTGTACGGACTGATCATCTCCTTCATGATCTTAGGTAAATTGTAAGATGAAGATGTATCTGATCAGTGATAATATCGATACTCTGACAGGAATGCGTCTCGCAGGGGTAGACGGAATCGTGGTACATGAAAGAGAAGAACTCCGGTGTGCGATCGAGAATGCCATGGAGGATAAGGATGTAGGTGTGATTCTGCTGACGGAGAAATTCGGAAGAGAATTCCCGGACCTGATAGACGAGATCAAGCTGGAGCGGACGATGCCGCTTCTGATCGAGATTCCTGACAGACACGGGACCGGACGTAAGAAAGATTTTATCACGTCGTATGTAAATGAAGCGATAGGGTTGAAATTATAGACAGGAAGAAGGTGGCACATTTGACAAACGAAGAGAAGATCACGCATATCCGGACGGCGGCGATGGAAGAAGCAAGAGCGGAGGCGAATGCGATCGTAAAGCAGCATGAGGATGCGCTTCGAAGTGTGTTCGAACAGCATCAGATCGAAGCCAGACGGCAGTCGGAGACGAGAGTGCGTGCAGAGAGTGTGACTGCGAAACAGCAGCTGAACATGGCAATGTCAAAGGCGCAGCTTGAATTAAAACGTGAGATGGGAAAGACGCAGACAGAACTTAAGACGGAACTGTTCGAAGAAGTGCAGTTAAAGCTTCTGGCGTTCATGAGAACGGAAGAGTATAAAGAAGTTCTGATCCGTTATATAGAGAAAGCAGCACAGTTTGCATCGGGGATGGCGATGACGATCTATATCAATCCGTCTGATGCAGACAAGAAGACATATCTGGAAGAACGTACGGGAATGACGCTGACGATCAGCAAAGTGGATTTTATCGGCGGGGTGCGTGCGGTTGTGCCTGAGAAGAATGTCCTGGTGGACTATGCATTCAAAGGTGCACTGGAGAATGAATACCAGAAATTCCAGTTCCGGGGAGGTGTAAAGGGTGAGTAGCGGAAAGACAGAAAAGATATATGGCATCAACGGCCCGGTCATTTACCTGAAAGGGAAGACGGATTTTAAGATGTCGGAAATGGTCCATGTGGGAGAAGAAAAGCTGGTTGGCGAAGTCATTTCCCTGGATAAGGACCGGACGACGGTACAGGTGTATGAGGAGACTTCCGGACTGCATCCGGGAGAACTTGTGGAAGGTACGGGAGCAGCAGTGTCGGTTACGCTGGCACCCGGCATCCTGAATAATATCTTTGACGGTATTGAGAGACCGCTGGAGCGGATCGCTGACAAGGGCGGGGCATTTATCACCCGTGGTGTCAGTGTGGACGCACTGGACCGTCAGAAACTCTGGGAGACGCATATTACAGTGGCTGAAGGCGATATGGTACAGGGTGGAACGATCATTGCGGAAGTGCCGGAGACGCGGGCTATCGTGCACAAATGCATGGTTCCGCCGGGAGTAGAAGGGACTGTTGTATCGGTGGTTCCGGATGGTGAATATACGATTGATGAGACGCTGGTTACGATTGAACTGTTCAATGGAGAAAAAAGAGAACTTTCGATGACACAGCACTGGCCGATCCGTGTACCGAGACCGGTGAGCCGGAGATTCCCGGCAAGTGTGCCGCTGGTAACAGGACAGCGAATTCTGGATACGATGTTCCCGATTGCAAAAGGTGGAACGGCTGCGATCCCGGGAGGATTCGGAACGGGTAAGACGATGACCCAGCATCAGATCGCAAAATGGTCGGATGCGGATATTATCATATATATCGGATGCGGCGAGCGTGGAAATGAGATGACACAGGTTCTGGAAGAGTTTTCGGAGCTGGTCGATCCGAAATCGGGCAATCCATTGATGGACAGAACGACGCTGATCGCCAATACATCGAACATGCCGGTAGCTGCCCGTGAGGCGTCCATTTATACCGGACTGACACTGGCGGAATATTACCGTGACATGGGGTATGATGTGGCGATCATGGCGGATTCGACATCCAGATGGGCAGAGGCACTGCGAGAGCTTTCGGGACGACTGGAAGAGATGCCGGCGGAGGAAGGATTCCCGGCGTATCTGGCATCGAGACTGTCGGCATTCTATGAAAGAGCCGGCATGATGCAGACGTTAAATGGTGCGACAGGATCGGTCTCTATCATCGGAGCGGTATCTCCGCAGGGAGGAGATTTCTCTGAACCGGTTACGCAGAATACGAAGCGTTTCGTGCGCTGTTTCTGGGGACTGGACAAATCACTGGCGTATGCGAGACATTTCCCTGCGATCCACTGGCTGACAAGTTACAGTGAATACCTGAACGACTTAAGCGGCTGGTATTCGGATCATGTATCGCCGAAATTCGTTGATTACCGGAACCGTCTGATGGCGATCCTGAACCAGGAGAGCAGCCTGATGGAGATCGTAAAACTGATCGGCGGGGATGTGCTTCCGGATGACCAGAAGCTGATCCTGGAGATTGCGAAGGTGATTCGTCTGGGATTCCTGCAGCAGAATGCATTTCATAAGGATGATACGTGTGTATCACTTGAGAAGCAGTTCAAGATGATGGATGTTATTCTGTATCTGTATAAGACGAGCCGGAAACTGGTGGCGATGGGGATGCCGATGTCGGTGCTGAAGGCAGAAGGTATATTTGAGAAGGTCATTGCGATCAAGTATGATGTGCCGAATGACAATCTGCAGTTACTGGATCTGTATAAACTGGATATTGATGACTTTTATAACCGCGTCATCGAGAAAAATGCGTAAAGGGAGGGACGTAAGATGGCAATAGAATATCTTGGACTGAGCAGCATTAATGGCCCTCTCGTCGTACTGGAAGGCGTGGAAAATGCATTTTACGATGAGATCGTGGAATTTATTGTAGATCATGATACGAGGAAAATGGGACGTATCGTGGAGCTGGATGAAGATAAGGCCGTGATCCAGGTATTTGAAGGAACGGAAAATATGTCGCTGGATAATACCCACACGAGGCTTACGGGACATCCGATGGAAGTTGCCGTGTCAGAGGAAATGCTGGGCCGTACATTTAACGGGATTGGGGAAGCAATCGATGGCCTTGGACCGATCACAGATGCTGAGAAGCGGGATGTAAACGGACTTCCGCTGAATCCGGTCAGACGGGAATACCCGAGAAACTATATCCGTACCGGAATCTCGGCAATTGACGGACTGACGACACTGATCCGCGGGCAGAAGCTTCCGATATTCTCAGGAAACGGACTTCCGCATGATCAGCTTGCGGCACAGATCGTCAAGCAGGCTTCGCTTGGTGACAATTCGGATGAACAGTTCGCAGTTGTATTCGGAGCAATGGGTGTGAAGCACGATGTGGCGGAATTCTTCCGTAAGACATTTGAGGAAAGCGGTGTGGCAGACCATGTGTGTATGTTCTTGAACCTGGCGAATGACCCGGTGGTGGAGCGTCTGATCACGCCGAAGGTAGCACTGACGGTAGCAGAGTATCTGGCATTTGAGAAAAATATGCATATTTTGGTTATCCTGACGGATATGACTTCCTTTGCAGAAGCCATGCGTGAAGTATCGTCTTCGCGTGGTGAGATTCCGTCAAGAAAAGGATATCCGGGATATTTATACAGTGAACTGGCAACAATCTATGAACGTGCCGGTATTGTGGACGGGGCAAATGGTTCGGTGACGCAGCTTCCGATCCTGACGATGCCGAATGATGATATCACACATCCGATCCCGGACCTTACCGGATACATTACAGAAGGACAGATCGTACTGGACCGTAATCTTCACGGTCAGGCAGTCTATCCGCCGATCAGTATCCTGCCATCGCTTTCGCGTCTGATGAAGGACGGTATCGGAAAAGGATATACCAGGGAAGATCATCAGGATCTTGCGAACCAGTTATTCTCAGCCTATGCGAAGGTCGGAGAGGCGAGAAACCTTGCTTCCGTTATTGGCGAGGATGAATTGTCGCCGATTGACAAGCAGTATTTGAAGTTCGGTGAAGAATTTGAAAAACGTTATATCGGGCAGGGACCGACGGAGAACCGTACGATGATGGAGACGCTGGATCTTGGCTGGGAACTGCTTGGACTTCTGCCGAAGGAAGAACTGGACCGTATTGATACGAAGTTGGTTGAGAAGTATTGGAAGGATACGCGGGATACGCTGGAGACAGAAGAGTAGGAGGGATGCATATGGATCCGAGAGAATTTCCTACCAAGGGAAATCTGATGCTTGCGAAGAATTCTCTGATGCTTGCGCGTCAGGGCTACGATCTGATGGATAAGAAGCGGAATATTCTTCTGAAAGAACTGATGGGACTGATCGATGAGGCAAAAGATATTCAGGAAGAGATCGATGCGACATTTACAAAAGCATACGCCTGCCTGCAGCGTGCCAATATCGAACATGGAATCAGCAAAGTTCAGGAGCTGGCATTTACCGTTCCGATCGAAGACTCTCTGAAGATGCAGACCAGGAGTATCATGGGAACCGAGATTCCGCACATTAAGTACGATGCGAAACAGAATGATCTGACGTATTCGTTCAGCACCACGCATGAGTCGGTGGATATCGCAAGAGAAGCCTTCCGGGAAGTGAAAGAGCTTACGATCAAGCTGGCTGAGGTGGAGAACTCGGCGTACCGTCTGGCCACAAATATCAAGAAGACACAGAAGCGGGCGAATGCGCTTAAGAATATTACGATACCGATGTATACGAATCTGGTGCATACGATCAGTAATGCACTGGAGGAGAAAGAGAGAGAAGAATTTACACGGTTGAAGGTGATAAAGAGGATGAAAATGTAGAAAAAATGTAAAATAGGCCGGTAGATTTCTGAAAATCTCCAGGCTTATTTTAACGACAAATTTTGCAGAGTAATTCCAGTTATCCCCAACAAAAGAGGAGTTATCCACGGGAAACTGTGGATAACTCCTCTTTTGTCTGATAATTCCGCCGCATTAATCGACATAGAATGACAATGATTATAATGAACGGAATTTTTCTGTACTTACATTGATGCATTCAATTACAGCACCACGCATACCATTGCAGGGGTGTTAGGAAGAAGTCTTAAAATTCTAGGTGTGCCATCGATCATATTCTGGAGTCTCTCGACAGTGACACCGGCTACGATGGACATCAAAGCTTTTCCATCCGGGGCTTTTTGGCACTGTGACAGAGCTTCTGGTGCATTTTGTGGTTTTACGGCAAGAAGAATGATCTCGCTTTTTTTGTGACCATAGTTATAACCTCCTTGGGGGATAAATTGTTATAGTTTTTTGTTTGGGACGGAGAATTTATAAAAATCCTCCGTCTCCTTATGAACAGAAGCTTTAAGGAGTCAGCTTATGAAGCTCCCACGCTTTCTCAATACTTCCCGGTGTTTCCATCAATAATTTCGTACCTTCTGCCATACATCTTGCAACATAGAGCATACCTTTCTGTCCGATAGTCATACCGGCCTGTTTGGCAGCAGCCCAGTGATGAAGCGGGGTGCCTTTACACATCGTAGCGGCACTTAAGGTGATCAGCGGAACCGTGTGGCTGACCTGTGAAGCATCTGTGCCGATAGCGATCGGAACCGGCTCATCTTCAAGCGATTCCAGGCCGGAGAATAGTGTCCCGTCATTGATGAGCCCGGCTTCTTCTGTAATCTGCTTTGCGAAATCCAGTTCTTCCGGTGTATAAGTCGGTGTCGGGACTTGGGTCATGGCATCGTAATATAATTCTGTCAGTACCCGGTTAACTTTCATCTCACTGCAGCTTGCAACCAGTTCGATATCGACGGTGGTGTCTGTCATAAGAGCGGCACCTCTTGCGCAGTTGTCTACACGTTCGCTTGCATCTTCGGTGCGGGAACGTAAGTAGGAGCGGATGAAATAATTTGTCTTCGCGATATCCGGAACAACATTTGCCGGAAGGCCGTTATCAATGTAGGCATAATGCATACGGACATCTCCCGGTACGTGCTCACGGAGATAGTTGACGCCTACATTCATAAGTTCAGCGGCGTCGAGGGCACTGCGTCCCTTTTCAGGAGCTTTGGCGGCATGGGAACTGATTCCGTGGAATGTGTAGTTCTTAATGTCCTGTGCTTGCCAGATATCGTTGCTGACACGGTTGCGGTCGAATGGATGCCAGGTAATAGCAACATCGAGGTCATCAAAGACTCCCTGATCGTTCATCACGATCTTGCCGGACATGATCTCTTCGGCCGGGCAGCCGTAGACGCGGATCGTTCCGGCAGCACCGGTTGCTTCCATATCGGCTTTTAATGCACAGGCCGCTGCGGCAACAGCAGTTCCAAGCAGGTTGTGTCCGCAGGCGTGTCCGACACCTGCCAGAGCATCGTACTCAGCCAGGAATCCAAGGAGTGGTTTTCCACTTCCCCAGACTGCGGTAAATGAGGTGTCGATACCGGCTGTTTTCCATGTTATTTTAAATCCCTGGCTTTCCAGATAATCTGCCAGGCATTTGGAAGAAAGTGTCTCCTGATATGCAAGTTCCGGGTGATGGAAAATGTAATCGGCAGTATGTACAAGTTCTTCCTGATGATCGTCGAGCCAGCTGGCAATAATATTGTCAGGTGTATGTTCGGTTGTTAGTTTATTCAAAATATAGATACCTCCTCATAGAATCGGGTGTTTATCTATCATTTTAGCATAGAAAAACAGGATGTAAATAGATTTCATAGTTTTCTCATATGAAAAGTAAAAAATAATGTCAATAAGCAGCAAATTCTATTCAATCGGATAAAGACCGTTCAGTACATCCAGATATTCCTGTCCAAATGTATCTACATAATCAGCAAGCGCAAGTTTAACTGCCTCTTCCCCTTTTTCACCAAGATTCAGGATCAGAGCCTGACTGACGGTATATTTTAAATGTGCTGTGTGGAAATTAAAATCTTTCATACAGGAAGTCCCAAGTTTGGCCTTTTTCTCAGCCAATTCTTTTACCTCTTCCTGCGAGAGCGGGTGTCCCCAGTCGAATTCGCAACGCTTGCCGCCCCAGCTCATAGATGTGGCAGTCGGTGTACAGACGAAGTCGGAACGGAAACCCTGGTAAACGGCATTATCTACATTGACGCAATAATATTTCCCATATTCGGTAATGTTATGCTTTTTCCATGCTTCACACCATGCACATTTTGCAATGTAAGTCTGAAGTGTCGGTTCGGTGCGAAGCGTTCCGAAGTCCATTTGTCCGGCGTAATCTGGTTTCCATTCACCGTATGCCTGATTGGTCATGGTAGTCAGTTCATCACCGTGTGCGAGTGCATTTGCCGCCATGCGGGCACCCCGCTCATTTCCATAGGTAGTCATTCCGGCAAGGATTGCGTCTTTTCCGGCTTCACCGCATAATTCAATTGCATGTTTGGCGAGAAATGCGAACATCATGGCGTGATGTTCGATTTTGCAGCTGACAGGACAGACTTTATTTTCATTTTCACTCATATTAAAAACTCCTTTCGACATTTGTAAGTGATAATCTATTTATTACAATACTACATTGTAGTGAAAAAGTCTCAAGAAAAGGCTTGATAAAAAGGAAAAAAGCGGTATGATAGTAAAAAAGAAAAAGCAATTACTTAAAAGTGAGAATAAAGTTGAAAATTAAAGAGGAAAAAAGTATGAGCAGGAAAAAGTTAAAAAATAGAAGACGAAAAGATCGTGCACAGAGAAAGATTCTGATTGCAGCAGTCTGCATAGCAGCAGTGATCATAGGTGTGGGAATCGGCGGGCATGTTATAAAAAAGAATGCCGGTAAAACGATGACAACGGCCGAGACGGAAAGTAAAAAGGCAGTATCAAAGAAAAAAGCAACTGCAAAAAAACTTACGATCAATGAGAATGAAACTGATGCATCCAATAAAGAAAATCAAGGCCAAAAAGATCAGGCAGATGACAGAAGTGAATTTGCAGTTCAACCAGGAAGAAAAGTGGGTACAACAGAACAATCGGATGAAAAAGTTGTCTATCTGACGTTGGATGACGGACCGTCTAAGAATACGCAGGCGGTGCTGGACATTTTGGATAAATACAATGCGAAAGCAACGTTTTTTGTTACAGGAGCCATGCCGGAATATAAAGATATGATCAAAAAGGCTTATGATAAGGGACATACGATCGGAATGCATACATATTCTCATGATTACGCAAAGGTGTATGCATCTGTTGATGCATATTTTCAGGATCTTGACCAGATTGGACAGCTTGTAAAAGAAGAGATCGGCTATGTTCCGTGTTTTATCAGATTTCCGGGAGGATCTTCGAATACCATATCTGCAAGTTACACAAAGGGAATTATGACAACGCTTACGCAGGAGGTTCAGGCAAGAGGATATCAATATTATGACTGGAATGGAAGTTCGGGAGACGGGGCCGTGAGAACAACGGAACAGCTTGTGGATCAGGCAACCAGTTTCCATGACAATAATATCATCCTGCTGTCACATGATTCCGAGACAAAAGATACAACTGTGGAAGCGCTGCCGAAAATTATTGAATATTATCAGTCACAGGGATATGTGTTCAAAGCATTGGATCTTAACAGCTATGCTGCACATCATGGTGTGAATAATTAATTATATATGTAGGGAAATGCGTTGATGGTTGTTGTACTTATGCTGAATAGAATAACGGAAGATCTGGCGGAAAACATGTAAATACAAAGAAGAAAAATGATGTTATCAACCAGAGTGAGACTACAAAGCCAGGTTCTGTCTCGTGAGGAGAACGGGTCTTGCCGGAAATATATTCAGACATTCCAAATGAAAATATTACACTGGAATAAAAAAGCAGGATGTCTAAGATCAGGAAATTCCGGCCGAGAATCCCGGAATATGTGTAAAAAACAGAAACAGTAAAAAACATTCCGAGAAGCACACCCAGATACCGACAGTAAAAGAACGGTAAAACAACCGGATGCAGAGACAGATATTCCCATATGCTTACGAATAAAAAAGGAAAATATAAAAGTTTCAAATGTTCCCACACGGATTCATTAACCGGGCAGAAAAGTGCAACGATTGGAGACTGCCCGGATAAAAAATACAGGAAATGATTCAGTGTTCCGAGAAAGGCAGCGACCAGGACAAAATGCAGAGCTGTGCCTTGAATGCAGGAGATAATCTCTGTGCAGACAGTATGAAAGATTTTTTTGAAATTGGTTGTAACATAATGGATAATATGGCTCATAAATTCAACCCCCATATCAATATATGAGAAAAATAAAAAAATATGAAAAAAAGTAAAAAAAGTACTTGCATTTTTAAAAACCTTATTATATAATAAGTCTTGTCGTTACGGAGAACGTAACACAGACAACCAAAGATGCGCGATTAGCTCAGTTGGTAGAGCACCTGACTCTTAATCAGGGTGTCCAGGGTTCGAACCCCTGATCGCGCACTATTAAATCACTGTTTTTGCAGACTGCGAGCTGCGGGGATGGTGATTTTTTTGTTGCTTATTTCCGGGAAAACTGAGGTCAATAATTTCTGATTGAACTTCGGATAAGTCTTGAGCCGGAAATACGTTCGTGTTAGTATAATCATAATTTACAATAGAAGAAAAGAGTGAGAAGATGAGCAGTCATACACTGGAAGGAAAGAAAAAGACACAAAATGGCGTGAAGCGGCTGATGTTCACGGTGCTTTCGATATTATTGGAAGTGGTGTTCCTGGTTGGAATATTTAAGGGACTGAATGAATATGCAGTAGTTATAGATAATATGACCAGAATATTTGCCGTCATACTGGTTCTGAAAATATATGGAAGAAATGAGACTTCCTCGATGAAGACACCGTGGATCATCCTGATCCTGACACTGCCGATTCTTGGAGTGGCACTCTATTTTCTGATCGGTCTGAACGGCGGAACCTGGAAGATGCGGATGCGCTACAAAAAGATTGATGAGAAGCTTCTGCCTCTTTTGCCGGAGAACAAAGAAGTATTGCAATGTCTGAATGCATCAGATCCGAAAGCGGGAAATGTTTCCAATTATATAGAAAGAAATGCGTGTTATCCGGTGTATCAGAATACGGATGTGATTTATTTTGATGAAGCGGTCAAAGGACTGGAGGCGCAGCTTGCTGATCTTGCGAAGGCGGAGCAATTCATTTTCATGGAATATCATGCAATTGAGGATGAATATGCATGGAGCAGGATCCAGACGGTTCTGGAGGAACGGGTGAAGGCAGGTGTAGAGGTTCGGGTGTTCTATGATGACATGGGATCGATCGGATTCGTCAATTTGAGTTTTGCAAGAAAACTGGAAGCAAAAGGGATTGCCTGCCGGGTATTCAATCCACTGCTTCCGGGACTTAATATGTTCCTGAATAACCGTGATCACAGAAAGATTACGGTGGTTGACGGAAAGGTTGGGTACACAGGCGGTTATAACCTGGCAAATGAGTATTTTAACTATACACATCCATACGGAGAATGGAAGGATACGGGAATCCGTCTGGAAGGGGATGCGGTGGCTTCGCTTACGGCAGCATTTCTGGAGATGTGGGAATCGTCCGGGAAGACCCCGGCCGGTGTGGACGTTCTGGATATAGAGGCGCAGAAAAAATATCTGGTACAGCATCCGTATCAGGCGCAGCAGACGGGATATATCCAGCCGTATGCAGATTGTCCGTTAGATGGGATCCAGGTTGGAGAGGATGTCTATATCAGTATCGTCAATAAAGCGGACAGATACTGCTGGTTCATGACGCCGTATCTGATCATCACGGATGAGATGACACATGCCCTTTCGCTGGCGGCCAAGCGCGGTGTGGATGTGCGGATCATCACGCCGGGAATCCCGGATAAGAAACTGATCTACAGTATCACCAGGTCGTTCTATCACAATCTGGTACAGGATGGTGTAAGGATCTATGAGTGGACACCGGGGTTCTGTCATGCCAAGATGAGCGTGGCGGATGACTGCATGGCGACTTGCGGCACGATCAATCTGGATTACCGGAGCCTTTATCATCATTTTGAAAATGGATGTTTTATGGCGGACTGTGATGCAGTACTGGACATCCGACGGGATATGGAGCAGACTTTTGAGCAGTGCAGGGAAGTGACGGAGAAGTATAAGTCCGGCCGAAGTGCGACTCTGCGGCTGGGACAGTTGTTCCTGCGATTGTTTGCGGAGCTGTTGTAGGAAAGAAGAAGGTAAAGGGACTGGGAATGCAGGTTTGCATTTCTGGTTCTTTTTATTCTTACATATTGACATATATCGAGATGCGATATATAATAAAACCAAGAAGAAAGTAAATTTTTTTACACTCAACTATCGAAAGTCGATATATAATGAAAGCAAATATAAGAAAGGAGCAATCGCTATGAAAGTAAACAAAAATATGGTCTCAGGAAATACCGCAATGTTAATTCTCAAATTGATCTCAGAAAAGGATATGTACGGATATGAAATGATCGATACACTCTCAAAGAGATCGGACAATGTATTCGAATTAAAGGTAGGAACATTGTATCCGCTGCTTCACAGCATGGTACAGTCCGGATATTTGGAAAGTTATAACCAGGAGGCGAACGGGAAACTCAGAAAGTATTACCGGATCACACCTAACGGGAAGAAATATCTGGAGAAAATGGTCGAAGAATGGAATGCTTATGCCAATGCAGTTACGAGCATGATTCAGTATTCTGTATAGCACAGGTAAGGCAGTGAAGGCGGCAGAAAAGGAAGGTGTTAGATATGAAGGAAAGAGAATATCTGAAAGAACTTGGGAAGAAGATTACTGATTCATCTGTAAGAAAAGAGATTGTAAATGAATATGAAGCGCATATAGAAGACTGCAAAGCCGCATTAATGGAATCAGGGATGACGGAAGTTGAAGCAGAGGAAGAAGCAGTCCGCCAGATGGGCGATCCGCAGGAAGCAGGTGAAGCAATGGATAAGATCTATCATAAAGTGTTTGATTCCAATATGTTTCTGTGGATGCTGGCACTGGGATGTGTACCAATTGTATGTGTGTGCATCTCTTATCTTATCGCAAGAGATCCGAACGCATTTTTATGGGTGTGGAATGAGGCGCTCGGACTGAATAAAATCCCGGCAGTTATACACCGGAATATCGGAATCGGATTTGCTGTCTATGGAATCGGATTGAGCTTCTGGGAGAAATACACAGGCAAAGCTTTATTCTATGCAGTCGGAAGAGACTGGGGGCAGGGATGTTACGTTGCAAACAGCGGGCTGGTACTTTTTATCTCGGCATTATGTTTTGTTCCGAGTTTCCCGGTGAAGGGATATGCAGGAATCCTCTGCTGTGTATTGATAGCATGTCTGCTGAATATGGTACTGAGAGGATTTATGAATCTTTTGCAGAGCAGAAGAGAGACCAGACTTTTATGGGAGATTGGAACGGCAGATACCAAAATCAACTGGAAGGGAAAAGGATATCTGTGTGGACATCATATGAAAGTAAGAGTACAGGGATCTGAGAAAGGAACGGAGATCCCGGCAGGAGCACCGGTGATGGTTGTAGGAATGGAGGGATTTAAGCCGGTGGTGGCGCAGGTATAAAGAGAGAGACGTTAGATCTTGGATAGTAAGCGTATAAAGAGAGAGACGTTAGATCTCGGATAATAAGCGTGTATGAAAAATGAGAGGCAAAAGTTATGAATAAGACGGAAAAGCGAATGAAGATATTCACGCTGATCATGCAGGTGATCATCCAGGCAGTGCTATTATTTCCGTGGATGAACATGGGGACATGGAAATGCAATGTGTCGGGATATCTGATAAAATTGGCTGCTTCGGGCGATGGGATGAGTTACATAAAGAAAAGTCTGAAGCCTTTGGGAGTACTGGACGGTGCAGATGAACAGATGATGGTTCAGATACTGATGCTGTTCATCTGTGAACTGGTAATGGTACTGGTAATCCAGGTGATAGGAATTGTGAATCTGATACTGGCTTTAAGCAATCACCATAAACTGCTTCTGGATATCATGTCACTGGTCGCAGGATGTATGATATCATTTCTTGGGGCAGATGGGGCAGTATTTTCAGATCCGCTGTCACAGGTGTATCCATTTTTACTGGTAGTGCTTCTGGTGATCAATTTGATCGGTGCGAAGCTGATTGATTCGTGGCAGGAAGAGAAAAAGATACAGGAAGAAGTTAAAGCCAGAGAGAAAAATTACAAAGAAGAAAAGGAAAAGCATCTGGAATTTTCGGGGAAGTATCCGAAAGGATTCTATACGGTCCTGTGGAAGAATTTTAAAAGTTCAAAAAGAGATTTTATTGTTTACGTAAGTATGAACCTGCTTCCGGCGACGCTGATATTTTCCGGAGTCGGAATGGCACAGATGCTGGCACCATTCAATAAAGAAGGAAATATACTGACGGGGCATGGAATCACGGCAATTCTGCTGGAATTCCTGATCGTGAGTCTGATCGCATCGCTGATGCTGATGATCACGAATCTGTTGTCATATTTCAGAAAACGGATGAGAAATTACAGTATATTTTCTATTCTGGGAATGCGGAAGTCTACACTTTATGAAGTGCTTGGGGCAGAGATTGTGGCTGGAATTCTGGGAATGCTGATCGGGGGAGCCTGCATCGGAAGTGTGATCCTGTGTATCATCCGCAGAATCTTCATGGCAAGATCCGGAGTGGGAGCACAGCCGGCGAAGATTACAGGATTCACATATTTGATCGCAAGTCTTATCCTGATCGGAATATCCGGGATTGGACTGATGATCCTGCGGGATTTCTTCCTGTACAGGGAACTAAAAAAAATGCAGCTGGGCGATGTGGAAAAGGAGAAGATGCCGGAAAAACGGATCGGTCTGTGGCTTACAATTGGCCTGGTCATTGTGGTATTTGGAATCGTGAATTTCGGAATGCGGAAGAATGCCGAAGGGTTACGGATACTTTTATTTATCTTCCTGGGCATTTATCTGGCGGAAAAGTTTGGATTTGGATTGTTCCTGAAAGTGCGGAAGCATAAAAAGAGTTATTATGCAAAGTTGATCCCATATAATTCATTTTATTACCGTTTCAAGAGTACATTCCGTTATGTGTACGTGATCAGTCTTATACCGGTACTGATATTGTTCTTATTTGGAAAAGATATGATCTCAGCGAAGATCGCGCAAAAGCCGGAAGGACTGTTCCCGTATGATTTTGTATGTATGGCAACGGAAGCGGATGAGACATTTTGGAAACAGCTGCAGGAAAAATATGACGTGAAATTCCAGGAGTATCCGATGGTACGCGTGACGAATGTGGATAATTCGGAAAAGTTGGATGATGCCAGAGCAGTGATCATGCCGCAGGGACAGCATATAGGCATCTCGGAGACGACGTATAAAGAACTGAATAAGGCACTTGGAAAGAAAAGTGAAAAAATGAATCTATCTGCTGACGGAAAGGAAATCTATATTATTTACCAACAGGATAAGAGTACGAAGGCACATCCACTGGATTACCTGAATTCGAGAAAAGAGCCGTACCTGCACATCGGACAGCCGATAGAATCTTATGGATTTCTTGATCGGGAAAAGATCTATCCGACACGAACCGTAAAGGGGGAAAAGACGGATATCCTGACAGGTGCATTCCGGCAGGGAAGTGAGGAGAATCTGGTTGTATTTTCGGATGAATATTTTGAAAAGGTTCAGGACGACTGGAAGAAATATAATTGGATCACCGGAGATCTGGTTGAGGAGGGTGAAGCAGAAGAAGGAGTGACGATCCATCACTGGCCGACAAAGCTTGTCCTTTTGAATGTGAAAAATGCAGATTATCAGAAGATAGAAAAAGAGCTCCTGGCTTTTCGGAAGGTACATAAAGAGGATGAAAGATTTGACAAGGATGTATTATCCTGCTATTCCAAACGTACAACGATGGAACAGATTGAAAGCGAACGCTTTATGACAACGGTAGTAGATATATTTATCATGGGAGCATTTCTGCTGGGAAGCGTTCTGGTCATTTACTTGAAATATGAATCTGAGATGACGGACAAGAAGAAGCGGAATCATTTCTTAACCTGTATTGGAATGAGCTCGAAAGAAAGAGAAAAGCTGATCCGGACAGAGACGGGAATCTTTTTCTGGATCCCGGCAGCAGTTGCGGTTGTTATGGTGCCGGTGTTAACCGGGGAGATATGGAACATGCGGGAATATACGAAGGCTGACTGTGTACATTATCTGCGATATCTGTTGATCCTTGCAGTTATATATCTTGTAGTGCAGGGCATCGGTGTAAAGGTGATTGAGCAGTATACAATAAGAAAGGTAGAAGGAAAGCATGAAAGAAATATTAAAGGTAAATAACCTGATCAAGAAATTTCCAAAAGCCGGTGGGGAGATTGATGATGCGGATGCGATTTCGGTACTGAAAGGCATTAACTTTGATGTAGAACAGGGAGAGTACGTCGGAATTATGGGAAAATCCGGCTGTGGAAAGACAACACTTCTGAAGATCCTGGGATTTATGGATCAGCAGACGGACGGAGATGTGATCTTTGACGGTGTGAATACGAATGAGCTGTGGAAAGAAGAACTTACGGATATCAGACGTAGAAAGATCGGATTTGTATTTCAGGATTTTAATCTGATGGACAGCCTTTCGGTAAAAGAAAATATCATGCTTCCGGTATTGCTGGATAAAAAGGAACAGAAAGAATGTGAAGAGAAAGCGGAAGCATTGGAAAAGCAGTTTGGGATTGAACATCTTCAGGAAAAGAATCCTTATGAACTGTCCGGCGGTGAGCGGCAGAGAGTGGCAATCTGCAGGGCGCTGATCAATGATCCGAGTATCATATTTGCAGATGAGCCGACGGGAAACCTCGACTCAAAATCCGGAAAAGTTGTTGCGGAGGAATTCCGGAAAATCAATGAGGAGTTAGGGAAGACCCTTCTGATGGTAACGCATGATCCACAGATGGCAAGCCGGTGTAAGAGAGTGATATTTCTGAAAGACGGATATGTGATGAATGATGTGAGAAAAGAGGGCACGGAAGAAGAATTTTACAGAACGATCATTGGGGAGATGGAGAAGTTTTAAGATGAGATAATATATAGATGGTGATATGGGCTATGCGGCGGAAGATAATTCTGCCGCTTTTTTTACGAAAATTAATCTTGTAATCATATGAACAATATGCTATTCTGAATGCACTTCAAAGAGTGACTTCTACAAACTCTTAAGTATTTCTAGGCCAAAAGGCATCAAGTTTCGACCGTTTCACACCTAAAAATGTCTGAAACATATTTCCGACTTGAGAGAACACGAAAATTTTATAATCTATTCAGGAGGACGTGCCTATGACAAACAAACTTCAACAGTATTTCCCGATGATTCGGACAAGGGAGGAGGTGTTGAATGAGATTGAAAGTAAAAGCAGATTAAAAAATTTATTTTATGAGTGGACAGAGGAAAATCAAAATGAATTTCTGGATTTTTGTACCGGAGTGAAAGGTATAAAAATCATGTATGATTTCATGATAAAAGAAATTCTGAATCCGGAGAATACACCGGAGAGGGTAAATGAATTACTCACACTGCTTCTTGGACAAAGAGTGAGAATCGTAGATGTATTACCAAATGACGGGACAAGATTAGCGGATGAATCTACGCTTCTTATTACAGATATGGTGGTGCAACTGGAAGATGGAAGTATTGCGAATCTGGAAATTCAGAAAATCGGATATTATTTTCCGGGAGAAAGAAGTGCCTGTTACTCGGCGGATCTGTTGCTTCGGCAGTATAAGAGAGTGAGAGGAATCAAAGGAAAACGATTCTCTTACAGAGATATCAAACAGGTGTACACGATCGTGTTATTCGAAAAAAGTCCAACCGAATTCCAGAAATTTTCCAATAATTATATCCATCGGTTTATGCAAAAATCTGATACAGGGGTAAATATAAATTTATTACAGGAATATCTGTTCATACCTCTTGACATATTCAAAAAGAATCAGCAAAATGAAAATAGAAGTGTAAAAATAGAAAACCGGCTGGAAGCATGGCTTGCGTTTTTCTGCATGGATGATCCGGAGACGATTATAGATATTATAGAGAAATATCCGGATTTTAAAGAAATGTATGAACAGGCTTATGATGTCTGCCGGAATATCGAAGAGGTGATGCAGATGTTTTCGAAAGAATTGCTGGAGTTAGACAGGAATACAGTAAAGCTGATGATTGATGATATGCAGAAGGAGATAGACTGCCAGAGAGAGCAGTTGAGTCAGAAGGATGAGGAGATGTTAGAAATGAGGAAAGAAATACAACGATTACAGCAGCTATTGGATAAAAAATAGCATGAAAAATGTCAAAAGAATTGTTTTAGATACTTATAAAAATAACTAGTCAGTTGAAAGAGGTGATGTAGATGTTTTCGGAAGAATTGTTAGAATTAGATCGAAATACAGTAGAATTCATGATTGAAGATATGCGGAGGCAGATAGAAGAGAAAGATGAGCAGATAAAACAACTAGATGAGCAGATAAAACAGAAAGATGAGCAGTCAAGACAACTGGATGAACAGATAAGACAACGGAATAAACAAATAAAAGAAAGTGATAAGCAAATAAGACAACTGGATGAACAGATAAAAGAAAGCGATAGGCAGATAGGACAGTTGGATGAACAGATAAAAGAAAGCGATAGGCAGATAAGACAGTTGGATGAACAGATAAAACAATCAGAACAAGAAATACAAAAAATGGAGGAAGCAAAAGAGTAATACATAGCCTGGCTGTCTCAGGAACGTGAAACAGCCAGACCGCTTACCTCAAAGCATGTAATCCAGGGATATTCCATATAATTGATGCTGATATCCCCGGTTACAGTAACCCCATCAGGCAGATAATAGACATTTCCAAGAGGACTGGTCTCGCAGACATACCCCTGTGCGAGCATGTCCTCTTTTTCTTTATCGGTAAATCCTACCGATATCTCCAGACGCGGAGGGGCACATCAACTGGTGATTGTTTCGATGGAAAGTATGATGTTGCGGAATCCGCGTTTATTCATATAGGCAATAGCATTGTCGTTCAGGTGTACCATATGTTCAATTCCTTTCATAATTTAATAATATTACAGCAGTAATTGTAAAACAAAGTCCACAGATGGAAAGAATACCTGGTGTTTCGGCATAGAGTACCGCTCCGAATAACATGGCGGCGGCAGGTTCGCTGGAAGCGAGAATCGATGCCTTGCCGGCCTCCATATAGCGCATGGATAAAGAATATAGTGCATAAGGCAGGACGGATGATACCAGCGCATGAATAATCAGGATAAAAAAGGTGGTCCTTTGCCCTGAGACAATCATACTGCTTAAAGAGTGTATATTACTGAAAGGCAGCATTGTCATGCCGGAAAAGAGTGTGCCGTAAAAAGTAATCGTCAGGAAATGATATCCTTTTTGTGTGACTTTTTTGCTTATGATTCCATATACAGCATAGAAAAAGCTTGCCAGAATTCCGCAGAGAATTCCTGTTATGCTCCAGGAAAGTCCATTGCTTTCCAGTACTCCGCTTACCAGTACACAGCCAATGAGTGCGAGTGTTACACAGGTCAGTTTGTGTCTGGTTACTGGTTCATGGAAGAATATAGCAGCCAGAAACAGAACAAAGACCGGAGACATGGCAAGTAACACGGCAGAAAGTGCAAGAGATCCTTTCGTAACGGAAATATTATAAAAGACACTGAGGGCGGTCATGCCGATCATGCCGCTTCCGATAAAAAGCCAGAAGTCACGCCGATGTACATAAAATAAATGTCGGTTATAGAATAGAATCCATATGCCAGTGATCAGAGCTGCAAGCAACATCCGGAAACTAATGATGGAAAAGTTGTCGAGCCCATCGTGTTCCAGTGTACGGACAAAGATTCCGGCAGCACCCCAGCAGATGCCGGAGAAAAATGGCAGTAACCAGGCGTATTTGGTAAGTTTCTGATTCATAAGTACCCCAATCCTTTGTAAATATAATAAATTAAGTATATCACAAAAACGGACATTGTTATGAGAACATGTCCGTTTTGTGCATTTTTATGAATCACTATAATCGATCAGAATTATCTTTCAAATGAATATATTCTGCTACAGACCGGTCAAAAGTCTTGATATGCTGGAACAGCCAGTCTACGACATTGCGCTTTACCTGTTCGATAAACTGATCATCAGGTCCTTCGTTTTCATTAAGATAATCATATAATTCCTGAATGGATTTCTTGAATTCTTCATGTTTGGCATGATGTGCGGAAAGTTCCGGGTAAGATACTTTTTTCTGCAGATCTTCTTCTTCCTGAAAATGGAAATTCGTATATTCATCAAGATAATCTAACATTTTGATTGCTTTGATCTTACTGTCACCGGATTCGCATGCTGCGACGAACTGCCGGATGCGGTCGATCAGTTCCTGATGCTGGAAATCGATGGTTTTGTTGCCTGTAATTAAGTTATCGTCAAATGTAATATTCATAGAGAAACCTCCTGTCTTTGATACGCATTGAATCCCAGTCCCGCATAGTCTATAATGAATCGTAGAAAATGTTTATCAGCAGAGAAAAGGATTGGATTATGAAGTTACAACAGTTACAGATATTTCAGAACCTGACAGAAGAAGAACTGGAAAAAAGTCTTGTCTGTTCACAGGCTGTAGTAAAGAAATATCCGAAAGATACCTATATTTTCCGTCAGGGTGATGTGCCGTTAAAATTATATTTCATATTGGAAGGAATGGTTGAGCTTGGTAGTATCAACTTGAATGGCAAGATTACTCGAAGCAGTTATGTTACGGTGGGTGAGGAGTTTGGCGAAGTAGAACTATTTCTGCGCCAGTCTGCTTACTCCGGTTATGCAAAAGCAAAAAGTGAAGTATCGGTTCTGGAGGTTTCACAGAATTTCTTTGGCGGAAGATGCGAAAGAAATTGTGTACATCACAGTAAGGTTGTGTTCAATATGCTTCATCTTTTTGCGGAAAAAGCAGAGAAATGTAACCGTCAGATAGAGGTTCTTACCAGTGGAAACTTACGTCAGCGTGTAGCGGCGTACCTGTTGGAAAACTGTGATCCGGACTACCGGGTTCGTCTGCATATGAACAGGGAAGATCTGGCAGTATATCTGAATACTACAAGACCATCTCTGTCGCGTATGCTGCTTACTTTACAGGATGAAGGTATCATCCGTCTTGTAGGCCGTAAGGTAATCGAGATCACGGATTATGAAAGGCTGCAGGAAGAAGAGTAATCAATAGTAATTAATCTTCTGCAACAAATACATCTTTTCCTAAGCCACAGATTGGACATACCCAGTCATCCGGAAGATCTTCAAAGGTTGTGCCCGGTGCGATTCCGTTATCCGGGTCTCCTACAGCTGGGTCATATTCGTAGCCACATGGTTCACATACATATTTTTTCATAATTAAAATCTCCTTTTTATTAAAACTTAGTTGGTGTTAACTGGTGTTGTACAACTTATGTTGTGATTAGAGTATATAGCTTTTATAGAAAATGGTTTGTAACAAATGTTACGAAACAACAAAAAATGATAATTTGTTATATGGATTAAGATTGACAGAGATTAATTATAAATGAAGAAATATCGGCACAACAACTTCATATTGTCAGTATCTTTGAATGCAAAAAATCAATACAGGGAATGCGTCTTAAGTATTCTTAACTATGCGCCACACTTTACCCGTTACAAAATTAAAAATGCAACAGATTTCGTAAAAAAATATCACCAAAATTTAGACCACATTCCAAACATTTATTTTAACAAAATTACCTCTTTCATTTTCGCCTGTTATAGAGTATCATATTACTTGCACAATATCTTGTGCGGAAATAATGTTGAAAAAACAATATTTAGTAGTATTTGAGGGTGAGCACATACTACATCGGCAATAAAAACAAGAGAGGGATAAACATGAACGCAGAAATAAAGACGAACGTAATTAAGAGAAACGGCGAAGAGGTAGCCTTCGACCTGGAGAAGATCATTAATGCGATCAAAGGTGCAAACAAGGACGTCGACAAACTGCATCGGATGAATGAATATCAGATTATGGCAGTGGCGGACAACGTTGCAAAGAAAATTGAGGAATCCACTCATGCTGTCAATGTAGAAGATATACAGGATATGGTAGAGACCGGAATTATGGAACTGCGCGGCTATGAAGTCGCACAGAAATATGTGCGCTATCGTTATAAAAGAGAACTGATGAGAAAGACGAATACAACAGATAACGGAATTCTTGCACTTCTGGATCATATGAATGAAGAGGTGAATCAGGAGAACTCTAACAAGAATCCTGTGATCAACTCTACACAGCGTGATTATATGGCCGGAGAAGTAAGTAAGGACTTGTCAAAACGTGTTCTTCTTCCGGAAGAGGTTGTACGTGCGCATGAAGCGGGAATCATTCATTTCCATGATTCCGACTATTTCGCACAGAAAGAGCATAACTGTGACCTGATCAATCTTCAGGATATGCTTCAGAACGGAACGGTTATCAGTGAGACCATGATTGAAAAGCCGCACAGCTTCTTTACAGCATGTAATGTAACGACACAGATTGTTGCCCAGGTAGCAAGTAACCAGTACGGTGGACAGTCATTTACACTGGCACATCTGGCACCGTTTGTCGATATCAGCCGTAAGAAGATCCGCAGAAATGTAATCGCAGAGCGTGAAGAATGCGGAGAAGCTTTAGATGAGACAATTATCAATAAGGTGACAGAGCGCCGTTTAAGAGAAGAAGTAAAGAGTGGTATCCAGACAATTCAGTATCAGCTTATCACATTAATGACATGTAACGGTCAGGCACCATTTGTGACGATGTTCATGTATCTGGATGAGGTAGAAGAAGGCAGAACCCGTGATGACCTGGCTATGATCATTGAAGAAGTGATGATTCAGAGAATGCAGGGAGTAAAGAATGAAAAAGGTGTATGGATCACACCGGCATTCCCGAAACTGATCTATGTGCTGGATGAGGATAATATTACAGAAGATTCCAAATATTGGCATCTGACAGAACTGGCAGCAAAATGTACCGCAAAACGTATGGTACCGGACTACATCTCTGCCAAGATTATGAAAGAGATGAAGAATGGAGAAGTATATCCTTGTATGGGATGCCGTTCGTTCCTGACGGTAGAAGACAGCCAGAGAAATCCGGACGGAAGCCATAAGTTCTATGGACGTTTTAACCAGGGAGTTGTAACGATCAACTTAGTTGATGTTGCATGTTCATCAGAAGGAGATATGGAGAAATTCTGGAAGATCCTGGATGAGCGTTTGGAATTATGTCACAGAGCACTGAGATGCAGACATGAACGTCTCCTGGGAACGGTTTCCGATGTTGCTCCGATTCTGTGGCAGAACGGTGCACTTGCAAGACTGAAGAAGGGTGAGACGATCGATAAATTATTATTTAATGGTTACTCCACTATTTCGCTTGGATATGCAGGACTTTATGAGATGTGTGTACGTATGCTTGGCAAATCACATACCGATCCCGCAGCAAGACCATTTGCAATGCAGGTAATGCAGAAGTTAAATGATAAATGTGAAGAGTGGAAAAAAGCAGAGAATATCAGCTATTCTGTATACGGAACACCGATGGAATCTACCACATACAAATTTGCAAAATGTCTGCAGAAGCGTTTTGGAATCATCAAGGGTGTAACAGATAAGAATTATATTACGAACAGCTATCATGTACATGTATCAGAGAAGATTGATGCATTCAAGAAACTGAAATTCGAAGCCGATTTCCAGAAGCTTTCACCGGGTGGAGCAATCAGTTACATCGAAGTACCGAATATGCAGAACAATATTCCGGCAGTACTTTCTGTTATGCAGTATATTTACAATAACATTATGTATGCAGAGCTGAATACAAAGAGTGATTACTGTGAATGCTGTGGATATGACGGAGAGATCCAGATTAAAGAAGATGAGAATGGAAAGCTGATCTGGGAATGCCCGAACTGTGGTAATCAGGATCAGGATAAGTTATTTGTGGCAAGAAGAACCTGTGGATATATCGGAACACAGTTCTGGAATCAAGGACGTACGCAGGAGATTAAGGACAGGGTATTGCATTTGTAAAACTGCAAGATATAAAGACAGTAAAAAGGCCTTTTAAGAAGTGAGAAAGCTTTTTGAAAGGCCTTTTTATATTGTATAAAGATAGCTTTTCAAAAGGACATGCGTTATAATAAAAAAATATGGGGAAAAGAAAATGTCGACAGGAGGATTAAAAAATGACAAAAGATAATGAAAAGTATCAGGCATATGTTCAGATTTTAAATGAAGAGCTGATTCCTGCAATGGGGTGTACGGAACCGATCGCGCTGGCTTATGCGGCTGCAAAGGCAAGAGAAGTACTGGGATGTCTGCCGGACAGAGTCTGTATCGGAGCAAGCGGAAGTATCATTAAGAATGTAAAGAGTGTAATTGTGCCGAATACAAATCATTTAAAAGGAATACCGGCGGCAGCAGCAGCGGGGATTGTTGCAGGAAACGCAGAAAAAGAACTGGAAGTTATCTCCGAGGTAACAGAAGAAGAGACAAAAGAAATCGCAGAATTTCTTGAACATACAGAGATTACGGTAGAACATATCAATAACGGATGTGTATTTGATATTATTGTGGAGGTATTTCACGGGGAAGATAAGGCAAAAGTAAGAATTGCCAACTATCATACGAATATTGTAAGAATAGAAAAGAATGGAGAGATCCTGCTTAATGTACCGGTCGCAGGAGAAAGCGAAGAAGGACTGACAGACAGAAGTCTTCTGGATATGAAATCTATCTGGGATTTTGCAAATACAGTGGACATAGAAGATATCCGGGAAGTGATCGGACGTCAGATAGAATATAATTCTGCAATTGCGGATGAAGGATTGAAAGGAAATTACGGAGCAAACATCGGAAGTGTTCTTCTGGATACTTATGGAAACGATGTACGTACCAGAGCAAAAGCACGTGCGGCGGCAGGTTCCGATGCGCGTATGAACGGATGTGAGCTTCCGGTTGTGATCAATGCGGGAAGCGGTAATCAGGGAATGACCTGTTCTCTTCCGGTTCTGGAATATGCAGATGAATTACAATCCGGAGAGGAAAAGACATACCGCGCACTGGTCCTTTCGAATCTGGTCGCAATCCACCAGAAGACGGGAATCGGGCGACTGTCGGCATATTGTGGTGCAGTAAGTGCGGGTGCGGCAGCCGGAGCCGGAATAGCATATCTTTGTGGCGGTGGTTATGAAGAAGTGATCCATACAGTGGTAAATGCTCTGGCAATTGTATCCGGTATGGTATGTGATGGTGCAAAAGCATCCTGTGCTGCGAAAATCGCTTCATCTGTAGATGCCGGGATTCTTGGATATAATATGTATTTAAGAGGGCAGCAGTTCTATGCCGGTGACGGAATCGTTACAAAAGGAGTAGAGGCAACGATCCAGAATATTGGTCGTCTCGGAAAAGATGGTATGAAAGAGACTAATGAAGAGATCATTAAGATGATGATCAGTGACTAGGGAGAGTATACAGATTATGAATTACGGAAATATCAAAGAGTGTGATATTGCAGACGGACCCGGCGTAAGAGTCAGTTTGTTCGTATCAGGCTGCAGACATCACTGCAAAGGCTGCTTTAATGAAGAGACATGGGATTTCGGATTCGGCCAGCACTATACAGAAGAGACAGAAGCAGAAATATTAAGATTGCTGGGGGCTGGTTTTGTCCAGGGGTTTACGCTTCTGGGTGGTGAACCGTTCGAACCGGAGAACCAGGTGGAACTGGTAAAGCTCCTTAAGAAGATAAGAGAAACTTATCCGCAGAAAGATATCTGGTGTTACAGTGGGTATCTTTTTGACCGTGATATGGTTCCGGGAGGATGTGTCCATACAGATGTGACAGAGGAGATGCTGTCGTATATTGATGTACTGGTAGACGGAGAATTCAAGGAAGAATTAAAAGATGTAACACTGGTGTTCAGAGGAAGCCAGAATCAGAGAATCATTGATGTACAGGAAAGCCGGAATCAGGGAACGGTTGTGCTTAAGGATTTTTAACAAAATATAGAAATCTACAGGTCCTCTTGCATACCTGGGTATAAAAAGGGCAGGAGATTATTTCTCCTGCCAGATGCGTAACATCTTGATGATCTTTTCTTTTTCTGTTACAGAAAAACCACGGAATACATTCAGCATCTCATCATTTAACTGATGCTCTTTCTCATCCAGAGGAGGAATATCTCTTCCGGCATCCAGAATAGTATCCACGGATACGTTGCAGAGCTTAGAGTAATAAAGAAGAACTCTTAAATTAAGCTTTGCTCGATTGTTTTCGACATTACTGACGAAAGGAACAGTACAGTTCAGATCTTTGGCAACCTGTTCCTGAGTGATTCCACGCTCACTCCTTAATTGTTTCATTTTTAATCCCACTTTTGAAAAATCCACTTCGTTCATTGCAAGGCTCCTTTTAATATGTAATGTATAACGAATTTATATAAGTATATATTATTATAAATCTTGGCAATAATCAATACAGAAAAATTTACTTTTTGAATTAAAGATAGTATAATTAAACCAACTTATACAAAAGACAGGATGATAAGACAGAAAAAAGGAGGCAAAATTATGTTAACATGTATTTATGTAGTCGAGAAGATTGATGGTGATTACGCAGAACTCAGACGTGTCGATGCACTTAAGCATGATCCGGAAGAAACCAAGACGGTGGCAAGAGCATTGTTGCCGGGAGATATCATGGAAGGAAATAAGCTTTTATATGAGAATCTGCAGTACCGGATCATCGTCGATTAAAAGAATAAAATACCAAAGAGAACAGATATATCAATTTTGAATGATGATACATATAAAATTGAGATACAAAATTAAATAACGAAAAAAGGAGTGTAACGGCTAAAAAAAGTTGTTACACTCCTTTTTTGTTGCTATGTGTTCAAAAGAAGTGGCAGGTAGCAGGTTTTCTATACTATAGGTGCATAAAGAGCCGCTATTTACGGAGAATGCAATATACAATTAATATAAAATGTCGTTTTTTGGAGATGAGACAATGAGGACATTTTATCAAGAAGAAAATTGAAGAAAAATATCGTTTTGTAGAAAAAGACGGGAAATGAAAAATAAAAATTGTGCATTTTCCTTGTGAAAAAAAGGACGAAGATTGGAACTACCATTTTGACGTGGAAATTTGATGAGAAAAACGGAAAAATTAAAATAAATAAAAGTAAAAATACACAAAAAAATAATAAAAAATTAAGCAAAATGACCATTAGACAAAATGATTGACATTTTCAAAAAATGGCTGTAAACTAGCAAAAAAATTATGAAGGAAGGGGATAGTACGGAAAAGCTTGTTGAAAGCCTTGTTAAAGAACTTAACTGTGAAACCGTATTTACGATCCCGGTATTTGGAGGAATCGCTGTTGACGAAGGTGTTGTTGTAACTTGGATCATCATGGCGGTTCTTACTATTCTCAGTATAGTATTCGTAAGGAATCTAAGTATAGAGAAACCGGGAAAGGTACAGCTTATGCTGGAATCAGTGATCGGCTGGGCACAGGATTTCTTTGAAGGTATTATAGGAAAAGAAAACAAGGGCTATATTCCATATCTGATGACGGTTGCACTTTATCTGGCAATATCAAATGTCATCGGACTGTTAGGATTCAAGCCTCCGACAAAGGACATGAACGTAACAATCGCACTTGCCGTTATGAGTATGTTCGTGATCGAGTGGTCCGGTATCCATAGAAATGGTCTGGTTCACTGGTGCAAACATTTTGCAAAGCCAGTGCCGATCGTAGCACCAATCATGATACTGGAGATCGTGATCCGTCCGCTGTCGCTTTGTATGCGACTGTTTGGTAATATGTTAGGCGGATTTGTAGTCATGGAACTGATCAAAGAGGTCGTTCCGTTAATCGTGCCGATACCGTTTAGTTTTTATTTTGATATATTTGACGGATTATTACAGGCATATGTATTCGTATTCTTAACTGCATTATTTATGACAGAAGAGATGGAATAAGACGAATCAGACATTTACAACATTTAGTATAAGAAAACTTAAGACAAGAAAAGGAGAACAAATTATGAGTGGAACAATTATCGCAATTGGAGCAGGTATCGCAGTACTTACAGGTATCGGAGCCGGTGTTGGTATCGGAATCGCAACAAGCAAAGCAGTAGATGCTATCGCAAGACAGCCGGAAGCAGACGGAAAGATCAGAACTTCCCTGATCCTTGGTTGTGCACTTGCAGAGGCAACCGCTATTTACGGTTTCATTATCGCACTTCTGATCGTCCTTCTTTTGAAATAATGTTTGCTGACGATAACAGATTAAAAGAAGGGAAAGGCAGGTAGAGATATATGCTGAGAATAGATTTTAATCTGGTACTGACGATCATCAACCTGATCGTTCTGTATCTGATTCTCAGAAAATTCCTGTTTCGCCCGGTCATGGACATTATGGAAAAGCGGGAAAAGATGATTGCAGACGGAATCAGCCACGCGAATGAAGAGCAGGACAAAGCCCATGCTCTGAAGAAACAGTATGAAGATGCACTGAATGGAGCAAAAGAAGAATCCACAAAGATGATCGAACAGGCGAAACTGGATGCAAAACAGGAATACAACCAGATCCTGAACGAGGCTAACGAAAAGGCAGACAAGGTTATGAAGACAGCAAGAGAAAGCCTGAATCAGGAAAGAGAACAGGCCTTTGATGATATGAAGGCACAGGTTGCAGGGCTGGCAATGGATGCTGCGAAGAAGATATTACTTGAGAATGCTGACAACATAAGCGGCGTGAATGCATATGACCAGTTTTTGAAAGATGCAGGTGATTCCCATGACAGCGAAGAATAGAAAAGAAGCAGAGCCGGTATTCTGCCAGGTGGCAGCCCTCCGGTATGCGAAAGTTCTGAATGAACTTGGTATTTCGAAAGAAGCTGTCCTGGAGGCAGGGAATATTTTCGAAAAATCACAGGAATTGAAAGCAGCACTGGTTAATCCAGTGATCACAAAAGAGACAAAACACAATATCATTGATAAAGTATTTTCAGAAGAAATGAGAACATTTCTGAAGGTTGTCTGCGATCATGAAAAAATGACGATCGCAGAACAGATCTTTGCAGCATACGAAGAATTACAGAATCAGGCAGCAGGTGTTAAGACAGTCTATCTTCGTTATACAGCGCTTCCAAGTGAAGAACAAAAGAAGCAGATGGGTGACTTTATCAAGAAGAAATACGGTGCCGGAGACATCAAATGGGTTATGGCAGAAGACAAGGCACTGATCGGCGGATTTATCCTGCAGGTTGACGGAAAAGAATATGACTACAGTGTGCAGGGCCGTCTGAACCGTTTACAGCGGAAATTAACGAATTAACATGGAGGTGAAGGAATTGAGTGCAATCAGCTCAGATGAAATTATCTCTATATTAAAAGAAGAGATAAAGAATTATGACGTAATAAGCAGAGATCAGGAAGTTGGTACTGTCATCTCTGTTGGTGATGGAATCGCCTCCGTATACGGAATCGACCACGCAATGTATGGCGAGATCGTCACATTGGAGACAGGTCTTAAGGGCATGGTACAGGATATCAAGGAAAACGAGATCAGTTGTATCCTGTTCGGAGATGATTCAGAGATCAAACAGGGCACAAAAGTGTGCCGTACAGGTAAAAAAGCAGGTATTCCGGTAGGAGAGGGTTATATCGGAAGGATCGTAGATGCTCTTGGAGCACCGATCGACGGAAAGGGTGAGATCAAAGCCGACGGATACCGTCCGGTAGAGAATGAGGCACCTGGAATCGTTGAACGTAAGTCGGTAAGCGTTCCGCTTGAAACAGGTATCCTTTCTATTGATTCCATGTTCCCGATCGGACGTGGACAGAGAGAGTTGATCATCGGTGACAGACAGACCGGTAAGACATCTATTGCAACCGATACGATCATCAATCAGAAAGGAAAAGATGTCATCTGTATCTATGTAGCCATCGGACAGAAAGCATCAACCGTAGCAAGACTTGTAAATGACTTAAAAGCACATGATGCACTGGATTACACCACGGTATTCTGCTCAACAGCCAGTGAGTGTGCACCGCTTCAGTATATCGTACCTTATTCAGCAACAGCACTTGCAGAGTATTTCATGTATCAGGGAAAAGATGTATTGATCGTATACGATGATCTTTCCAAACATGCGGTAGCATACCGTGCAATTTCTCTGTTACTTGGACGTTCACCTGGACGTGAAGCTTATCCTGGTGACGTATTCTACTTACATTCAAGACTGCTTGAGCGAAGCAGCCGCTTAAGTGAAGAAGCAGGCGGAGGTTCTATCACAGCACTTCCGATCATTGAGACACAGGCAGGAGATGTATCTGCATACATTCCTACCAACGTTATCTCCATCACAGACGGACAGATCTTCCTGGAGAGTGACCTGTTCAATGCCGGTATGCGTCCGGCCGTTAACGTTGGTCTTTCTGTATCCCGTGTAGGTGGAGCTGCACAGACAAAGGCTATGAAGAAAGCCAGTGGTAGTGTTCGTATCGACCTGGCACAGGCACGAGAGATGGAATCATTTACCCAGTTCAGTTCAGACCTTGACGAGGCAACAAAGAATCAGCTGAAATACGGAAGTTGTCTGACAGAACTTTTGAAACAGCCTCTGGGACGTCCGTTAAGTCTTCATGAGCAGGTTATCACACTTTGTGTCGCTACTAATAAACTGATGCTTGATATTGACACAAAGAAGATCAAAGAATTCCAGATGGATATGCTTGCATTCTTCGACAGAGAACATAAAGAAATCGGCAAAGCGATCGATGAGAAGAAAGTTCTGGATGATGAACTGAAAGAGCAGATTCTTGCAGCAGCAAAGGAATTCAAGGAAAGAAGATAAGCGGGTGTAGCCATGGCAAATGCAAAAGAGATTAAGGAAAGAATGGCCAGCATCGAAGAGACGAGAAAGATAACAAATGCCATGTATCTGATCTCTTCTTCGAAGATGAAACAGGCCAAGAAAAAGCTTGCTGACACAGAACCTTTCTTCTATGCCATGCAGGCAGAGATCGCCAGAATTTTGCGGCATGTGCCGGATATGCACAGCCAGTTCTTTGATGGCCGTGAGAGTATCCCGGCTGAGGAAAGAAAGATTGGCTATATCGTTGTAACTGCTGATAAAGGACTTGCCGGGGCATATAATCATAACGTGATCAAGGCAACGGAAGAACTGTTAAAGAAACCGGGAAAGCATAAATTATTCGTACTTGGAGAAGCCGGAAGACAGTACTTTGCCAAGAGGGAAGGAATTGAGATGGATACTCAGTTCCGTTATACCGTCCAGAATCCAACATTACACAGATCGAGAGTCATTTCTTCGGAGATGGTAGAACAGTTCAGGAATGGAGATCTGGACGAGATCCACATCATATACACACGTATGATCAATGCTATGACAGCGGAGACCGAGGAACAGAAGCTTCTTCCTATGAAGAAGACGACCTTCCTTCCGGAAGATATGCCGGCTCTTGTCGGAACCGGACTGTATCAGGAAGATATGGTGTTCTGGCCATCTACACACAGTGTGATGGCGAACATTGTTCCGAACTACATCAACGGTATCGTATATGGATGCCTGGTAGAGGCCTACTGCAGTGAGCATAATGCCAGAATGCAGGCAATGCAGAATGCAACAGACAGTGCAACAGATATGCTGAACGAATTAAATATTACTTATAACCGTGTCCGTCAGGCAGACATCACACAGGAACTGACAGAGATCATCGGCGGAGCCAATGCGCAGAAACGGAAGTAAGATACAAAGTTCGCAAATGGCGGAACTGTATACAGAACAAATAATAACCACGAAATAATAAAAAAGAAAGTGGGCAGCAGTAATATGACAAAAGGAAGAATCGTACAGGTTATGGGACCTGTCGTAGACGTAGAATTTAATAGTAGAGAAGAACTTCCATTTATCAAAGATGCCCTGGAAGTAGACAATGGCGGAAAACGTTGCGTCATGGAAGTAGCCCAGCACGTAGGTAACAACATCGCACGTTGTATCATGCTGGCTTCCAGTGAAGGTCTGCAGAAGGGAATGGAAGTTACCGCTACCGGAGCTGGTATCAAAGTGCCGGTAGGTGAGAAGACTCTGGGACGTCTGTTCAATGTACTTGGAGAGACGATCGATAACGGAGAACCAATTAAAGACAGCGAAGAATGGGTTATCCACAGAAAAGCACCAAGCTTTGAAGAACAGAGCCCGGCTGTTGAAGTATTAGAGACAGGGATTAAGGTCATTGACCTTCTGACACCTTATGCGAAAGGTGGTAAGATCGGTCTGTTCGGTGGTGCCGGTGTAGGTAAGACCGTACTGATCCAGGAGCTGATCCATAACATCGCAACAGAACATGGTGGATATTCCATCTTCACCGGTGTCGGAGAGCGTTCCCGTGAAGGTAATGACTTATGGACAGAGATGAGAGAATCAGGTGTACTTGATAAGACAGCTTTGGTATTCGGACAGATGAATGAGCCGCCTGGAGCTCGTATGCGTGTCGCTGAGACAGGACTTACAATGGCAGAATATTTCCGTGATGTAGAGCATCAGAATGTGCTTCTCTTCATCGATAATATCTTCCGTTTCGTACAGGCAGGTTCCGAAGTATCCGCACTTCTCGGACGTATGCCGTCAGCCGTAGGTTATCAGCCGACACTGGCAAATGAAATGGGTGCACTTCAGGAACGTATCGCTTCTACAAAGAACGGATCTGTAACATCAGTTCAGGCCGTATATGTACCAGCCGATGACTTAACTGACCCGGCTCCTGCAACAACATTCTCACATCTGGATGCGACAACCGTACTTTCCAGAAAGATCGTTGAGCAGGGTATCTACCCAGCCGTAGATCCACTGGATTCTACGTCCCGTATCCTGGAGCCTGCAGTTGTAGGTGAGGAGCACTACCAGGTAGCACGTAAGGTACAGGAGATCCTGCAGAAGTACAAAGAGTTACAGGACATCATCGCAATCCTCGGTATGGAAGAATTATCCGAAGAGGATAAGATGACAGTAGCCCGTGCAAGAAAGATCCAGAAATTCCTGTCACAGCCATTCTCAGTAGCTGAGACATTTACCGGTGTTCCTGGAAAATATGTTCCACTGAAAGAAACTGTTCGTGGATTCAAAGCGATCATCGACGGTGAGATGGATGAATATCCGGAAAATGCATTCTTCAATGTAGGTACGATCGAAGACGTGATCGCTAAGGCGAAGGCAGAAGGAGTGGCTTAGTATGAGCACATTTTCATTGAAAATTATATCTACGGATAAGGTCTTTTACGATGGTAAATGTGAGTATCTGGTCATCCCGACGATCGACGGGGAGAAAGGTATTCTGGCTCATCATGAGAACATGGTCATCGCAGTGGAGATCGGAGAACTGCGTTTCCGCAAGCCTGACGGTGAGTGGGTAACAGCGGTTGTATCCAAGGGATTTGCAGAGATCGTGAATAACCGTGCTTCTGTACTGGTTAATACGGCAGAGCGTCCGGAAGACATCGATGTGAAGCGTGCAGAGGAAGCAAAGGAACGTGCCGAAGAACAGCTTCGTCAGAAGCAGAGCATTCAGGAGTATTATCTGTCACAGGCTTCTATGGCCCGTGCTATGACACGACTGAAAGCGTCCAGAAACAGACGCGGGGATATTTAGAATCGCAAAAAAACGAACTATTTTCGTAAATAAAATTATATAAGTAATGAAGAAGTTCTTCTATAATTAGTGTATAATAGCCATTAGCTGTTTACATATTATAGGAGGACTTTTTTTATGAGTGAAACAGGGAATGGAAGAAAAAACTGGACAAGAGTTGTCGCAGCGGTAGGACTTGTATTTCTGGCAGTTGCCATCGCACTTCTGATCGGACTCCTTTTTGGTATCGTTCAGGGATTCCTGGTATCTTATCTTGAAATCCAGCCATTCATCGTATCACTTGCAGGTATGTTCTTTGGACGTGGTATGACATCAATCATCAGTACTGATATGATTTCTATCAAAAATAAGACATTCCTTGCATGGGCTAATTATAAGATTTATCTCCCAATCGGATCATACAGCCGTCGTGGAAAATTCATTCCGGCATACATATATCCGACTGTTATCATCGCAATACTGATCTTTATTGTCGTTCTGGACGGACTGCTTGCAGGATGCGGCGGATTCCTCTTCTGCTTAAACAGCTGTTCCGGATTCGTAGAGCAGGCCAAAGGTCTTGAAATGGATGCGATCTCAGCTTCCGTTATCGGTGTTACACTGTTAAGCGGTGGTGTAGGAACACCATTTGGTACAGTCTTTGGTGTATTGATCAAAGGAACGATCTCAAGTCTTATCACCACACAGGGAACACTTTCCAGCTGGTGGGTACGTATCGCACTTTCCGCATTACTGTGCTTCTTCATTGTATTGCGTGCGTTATCTTGTATGACGTCTGTAACTTGCAGGTGTCTCTTCGTATTTTTCCTGAAATAATTTGTAGAAATATCCCTTGTTATGATATCCTACCGAATCGGCAATCTCTTCGATACTCTTGTCAGTCGACACAAGCAGATGTTCCGCACGTTCCAGCCGGATCTGCTGGACATAAGCGGAATAGGTAAGTCCGGTCTTTCGTTTGATCAGGCGGTTGAAGTAATCCTCCTGATAGTGGAATTCATCCACCAGATCCTGGATGGTGATATCTCTGAAATGTGCCCGGATATAGTCCGAAATCTCTTCGAATACGATCCAGTTCATCGTCTGCTTCTGCTCTTTGGAAAGAGAAAAATCATACTGTGTACTTAAGATCCGGAAGATCCGGAATAACAGACCTTTTGTAATATATCTGGAACCACTGTCCGGCGAATAAGATTCTTTCAAAAGCAACAAAAGACTGTCGTCCAGAGATTCGCTTGCCCCGTCGGATGGTCGGAAATGCAGAAATTGCTGGACATCCTTTTGCTTTAACAATGCAGACTGCAGGAAGGAAAGAATCTTCTGCGGGGTACTGTTCTCATTCATGATCTCCGTAAACATATCGTTGGCAATTCCGATAAAAAGTACGACCCCAGACTGGTCTGTCAGGCAGTCCTGGTGCAGACAGTTTTTGTCGATCAGGCAGAGATCACCTTTCTGAAAGACTACATCTTTATTCAATATCCGTTGGTGAAATTCTCCTTCCACAACATAGGAAAGTTCCAGATAATCATGCGTGTGAAGCTGCGTATATTTCCCTTCCGAATAGGAATAATGATAGCAGAAATTCTCCGGAGACGGCATCATCGTTGCATACAGGTTACCGGGAGAATCGAAGTTCCAGCATAATAAGAAGCTGCGGTCCTGACCGAGTAACGGATACGTCTTGACTTCCTGAACGGATTTGGAATATTCCGGACAGACAAGTCTTGCGCCTAATTTATGGTTTTCCGGAAGAAGCCGTGTATCGGGTCCTGTGATCCGGCGGCAAAAATCGGATAAATTCATATAAAATACCTCCTTGGATTCTCCTTAGATTATATCATAACAGAGGTCGGAATAGGTAACTATTTTCCCAAAAGTGCAGAGTTAAGAAATTGAGAAAACAAGTCCATATTTTTATAATAGAGACATAATGAAGCTGTAAATGAAACAGAAAATTTGAGCGAAAAGGAGTAATTAAACATGTTAAAAACAAAGAATTATCAGTTTTGGTTCTGCACAGGATCACAGGATCTTTATGGAGATGAGTGTCTTGCACACGTAGCAGAGCATTCAAAGATTATCGTAGATGCATTGAACAAATCAGGAAACCTTCCATATGAAGTAGTATGGAAACCAACCATGATCACAAACGAAGTAATCAGAAAGACATTCAACGAAGCTAACACAGACGAGAACTGTGCCGGTGTTATCACATGGATGCATACATTCTCTCCTGCAAAATCATGGATCTTAGGATTACAGGAATACAGAAAACCATTACTTCACTTACATACACAGTTCAACCGTGAAATCCCATACGACACAATCGACATGGACTTCATGAACGAGAACCAGGCAGCACATGGTGACAGAGAGTACGGACACATCTTCAGCCGTCTGAACATGGAACGCAAAGTTGTTGCAGGATACTGGGAAGACGAAGACGTTCAGAAACAGATTGGATCATGGATGCGTACAGCAGTAGGTGTTGTAGAAAGCAGCCACGTCAGAGTTATGCGTGTAGCTGACAACATGAGAAACGTAGCCGTAACAGAAGGCGACAAAGTAGAAGCTCAGATCAAATTCGGATGGGAAGTAGATGCTTATCCTGTAAATGAAGTTGTAGAAGCTGTTAATGCAGTATCTCAGGCTGATATCGACACATTAGTAGAAGAATACTATGACAAATATGACATCCTTCTTGAAGGAAGAGATGAGAAAGAATTCCGTGAGCATGTAGCAGTACAGGCTGGAATCGAACTTGGATTTGAAAGATTCCTGGATGAGAATAACTATCAGGCAGTTGTAACACACTTCGGAGATCTTGGCGGACTGAAACAGCTTCCAGGACTTGCAATGCAGAGACTGATGGAAAAAGGATACGGATTCGGAGCAGAAGGTGACTGGAAGACAGCTGCTATGGTTCGTGTTATGAAGATCATGACTCAGGGAATGAAGGACGCTAAGGGAACTTCATTCATGGAAGATTACACATACAACCTTGTATCAGGTAAAGAAGGCGTTCTGGAAGCTCACATGCTGGAAGTTTGCCCGACAATCGCAGATGGCAAGATCAGCATCAAAGAGCAGCCACTTAGCATGGGTAACAGAGAAGATCCTGCAAGACTTGTATTCACATCTAAGACAGGTCCGGCTATCGCAACATCTCTGATCGACCTTGGTGACAGATTCCGTCTGATCATCAACGATGTAGACTGCAAGAAGACAGAGAAACCAATGCCAAAACTTCCAGTAGCAACAGCATTCTGGACACCACAGCCGAACTTAAAGGTTGGAACAGAAGCATGGATCCTGGCAGGAGGAGCTCACCACACAGCATTCTCTTATGATTTAACAGCAGAGCAGATGGGTGACTGGGCAGCATGCATGGGAATCGAAGCTGTATACATTGATAAGGATACAACAATCAGACAGTTCAAGAATGAACTCCTGTGGAACAGCGTTGCATACCGCAAATAATCAAATAAAGAATTACGGGTAAAAGATTATATTTGCAGGGGATATCGAAATAGATATTTCCCTGCAAAAATAGTATAATGGAGATATTAAGAAAACTTAAAATATAATGTTTAGGAGGAAGCGTACAATGAGCAATGTAAAAGAGATCATTGAAAGCGGAAAAGCATATCTTGGAATCGAATTCGGTTCTACAAGAATTAAAGCAGTACTGATCGATGAGGAGCACAATCCGATCGCATCCGGAAGCCATACATGGGAGAACCGTTATGAGAACGGACTGTGGACATACTCTCTGGACGATATCTGGGCAGGTCTTCAGGACAGCTACCGCGATATGGCAGAAAATGTACAGAAAGAATACGGAGTAACGATCAAGAAACTGGGAGCGATCGGATTCAGTGCCATGATGCACGGATATATGGCATTTGACAAAGAAGGAAAGCTTCTTGCACCATTCCAGACATGGAGAAACAGCAATACAGGAAAAGCTTCCGAAGTGCTGGTAGATCTGTTCCAGTATAATATTCCGCTGAGATGGAGTATCGCACATCTGTATCAGTGCATTCTGGATAAAGAAGATCATGTAAAAGATATCGCATTCACGACAACACTTGCAGGATATATCCACTGGCAGATGACAGGTGAGAAGGTTCTTGGTGTAGGAGATGCATCCGGAATGTTCCCAATCGACATGAATACAAAAGACTATGATGAAGAAATGATCCAGAAGTTCGATAAACTCATCGAAGGTGAGAACTATCCATGGAAAATAAAAGAGATTCTTCCTAAAGTTCTGGTAGCAGGAGACGCAGCCGGTATCCTGACAGAAGAAGGAGCAAAGAAACTTGACCCTACAGGTAATCTGGAAGCCGGAATCCCGCTTTGTCCTCCGGAAGGAGATGCAGGAACAGGTATGGTAGCTACAAACAGCGTAGCACAGCGTACAAGCAACATTTCCGCTGGTACTTCATTCTTCTCTATGGTTGTCCTTGAGAAACCTCTGAAAGACTTACATACAGAGATCGACATGGTTACAACACCTGACGGAAGTCTGGTTGCCATGGTACATTCCAATAACGGAACAACAGATCTGAATGCATGGGTAAATCTGTTCAAAGAATTCGCTGATTCTATCGGAGCAGACGTAGACATGAATCAGATGTATGGAACACTTTACAATAAAGCACTGGAAGGCGATGCTGACTGTGGTGGAATCCTTTCTTATGGTAACTACGCAGGCGAGCCTATCACAAATGTAGAAAAAGGACGCCCAATGGTAGTCAGAACACCAGAGACAAAATTCAATCTGGCTAACTTCATGAGATCTCACCTGTACACAGCACTTGGTGTTATCAAAGTCGGAATGGATATCTTAACAAAAGACGAAGGTGTTGAGATTGATACCGTTCTTGGACATGGCGGACTCTTCAAGACAAAAGGTGTCGGACAGAAGATCCTTGCAGATGCGATCAACACACCTGTAGTAGTTATGGAGACAGCAGGCGAAGGCGGACCATGGGGAATGGCTATCCTTGCTGAGTACATGGTAAAACGTGAAGAAGGCGAGAAGCTGGAAGACTACCTGAAGAATAAAGTATTCGGAAGCGATGCCGGAAGCAGAATCGATCCGGATCCGGAAGGCGTAGCTGGATACGAAGCATTTATGGAGACATACAAGAAAGGTCTTGACGTAGAGCGCAGAGCTTGTGCAGATCTGTAAGAAATATTATATGAAAGCAGAGGGGGCATAGGTTATGTCCCCGTATCTGCATATTCTTATATACAAGGGGAAAATGTTGATAACAGCTTTTCCGCAGTAACAGAAATATAAAGGAGATAGAAAGAGATGCTGGAAGAATTAAAAAAAGAAGTATATGAAGCAAACATGCTTCTTCCAAAATATGGCCTGGTAACATTCACATGGGGAAATGTAAGCGGAATCGACCGTGAAAAAGGTCTTTTCGTAATCAAACCAAGTGGAGTAGATTATGACAAATTAACACCGGAAGATATGGTAGTTGTAGACCTTCAGGGTAATAAAGTAGAGGGAGACTTAAATCCATCTTCTGATACAGCAACACATGTAGAGCTGTATAACAGATTCCCGAACATTGGTGGTGTTGTACATACACATTCTCCTTGGGCAACAAGCTGGGCTCAGGCAGGAAGAGGAATCCCTTGCTACGGAACTACACATGCAGATTACCTGTACGGAACAGTACCATGTGTAAGAAATCTTACAAAAGAAGAAATCGATGAAGCTTATGAGAAAAATACAGGTGTCCTGATCGCAGACAGATTCGATGAAGATGATCTGGACTATGTTGCAACACCTGCAGTACTCTGCAAGAACCATGGACCATTCACATGGGGCAAAGATGCTCACGAAGCAGTTCACAACGCAGTAGTATTAGAGGAAGTTGCCAAGATGGCAGCAAGATGCGAAATGATCAACCCAGACGTTAAACCTGCACCACAGGAATTACAGGATAAGCATTACTATAGAAAACATGGAGCAAATGCTTATTATGGACAGCCGGGGAAATAAATTTGGTTGACATTTAATTCATTAGGCTGGTGGATATCCGGACCGGGAGACCAATCGTGTTAAAAAATTAAATAAAAAAAGGACTGCATTATTTGGGAGGAATGCAGTCCTGAGGAAAAAGTTATGAAAAAGATTTAAAGTGTTGTTTTTTCGAACAATTTATAGTATAGAGTGCAATTGTGATGAAAGTGTGATGAAAAGACGAACGAATTGTTAATAATTGTGAAGTGACTACAAGAGACACTGCCAGTGATGACAGTGTCTCTTGTAGTCATTTGGTTCTATACTGTTGTGAACAGGTCGATAGACTGTCCTGTCATAACTGCCGGTGAATCTGCCAGCAGGTAGATGATTGCTTTTGCAACATCTTTTGAGCTTCCCATCGGGCAGCCGTCCTGTCCTACAGAGTGGTTGTAAACTCTCTGCCCCGGTGTGTCCACGATTCCAGGAGATACGGCATTGCATTTGATTCCGTATTCTTTGGTCTGGATAGCAGTTGTCTTGGTCATGGTTACGATACCGCCTTTTGCAACAGCGTATGCACCCATCTGAGATGCAATACGACCCATTCTTGAAGATACATTTACGATATCTCCTTTTCCTTGTTTTATCATTACAGGTACAACATTTTTAGTTACAAGGAATGGGATTCTCAAGTTTGTCTTGATGATCTGATCCCACTGTTCTTCTGACCATTCCCAGATCTTAATTGCCTGATGTTCGATATTTTTGTAGATCTCTTTTGGGTATCCGCCTGCATTGTTAACGAGAATATCAATTCTTCCGTATTTATCAACAACAGTTTTGACCATGTCGGCAACCTGTTCTCCGTCTGTAAGGTCTCTGGAAAGTGAGATTGCTGTTCCGCCGGCATCTTCGATCATTTTTACTGTTTCATCAAGATCAGACTGTGTTCTTGCTACTGTTACGACAGTGGCACCTTCAGCAGCGATAGCAAGTGCTGCGTCACGTCCGATTCCTTTTCCTGATCCTGTTACAATTGCGATTTTTCCTTCTAATTTACCCATGATATATATCCTCCAAAATTACATTCATTATTTTCTGATTACGAAGTGCCATATAAGGCCGGTCCGTAGAATTGTTGTTATTTATACAAGCCTTGCTGTTTCAGCAAAGAACTGAATGTCTGTAGCTTCGATGTAGCTGTCACCGATTTCATGAAGTAGTATGACGTTGAGATTACCGTTCAGATTCTTCTTATCTAAGGCAATCGCTTCGGTTAATGTCCCAAGAGTGAGACCGCATTCAAAAGGAAGTCCGTAGGTCTTTAAAACCTTCTGGATACGTTCTGCAGTTCCTTTTGGTGTTAATCCTTTTTCTTCGGCAATCCTGGTGATCTGATACATGCCGATGGCAACGGCTTCGCCATGACTTTCCCGCTGATAATGGAAATGTTGTTCAATGGTGTGAGCCAGTGTATGTCCGAAATTCAGTAACATACGCTCACCTGTGTCAAACTGATCATTTTCTACAACCATTCGTTTGATATCTACACAGCGTGTGATGATGGCAGGCAGTTTTTCTTTTAAATCTTCAAAAGAACTGTGTGATTCCAAGGTACTAAATAAATCCGCATCTTTGATGCAGCCGTATTTGATAACCTCTCCCATACCATCATTGATAAATCGTTTCTTCAGCGTGTTAAGTACCAGTGGATCGATCAGCACCAGTGAAGGCTGATAGAATGCGCCGACCAGATTCTTGCCTTCCGGAAGGTCTACTGCGACTTTTCCACCGACAGAAGAATCAACCTGCGCCAACAGTGAAGTTGGGATCTGTACCAGTCTTACACCTCTTAGATAACTGGAAGCGGCAAATCCTGCAAGATCACCGATGACACCGCCGCCAAGAGCGATGACCAGATCACTACGGGAAATCTTTGCCTCCAGCATTGCCTTGTAGACAGTCGGAAGTGTCTGGAAATCCTTGGTTGATTCACCGTGAGGAAGTACCAGATGGTGACATTCGTAAGTGGAGTCCAATGTATGGATCAGCCGGTCACCATATAACGGAAATACATTGTCATCGGAAATGATCATAATGCGTTTTCCGTGGTAGATCTTTCGGATGTAATCTCCGGCCTGGGATAATATGTTATTTTCAATATAGATAGGATAACTGTCTTTTCCCAGATTAACTGTAAGTTTCATAATATATACTCCTGTAAGGTTTTTGTCTGAACCGCCATGCGTTCGTAAGGAACTGCCAGTGGCAGGTTATCTGCATTAGATCGTCTTGCCGACAACACCTGCAATCTGTGAAACCTTTTTGATCAATTCGTCGTATTTCTTAGGTTTTAATGACTGAGCTCCGTCGCAGAGTGCGGATTCCGGATCATTGTGTACTTCTATCATCAGTCCGTCGGCTCCTGCTGCTACAGCGGCCATTGCCATAGAATCTACTAACCACCATTTGCCGCCCGCATGACTTGGGTCAACGATGATCGGAAGATGTGTCAGTTTACGAAGTACCGGGATACTCTGAAGATCCAGAGTATTTCTTGTATAGCTTTCGAAAGTACGGATTCCGCGTTCGCAGAGGATGACATTTTCATTACCGGATGCCATGATGTATTCTGCTGACATGATCCATTCTTCGTAAGTTGCGTTCAGACCTCTCTTTAAAAGGATTGGACGGTCAAGTTGTCCTAATTCTTTTAACAGATCGAAGTTCTGCATGTTACGTGCACCGATCTGGATAAGATCTACTTTCTCGTTAAAGATATCGAGGTATTTGTCTGACATCAGTTCGGTTACGATCGGAAGTCCTGTTGCTTCTTTTACAGCTGTTAAGATGTCGAGTCCTTCCAGTCCGAGCCCCTGGAATGAATAAGGACTTGTTCTTGGCTTGAATGCACCTCCGCGGAGTAAGTTGGCTCCGGAAACTTTTGCAGCCTGGGCGATTTCAAGTACCTGTTCGTAAGATTCTACGGAACAAGGACCGGCGATCATTGCCAGGTTGTCGCCGCCAACTTTTACACCGGATACATCGATGATGGAATCTTCCGGATGGAATGCACGGTTGGCTAATTTGTATGGCTCCTGTACATGCATAACTTTATCGACTGCAGAATCAATTTCGAATAATTTGGAATCGACTTTGGCTGTGTCACCGATACAACCGATAACTGTCATCTCTTCGCCCTGTACAACGTGTGTGTTAAGTCCTCTCTTTTTGACCATGTTCTCGACACGAGAAACATCATCTTTTGTAGTGCGTGGTTTTAATACGATAATCATAATAAATATCCTCCAACATGTATGATAATTGTGCCTGTGTGATATTTCTTTTCCCGTGTGAGTCTAGCATAGTCGCACTGTAAAATATTCGCACTGCAAAACTTTAATTACTTAAAGCGTGAAACTAATGATATATTAACGCAATGGGATTTGATTGTCAACACTTTTATTCGATAAATTCTTTCATTTTTAAAAAAGTGTGTTAGACTAAAATTGTATAGTAAAAAAGGAGTGGGAAAATGGTAAGTGTTTGGGCAGCAGATATTACACCATTATTAATAGAAGAGACGTATCAGGCATATTATGATAAAGTGCCTGAGTGGAGAAAAGATAAAGCGGATAAACTTAAAAATGTGGATGACAAAGCAAGGAGTGTCGGTGCCTGGATATTGTGGGAAAAGATGAAGAAGGCTCTGAGGCTTCCGGAATCGGCAGTTTTCAATCTGTCACATTCGGGAAAATATGTATTGTGTGCCTGTAGTGACCGTGAAGATGTTCAGACAGGCTGTGATGTGGAGATGAAGGGAAAGCTGCGGATGCCGGTGGCAGAACGGTATTTTTGCCGGGAAGAATGTGAGATCATCCGCAATGGGAAGGATGAAAAAGAACAGGCGGAGTGGTTTTACCGCTTCTGGGTATTAAAAGAAAGCTTTATGAAAGCAACCAGAAGAGGAATGGGCCTGGACATGCGCACATATGAATTTGCCTGGGGACAGGACGGCATACCATATCTGAAAAAGCAGCCTGAGGAATATCCGGAGAAATATCTGTGCAGGGAGTACGAACTGGAGCAGGGGGACGCAAGGGTCGCGGTAATTACGACAGATAATGAGATCGAGGGGAGATTACACGAAGTCAGACTTGCTTAATAAAGGGGTGTATGAACATGAAACAGTTAATGACAAAATGGGCAGACAATATAAATGAAAAGAATGTACTAGGGGAGTACCCAAGACCGCTCATGCGCAGAAAAAGCTATGTAAATCTGAACGGAATATGGAAATATGCAATAAGAGAAACAAAAGGATTTCCAAAGAAAATGGATGGGGATATCCTGGTTCCGTTTTCGCCGGAAGCTGTATTGTCGGGGGTAAACAGACAGTTAAAACCAGAAGAATATCTATGGTATAAGAGAAGGCTTCCGGATGAAGTAAAGCCGGAGAAGGGAAGCAGATGGATCCTTCATTTTGGAGCGGTAGATCAGTGTGCGGTCGTATATATAAATGGAAAGAAACAGGGAAAGCATGTGGGAGGCTATCTTCCATTTTCATATGATATTACGGAAGCATTAAAAGAAGAAAAGAATCTGTTGACCGTAAAAGTAAGAGATTATTCGGAGACTTGTTATTATAGCAGAGGAAAACAGAAACTTAAAAACGGAGGGATGTTCTATACGGCACAGAGTGGAATCTGGCAGACCGTATGGATTGAAAAAGTTCCAGAGTGTTATATCGGACATCTTAAGATCACACCTCTTTATGACCAGTCTTCTATAATGATCCAGATGGAAGAAGAACATGGCATAAAAGATATTGATTACGAAGTTACGATAACGGCAAGAAAGATGTGGCCGGTGAAAGCATCCGGAAAGACGGGAAAGCCGTGTGTGATCATGATACCACATATGAGAAGCTGGAGTCCGGAAGATCCATTTCTGTATGATCTTCATGTGAGGATGGGAGAGGATTCGGTAGAAAGTTACTTTGCCATGCGTAAGGTAGAAGTTAAAAATGACAAAGAGGGAATACCGAGGATATTTTTGAACAATGAGCCGTATTTTGAAAAGGGAGTACTGGATCAGGGATATTGGCCGGATGGTCTATACACACCGCCGTGTGATGAAGCGATGATCTATGATATCCAGAAGATGAAGGACCTGGGGTTCAATATGATCCGCAAGCATATTAAGATAGAACCGCAGAGATGGTATTATCACTGCGACCGTATCGGTATGCTGGTCTGGCAGGATATGGTGAACGGAGGACGGGATTATAAGAGCTGGTATGTAACGTATATGGCGACGGCCATGGAGGGAATGCATATCCGGGCAAAAGATACCAGGATTCATCTGATGGGACGTCAGGATCCGGCCGGGCAGAGACAGTTTGAAAAAGAGATGAAGGAGACGGTTCGATTGCTTTATAATCATCCATCCATTGTTACATGGGTTATTTTTAATGAAGGATGGGGACAGTTTCAGACGAAGAAGATGACAGATATAGTAAGGGCAGAAGATCCTTACAGGCTGACAGATTCTGCGAGTGGCTGGTTTGATCAGGGGTGCGGGGATATACGAAGCATCCATGATTATTTCTTCCCTTTGCATGTAACACCGGAAAAGAGGGTAACGGCACTTACTGAGTTTGGCGGGTATTCGCTGCAGATCCAGAAGCATAGTATGTACGAGAAAAAGGTCTACGGTTATAAAAAGTTCAAGAGAAAAAGAGAACTTACGGCGGGCTATGAGAAATTGATAAAAAAGCTCATTATTCCGAATATCAGCCGTGGATTAAGTGCAACTGTTTACACACAATTATCGGATATAGAAGAAGAGGTAAATGGAATCATTTCTTATGATAGAAAAATAGTCAAAATGGATGAAAAGACCGTTAAAAAACTGAATGAAAAACTTCATTTTTAGCCTTTATTTTCGGGGAAATGTAACGTAAGCAGAGTTGACGTGTTTTCTGTGATTTGTTAGAATATAAAAGGGAAAAATAAAGATTTATCAAGATAGAAAAATGTTTACAAAACCATAAAAAAGCACACGAGGAGAGTATGGGAGAGTAAGAATAATAAGGAGGAAAAGAATGTTGGAATTAACGTTTGGAGAACAGGTCAAGATCATTCTGAGCCGTAAAGGGATGACGATCAAAGAACTTGCAGAGAAGATAGAAAAACAGACAGGAAAGAAGATGTCGCGTCAGAATCTGACCCAGCGTCTTGGCAGAGATAATTTCCAGGAGCAGGATATGCGAATGATCGCAAAGATTCTTGATTGTCCGTTTTATCTGGATATATTAGAAGAACATGAGGAGCATGAAGAGAAGCTTTCAAAGGCCCAGAAAATTGCAGAGCCTGAAAAGAAGAAAACACCTGCCAAAGCAGAAGAAAGAGATATTACGATAGGTGAGCTTGTAGATATTCATAAAGAATTAGATGCAATAGAAAAGAAGAAAAAGAAGAAGTCTAAAAAGGTTGTAGAGCCAGATCCAGAATATGTTCAGGAAACAATATTTGATTTTGTAAGAGAGAAAGAAGCGACAGCAGAACCTGCCACAGAAATAGAAGAGCAGGAAGAAGAGATACAGGAGCCGGTGGAAGAAACCGGAAGTTCGGAAGCTGTGACACTGGAAGCAGAAGAGTCGGTGACTGTAAGTGAAGAAGAACCTGCAGCGGGTGTAGAGGAGCATGCTGAGAAACCTGTATATGAAGACGAGCCGGTGTATGAGTCAGAATCGGAATATGCAGAAGAACCAGTGTATGAGTCAGAATCGGAATATGCAGAAGAACCAGTATATGAAGCAGAGCCAGAATATGCAGAAGAACCGGTGTATGAAGCAGAGCCAGAATACGCAGAAGAACCGGTGTATGAAGCAGAGCCAGAATACGCAGAAGAATCGGCGTATGAAGCAGAGCCAGAGTATGCAGAAGAACCAGTGTATGAAGCAGAGCCAGAATATGCAGAAGAACCAGCCTATGAAAGTGAGCTGGAATATGCAGAGGAGCCGGCTTATGAGTCGGAACCGAAATATACAGAGGAGTCAGCTCATGAGTCAGAACCGGAAGTAGAAGAGCCAGAGGAACCGGAAAAACCGGAGCCGAAGAAAGTTGAACCGGAGAAGAAAGCGCATGGATGGAGAGCGCTCTTCGGAATACGTAAAAAGCATGAAGAAGAATCAGCGCATGAAGAACCGGCAAAAGAAGAAAAGCCGGAAATCCAGTATCATGAGTTTGATTATTCGGGAGACGGTGAGTCAGAGAAACTTGCAGAAGAATTTATGCCGGAGGAACCGGAACAGGAGGAAACATATGCAGCAGCTGATGAGACCTCCGGTTATGAGAATAACGGATATCAGAGCCGGTATGCGCAGGAAAATGAAGAAGACTTATTCACATCTGATGAAGAGGATCTCAGTAAAGGTGAACTTAATCCTTACACAGGACATGAATATGAATCAAACAGCGTAAGAATGCATCCGAAGAGAATCGGCTATGTACAGGTATATGACAGAGGAAAACATCAGTGGACAGATATGACGGAGTGGGCATTCCTTGGATATCAGGAACGTAAAAAGGCACTTCTCGGAAAAGATTATGAGCCGCCGATCTATCTGGATTAGTGTTGAATGAACATAGAAAGAAAATGTTATGAATAAGGTGTTCAGCCGGATCTCCGGCTGGACACTTTTTGTACAAGGGGATGCAAGAGAAGCTGCCGCCTACAGGAACTTCCGGTGGCAAATTTTGTAGATTAAAATATGAAGGAGGAGCAGAAAATGGAATGGACAAGGCTTTTATCAACAAAACGTCAAAGACAGAACAGATACAAGAGTCAAAAATATGGTGATGCAGACCTTAGAAGTGAATTCGAAAAAGATTATCACAGAATCATCGGCAGTGCGTCATTTAGGCGACTTCAGGATAAGACACAGGTATTTCCACTGGATAAAAGTGATTTTATCCGTACGAGACTGACCCATTCCATGGAAGTCTCTTCGCTGGCAAAATCTCTGGGTCAGAATATAGGAGAAAGCATATTGGTACACAAGAAAGATTCCAGTTTCACTGTACAGATGAAAGAGGATATCTGCAATATTCTTCAGTGTGCAGGACTGATTCATGATATCGGCAATCCACCGTTTGGTCATTATGGAGAAGCGGCGATCAGGGAATGGTTTGAAAGAAATCTTCCGCTTCTGACATATCATGGAACGTCACTTGAGGAGTTGCTCGAACCTCAGATGAGGGAGGATTTTTATCATTTTGAAGGAAATGCACAGGCACTTAGGCTGGTCAGCAAATTACATTTTCTGGTAGATGAAAATGGAATGAATCTGACGTATGCGCTTTTGAATACAATTATAAAATATCCGGTAGCATCTACAAAGATCCATCCGGAATCAGGAGATATCAGAGAGAAGAAGATGGGCTATTATTATGCAGACCGGGAACTGTTCGAGGATATTGTATCAGAGACGGGTGCGGGAAATCACAGACATCCACTTACCTTTATACTTGAGGCAGCAGATGATATTGCATATAAGACCGCAGATATTGAAGATGCATTTGTAAAAAGATTTCTTACATATCATAGTCTCAGAGATGAACTCAGAAAACTACAGAACAGGGAGAAAAAGTATGCAGACCCAGAAGAGAAAGATCAGAACTGGTTCTGCCCGGCAGATAAACTGGTAGAATTATACGATCGTGCAAAGAAGAACGGGGTAGATGATCCCGGTGATTATGCAGTGAAGAACTGGATCGTAAAAGCACAGGGATTTTTGATTGGTTGCGCAACTTCCGGATTTACTTCTCATTATGAAGAGATTATGGAAGGCACGTATAAAAAAGATCTGTTTGCAGGTACTTTGGCTGAAGGATTGGTAAAACTGCTTGGAGAGATAGCGTGCAAATGTGTATTTAAAACAGAGACGATCTATCGTATGGAAGTGAAAGAGGCAGTGATGCTGGATAATCTGCTGGACAGGTTTGTCGGTGCAGCAATAAAATATGATGATCCAACGCAGAAACTGAACTCAATAGAAGAAAGACTGATTTCATTTATTTCCAATAATTATAAAAAAGCATATCGTTATCATGCAGAAGAAAAATCAGAGGTTTATCGTCTTTATCTGAGACTTCTGCTAGTTACGGATTATATCTGTGGTATGACAGACAGCTATGCGAAGAGGCTGTATCAGGAATTGAATGCGATTATGGCATAAAAGAAAATATTTCAGAATAGATTGTGATAAATAGTCGGAAACAGGAGAGGATATTTTGAGACGGTTTATTCGATATCTGTATGAATACGAACAAGAGAAAAAGATGCGGAATGTAGGCTTCGTAAAAGTAGAACAGGATGTGGATCAGTGCGTGATCCATGTGCACGGAAAAGGATTCCGGATGGAAGAAAATGCGCAGGGACTTAGGGTGTATCTGTTCTGGAATACAGAAGATAAATGTATTGGAATCCCGCAGGGAGTGACAGAGGTTCCCGGCCCGGCGGTGAACTGGCAGCTATGCTATACACCGGAGGATGTCGGTAAGAAAGAAAATTATGATCTTGTCAACGGAATTATATTAAAGGACGTAAATGGACACTGGTATGCGGCAGTCTGGAATGACGATGTAGTAAACGTCTGCAGGATGGAAATGTGGAAGATGGAAGAAGATTCCGTGCAGGGTGAAGAAACTGAATGTAAGAAGGGATTAGCGCAGGGCGAAGAAACTGAATGTAAGAAGGAATTAGCGCAGGACGAAGAATCGGAATGTAAGAAGGAAACCTTGCAGGATGAAGAATCAGAGAGTGGAAAACTTGAAGATGATTTGGAAAAAGAGGCCTGCCTGGGGGGTAAAGTCCGCAAGATCCAGCGTAAAGATATGGTGTGTCTTCCGAGGTGTGAATGGAGACATGCAAATAATAGTTTTTTGATCCACGGGTATTATAATTATCACCATCTGATATTGACAGTCCGTGATGACCGGTTAAAATTAGGAGTACCGGGAGTGTATCATCCGCAGGAAGAAAAAGCCGCAGAAAGCTTTGGATTTCCGGAATTCATTCCTGCAGAAGAGCTGGATCTTAAACTTACAGATGAAGAGAAGAATGACAGAGAGAAGTTCGGATACTGGTGCAGGGATATAAGAGGATCACATGACTGTGTAGAATCACAGAAGAGATAGAAAACAGGAAAATAGACGGAGAATGAATATGCAAAGCACAGATGAAAAATATATGAAAGAAGCGATCAAACAGGCAAAGAAAGCATATGCGATCGGTGAGGTGCCGATCGGATGTGTGATCGTATATCAGGATAAGATCATTGGGAGAGGATATAACCGCAGAACAATTGATAATAATACCCTGGCGCATGCAGAACTGATCGCGATCAAAAAAGCAAGCAAGAAGATGAATGACTGGAGACTGGAGGATTGTACGATGTATGTAACTCTGGAACCATGCCAGATGTGTTCCGGTGCGATCGTACAGTCCCGGATGACACGGGTAGTAGTCGGATGTATGAATCCGAAAGCCGGCTGTGCAGGCTCTATCTTAAATCTTCTGGATATGCCTGAATTTAATCATCAGGTAGAATTGACGACAGGAGTGATGGAAGAAGAATGCAGTCAGATGATGAAATCATTTTTTAAAGAATTGAGAGAAGCAAGGAAGAAGAAAAAGCAGCTGGAAAAAGAACAGATCGGGGAAATATAAAAGACAGGTGATCATATGAATGAAAAGACAGTAGGAATGCTTGCAAAGTTTACAGGTGTGTCTGTACATACAATAAAATATTATGAGAAGATTGGTCTTCTGAGTTCTACGAGAAGAGAACATTCGAATTACAGGTCTTACGATATAAGGGCATGTACGGATATTTACGAATGTATGAAGTATAAGAATCTTGGGTTCGCATTGAAAGAGGTCGGGAATCTGATAAAGGAAGCAGATTCAGAAGCGATAGATAATCTGTTGAAAAAAAGATTAGAGGAAATAGATGCTTCACTGTCAGAATTGCAGGAATTAAAAAAACGTGTGACGGATTATCTTGCAGAGACGGAAGAGATAGAAAAGAAACAGGGAAACTGGTATATAGAAGAAATGCCGGATTTCTGGATCAGATTTCAGACGAATAACCTGGAATATGGCAAAAATGCACAACTTGAATCGGACGGGATTAATTTCATGGATTATGCACCGGAAAGCAAATCGGTACTTAAGATAAGCAGAGAAAGTCTGAATGGAACGGAAAACCAGTTCTCCTGGGGACAGGCAGTACGGGCAGAGTATATAGAAGATATCGAAAAAAATGAAAATGTCTGGAGCAGGCAAAAAGGATATATCAGGATAAAAGGCGGAAGAGCATTTGTCCTGTATCTGAAAATTACCGGACCGTATGCATCGGAAGGAGTGCTGCAGAAGAAAATCCGAAAGATATACCGAAAGTTTCAACAAGATGCAAAGATACCGGGAGATGCTTACTGTGTAAGGATTAAGATCACACATGATGAAGAAGGAAATGATTGGAATTATTTGAAAATATATATATTACTGAAACCTGAGAGTTAATCTCAGGTTTTTGCACTTTAGTGAGGTAAAATGCCATTGAAGAGGTGAAATTAGAAAGAAAAGAATAGAAAAAATTAATAGAAAATGATTAAAAAGACTGAAAATTATAAAATGTATTAATAAGAGTACACTTGACCTGATACCTGTATCCAGTTATAAAATTAACAATATAGAAAAACGGGTCAGGAGGAAACGGATAATGACAAGTGAAGAAATCAAAAATATGAGTTTTGAAGATTTCCGGACACAGATTGAGGGGATGGAAGAGGTTCAGAAACTCACAGCAGACGGAACGGAGAGATATGGTATATATAAGCATGATGTATGCTATGTAAACAGAGACGGGATTGAGCGTACGCTCCAGATGATCGTACCAGAGACGAATGCCAAAGCACCAAAGATATATCCGGCAATTTTGTATGTTCAGGGATCGGCATGGAGAAAACAGGACAACTATAAACGGCTTGGAGCAATGGCAGATCTTGCAAGACGTGGATTTGTGACAGCGATTCTTCAATACAGAGAAAGCGATCTTGCTACATTTCCTGCTCCTGTAGAAGATGCAAAGACAGGTGTACGTTTCTTAAGAAAACATGCAGAGGAATATCGTATTGATCCGTCCCAGGTCTTTATAATGGGAGATTCAAGCGGCGGCAATACAGCGTTTATTGCGGGGGTTACGGCAGATCAGGAGCTGATGGACACAGATGTATATGGAGAATATTCCTGCAAGGTAAATGCAATCGTAGATTTCTACGGAGTTACATGCGTACAGATAAAAGAAGATTTCCCAACTACATTGAACCAGGGAGAACCGGACAGTCCGGAAGGAATGCTGATCGGTAAGAAGAATGTATATGAATATCCGGAACTTTCCAATGCAGTTACCTGTATGAATTATGTAAAAAAAGAGACAGAGATACCACCGGTCCTGATGATGCACGGACTTGCCGATGATCTGGTAGCACCGGAGCAGAGTATCCGCCTGTATAAGAAATTAAGAGAAGAAGACAAAGAAGTAGAATTCTATCTGGTAGAGAATGCAAAACACGGAGATCCGGCATTCTGGACAGAGAAGAATATGGATATTGTGGAAAAATTCCTGAAAGCACACATGAATTAAGGAGGTGCAGACTATGAATGCTACTGTAATGGCCATTATTCTGGTATTGATCGTTGTGGCAACGGTTGTCACGAAGAAAGTACCATTTAACTTTGTATTATTTATTGTACCGATCATTTGCTCGTTACTTTTGGGCTTTAGCTTACAGGAGACAAGTGACTTTATACTGGAGCAGTTCAGTTCGATCATGAAATCTGCGGGATTCATGTTATTGTTTGCATTTCTGTATTTTCAGATGCTTACAGAAGCAGGAGTATTTGATACTATCGTATCAGCAGTGACGAACAAGCTTGGCGATAAGATGAATGTCATCGTAATTATGATCCTGACATCCGTAATTGCAGCATTTGCAATTCTGACAGGAAACTTTACACCGGCGTACCTGATCACATTCCCGATCCTGGTACCACTTTATAAGAAATATGATTTTGACCGTGAGGCAGCATTTATCATAGCACAGACTGCAATGTCTGCGATGTGCTTCATTCCGTGGGGGATTGGAATGGCATATACGTCATCTTCTGCAGGATTATCTGCCAATGAACTGTCAAAGGCATCGGTTCCATGGGCATTATGTTTTATCCCGGCCATCGTTCTGCAGTGGGTATACTTTGGGATCAAGCATAAGAAACGTGTGGGAACATTTGGCGTAGTTGTAGAAAATGTAGAAGAGGAGACAAAAGAAGTAGAAGAGAATCCATACAGACGGCCAAAGCTTTTCTGGATTAATTTTATCTTATTCATTGTATTCATGGTCGGTCTTGGTGTATTCAGTCTGCCTCCATATCTGGTATTTATGGCAGCAACGGTCGTAACGGCAATGATCAACTATCCAAAGAATTTTGGTGAGATATTTGGTAAAGTCGGACCGATGTATCTGAACATTATCGTAATGCTGCTTGCAATCTCTGTATATCAGGCAGTATTCAATAATACGGGAATGGTAGGAGCTGTCTCAGACGGACTGATTAAGATCTGTCCGAAGTTCATGCTGGAATATATACATATCATCTTACTGCTGTTATGTGTGATTATCATTTACTTTATTCCATTCCAGATCTTCAATGCAATGTATCCGGTGTTCATCTCTATCGGGGCAGGATTTGGAATTCCGGCAGTGACGATCATTGCACCGTTCGTATGTAACCTGTCACTGGCAACGAGTTCAACACCGACAAACTCATCAACTTATCTTGGATGTGCATTGACAGAGACAGATGTACAGCACTTCTGTAAGAAGGCAGTTCCGGTACAGACAGTAACAAATGCAATTGTGATATTGCTGGCGTTAATATTTGGCATAGTATAAAAAACGGAGACAGAGGAATTTTGGAAATTCTTCTGTCTCTATTTTTATAGAAAACCGGCCATGGCAGGTTCTGTATATAAAAAATACCCACATGCGAAAAATCACAGTGGATAAGATGAATACTATATTATTATTTATGTGCATTGCGCTTCGAACGAGCCTTCACAGACGTTACCTTGGTAGTTAACTCAGCCCAGGCACCCTTACGGCACCCGAGAGGTTCCACTTAGTGCTGCTTCATTCCTGACCTGACACGGTTCATGGAGTCCCGTCGCGTAAGACCCAAACATCAACGTCACTTTCCAAGGGCAGCTCTGCAAAAACAAGCCCTCTGCGCAATATCACCCCTGCTATAGCGGATTGCAGGTGCAAGGTACCGCTAACACCCCGGCTGCACAGCTCAACATTTTAACGTGTTCCGGGCAAAAAGTCAATGGAAATGTTGTAAAAAAGGCGATACCAATTTATAATACCTAGATATATGAGAATTTATCTGATCGGGTGTATGCCTGAAGGGAAAAATTCTGATCTGGAGGAAAGAATAATGAAGATATTACTGGCAGCAGTCAATGCAAAATATATACATTCCAATCTGGCGGTCTACAGCCTGAAAGCCTATGCCGAGGATCCGGCGGTGGAGATCGGAGAATATACGATCAACCAGCAAAAGGACGATATCCTGATGGACATCTATAAGAGACAACCGGATATTCTCTGCCTTTCCTGCTATATCTGGAATTTGGACTATATAGAAGAAATTGTGCTGGAAATCGGAAAGCTGCGTCCGGATATGCCAATCTGGCTTGGCGGGCCGGAGGTTTCCTATGATGCAAAAGAAGTATTAAGACGGCTTCCATGTGTCAAAGGAGTGATGAAAGGCGAAGGAGAGAAAACTTTCAAAGAAATCTGCCGGATATACCGAAATGAATTCGAAAAAAGAGAAAATGTATGTGGATATCAGGATAAAAATGTGGATAATTCCTGGAAGAAATCGGAGAGTGTGGATAACCAGTTAAAGGGTGTGGACGGAATCACTTTCCGGGAAGAAAAAGAGAAAATTATCGACAATCCGTGGCGTCCGATCATGGATCTGAGCGAAGTCCCATTTGTCTACGATCATATGGAAGATTTTGAACACAAGATTATTTACTACGAGACAAGCAGAGGATGCCCGTTCTCCTGCAGCTATTGTCTGTCATCGGTGGACAAGCGTCTGCGTTTCAGGGATATAGAACTGGTGAAGAAGGAGCTGCAGTTTTTCCTTGACCACAAAGTACCGCAGGTGAAATTTGTTGACCGTACATTCAACTGCAAACACGATCACAGCATTGCTATCTGGAAATATATCATGGAGCATGATAATGGCATTACGAACTTCCACTTTGAGATTGCCGCGGATATTCTGAATGAAGAAGAACTGGAACTTCTGGAACAGATGCGCCCGGGACTGGTACAGCTTGAGATCGGTGTACAGTCAACAAATCCGAAGACGATCAAAGAGATCCACAGAGTTATGGACTTTGAAAAAGTATCTAAAATCGTGAGAAGAATTCAGGATAAGGGAAATGTGCACGAACATCTGGATCTGATCGCCGGCCTTCCGTACGAAGATGTGGAAAGCTTCGCACATTCCTTTGATGATGTCTATGCATTAAAACCGGAGCAGCTCCAGCTGGGATTCCTGAAAGTGCTTAAGGGATCCTTTATGCAGGAGCATCAGGAAGAGTACGGCATTGTCCATAAAGCGCACCCACCGTATGAAGTACTGTATACAAAATGGATTTCCTATGAAGATGTGCTGCGCCTGAAAGGGATTGAGGAGATGGTGGAGGTCTACTATAACAGCCGTCAGTTTACGAATACGATGGAAGAACTGGAAAAGGAATACGATTCTGCATTCACCATGTATGACCGGCTTGCATCTTATTACGAAGACAATGGTTATAACGCCGTTCAACACAAGCGGAGTGCCAGATATGAGATACTGCTGAATTATATACGGCTTCATCATAAAGAAAAAGAAGATTTGTTCCGGGAAGTGCTCACATATGATTATTATCTTCGTGAAAATGCGAAGAGCCGTCCGGAATTCGCCGGGGATTATCTGGTGGAAAAGAATGTGGCGAGAGCATTTTATGAAAAAGAAGAAGAGACACATATGTACCTTCCGGATTATGGAAAATACGACAGAAATCAGATGCGTAAAATGACGCATTTAGAATATTTTAAACTGGCAGATACCTATATCCTGTTCGATTATCAGAACAGAAACCCGCTGAATCAGGAAGCCAGGGTCTGTAAAGTGAGAATAAAATAAGTATTAATATAAAAGGAAATAGAATTATGAAAAAAAGAACGGGAGAGATCCTGGAACTTCTGGATGAAAAATACGGAACAGAATTTATCTGTTATCTGAATTATGAAACTCCGTGGCAGCTTCTGATCGCTACGATGTTAAGTGCGCAGTGTACCGATGCAAGAGTCAATATTGTAACAAAAGATCTGTTCCGGAAGTACCCGTCTGTCGAAGCATTTGCGGATGCAGACCTGAAAGAATTAGAACAGGATATCAAACCAACGGGATTCTATCATAATAAAGCGAAGAATATCATAGCCTGTATGAAAGACATCCGGGATAAATATAACGGAGAAGTCCCATCAGAACTTGAAGACCTTTTAAGTCTGGCGGGAGTAGGCAGAAAGACAGCCAATGTGATCCGCGGAAATATCTATCACGTGCCGAGTGTGGTCGTGGATACACATGTAAAGCGCATATCCAATCGGCTCGGACTTACGAAGAATCAGGATCCGGACAAGATCGAACAGGATTTGATGAAGGAACTGCCAGAGGATCACTGGATTCTCTGGAATATTCATATCATTACATTCGGACGTACGATCTGCAGTGCAAGGAGTCCGAAATGTGAGGATTGTTTCTTGCAAAAATATTGTAAAGAGTATAAAATGTAGAGAAATACGTTACTGTTTACGTAAAAACTGATAATCGGTAACGGGAATAGAATTAAAGAAGGTAGAAGAATGAATTTTAACAATAAAAGAACAAGAAGAATTGTATCAATTGTTGTACTTATTGTTATCATTGCCATGGTGGCAACGATGATCATTCCGTATCTTGTATAAGCATCTTATATAAAGAAAAGTGTGCTGCCATCGTGCAGACATAGTAAGAATGTACGGAATGCTGGGAATGAAGAGAATAAAAGATAAAAGGGGAACGTAACAAGCATGAAGTTAGAGACACAGACAGAACAGCTTATAAGTGAAACAGTTACCGTCTACGGATTATCACCGCAGATCGGTGTACACGCACTTGCACAGACTGCAAATGCACTGGCAGCGCAGGGTACAGTGTTTTCTGTCTGCCCGGATATAACAGAAGACGAGGAAACAGACACAGATATAAAGAACGAGGATATGCAGGATACGCACGAAACATCTGCAAGCGTCAGTGTACAGATTGCCTATCCGGAATATGTGTTCAAATCCAGAATCCACAAGATCGAAAAACTTCTGAAAAAAGCATGTAAAAAATATAACATAAACCTTGTTGCGGTACAGGCATCCGCCAATCCGGCAGTTCAGGTGATCGCAGTGACTGTTACGGGAATTGCAAAGGCACCGAAGGAAGAAGCCTGGAACCGGGAAACCGCACGAGCCTGCAGGGACATCGTGTTCGTGGGTCATGCGGGAATGGATGGCATGCTCAGGATCACAGAAGAAAAAGAACAGGAACTTAAGACTCGTTTTGCGCCGGTTTTCATGAAGCAGATAAAGTCATACGGACAGCAGATATTTGCTCCAAAAGAAATCGAAGCCGCAAAAGCCGGGGGCGCATTTGTCGTACGTCAGGTCGCAGATGGCGGAATCTTGGCAGCACTGTGGAATCTTGCCCTGGAACTTAATCAGGGACTGGATATTGATATGAAGAAGATCAGCATTTTACAGGAAACGATCGAGGTATGCGAACATTTTCGACTGAATCCGTATCAGATGATATCCACAGGAAGTTTTCTGGCTGTGACTGACAATGGGGAAGTACTGGCAGATGCGCTGAACAATCAGGGGATTACAGCAGCAGTAATCGGACATACAACAGACAATAACGATAAGATCTTAAGAAATGGAGAAGAGATGCGTTATATCGACCGTCCGGCTCCGGATGAGATCTTGAAGCTTTACAGCGGAGGTATGAATGATGGAAGAATTAAGAAAGCAGATACTCCTGTATCTGGAGAAGCATAGCAGGGTAGACCTCGGAGAACTGGCAGTTCTTCTTGGAACCGATGAAGTAACCGTAGCAAATGAGATTTCAGCCATGGAAAGAGCAAAGATCATCTGTGGGTATCATACACTGATCGACTGGGATAAGACAGGAACCGAGTATGTCAATGCACTGATCGAAGTAAAAGTAACACCACAGCGTGACACAGGATTTGACAAGACCGCAGAACGGATCTGTAATTATCCGGAAGTATCGGCTGTATATCTGATCTCCGGTGATTTTGACATGATGGTGCTGATTGAAGGCAAGACATTACAGGAAGTGTCAAAGTTCGTATCAAGTAAATTATCACCGATCGAAGATGTCACAGGAACCAGTACACAGTTCGTATTAAAGAAATATAAAGACCATGGAACAATCATGTTCGGACAGAAAAAACCAGAAAGGATGCTTATAACACCATGATGAGAAATCCATTATCTAAGAAAATCACAGGCATCGAACCATCTGGAATCCGTAAATTCTTTGACCTGGTAAGTGAGATGCCGGACGCAATATCCCTTGGTGTAGGAGAACCTGATTTTGACACACCATGGAGAATCAGAGAGGAAGGTATCTACACCCTGGAACAGGGCAAGACTTTCTATACATCGAATGCAGGTCTTAAGGATCTGAAGATTGAGATCAGTAAATATCTGGAACGTAAGATCCATGTAGAATATGACCCGGATCATGAGATCATGGTGACGGTCGGAGGAAGTGAAGGAATCGATGTGGCACTGCGTGCAATGCTGGATCAGGGAGATGAAGTCCTGATCCCGCAGCCAAGTTATGTGTCTTATGTGCCTTGTACGATTCTGGCAGACGGTAACCCGGTTGTGATTCCGCTTCAGCAGAAAAATGAATTCAAGCTGACGGCAGAAGAACTGGAAGCAGCGATCACACCGAAGACAAAGATGCTGGTAATGCCGTTCCCAAATAACCCGACCGGATCGATCATGACAAAAGAAGATCTGGAGCCGATCGCCGAAGTTGTGAAGAGACATGATCTGTATGTACTTTCGGATGAGATTTACTCCGAACTTACATATAAGACAGAGCATGTGTCCATTTCATCCCTTCCGGGAATGAAGGAAAGAACACTGGTGATCAACGGATTCTCCAAAGGATTTGCCATGACCGGATGGAGACTTGGCTATATCTGCGGACCATCTGTGATCATAGAACAGATGCTGAAGATCCATCAGTTTGCAATCATGTGTGCGCCGACCAACAGCCAGTATGCAGCCATCGAGGGCTTACGCCACTGCGAAGATGAAGTACAGCAGATGAGAAATGCATACAACCAGAGACGAAGATATCTGGTCAATGAATTTGCAAAGATGAAGTTAGAATGCTTCGAGCCGTTTGGTGCATTCTATATCTTCCCAAGTATCAAAGAATTTGGTATGACTTCTGAAGAATTCGCAATGCGGTTCCTGGAAGAGGAAAAGGTTGCGGTCGTACCGGGAAGTGCGTTTGGTGAGAGCGGGGAAGGTTTCCTGCGTGTATCGTATGCGTACTCACTGGAAGATCTGAAAGAAGCGATCGGAAGACTCAGTCGGTTTGTTGAGAGACTGAGAAGCCAGAAGTAAGGTTGACGGAAGCTGATTTGAAGAGAATTTAAAAGAAATAATAGAAATAGAAAAGCCGTCAGGGAATGTTAATGTATGAATTAGAATTATATTCCCTGACGGCTTTTGTTATTGCTATGCAGCTTCTGCAGATATCAGAAAATACAGGATGAATTGTATAATCCGGAATTTACTCTTACATTTTTGGAAAAAATCTTGACTTGGAGCGAACTCCAAGTGCTATAGTAATGAACGGAAAGGTGGTGTCTGGATTGACGATAAAAGAAGTAAGTGAAACATATGACATTTCCGCTGATACCCTGCGTTATTATGAACGCATCGGCATGATACCGGAAGTAACACGTACGGCAGGCGGAATCAGAGACTATCAGGAATCAGACCTTGGATGGGTGGAGCTTGTGATCTGTATGAGAAAAGCAGGACTTCCCGTGGAGGCACTGATCGAGTATGTAAAATTATATCAGGAGGGCGACGAGACATTTGAAGCAAGACTTCAGCTTCTTTCGGAAGAAAGAGAGAAGTTAGAAGAGCAGAAAGCGCAGATAGAGTCAGCGATCAACCGGCTGAATCACAAAATTTCCAAATACGAAGAAGCAGTAAAGACAGGAGTATTAAACTGGGAGGAGAATAGTTCATGTATATAGAAAAGATTAACGGACCAGAAGACGTAAAGAAATTAACCGTAGACGAGATGACCGTAATGGCAGGTGAGATGAGAGAAGCACTGTTAAAGAGAGCCAGTATCCACGGCGGACACTTCGGACCAAACTTCGGTATGGTAGAGGCAACGATCGCACTGCATTATGTATTCGAGTCACCAAAAGACAAGATTGTATATGACGTATCACACCAGACCTATCCGCACAAGATGCTGACAGGAAGAAAGGATGCATATCTCTATGAAGAACATTACGATGATGTGTCCGGCTACAGCAATCCAAATGAAAGTGTACACGATCATTTCACTGTAGGTCATACATCTACATCCGTCAGCCTTGCGTGTGGACTTGCAAAAGCAAGAGACCTGAAAGGGGAAGAAGGAAATGTGATCGCAGTGATCGGTGACGGTTCCTTAAGCGGCGGTGAAGCACTGGAAGGACTGGACTATGCAGTAGAATTAGACGGAAATCTGATCATCATTGTAAATGACAATGATATGTCCATCGCAGAAAACCACGGCGGATTATATGGCAACTTAAAATTACTCCGTGAGGCAAACGGACAGGCAGAATGCAACCTGTTCAAAGCTATGGGATTAGATTACATTTACGTGGATCACGGAAATGACGTCGGAGAGCTGATCGAAGCATTCCAGAGTGTCAAAGACAGCAAGAAACCAGTTGTTGTGCATATCAATACCTTAAAGGGAAAGGGTTATGCACCGGCAGAGCAGAACAAAGAAGTATGGCATTATAACGGACCATTTCATATCGAGACAGGTGAACCGTTATACGAGATGACAGAAGAAGACTATTCGGATATTTCCATGAATTATCTTTTGGATAAGATGAAAAAAGATCCGGCAGTAGTAGCGATTACATCCGGAACACCGACTGTTATGGGATTCACAGAAGATAAGAGAAAAGAAGCAGGAAAACAGTTCGTAGATGTCGGTATCGCAGAAGAGACAGCCGTAGCACTTGCTTCCGGAATTGCCGCAAATGGCGGAAAACCGGTTTATGGTGTATACAGCACATTTGTACAGAGAACTTATGATCAGATCGCACAGGATCTCTGCATCAACAACAGCCCGGCAACTATTGTAACATTCTGTGGTTCGGTATACGGAATGAATGATGTGACACACCTTGGACTATATGACATCCCGATGATGGCAAATATCCCGAATCTAGTATACCTTGCTCCGACAACGAAGGAAGAATACCTGGCAATGCTCGACTGGAGTATCGAACAGAATGAGTATCCGGTAGCAATCAAGCTTCCGGGCGGCAGCGTGATCTCAGACGGAAAAGAGATTACAAAAGACTTCGGTGATCTGAACAAATACGAAGTAACTCAGAAAGGTTCTAAGGTTGCAGTGATTGGACTTGGAACATTCTACGGACTTGGTAAAGAAGTTGCTGAAGAGCTTAAGAAAGTAACCGGAACAGATGCAACTGTGATCAATCCATATTATATTACAGGTATTGATGCAGAACTTCTGGAAGAGCTTAAGAAAGATCATGATGTTGTGATCACTCTGGAAGATGGTATTCTGGATGGCGGATTCGGCGAGAAGATCGCAAGATTCTACGGAGATTCGGACATGAAGGTTCTGAACTTCGGACTGAAGAAAGAGTTCCTCGATCGTTATGATGTGGCAGAAGTTCTGAAAGAGAATCATCTGACGAAAGAGCAAATTACGGAAGGTATAATGAAGTTTATTTAAAAATTGAATAAATAAAACGTATATGATATACTACTACAAACAACCGCAATATGGGTGGAAGGCCTCCTAAGATACATAGATAGGAAGTGGTGTAAATGAACAATAAAAATTTTGACTTTTATATATTTGATATGTCAGTAGGAAATAGAAAACCCACCCTCTAAAAAGTCTTGGCAGGACTGGGTGGATTTCTATTACTCAATATGGCCAACCAAATTGTCATAACCTATAAAGTATACGCAAACCCTTGATTTTACTGGGCTTGCGGGCATTTTACCTGTATAGGAAAAAGTAGATTTTAAGAGAATCGTTCTTGCGATCGTAGATAATCTTGTCGATGATCTGCTTCAGGGCTT
>PVMN01000156.1_pt1 | contig 159806 bp, 145 predicted proteins | sample 1853401 | NCBI WGS metagenome assembly PVMN01 (sample SAMN08533510, study PRJNA380276) | Human gut metagenome, whole genome shotgun sequencing project.
GCCGCCCCGCAGGGCGGAACCCTTTGGGGGCCATCCTGCGGCTGGGATGGGGGGGAAGGAAGACCCCTCATCCGTCACGGCATACGCCGTGACACCTTCCCCCCGCCGGGGGGAAGGCTTCGGGGGCGGCGCTGGAAGCCGCCCCTATGGGATGCCTTCGGTCTCTGCGTAGGGGCGCGCTTTGCGCGCCCGCCAGCCGCCCCGCAGGGCGGAACCCTTTGGGGGCCATCCTGCGGCTGGGATGGGGGGGAAGGAAGACCCCTCATCCGTCACGGCATACGCCGTGACACCTTCCCCCCGCCGGGGGGAAGGCTTTAGGGGCGGCTCTGAAAGCCGCCCCTACGGGATGCCCTTCGGTCTTTGCGCGCCCCTGCGGCACGTCACAGGTCCGGGAATGGCAGGCAGGGCCCGCCTCCTGTGTAAAGGCCGGAACCAAAACAGCGGGGAAGACCTCTGTCTCCCCCGCCCGGGTCAGCGGTTGATCTCCCGGTTCTCCGTCCGCCCCAGAAGATAGTCCACCGACACGCCGAAATAGTCCGCCAATTCTATCAGCTTTGGAAGCCTAGGGTTTACTTCTCCCGCCTCGATTGCCTGATAGTTGCGCACCCTGCATTTTAGAAAATCTGCCATATCCTGCTGGACCAGTCCCCGTTCATTTCTCAAAACCTTTAGTCTTTCTCCCAGTGATTTCAAGCTGGTCACCTCTTGACACGCAATAAAAAAACATGTTATAATAATGGGCGTAAAGGAGTGGTTCCTATGTATGACCTGATCTCCATCCTTCTGGACTATGTGGAGGCCCTTCCCCCCACCCCGGACATGGACCGGGTATCCGAAGAGAGCTTTCCCTTCCTGCAGCGGCTGTATCAGCTGACAGGCGAGGACGAGGCGGACCGCATCTGGGGCGCGGCCATGGAGGTGGGCGCCTCCGAGGGCCGGCAGATGCTCCTCACCGGGCTGGCCCTGGGCCTGGAGCTGGGACAGGAGCTGGACCAGCTCTCCCTCAGCCGTTGAACCGGCTCATCCCCCGGTCGATACCCTCGGCCAGGATGCACTCCACCGCGTCGGCGGCCCGCTTCACCGCCTGGTCGATGGCCTTTTTGTCCTCCCCCTGGAACTTGCCCAGCACCCAGTCCGCCATATCATAATCCGGGTGGGGCTTCTCCCCCACCCCCACCCGCAGCCGGGGAAACTGGTCTGTCCCCAAGTGGAGGATGATGTTTTTCAGGCCGTTATGACCCCCGGCCGAGCCCCCCCTGCGGATACGCAGACGGCCCACAGCCAGGGCGGTGTCGTCAGAGACCACCAGCACGTGGTCCGGCGCCACCTTATAGAAGTCCACCGCCTGGCGCACCGCCTCCCCGGACAGGTTCATGAAGGTGACGGGCTTCATCACCAGCACCTTCTGGCCGGAGATGGTGAACACGTTGGTCAGCGCCTTATATTTCAGCCTCTGGATGGGGGCGTGCTGGCGCTCGCCCAGCTCGTCAGCTACCATGAAGCCCACATTGTGCCGGGTGTTTTCGTATTTCTCCCCCGGGTTGCCCAGGCAGACCAGGACCCAGTCCACCCCGCCGGTTCCATTTCCAAACAGCATATCGGTCTCCTCAAACAGTCTGAAGAGGGGCGGGTATTGGCTACCCGCCCCCTGTTTTCGCGCCCTTCCGGTCCCCGCTCTCTCTTACAGGAACAGCGGGGAGACGGAGGTCTCCATATAGATGTGGCTGATGGCCTCCGCGAACATGTGGGCCACCGAGATGTACTTGATCTTCTCGCACTTGACGCCGGGCTTGGCCGGGATGGTATCCAGGAAGATGACCTCGTCCAGCACGCTGCTGTTGATGCGGTCGATGGCCGGACCGGAGAGGACGCCGTGGCTGGCGCAGGCGGTCACATCCTGGGCGCCGCCGATCTCCATCAGGGCCTGAGCCGCGTGGCACAGGGAGCCGCCCGTATCCACCATATCGTCCAGCAGGATGACGTGCTTGCCCCGCACGTCGCCGATGATGTTCATGACCTCGGAGGAGTTGGCCTTCTGGCGGCGCTTGTCCACGATGGCCAGGGGCATGTTCAGCTTCTGGGCAAAGGCCCGGGCCCGGGACACCGACCCCACATCGGGGGAGACCACCATGGTGTCGTCATGGCAGTCCGCGTACTTCTTGGTGAAGTGGTCCACAAAGATGGGGGAGCCCAGCAGGTTGTCCACCGGGATGTCGAAGAAGCCCTGGATCTGGTTGGCGTGCAGGTCCATGGTCAGCACCCGGTCTGCGCCGGCCTCCGCGATCAGGTTGGCCACCAGCTTGGCTGAGATGGGGTCTCGGGGCTTGGTCTTGCGGTCCTGGCGGGCGTAGCCGAAGTAGGGGATCACAGCGGTGATCCGGCCGGCGGAGGCCCGGCGCAGGGCGTCGATCATAATGAGCAGCTCCATCAGCGCATCGTTGACGGAACCGCTCTTGTCGTCTTTGCGGAAGGAGCAGGTGGACTGCACCACAAAGACGTCGGAGCCGCGGACGGTCTCATAGATAGAGGCGAAATTCTCCCCGTCGGAGAAGGCTCCCACCTCGGAGTCGCCCAGAGGGATGCCCAGCTCCTGACAGATGTTCTGGGCCAGCTTGGGGTTGGAGTTTCCGGTGAATACCTTGATATCCTTCCCGTGTGCGATCATAAACAACTTCCTTCCTTACGCGGACCGCCGGTACCTGGCCGGGTCGGTCACCAAATCTGCTTGCTCTCTGTTCCTCTATTGTGACGGCAGTGCCGATCAGCACGGACATGCGTGGGGCTTCTCCATCAAACTGCACAAATCCGGCACGTTATGCGGATATCCCCAACCATTATAGCATAATAGCAAGAAAGTTTCCTGGGTTCAAGAGAATTTTTCGAGAAATTTTCGAAATTTTTCCGAAATTTTTTATTCCAGTCTCTCTTTTCCTGAAAATGTCTAAAAATGCCCCGGCAGCAGACGCTGCCGGGGCATGAGGAGGTGCGGAGCAGATCAGGCCGCGTCGGCCTGGGGGGAACCCGCCAGGGGGACCACGCCCAGCTTCTCCCGCAGGCGGCCTGGGTGATAGATGTGGGAGAGCTCCAGCCCCGCGCAGAAGGTATCCACCAGGTCCACCAGCAGGGCCTCCAGGGACCGGGGCAGTGCCCCGCCCAGGGGCCACATGTGGGACAGGATAATGTTGCGCTCCTTATCGGAGAGCTTGGTCACCTGCTCGGCATTCCGGGCTGCGGCCCTGGGGTGGTCGAAGCACTGGCTGCCGGGGTGGGCGGACTTGTCCCGGGGGTCATAGAGGTACAGGTCGTGGAGCAGGCCCCCGCGGGCGGCGGCCCGTTCATCCAGACGCAGCCACCGGGCTGCCCGGAAGGACAGGTAGGCCACGAACAGGGAGTGGTCCAGGGTGGTGATCCGGCCGTGGTGCTGCCAGCGGCCCATCATCCGCACCGGCTCGCTTTCCAGGAGCTCTCCCGTCAGGCGGCAGAACTCCAGCAGATGCTTGTGCATCGGATATCAGTCCTTTCATGGGTATTTTCCTCCCTTTCACCCAGTTGGGAAAAGGGGGGCGGAAATGGGATGCCGCGGCGGGCGGTTCTGGGCCGTCCCCGCGATATCTGGCTCACGGCTCTGATGAGAGTGTCGCTCTGCTCCCATCATACCCGGAGACCGCGCATTTGTCAGCCGGAAAAGAGAGGGGGCGCCTCAGCGGATCTGTCCCCCGCCCCGGATCACGAACTTGAAGCTGCACAGCTCGGCCAGCCCCAGGGGGCCCCGGGCGTGGAGCTTCTGGGTGGAGATGCCCATCTCGCAGCCCAGGCCAAACTCCCCCCCGTCGGTGAAGCGGGTGGAGGCGTTCCAGTACACCGCCGCTGAGTCCACCGCCGCCAGGAAGCGCCGGGCCGCCTCCCCGTCCTCTGTCACGATGGCCTCCGAGTGGCCGGTGGAGTGGGCTGCGATGTGGTGGATGGCCCCCTCCGTCCCGTCCACCACCCGGACAGCCAGGATATAGTCCAAAAACTCAGTGTCGAAGTCCTCCGGACCCGCGGGCGTGCCGGGGATGATCCCGGCCGCCGTCCCGTCCAGGCGCAGCTCCACCGGCCGCTCCCCCCGGGCTGCCCTGGCATCCGTCAGCCGCTCCCGCATCCGGGGCAGAAAGACCGGGGCCGCCTCCCGGTGGACCAGGCACACCTCGGCGGCGTTGCACACGCTGGGCCGGCTGCACTTGGCGTTCTCCAGGATGTCCAGCGCCATGTCCAGGTCCGCCGCCCGGTCCACATAGACGTGGCAGATGCCGGTGCCCGTCTCGATGACGGGGACGGTGGCATTGTCCACACAGGCCCGAATCAGCCCCGCGCCCCCCCGGGGGATGAGCAGGTCTACGTATCCGCTGGCGGTCATCAGCTCGTGTGCGGAGGCCCGGGTGGTGTCCTCCACCAGACACAGGGCCTCCTGGGGCAGTCCGGCCCGGGAGAGGCCCCGGCACAGGGCGGAGACGATGGCCGCGGCGGAGCGGTGGGCCTCCTTCCCGCAGCGGAGCACACAGGCGGAGCCCGCCTTCAGGGCCAGGGCTGCGGCGTCGCTGGTGACATTGGGCCGGCTCTCATAGATGATGGCGATGACCCCCATTGGGACGGCGGTCTTCTCGATCACCAGCCCGTTGGGCCGCTCCACCCGGCTGAGGACAGCCCCCACCGGGTCAGGGAGGGCCGCCACCTCCCGGATCCCCTTCGCCATACCGGCGATCCGGTCCGGGCTGAGGGCCAGCCGGTCCAGCATCACCTCGGAGATGCGGCCCCGGGCCCCCTCCAGATCCAGGGCGTTGGCCGCCAGGATGGGGGCCGTGTCCGCCTCCAGCTCCTCCGCCATGGCCAACAGGGCCCGGTCCTTGGTCTGTGTATCCGCCAGAGCCATGGCCCCTCTGGCCTGTCTGGCACGCGCAAGCAGTTCTTGTGTGGTCATCCCTTCCGCCTCCTTGTGGTCCTTCGCCTTTGAGCCCCGTCAGGCCCGCCGGCCCAGGAACCGGGTCCCCACCTGCTTCCCCTCCACGATATCATAGAGCAGCTGGGGCTGGTCCCCGTTGGTGATGATCATGTCGCAGCCCTGGCCGGTCACCATGCGGGCGGCCCGCAGCTTGGTGGCCATGCCCCCCGTGCCCAGGCCGGAGCCAGCCCCGCCGGCCAGCGCCTCGATGTCGGCAGTGATCTCCTCCACCACCGGGATCAGCCGGGCACCCGGGTCCTTGCGGGGATCTGCGGTGTAGAGCCCCTGGATATCACTGAGCAGGACCAGCAGGTCCGCTTTCACTGTGCAGGCCACCACGGCCCCCAGGGTATCGTTGTCCCCTACCTTGATCTCAGCGGTGGCCACGGTGTCGTTCTCGTTGATGATCGGCAGGGCGCCCAGCTCCAGCAGGCGGAAGATGGTGTTCTGGAAGTTCTCCCTCCGGTCGCTGTGGTCGATGTCCTCCCCAGTGAGGAGGATCTGGGCCACAGTGTGGTTGTATTGGGTGAACAGCCGGTCGTAGGTGTACATCAGCTCGCACTGTCCCACGGCGGCGGCCGCCTGCTTGCCGGGCATGTCAGTGGGCCGGCAGGGCAGATTCAGCTTGCCCACCCCCATGCCGATGGCGCCGGAGGACACCAGGATGATCTGGTGTCCTGCATTCTTCAGGTCGGAGAGCACCTTGACCAGCTCCTCCACATGGCGGATATTCAGCCGCCCCGTGGCATGCGCCAGAGTGGAGGTGCCCACCTTGACCACGATCTTCATAGCATCAAACCCCTTTATTCAGCTCGGGAACCGGAGGACAGGGCCGTTCCCCTGTCCTCCCTGGCTCCGCCTGTCCCTTATTTTGTCCCTAATTCCTGCGTCTTTTCATAGGCGGTCAGCACCGCGTCCATGGCGGCGGCCCGCAGACCGCCCTTTTCCAGCGCCCGCACCCCTTGGATGGTGCTGCCCCCGGGGGAGCACACCGCGTCCTTCAGGGCACCGGGGTGAGCGCCGGTCTCCAGCACCATCCGGGCCGACCCGGCCAGCATCTGGGCGGCGTAGGCCAGCGCCTTGTCCCGGGGCAGGCCGCAGGCCACCCCGCCGTCCGCCAGGGCCTCCAGGAACAGGTAGGCAAAAGCGGGGCCGCAGCCGGACACGCAGCTGGCTGCGTCTATCAGCCCCTCAGGCACCTGATCCACCAGCCCGGCGGGGGCCATCAGGTTTCGGAAGGAGGCCATATCCTCCTCCGTGGTCCCCAGGCCGCAGAACTGGAGCACCCCCTCGCCGATGGCCGCGGGGGTGTTGGGCATCACCCGGATCACCGGGCAGTCCACCCCCGCCATCTCCCGGATCCGGGCGCAGGTCAGGCCGGCGGCCATGGTCACCAGCACAAAGCAGTCCTCCCGCTCCTTCAGCACAGGGGTAAGAGAGGCCAGCATCTCCCCCATCACCTGGGGCTTCACTCCCAGAAAGATCAGCCGGCAGGCGCGGGCAACCTCTTCATTGGTACCTGCGGCGCAGCCCAGCTCTTCGGCCAGGGCTTCCGCCTTGGCGGGGGTGCGGTTGGCCAGCAGCACCTGCTGGGGGGGCACAGTTTTACAGACGGCCCGGGCCAGAGCAGCGCCCATGTTCCCCGTTCCGATAAATCCGACAGTCGCAGTCATGTGTGGGAGCCTCCTTCTTCTGATGCTCTTTTCGCCTATACTATATCACGGCCGCTCGCCTTTTTCAAACGGAAACAGATTAAGAAATGGTAAATCTTCTCCCTTTTTGCGTGGAGATCTGACGGTCCTCTCTCCCCCTGAGATAAATCCTAAGAAAATCTTAAGGATTTCTTGCTTGATTTTTCGGTCCCGTCCGCATAGACTAACTGTACTAATACAGTGAATACAGTTTGAAGGGAGGCGGCAGTATGTTGAATCTGGACTACCGGGATGCCCGGCCCATCTACGAGCAGGTGCGGGACAATCTGCGCCGGCTGATGGTGAGCGGCGCCATCCAGGAGGGGGAAAAGCTCCCCTCTGTGCGGTCCCTGGCCAGCAATCTTGCCATCAACCCCAACACCATCCAGCGGGCCTATGAGTCCCTGGAGGCGGAGGGCTATGTCTATTCTATCCCTGGGAAGGGCAGCTTCGCGGCCCCCCGCACCGGGGTGGATGAGGAGCGGCGGGACCGGCTGCTGGGGCAGTTCGACAGTCTGACAGCCGAGCTGCTGTACCTGGGGGTCACGCGGGATCGGCTGATCGCCCGCATCCGGGAAAAAGGGGGAGAGGTCCAATGATCAAGGTAAACAACGTCGTCAAGACCTTCGACGGCTTCCGCGCCCTGGATGGGCTCACTATGGAGGTGGAGAAGGGCTCCATCTATGGGCTGGTGGGCCCTAACGGCGCGGGAAAGTCCACCATCCTGCGGCACATCACCGGCATCTACCGCCCCGACTCGGGCACCATCACGGTGGACGGGGCGCCGGTGTACGAAAATCCGGCGGTGAAGTCCCGGGTGGCCTTTATCCCCGACGACCTGTACTACTTTCTGTCCGCCTCCACCCGGGACATGATGAAGTTTTACCGGGGGCTGTATCCCGCCTTTGATGACAAGCGCTATCAGGTGCTGAAGGAGGCCTTCCCGGCAGTAGACGAGAAACAGCCCATCCGCCGCCTGTCCAAGGGGATGCAGAAGCAGTCCGCCTTTTGGCTGGCTCTGTGCTGCAACCCCGACCTGCTGGTCTTGGACGAGCCGGTAGACGGCCTGGACCCGGTGATGCGGCGTCAGGTCTGGTCCCTGCTCATGGGGGACGTGGCCCAGCGGGGGACCACGGTGCTGGTCTCCTCCCACAATCTGCGGGAACTGGAAGACGTGTGCGACCACGTGGGCATCCTCAGCCGGGGCAAGGTGCTCTTGCAGCGCTCCCTCACCGATCTTCAGGACAACGTGGTCAAGATGCAGATCGTATTTCAGGAGCCGGAGATGCCCAAGCTGCCGGAGGACCTGAACCTGCTCCATGTTACCCAGGTGGGCCGCATCCACACCCTGATCGTCCGGGGCAGCTCCGACGTCATCAAAAGCCGGCTCGCCGCGTTCCAGCCCATCCTGATGGAGGCCCTGCCTCTGACGCTGGAGGAGATCTTTATCTATGAACTGGGAGGTGAGGACTATGCGGTCCGTGACATCATGCTTTAATTCCACCCTCTACCGCAAAAACCTCAGCCGCTTCTGGCCCATCTGGGCCCTGTACTCGGTGATCTGGCTGTTTGCCCTGCCCCTCAATCTGCTCACCACGATCCAGCGGGGGCAGAACTGGGCTCTGGAGGACCTTGCGCACAGCCTGGACTATTTTTCCCGGGTCTCGGTGGGCTACTCCCTGAACTTGGGCACGGTGCTGGCCGTCATCTTTGGCCTGCTGGCCGCTATGGCGGTGTTCAGCTATCTGGATGCCAGCCGCTCCGCCTGCATGATGCACGCCCTGCCCCTGCGGCGGGAGGCTCTGTTTTTCACCAACTATCTGTCCGGGCTCAGCTTCCTGCTGCTGCCCAACGCCGCCATCTTTGGCCTCACCCTGGCCGGCGAGGCTGTGGGGAACTGTCTGGATCTGAAGGCGCTGGCCATCTGGCTGCTGGTCCAGTCCGCCTCCTGCCTCTTCTTCTACTCCTTTGCCGTCTTCTGTGCCATGTTCACCGGCCATCTGCTGGCCCTGCCTGTCTTCTACGGGGTGCTGAACTGCCTGGCGGCTATCATCAGCGCGCTGATGGACTCGGTGCTCTACCTGTTTCTCTACGGCTACAACGGCCTGAGCGGCACCACCCAGCAGGCTGTGGCCTGGCTCACCCCTCTGGAGAAACTGGGCGGTGCTGTATCCTGGACCCAGGCTGCGGACAGCGGGGCCTATCAGCTTGCCCAGCCCGCCGTGGTGGCGGTCTACGCCGGTGTGGGGGTGGCCCTGTCTGCGGCCGCCCTGTTGATCTACCGCGCCCGCCAGATGGAGTCGGCGGGAGACGTGGTCTCCGTGCGGGTGGTCCGCCCCATCTTCAAGTACGGGGTGGCCGTCTGCGCCGGTCTCTCCGGCGGCACCTTTACCTACTATGTGCTGTTCGGAGACGGCCAGCTCTCCCTGGTGCTGTCCATCCTCTTCTGGGCTGCAGTGGGCTATTTTCTGGCGGAGATGCTGCTGCGCAAGTCCTTCCGCGTCTTCTCCGCCTGGCCGGGCTGCCTGGTCCTGCTGGCGCTGCTCTCCGCCCTGTTCCTGTGCATCCGGCTGGATCTCACCGGCTATCAGGACTACATCCCCGCCTCCGGCGAGGTGAGCCAGGTGACTGTGGATCTGGAGGGCAGCACCTATCCCAGCGACGGCTTCGGCGGGAGCGTCCAGATCACCGACCCGGAGCAGGTCGCCCAGATCACCGCCCTCCACCAGGCCATCGTAGCTGCCCGCTCCAGGGAGGATAGCATCTATGACGACTCCTTCTACATCTCCCTCTCCTACACCCTGTCCAACGGACAGAGCATCCGCCGCTACTACCACGGCGTTCCGCTGTACCGGGCGGAGCAGGGGATGGAGGGCACCGTCACATGGGCTCTGGATCAGCTGGTCTCTGACCGGAGCTTTGTCCGGGCCGGCTATGGACTTGACCAGTCCGCGGACTGGAGCCTGACGGAGGCGTACGTCTACGATCTCTGGGACATCCAGACCCAGAGCCACGAGTCCGCCTCCCTCTCCGCCGCCCAGGCGGAGCAGCTGTGGCAGGCCGTGCTGACCGATTTCGACGCGGGCACCATCGGCACCCGCTACCTTTTTGAGGACCAGGACCGCCTGGAGAACACCTGTGAGGCTGACCTGGACTTCAGCTTCTACCTGACGGAGCAGGACAGCATGGTGCACCGGGGCGGCTCTGTGACCATCACCCTCACCCCCCAGGCCTCCCACACCCTGGCCGTTCTGGAGGAGCTGGGCGTTCTCACCGACACCCGCATCGCCCGCACCCATGCCCAAGCCGATCGCTGGTACGCCATGACGGATGGAGCTGAGGACACTTCTTCCCTCTACACCGCCTCCCCCTGATGGACCCACACAGTCAAACATGCCCCGCCCGCTCCCATTGGAGCGGGCGGGGCATGTTTCTTTTTTATGGCTGGGCCTCCATGGTCTGTTCCACGATATCCCTCATGATCTCCCCTGTCATGGCGCTCTCCACATAGCCGTAGAGATTGCCCTCCCCGTCGATCATCCAGGTGGTGGGGTAGGCCCGGATGCCGTACTGATAGGTGAGCTGGTACTCCGTGTCCATCACTGTGGGGAAGGTATAGCCGTTCTCTTCCAGAAAGATGGCGATCTCCTCCTGGGTCCCCTCCTGCCCCAGCCCAGGGGCGGCCACTCCCAGTACCACCAGGTCCCCCTGGTTCCCGCCATACTCCTCATACAGCGCCTGGATATCCGGCATTTCCCCCCGGCAGGGGCCGCACCAGGTGGCCCAGAAATTGAGAAAAATGGTCTTGCCCTTGTAATCGGACAGACTGTGCTCCTCCCCGTACTGGTCCACCAGGGTGAAGTCAGGGGCAGGGACCACCGGCGGCTCCGACGCACCGTTGTCTGCATCTGTGGAGGCGGACGGCTCCTCCCCGCTGCCGACGCTCTGGCTCTGAGGCACGGCGGAGCCGGTCTGGGACAGATATTCGGTGAAGCCGTTCATAAAGCCGGTAAAGGTCATCACCCCCATCAGGATCAGCAGAGCCGCCCCCGCCTTCCCCGTCCAGCGCACCACCTGCTGGTGCCGCTTGAAGAAGGACAGCACCCCGCCGGTGAACAGCCCCACCGCTAGGAAGGGCAGCACAAAGCCCAGGGTGTACACCCCGATGAGCAGCGCCGCTGCCGGGGCCGAAGCCGAGGATGAGGCCATCAGGAGCACGCTCCCCAGCACCGGCCCTACACAGGGGGTCCAGGCGAAACTGAAGGTAAAGCCCAGGACCAGGGCCACCAGCGGCCCCATGGTCCGGCCGCCCAGCCGGAAGGGCAGCCTGTGCTCCCGCTCCAGCGCCATGGAATGTCCAAACACCCCCAGCTGGTACAGCCCGAACAGCACCATGATAATGCCGCTGATCCGGGCAAACCACAGCCGGTTATCGCTGAAAAACTGCCCCAAAGCGGTGAAGCCGAAGCCCAGCAGGAAAAAGGTGGCGCTGATCCCCAGCACAAAAAACAGGGTGTTCCACATCACCCGCCCCCTGGGGTAGCGGATGGTGCCGTCCGCCTCCACCGTCTTGGCCCCGCCTGCCAGATAGCCCACATATAAGGGGACCAGAGGCAGGACGCAGGGGGAGAAGAAGCTGAGGATGCCCTGTATGAAAACCGTCAGCGCCGGAACGCTGATCTCCAGATCAAACCCCATAAAAAACCTCCATTCGCACTGTTCTCTGCGGCGGGATCATCCGCCGCCGGGGCAGGGTCCGCCGGAGAGCTTCCGGTCCACCTGTTCCACTGTGATCTCCTCCAGCCGGGCCATGCACCGGCCGTCCAGGTCATCAAAAAGGGCATCCATCACCTGAGCCATGCCGGTGGCCACCAGACACTTCACCTCCTGGCTGCCGCTGTGCCAGGAGGTGGAGACGAAGCGCACCTCCAGCGCCCGGGCCACCTGGGCCAGGGACACCTCCCCCGCCCCCTTGGCAAAGCGGTAGCCTCCGCCGGAGCTGCCCTCCTTGGTCTCCACCAGGCCGTCCTTTTTCATACGGGCGAGCACCTTCCGCACCCGGGCGGGGTTAGTGCAGATGTTCCGGGCCAGCTCCTCGCTGGACAGGACGCACCCTCTTCGGTTGAGATAGACCAGAGCGTGGACCGCCACGCAGAAATCGCTGTTCATAATGGTTCTCCTCCCAGGGAGCTGTTTTCTGTAACTTTATCAGATACAGAAGAGGCTGTCAAGAGGGTGTTCGTCCCACCATCAGGGACAGGCCCTGCCAATCCTGCCGCCAGCAGCACACCCGGCCCATCACCAGGAAACTGGCCAGGGACCTGCGGAGCAGGCGGTCGCCAGGGACGGACAGGCGGCCGGCACGCAAGCGTGCCGGCCGCCCAAACGGTCCTGCGAATCCTCCCGGCTCACTCCAGGGTCAGGTCCCCCTCCCGGATCCAGCCGATCCGACGGAAAAACAGCCCGAACAGCCAAGCGAGGACGGCGGGCAGTACAAAGCAGATCAGCGCCATGGCCAGCCAGTCCATGCCGGTGATGGCAGCCTTGGCCCCCGTGGCCACATCGTTCACCCAGCCGGCATAGACTCCGATGGGGCCCACCATACCGCAGGTCCCCATTCCAGCCGCCACACCCCCGGCGGGGTCATTCATCTCAAACTGGAACACACAGGTGGCCAGGGGGCCGGTGACCGCGGAGGCGAGGATGGCGGGGAGCCAGATCCGGGGATTGCGGACGATGTTGCCCATCTGGAGCATGGAGGTGCCCAGCCCCTGGGAGATCAGGCCGCTCCAGCGGTTCTCCCGGAAGGACAGGACGGCGAAGCCCACCATGTTGGCGCAGCACCCCGCCACTGCGGCCCCGCCGGCCAGGCCGGTCAGCCCGATGGCGGCGCAGATGGCGGCAGAGGAGATGGGCAGGGTCAGGGCCACGCCGATGACCACCGACACCAGGATGCCCATCCAGAAGGGCTGGAGCACAGTGGCCCACTTGACGAAGTCCCCCACCGCGGAGGCCGCTGTGCCGATGGCCGGGGCCCACCAGGCCGACAGGGCCACCCCCGCCAGGATGGTCACCAGAGGGGTGACCAGGATGTCGATCTTGGTCTCCTTAGACACCGCCTTGCCCAGCTCCGCGGCGATGACCGCGATAAACAGCACCGCCAGAGGGCCTCCGGCGCCGCTGCCCCCGGACAGGGTGACGCTGCCCAGGGCATTGGCCGCATAGCCCACCGTGACCAGGGAAAAGAGGACCAGAGGGGGGGCCTTCAGGGCGTAGCCGATGGCCACCGCCATAGCCGCCCCGCTCATGGCCGAGGCGTATCCCCCCACTTCGATGAGGAACTCCATCCCCAGCTGCTGGCCCAGCGTCTTGACGATGGTGCCGATGAGCAGGGAGCAGAACAGGCCCTGGGCCATGGCCCCCAGGGCGTCGATGCCATACCGCTTGGCTGAGATCTCAATGTTTTTGCGCTTTAAAAATGCGCGGAGCTTTTCCATTTCTCTCACCTTTTTTCGTGATGGTCCCGCACCTGCCGGCAAAAAGGCCATACAGGTGTCAAGACACTTGTATGGCCTATTATAGCGGCTCTGTCCTGTTTGTCAACGAAAACTTTTCCCTCCGGCAGTCAAGCCCCGCCCGGCCGCAGCTCACCACAGCCGCTCCTTCGAATCATCCCGGCGTCCCCATCCTCCAGGTCAGGGCCGCCCCCCGGGCAGCCTTGGTCAGGCCGATCACCTTTTCCAGCCGGGGAAAAAAGGTATCCTGGGCCAGCTCCGCCAGCTTCTCTTCCTTCTCGGCGCGCTCCTCCTCTGTATCCGTCCAGTCCGCCCCGGTATTCATCGGCTCCGAGTACCAATCTGTGTACATGGAGTCCGGATAGGAGTAACTCTCCACCAGGTGCAGCCCCTCCCTCCCCGGCCCGGGCAGAATGAGCAGGCCGTCCTTGGGGGAGGCAAGCAGGGCATTGCGCAGTTCCAGGTCCCGCAGCACCAGCTTGGTAAAGGACCGGTCCGTGGTGGTGATGGTCCGGCCCCGGGTCACCTCCGGGCAGCCATAGTCCTCGTGGAGGTCCGGTCCGGAGGGCAGCTTCTCCAGTCCCCGGTCCAGGACGCCCAGCACCGTGTTGAGGCCGGTGGACATGGCACTTTTGGGGCGGATGCGCAGCTCATAGTCCCGCTCCAGATGGATCGCCAGCCGGACGCGGATGGAGGTCGTAGTGTACCGGCCATTGCTCTCCCCCACCGTCCGGATGATGAGCGGTTCGTCCCGGTAGCTCAGCACCAGCTCCCCGTCCCAGTCTGCTGCCCGGCTGCCCATAAATACGCCCCCCTTCTCCTTTTGATAGGCGTAAAGCATCTCGTTCCAGCTCATAAGTCCGCTCCTTTCCCGCTCCCGCCGGGTCTCATGCCCGCCGGAACTGCTTCTCCAGGTCCTTTCGGGTCAGCTCGATGGCCACCGGCCGGCCGTGGGGGCAGTATTTGACCTCTCCCCGCATGACGGCTCCCGCCACCTTCTCCAGCTCCTGGGGACTGGTGCGCCAGCCCCCCTTGATGGCCGCCTTGCAGGCCATGGTGTGGAGCAGCTCGTCCCGGGCGGCGGAGGGGTCCGCCCGCCCGGTGGTGAGCAGCCTGCCCCCGATCTCCAGCAGGGTGTCCTCGATGTCCCCCGGGTCCACGTCAAAGGGGGCCTGCCGCACCACCAGCGCCCCCCCGCCGAAGTCCTCGGCGTAGAAGCCGAACTCCTCCAGCAGCGGCAGGTTGGCCAGCAGGGCGGCCCCCTCCTCCGCCGGGGGATGGAGGGTGACCGGGGTGAGCAGGGTCTGCACCATGGGGGTGTAGCCCTCCGCCTTCATGCGGTCGAAGTTCATCCGCTCGTGGGCAGCGTGCTTGTCGATAAACAGGATGGTGTCCCCCTGTTCCACGATGATGTAGGTGTTCAGCACCTCCCCGGCGATGCGCCAGGGGGCTGCCTCTCCCTCAGGCTCAGGCTCCGCCGGGGCGGAGATCTGGGGCGCGGACCCCTCCTCCAGGGCCGGAGCCGGGCCCGGGTCTGGTGCGGGCGTCTCCGCCGGCGCGGGGGCGGGGCGCTCCGTCCGGGTCCCGGCCAGGAGGTCGAAGTCCTCCGGCGCCATCCGGTCGTGGCAGGTCATCCCGCCCTGGGCTTCACCGGGGCAGGCGGGGGCCGGGGCCTCCCCGGTCTTCCACTCCCCGGGGGCGGTCATTTCTCCAGAGATCGGAGCCCTGGGATGGGGAGGCTCCGCCGGGGCGGGCTGGGGTGTGCGCTCCCGCTGCTGGGGCGAGAGGAAAGAGGCGGCGGAGGGCATCCGGGACAGGCCGGGCACCTCCCGACGGCCGTAGGTCACGTCGTGGAGGGGCAGCTCCCCGGCGGACAGCCTGGTCTGGTTGGGGGTCACGGTGTCGTGGGCCCGGGGCTTCTCCAGCGCCACGGCGGGGCGGACATGGTCCCGCTCCAGGGCGGAGAGGACCGCGTGGTACACCGCGCTGAACACCCCCCGCTCGCTGCCGAACTTCACCTCCGTCTTGGCCGGGTGCACATTCACGTCCACCGCGCTGAGCCTGGTGGTCAGATGGAGGACACAGCCGGGAAATTTGCCCACCATCTTCTGGTTCTGGTAGGCCTCCTCCAGGGCGGCCATCATCAGCCGGGACTTCACCTGCCGCCCGTTAACGAAGAAGAACTGCCAGTTCCGGCTGGCCCGGCAGCAGGAGGGCTGGGAGACGAAGCCGGACACGGACATGCCCTCGTCCGAGCTGTCCACCTGGGTGAAGCCCAGGGCCAGATCCCGGCCCAGCACCGCGTAGACGGCGGAGCGCAGCTGTCCGTCCCCGGGGGTGGCCAGCTCCTGCTTTCCGTCCCGGAGGAATTTCACTGCCACCTCCGGGTGGGACAGGGCCACCCGCTGGACCACGCCGAAGACGGCGGCCCCCTCGGCGGCGTCCTTTTTCATGAACTTCAGCCGGGCGGGGGTGTTGTAGAACAGGTCCCGCACCACCATGGTGGTGCCCAGGGGGCAGCCCGCCTGCTCCACCGGCCCGGCCACGCCCCCCTCCAGGGACAGGGAGGCCCCCAGCGGGGCATCCTGGGTGCGGCTCATCACGTCGATGCGGGAGACGGCGGAAATGGCGGCCAGTGCCTCCCCCCGGAACCCCAGGGTGCCGATGGCCTCCAGGTCATACTCCGTGCGCAGCTTGCTGGTGGCGTGGCGGAGGAAGGCGGTCTTCATCTGGGGGGCCGGGATGCCGCAGCCGTCATCGGTGACCCGGAGGAAAGTGAGGCCGCCGTGGGCGATCTCCACGGTCACCGATCTCGCCCCCGCGTCTATGGCGTTTTCCATCAGCTCCTTGGCCACGCTGGCCGGCCGCTCCACCACCTCGCCGGCGGCGATCAGGTCGGCAACGTGGGGATCTAACACTTGGATCTCAGGCATAGAGCACCTCCAGAAATTCAAAGCTCCGCTCCTGCGGGCCGTTTTTGGTCATAATAGTCAGAATACAGATCCCGGGACGGGGCCGGGCCTCCCCCGCCCCTTATCCCATAAGGTCCAGCCGGACAGAATCCGGGTCCACAAAGGCCCGCCCCGGCCGGTCCGGGTCCAGCCAAACGAGGACCTCCGCCCCCTCCTGGGGCTCCCCCCACAGCAGGCCGGTGGACACGGTATAGTCCCGGCCGCCCCAGGTGTACCCGCACACCGCGCTCCAGGGCGAGTTCCGGCCCGGGACATTGACAAAGGACTGGGTGTTCCAGGTCACGAAGATGTGGTGGCGGACCGAGCGGACGGTGCCGGAGACCGCCGTGCCCTCCCGCCGCAGCCGCGCCTGGCTCCGCCGCCGGGCCAGGCAGGCCAGGGCGCACCCGCCCCCCGCCGCCAGCAGGGCGGCCCCTATGGGCAGGAAGGCCCAGTCGGGCCCCGCGCCCCCCACCGGGATGTCCCACAGCAGGACGGCCCCGCCGAACAGGAGGAAAAACGCCCCCATCAGTCCCAGCACCCAGGCGCACAGCTCCGCCCGAGAATTTGGACGCCCCATGCCGCTCACCTCCTCTTTCATCCGGGCCTCTCCGCCCCGCCTCAGCTCTCCTGCAGGTCCTGCTTCAGCTCCGCCAGCAGGTTGAGGGCCTCGATGGGGGACAGGATGTTCACATCGGTCATCCGGAGCTTTTTCAGCACCGTCTGGCTGCCCAGGTCCATCAGGGAGACCTGCTCCCCGTCCGCCGGAAGGGCCGGTCCCCCTGCGGGGAGGACGCCGCTCCCCGACTCCAGCTCCTCCAGGATGGTCCGGGCCCGCCGAATGACCCGGTCGGGCACCCCGGCCAGCTTGGCCACCTCGATGCCGTAGCTCTGGTCCGCGCCCCCCCGGACGATCTTCCGCAGGAAGATCAGGTCGTTCCCCCGCTTCTTGGCGGCGATGTTGTAGTTCTTCACCCCGGGGATCTCCCCCTCCAGGGCGGTGAGCTCGTGGTAGTGGGTGGCGAACAGGGTCTTGGCCCCCAGCCGCTTCCGGTCGGCGCAGTACTCCAGCACCGCCCGGGCGATGGCCATGCCGTCATAGGTGGAGGTCCCCCGGCCGATCTCGTCCAGGATGAGCAGGGAGCGGGCGGTGGCGTTCTTCAGCAGTCCGGCCACCTCGTTCATCTCCACCATGAAGGTGGACTGTCCGGAGGAGAGGTCGTCGCTGGCCCCGATGCGGGTGAACACCCGGTCCACCACGCCGATGCGGGCGGAGCGGGCGGGGACGAAGGAGCCCATCTGGGCCATGAGGACGATGAGGGCCACCTGGCGCATGTAGGTGGACTTGCCCGCCATGTTGGGGCCGGTGATGATGGCCACCGTGTCGTCGCGGTTGTCCATGTGGGTGTCGTTGGGGACGAAAAGGGCGTGTTTGAGCATCTTCTCCACCACCGGGTGGCGGCCCTCGGTGATCTCGATGGCGTCGGAGAGATCCACCTCGGGGCGGCAGTAGCCCTGCTCGGCGGCCACGGCGGCGAAGGAGGAGAGCACATCCACCTGGGCCACGGCGGCGGCGGAGCGCTGAATCCGCCCCACCTGGGCGGCCGCCTGCTCCCGCAGGTCGCAGAACAGCTCAAACTCCAGGGCGGTGATGCGGTCCTGGGCGGAGAGGATCTCGTGCTCCAGCTCCTTGAGCTCCTGGGTGATGAACCGCTCGCAGTTGGTGAGGGTCTGCTTGCGGATGTAGGTGTCGGGCACCTGGTCGTAATAGGACTTGGACACCTCGATGTAGTAGCCGAAGACCTTGTTGTAGCCCACCTTCAGGCTCTTGATGCCGGTCTTCTCCTTCTCCCTGGCCTCGATGGAGGCCACCAGGCCCTTTCCGTTGGCCATAATGTCCCGCAGGCGGTCCACCTCCGGGTGGTAGCCCGCCCGGATGAAGCCGCCCTCCCGGACGGAGAAGGGGGGCTCGTCCACGATAGCCCGGCCGATGAGCTCCCGCAGCTCGGTGAGATCGTCCAGCTCCTCCCGCAGGGAGGCCAGCAGGGCGGAGGAGCAGCCGGCCAGCCGCTCCCGCAGGGCGGGCAGCCTGCCCAGGCCGTTTGCCAGGGCCACCAGATCCCGCCCGCCGGCGGTGCCGTAGACAATGCGGCCGATCAGCCGCTCCAGATCGGTGATCTCCCGCAGGGTGAGGGTCAGCTCCTCCCGGCCGATGGCGTCGCCCACCAGTTCCCCCACCGCCCCCAGGCGGCGGCCGATGGCCGCCGGGGAGAGCAGGGGCCGCTCCATCCACGCCCGGATCAGCCGGTGGCCCATGGCGGTGCGGGTCTTGTCCAGCACCCACAGCAGGCTCCCCTTCTTCTCCTTGGAGCGCAGCGTCTCGGTCAGCTCCAGGTTGCGCCGGGCGGTGAGATCCAGCTCCATGAACTGCCCGGTGGTGAAGTACGTCAGGGTGGAGAGGTGGGACAGGTCGGTCTTCTGGGTCTCATAGAGGTAGGACAGCAGGCCGCCCACCGCCTGGAGGGCGGCGTCGTCCCCGGCGGGCAGGGCGTCCAGGCCGGCGGAGAACTGCTTCTCCGCCGCCGTGCGGGCCGCGTCCAGCCGGAAGCGGGCCTCGCCCCCGTTCTCGCAGCGGCAGTCCAGGCGCTTGACCAGGAAGTCCACCAGGGCCCCGTCGCTGTACGCCCCGTCGGAGAGCATGGCCTCCCGAGGGGTGAAGCGGCCCAGCTCGTTATAGAGGTGCTCGTCCGCCTCCGGCCCGGTGAAGGAGGTGACGGAGCACTCGCCGGTGGAGATGTCGCAGAAGCACAGCCCCGTGCCCGCGCTGTCCCGGTACACGGCGCAGATGAAGTTGTTGCGCCCCTCCTCCAGCATGGAGGAGGTCATCACCGTGCCGGGGGTGATGATGCGGATGATGTCCCGGTCCACCAGCCCCTTGGCCAGGGCCGGGTCCTCGGTCTGCTCGCAGATGGCCACCTTGTAGCCCTTGGCGATGAGGCGGGCGATGTAGCTCTCGCAGGAGTGGTAGGGCACGCCGCACATGGGGGTGCGCTCCTCCGGGGGCTTGTTCCGGTCCCGGGTGGTGAGCGTCAGGTCCAGCTCCCGGGAGACCAGCTTGGCGTCCTCGTTGAACATCTCATAAAAATCCCCCAGCCGGAAGAAGAGGATGGAGTCGGGATACCGCTCCTTCATCTCCAGGTATTGGCGCATCATGGGGGTGATCTCAGCCATATCGGCACCGCCTTTCGGTAAAATAAAAGTAAAAAGTGCAAAATCCTGTGGAAAGTGTGGAAAAGTACAACGAAACAGACAGGAGGCGCACTAACCGCCAGCGCGCCTCCCGGGGGTCAGCTCTCCTCCGGCCCCCCCTGGTCGCTCCGTCCCGCCAGGTAGTCCAGGGTGACCCCGTAAAAATCCGCCATCCGGATCAGGGTGGACAGTTGGGGTTCCTGCTGACCGTGTTCATACCTCTGATAGGTGCGGAGGGGCACATCCAGCGCCTTTGCCGCATCTTTCTGCAACAGTTTCTTGGTCTCTTTCAGTTCCTGAAGCCGCGTTGAAAACGTCGCCATTTACACACCTCGTATTGACGCGCCATTTTTGGCATGTTATAATCAAAATACGATAACCCGCAGAAGGGAGCGCTATTGTTTATGACTTCTTTTTGGGACCACTTATATCAATACGCCCAGGAACATCTGGTCGTCCGCTATCTCCAGGAGGAGCCCACCGGCTACGGCCGGCTCTCCATCCAGACGGACGCCCGCCGGCGGGGGCTGGAGGACCTGCTGCGGGGCCCCGCCGCCCGCTCCTTCCGCCGCCTCTGGGAGGAGCAGCAGGAGCTGCACAGCCTGGAGGAGCAGGCCCTCTTCCGGGCCGGGCTGTCCATGGGCCTGGCCCTGGGCGGCCGGGTCCGGGACTTGGAGTAGCCCCGCCGCCCGTCCCTCTGCGGGGCCCTTGGGGCGGGGGCTCCCCCCTCACTCCGCCAGCTCCCCGAACAGGGACCAGGTGTTGGCGTCGGTGATCCGCACCTGCCGGAACTGGCCGATCAGCTCCGCCGGGCCGTCCAGCCGCACCAGCCGGTTGCCCGGCGTGCGGGCGGCCAGGGGATACCGGGCGTCCCCGCTGTCCCCGTCGATCAGGCAGCGCAGGGTCTTCCCCACATAGGCCGCGTGCTTCTCCGCGGAGATCTGGTTCTGGAGGTCCACCAGGCGCTGGAAGTTGGCCTGCTTCTGCTGGTGGGGCATGGGGTCGTCCATCTGGGCGGCGGGGGTCCCCACCCGGGGGGAGAAGATAAAGGTGAACAGGGCGTCGAACCGCACCTGCTCCAGCAGGGACAGGGTCTCCTCAAACTCCTCCGTAGTCTCTCCGGGAAAGCCCACGATCACGTCGGAGGTGAGCACGATGTCCGGGATGAGCTCCTTCAGCCGCCGCACCTCGTCCAGGTACTGCGCCCGGTCATAGTGGCGGTTCATGGCCCGGAGCACCCGGTCATTGCCCGCCTGGAAGGGCAGGTGGAGCACCGGGGCCACCTTCCCGCACCGGGCCATGGTCTCGAACAGCTTCTGGGTGGCGTCCTTGGGGTGGGAGGTCATAAAGCGGATCAGGAAGTCCCCGGGCACGGCGTTCACCCGCTCCAGCAGGTCTGCGAAGTCCAGGGGCTCCTCCAGGTCCTTGCCGTAGGAGTTCACGTTCTGGCCCAGCAGGGTGATGTCCCGGTACCCCTCCGCCGCCAGCTGCTCCACCTCGGCCAGGATGTCCTCCGGCCTGCGGGAGCGCTCCCGGCCCCGCACATAGGGCACGATGCAGTAGGAGCAGAAGTTGTTGCACCCGTACATGATGGACACCCAGGCCTTTACCCGGTCCTGCCGCACCACCGGGATGCCCTCGGAGATGGAGCCCGCCTCCTCCGCCACCTGGAACACCCGCCCCCGCTGGGTGAGCAGGGTGTGGATGAACTCGGGAAAGCGCCAGAGGGCGTGGGGCCCGAACACCAGGTCCACGTGGCGGAAGGACTGCTTGATCTTCTCCGCCACATGGGCCTCCTGGGCCATGCAGCCGCACACGCAGATGATCTGCTCCGGGTGGCGGCGCTTCACGTGGACCAGGGCGCCCAGGTTGCCCAGCACCCGCTGCTCTGCGTGCTCCCGGATGGCGCAGGTATTGAGCACGATGATCTGGGCCTGCTCCTCGTCCTGGGTGAAGCCGTAGCCCATCTCCCGGAGATAGCCCCGGATGCGCTCGGAGTCCGCCTCGTTCTGCTGGCAGCCGTAGGTGTCCACAAAGGCCAGGGGCTGGGCGGGCCGGGCGGCGCTGAGGGCCGCGACCTCCCGGCAGTACTGGAGCTGGCGGGAGATGTCCTCCGGGGAAATTCGGGTGGTCTGCTGTCTCATAGATCGCAACCTCCTGAGGGGGATTTGATGGTCGTCCGGCCCCTCCTGCTGCATGGAGACACCGATCGAATAATCATACCATTTTTCCCGAAAAAGCACAAGGCCGGACTTTTGCTTTTCGCCGCTTTTCCACCCGGTCCCCGCAGGGCGCGGCTCTCCGCCCCTCCCTGGAAAAATGCGGGCCCCCTCGCGGTTTTCCGTTGCGTTTCTCTCAAAAGGGTGATAGAATGAATCGTTAAATGGTTACACTGGAGGGAGACGTATCTCTCTCCTTCCCAACAGAGAGAAAAAGGGGGCTGTGCCATGCGGGTGCTGGTCATTGAGAAGGCGGCCGTAAAGCAGAACATCAGGGTGGTGAAGCGCCGTGCCGGAGGGGCCGCCGTCTACGGCGTCCTCTCGGGAGACGCCGGGGGCGCCGGCATCGCCGAGATGGCCGAGCTGCTCCGGGCCGAGGGCATCGGCCGCTTCGCCGTCAGCGAGGCGGAGGAGGCCGAGGCGCTGCGGAAGGCCGGCTTTGTGGACGAGGAGATCCTCATGCTCCGCTCCACCACCGACCGGGAGGTGCTGGAGCGGCTGGTGGACCTGAACGTGGTGTGCACCATCTCCTCCGTGGACACGGGCCTGGCCCTCAACGCCCTGGCGGAGAACCGCTCCACCGTGGCCGAGGCCCACATCCAGGTGGACACCGGCATGGGCTTCGGCGGCTTCCTGGTGGGGGAGCCGGAGAAGATCCTGCTGGCCTACCGCTCCCTGCCCAACGTGGCCCTGTCCGGCATTTACACCCAGATCCACGCCGCCCCAGCCGGCCAGGAGGCGGAGCACCAGCTCCAGCAGTTCCAGCGGGTGCTGGACGCCATCCACGCCGCCGGCTTTGAGACCGGCACCGTCCACGCCGCGGGGTCCTACGCCCTGATGCACTGCGATCTTGCCCGCATGGACGCGGTGCGGGCGGGCTCGGTCCTGCTGGGCCGCTGCCGCCGCACCAAAGACGACGGGCTCTCCACCGTGGGCCACGGGGAGGCCGGCATCGCCGAGATGCGCTGGCTGCCCAAGGGGCACACCGTGGGTGCGGAAAAGACCGCCGTTTTGAAAGCGCCCACCCGGGTAGCGGTGGTCCCTGTGGGCTATCAGCACGGCTTCGGGGTGGAGCGGCCCCGTCCCGCCGGCCTGCTGGGCACCCTGGGCCGCTGGCGGCGGGGCAGGCGGCTTTATGTCCGGGTGAACGGCCAGCGGGCCCGGGTCATCGGCTCTGTGGGCGTGAGCGAGACCCTGGTGGATGTCACCGATCTGAAGTGCTCCGCCGGAGATGTGGTCTCCTTCGACCTGGACCCCATGTACGCCCGGGACTGTGTCCGCCAGTACCGGTGATCCTCCCTGCGATTTCAAGAAAAAGGTGTTTGCTATGTCCAGAACGGTGTCTTTTCAGCCGCTGCTCTTCGGCGGCGATATCAATGTTTACAGTGTGGCCCGTGCCTTTCACGAGGCCTATGGGGTGAAGAGCGTGGCCTTCGGCAAGTTCCACACCTTCCCCTGTGCCTTCAGCTCCATCATCGACTACCGCACCTGCCCCGACAATGAGGACCCCGCCGTCTTCCTCTCCAATGTAGAGAAGGTGGCCCTGGAGTTCTCCCACAAGACCGTCATCGTCCTGGGCTGCGGGGACAGCTATGTGCAGCTGTGCGCCCACCTGAAGGACCAGTTTCCCCGAAACGTGGTGGCCCCCTACATCGACGGCGCCCTGCTGGACCGCCTCATCAACAAGGAGCACTTCTACGAGCTGTGCGACCAGCACGGCATCGACCACCCGGCCACCTTTATCTACGACGGCTCCATGGGCCACGACTTCACCCTGCCCTTCGGCCCCCCCTATGTGGCCAAGCCGGCCGACAGCGTGGCCTACTGGGAGCACGAATTCGAGGGGGTGAAGAAGGTCTTCATCTGTCAGACCTGGGAGGAGCTGCTCCATGCTCTGGACCTGGTGTACGCCTCCGGCTACCCCGACCATATGGTGATCCAGGAGTTCATCCCCGGAGACGACACCTACATGCGGGTGATGACCAACTACTCCGACCGCAGCGGCCAGGTGAAGCTGATGTGCCTGGGCCATGTGCTGCTGGAGGAGCACTCCCCCCACGGCATCGGCAACCACGCCGTCATCATCACCGAGTACGACGAGGCCCTTTCCCTGAAGATCAAACAGCTGCTGGAGGAGCTGCATTACACCGGCTTCTCCAACTTTGACATCAAGTACGACAGCCGGGACGGCAAGTACAAGCTCTTCGAGATCAACTGCCGCCAGGGGCGCAGCAATTACTACGTCACTGGCGCGGGATACAACATCGCCAAGCTGCTGGTGGAGGACCGGATCGAACACCGGGAGCTGCCCTTCGTCATCACCAAAAACCACGCCCTGTGGCGGATGGTTCCCAAAAAGGTGGCCTTCAAATTCATCCCCAAGGCATATCACCCCCAGATGAAGGCCCTGATCCGGGCGGGGGCGTCCACCCACAGCCTGGAGTACCACCGGGACTATACCCCGGCCCGCATCTGGCGGGTATGGAAGACCCACATCGGCAACATGGTCCGCTTTGACCGCCACAACAAGGTCCCGGAGAACTGAGCAGACTGGAGGGAAGCCATGTCAACTGTCAAGACCCGCGGCGCCAAGGGCGCCAGAGAGCCCCGGGAGCCCAAGCTGGGCGTGCTGGGGGGGATGGGGCCCCAGGCCACCCAGGTGTTCTATCAGTACGTGCTGGACCGGACAGAGGCCTCCTGCGACCAGGAGCATCTGCCCGCCCTGATCCTGTCTGACACCGGGGTCCCGGACCGGACCGCCTCCATCCTCACCGGGAACACCGAGCCTATGTACCAGCGCCTGCTGGCCGACGCCCGCCTGCTGGAGGAGTGCGGCTGCACCGTCATCGCCATCCCCTGCAACACCTCCCACTACTTCGTGGACCGCATCCAGCAGGAGATCGGCATCCCCATCCTCCACATGATCCGGGAGACCGCCCGGACCTTGGTGGCCCAGGGGAAGCGCCGCCCCGCCATCCTTGCCACCGACGGCACCATCCGCACCGGCCTGTATCAGAAGGAGTGCGCCGCCTTCGGCCTGGAGGCCGCCCCTCCGGAGCCCGCTGTCCAGCGTCTGGTCATGTCCATCATCTACGAGGAGATCAAACGGGGGGAGCGGGGCAGCCGGGAGAAATTTGCCCAGATCGACCGCGCTCTGGCCTCCATGGGCTGTGACTGCGCCATTCTGGGCTGCACCGAGCTGTCCGTCTTCCGCAGCTACCACAGCCTGCCCCCCTTCTACGTGGACGCCATGGAGGTGCTGGCCGAGCTGGCCGTCGTCCGCTGCGGCAAACAGCTGCGCACCATCTAAGAAAACATCTCCGGGGCGGTGCCTGCCCACGCCCGCCGTTGGAACGTACTCCGCAAATTGAAAATGGGGGTGGCGCCCCCATCCACACATGACAACACCAGGAGGTTTGCTCTATGGATCTCACGCCCCACACCCTGGGCGAATACTGCGCCCTGCTGGAGCCCCAGCTGGCCGCTCCTCTGCCCGAGGGGCTGGACCTGTCCCAGTCCGTCGCCCTGGTCTCCTGCGACAGCCAGGAGGTGGTCCCCGGCACTCTCTTTCTGTGCAAGGGCGCCCACTTCAAGGAGGCCTATCTGTCCCAGGCCGCCCAGCGGGGCGCGGTGGCCTATGTGAGCCAGACCCCCTACCCTGCCGTGGATCTGCCCTGCATCCTGGTGTCCGACATGCGCCAGGTGATGGCCCCCCTGGCCGACCGGTACTACGGCCATCCCTCCGGGCTCCTGTCGGTCATCGGCATCACCGGCACCAAGGGCAAGTCCTCCACCGCCTATTATCTGAAGTATATCCTGGATGAGTATCTGGCGGAGCAGGGCGGGCCGGAGAGCGGCATCATCTCCTCCATCGACACCTACGACGGCTCGGAGCGCTTCGAGTCCCACCTCACCACGCCGGAGCCCCTGGATCTCCAGCGGCACTTTGCCCACGCGGTGGCGGCCGGCATCCCCTACCTCACCATGGAGGTGTCCAGCCAGGCGCTGAAGTACCACCGCACCCTGTGCACCCGCTTCGCCGCCGCCTGCTTCCTGAACATCGGCCTGGACCACATCTCCCCCATCGAGCACCCCGACTTTGAGGACTACTTCTCCTCCAAGCTGCGGATCTTCGCCCAGGCGGAGGTGGGGTGCGTCAATCTGGACTGCGAACACGCCGGCCGGGTGCTGGTCGCCGCCCAGGCGGGCAGCCGCCAGGTCATCACCTTCTCCCAGAAGGACCCGGAGGCGGACATCTATGCCTCCCAGGTACGCAAGCGGGGCAACGACATCCTGTTCCGGGTGCGTTCCCGCCGCTTTTCCCGGGAGTTCCGGCTGACCATGCCCGGCCTGTTCAACGTGGAGAACGCCCTGGCCGCCATCGCGGTGTGCGAGGGGCTGAACATCCCGGAGCGGGCCGTCTATGTGGGGCTGATGAAGGCCCGGGTCCCCGGCCGCATGGAGGTGTACACCAATGCGGACAGCCACATCGTGGCCATCGTGGACTACGCCCACAACCGCATGTCCTTCGAGACCCTGTTCCGCTCCGTTCAAACGGAGTACCCCGGCCGCCGGGTGGTCACCGTGTTCGGCTGTCCGGGGAAAAAGGCCCTGGACCGCCGGCGGGACCTGGGGGAGATCTCCGGCCGCTGCTCCGACCTGGTGGTGCTGACGGAGGAGGACTCCGGGGAGGAGGACACCCTCTCCATCTGCCGGGAGATCGCCTCCTATGTGGAGGCCCAGGGCTGCGACTACTCCATCGAGCCCAACCGGGGGGAGGCCATCCGCCAGGCGGTGCTGGGCTGCCGGGAGCCCTCCGTCCTCCTCATCACCGGCAAGGGGGCGGAGACCCGCCAGAAGCGGGGCACCGAGTATATCGACACCCCCTCTGACGTGGACTATGTCCAGTCCTTTCTTCAGGAGTACGACGTGCGCCACGGCCTGGACGGCATGGAGAAGGTGCGCTCCCTGCTGTCCATTCTGCCCATCCTCAAGCGGGACGAGGGCCGGACCGTTGTGGTGAAATACGGCGGCTCCGCCCTGGGGGCGGAGGCGGCCACCGACACCACCCTCCAGGACGTGGCCGCCCTGCGCATGGTGGGCGTCCGGGTGGTGCTGGTCCACGGCGGCGGCAAGCACATCACCGCCCTGCTGGACAAGCTCCAGGTGCCCACCCGTTTCGAGAACGGCTACCGCTATACCGACCAGGCGGTGCTGGAGACGGCGGAAATGGCCCTCTCCGCCCAGGTAAACAAGGCCATCGTCTCCCGTCTGAGCCAGCTGGAGGTGTCTGCCGTAGGCCTGTCCGGCAAGGACGGCGGCCTGCTCACCGCTGTGGAGAAGGACCCGGCCCTGGGCCGGGTGGGGTCCATCACCCGGGTGGAGCCCCGTATCCTTCAGACCCTGCTGGACGGGGACTTCCTGCCGGTGGTCTCCCCCATCGCCGCGGGGGAGGACGGCGGCGGCTTCAACTGCAATGCCGACGACGCGGCCCGGGCGGTGGCGGCGGCTCTGGGGGCGGACAAGCTGATCTTCCTCACCGACACCGCCGGGGTGCTTATCGACAGCCACAACAGCAAGACTGCCGTCCCCCACATGGATGTGAAGCGGGCGGAGGAGCTGATCGACACCGGGCTCATTGCCGGAGGCATGGTGCCCAAGGTGCGGGGCTGTATCCAGGCCATCCGCGCCGGGGTGGGCGAGGTGTCCATCCTGGACGGCCGGGTGGAGCACGCCCTGCTGCTGGAGATGCTCAACCAGCGGGTCCAGGGGACCACCATCACCGGCTGACCCCCGTTCAAAAGAAAACGGGGCTGTCTTTTCCGCTTTTTCCACAAGCTGAAACGGCGCCCCCGCCTGTGGCGGGGGCGCCGTCTATTTCAATTTTCAAGGTCCGGCTGGCGGGTGGAGGTCCGCCGGCCGGGCCGGTTTTCATTGGCTCTGTGCTCTCTTTACAGGATCGCGTCCAGGATCACGTCTTCCAGCTGGAGGGGGTCCAGCTGGCCCCGGTTGCACCGATCGGCCAGCCGGTCCATCTCTCCCCGGTCAATGGAGACGTCCCGGTACTGCGCTACCGGCGGCGCGTCTTTCCTGTCCCGCCGATAGCAGTCGATCCCGTACACCTGCCGTGCCCCTGCCTCCTGAAAGGTCATCTGGCACTCATTCGGGCGGTAGAGATACTGCATGAGTCCCTCTCACCTCGCTTTTCAACACATCTAAACTGATATTTGATTCGCTGGCGATATGGATCACCGTGGACAGCTTGGGGTTGACCCGGCCGGCCTCCATGTCCAGATAGTGCCGGGGGGACACCCCGCACCGCTCGGCCGCTTCCTCCTGGGTCAGCTCGTTCTCCCTCCTCCAGGTGTACAGGAGCCTGGAAAAGCGCCATTTCAGCGCCATCAGCTCCCCGCCGGTCTGAAGGATCAGCCCGTCCTCCGGCCCGCACCCGTCTGCCACAGAAGCAGCACAGACAGGACCAGAACGGTCTGTCCGCTCCACCTCCGTGTTACCAGCGGGGCGAGTCCGCTCCATATGGTGTACCATCCGTCATCTTTTGGCCGTCACCTCGTTGGTGTAGACGGAGCGGAGGTCCCCGCCGCCGTTCCGCTCGGCGTACACACCAACCAGGGCACGGTAGTCCCGTCCGATGACCGTATCCTCAAAATCGAAGGTCCCGTAGTATGCCGGAGTATCCTGCTCGTACATCTCCAGCTCTTCCTTCGTATATTTTTTCAGTGTCGTCCAGGTCTTTCCTCCGTCATCGGACTCCTGAACGGTGATATAGCTGACCCCCACCTCGTCGGAGGTGCGGACCGCCTCCACATCCGCGTGGATGCGGACCACGCCGTCGCTCTTCGCGGTGGCCCACACACTGTATATGGCCAAATAGTCGCTGGCACGGGCAAAGGCGGTGGTCATCAGCAGTCCGGCCAGCATGGCACAGGCCAGCAGCACGGCGCAGCCGCGGGAAATCTTCTTTTTCATCGGTTCTCTTTCCTCTCTGTTCTCTTTTCTAAGTATAGATGGAGTCGATCATCTGCTCCAGCTCCTCCTCCGTCACATCTCCTATAATTGACACTATATTGAGCCCATTGGTCCATGATGCGGTATAAATTGCTCTGTTTTGAGCAAGAGAATGTTCCACACCGCCTCTAATGTATTTTACATCCTGCTGTCCGTTCTCTTTCTCAACGGATATTCTATCCAACTCTTCCTTCGAGTTGTAGTTTCTGACCGTAACTTGTACAGCTTTTTCTTCACATTGATATACTGCCATAATCCTTATAAAATCAGGGTCTACATCAATGTCAATCCTCTCAGTCTCAAACCCCTCCGGCACCCACTTGGGCGCCAGCGGCTCGGTGATGCCATACGCATCCAGCGCCTCCTGCAGAGAGGTGAACTCCAGCTCCTCCAGGGGCGGCTGGGCAGAGGTCTGGCCGGACTGGCTGGCCCCGGGGGGGACGATCTGAAGCGTGCCCTGGGTCAGATGGACCACGGACTCCCACAGCCTGGAACTGCCGGCCATGCTCCCCAGGCCAAAGAGGACGGCGACCACGGCGGCAGCGATCAGTGTGCGCGGAAAATGGCGGAAACGGCGGAGGCCGGCAGGACGGGACACTGCCGCTTGGGCCGCCGGCTCCTCCGGCGGCGTGGACCTGCTTTCCTCGCCGGCGCGCTCCTCCAGGAACCGCTGGAGGGATGCCTCCGGGTCCAGTTCCAGGCCCAGGGGCTCCTTCTCCTCCAGGACGTCCAGATAGAGGCGGATCAGCTCCGGGTCACAGCTCTGATCCGTCATCTCCTCCATCCGCGCGTCCAATTCCTCCAGGATCTCGCCGGCAGATAAATTTTCCAGATGCCGCTGGATTAAAACCAAGTCCCCACTCCCCCCGTCCGGCGGGGCGACTCGCTTTTCCGACATCTCGACACCTCCTTACTTTTTATATCCTTAAAAAACTTCATTTCGTTACAGGTTCCCCAAAGTTTCTTCAAATTTTTTCAGCTTCTCCCTCAGACGAAACAGGCGCACCCGGCACTGGATCTCCGTCATGCCCATCTTTTCCGCGATCTCCTGATAGCGGTAGCCCTCCAGCCGGAGGCGCACGATCCGCCGGTCCGCCCGGGATGTGTCGGGCGGAAGGTAGTCACTCAGATACAGCCTCCGCTCCACAGGTGCCGCAGGCGGGTGGGCCAGCTCGTCCAGCGGCACCGTGCGGACCTTCTCCATGTCCTCCCGCATCTTCTTGAGTTTGATCTTCAGGGCCTCCCAGAGCCAGCCCCTGGGATTTGGATGGTGCTTCACCCGCTGTCCCTGCTCCCAGTTCTTCCAACATTCCGCGAATGTGTCCTGCGCCACGTCCTCCGCCAGGCCGATATCGCCCAGCCTGCGCGCGGAGTAGGCCGTCATTTGCTCCAACATCTCCAGGTGAATCCTGGAAAACAGCGGATCACAGTCAAAATCCGACACTTTTTACCCTCCCTTCACACAATTGGCGGGGTCCATCATATCATACCTCCCCGCGCTTTTCAATGACTCGGGCCGGAAACAGCCCCATCCACATAAAATCGCCGTTTTCCCTTGTAAATTAGCGGAAAAGCATCTATAATGGACAAAAGAATACCCGGGACGCCCGCGGCGCCCTGGAGTCACAGAAAATGGAGAGGATCACCTATGAACCGCACCACCATCGCCGCCATCTTCGCCGACCAGGACAAGCTGGGCGGAAAGACGGTCACCGTCTGCGGCTGGGCCCGGACCATCCGGGACATGAAGACCTTCGGCTTTATCGAACTGAATGACGGCTCCTGCTTCAAAAATCTTCAGGTCGTCATGGACGCCAACATGCTGGACAACTACAAGGACATCGCCGGCCAGAACGTGGGGGCCGCCCTCATCATCACCGGCACCGTGGTCCTGACCCCCCAGGCCAAGCAGCCTCTGGAGGTCAAGGCCCAGACCATCGCTGTGGAGGGAGCCTCCACCCCCGACTACCCCCTTCAGAAAAAGCGCCACACTGTGGAGTATCTGCGCACCATCCAGCACCTGCGGCCCAGGACCAACCTGTTCTCCGCCGCCTTCCGGGTGCGCTCCGTGGCCGCTCACGCCATCCACTGCTTCTTCCAGGACCGGGGCTTCGTCTATGTCCACACCCCCATCATCACCGCCTCTGACTGCGAGGGCGCCGGCGAGATGTTCCGGGTGACCACCCTGGACCTGGAGAACCCGCCCCGCACCGAGGACGGCAAGGTGGACTACAGCCAGGACTTCTTTGGCAAGCCCGCCAACCTGACCGTCTCCGGCCAGCTCAACGCTGAGAACTTCGCCATGGCCTTCGGCGACGTGTATACCTTCGGCCCCACCTTCCGGGCGGAGAATTCCAACACCCAGCGCCACGCCGCCGAGTTCTGGATGATCGAGCCGGAGATGGCCTTTGCCGATCTGAACGACTACATGGACACCGCGGAAGCCATGATCAAGTATATCATCCGCACCGTGATGGAGAAGTGCCCCGATGAGATGAACTTCTTCAACTCCTTTGTGGACAAGGGCCTCAAGGAGCGGCTGGAGCACGTAGCCTCCTCTGACTTCGCCCGGGTGAGTTACACCGAGGCAGTGGAGCTTCTGAAGCAGAATAATGACAAATTCGACTACAAGGTGGAGTGGGGCGCCGACCTCCAGACCGAGCACGAGCGCTATCTGACGGAGCAGGTGTACCAGCGCCCCGTCTTTGTCACCGATTACCCCAAGGAGATCAAGGCCTTCTATATGCGCCAGAACGACGACGGAAAGACCGTGGCTGCGGCGGACTGCCTGGTCCCCGGCATTGGTGAGATCATCGGCGGCTCCCAGCGTGAGGAGCGGCTGGATGTGCTGGAGGCCCGCATCCAGGAGCTGGGCATGAATCCGGAGGACTACTGGTGGTACTGTGATCTGCGGCGGTACGGCTCCTGCCGGCACGCCGGCTTCGGCCTGGGCTTCGAGCGGATGGTCATGTACCTCACCGGCATCAGCAATATCCGGGACGTGGAGCTGCACCCGAGAACGGTGGGCAACGCGGAATTCTGATCGACCCGTTTTGACCGGGACCGCCCCCGCAGGGGCGGTCCCGTCCTTTTTGTCTGGAGCCTTTTACTCCGCCAGCCGCTTTTCGTATTTCTTGAGCAGGTCCTCGATGGCCTCATCGAGCAGTCTGGATTTGGGGATCCGGGTCTTTTGAGCAAGGATATCAAAATCCTTCATCAGCTCATTTTTCAGGGAAGAGGTGAACCGGGTCCGGTTCACCAAAATTGCCTCAGCCATGCTGCGCCTCCTGCACCATTTTATTCTGCGCCCCATTCCGCTCTGCGCTCCCGGGGCGAAGTCTCCCTCTGCCGGTCCCCCTTGGCAGGGGCCTCAAAGGGGCGGGGTTCTCTCTGCCTTATAGTATATAGACAGCGGAGGGAAAAAACAAGGACTGAAATCACCAATTAGCGACACAAAATAACTCTTTGTCAACAGGGGCCGGCGGAAAAAGGCGTCGGTACTGTCAAAAGAGTGACTGTGCCGCTTTTTGGAAAAAGCACCAGTCTGCCGTGCGCAGAGTTTGTGCGCCTGCGGCGGACAAACCCCACACTTACAGCCTGAGAAACGTTTTCCCCAGCGCACATGCCGCCGGGGAAAACAGATCAGGTCTTAATCCGCGCCTGCGGGTGCGGACTTTGGGAGGCTTTTTCCATAAGCTGAGGCGCCGCGGTCTCCCTGACGGGAGACCGCGGCGCCCTGCACAGTTGGAAGGGGGATCAGGATGAGGAAATCGGGATCAGAAGATGCCCTGAGCCATCATGGCGTCGGCCACGCGCTGGAAGCCCACGATATTGGCGCCGGCCACCAGGTCATAGCCCAGGCCGTAGCGCTCGGCGGCCGCCACAGAGGAGTGATAGATGTTCGCCATGATCTGATGCATCTTGGCGTCCACTTCCTCGGCGGTCCAGTACAGCCGCTCGGCGTTCTGGGCCATCTCCAGGGCGGACACGGCCACGCCGCAGGCGTTGACGGCCTTGGAGGGGGCGATCACCATGTGCTTCTGCTCCTTCAGGAACTCCAGAGCGTCGTTGGTGGTGGGCATGTTGGCAACTTCGATGTAGTACTTGATGCCGCTGGCGGCGATCTTCTTGGCGGAGTCCATGTTGACATCGTTCTGGGTGGCGCAGGGCATCATGATGTCCACCTTGTCGGCGCCCAGGCCCCAGGGCTTCTCCCCGGCATGGAACTCACAGCCGAACTTGTCGGCGTAATCCTGGACCTTGTCGCGGCCAGAGGCGCGCATCTCCAGCAGATAGTTGATCTTTTCGTCGGTGACAGCGCCATCGGGATCGTAGATGTAGCCGTCGGGGCCAGCGATCGCGACCACCTTGCCGCCCAGCTCGGCAGTCTTCTTCACCACGCCCCAGCCTACGTTGCCGAAGCCGGAGATGGCCAGCCGCTTGCCCTCGATAGACTCGCCCTCGTGCTTGAGGACCTCCACCAGATAGTACACGGCACCAAAGCCGGTGGCCTCCGCGCGCATGATGGAGCCGCCGGTGGTCACGGCCTTGCCGGACAGAGCGCCGAATTCGGAGGCGCCCACCAGACGGCGGTACTGGCCATACATATAGCCGATCTCACGGCCGCCGCAGCCCAGGTCGCCGGCGGGGCAGTCGATGTCCTGGCCGATGTGGCGGTACAGCTCGGTCATGTAGGCCTGGCAGAAACGCATGACCTCGGCGTCGCTCTTGCCGCGGGGATCAAAGTCAGAGCCGCCCTTGGCGCCGCCGATGGGCAGGCCGGTCAAGGCATCCTTGTACACCTGCTCAAAGCCCAGGAACTTGATGATGGACAGGTTGACGGAGGGATGGAACCGCAGGCCGCCCTTGTAGGGGCCCAGGGCGCCGTTGAACTGGACGCGGTAGCCGCGGTTGACCTGATAGTGGCCCTGGTCATCCAGCCAGGTGACACGGAACTCGATGGTCCGCTCGGGCTCGATCATCCGCTCCAGAAGGGATGCCTTCTCATACTCGGGATGGGCGTCGATCACGGGGGCCAGGGAGGTCAGGACCTCCTCCACGGTCTGCAGGAACTCAGGCTCGCCGGCATTCTTCTGACGGCACTCTTCCAGAACTCGGTCGATATACTTGCTCATTGTACTCATTCCTCCTAATTGATATATGTGTGTGTTTGGTCAAAATCTGACGGATTCCCTTCATTTCAGGGAAGGGGCTCCGTTTTGCCCTCTTCATGTATAGCATAACACAATTCCAGCAGAGCGCAAGCACGTTTTTTGTGGATGTTACCACAACAAAAAAACTGTGGTATGAGAAAAACAAAACATCCCATTTAAAAAATCGATCGATTTCCCCAAAAAAGGCCGCGGCCTCATAAGATGGCCGCGGCAGCGGAGAAAATGCAGGATTTTAGTCAAATGCCAGTCCAAGATAGGCGGTGCGGGACCAGTCCCAGGCCTCCTCCCGATCCGGTGAGAGCCACTTGAGCATCCCAAACTGCCAGCCGCCGGACGCTGCCGGACGCTGGGCCAAAGGGCCCCGCACCAGAAAGCGCTCCCCCGGGACCATCCGGGGCAGATGGGGCAGAACGGTCCGCAGCTTCGTGCCCAGCAGCTCCTTATACACCACCAGACCCGCCCCGTCCCCTTCGGCGCAGGCGCAGACAGGGCCGTCCTCCGTCTCCCCTGCAAACAGGCCTCCGCCGGACAGGGCGCAGCATCCGGCCTGATAGGCCAGCGCCTCCTCCGGATAGGCGATGTGGGGGCAGTCTGCCAAGATCTTCTCCCGCACGGCCCCGTATTCCGCCGGAGAGACGGGGCGCAGGGGGTTGTCCCAGGCGGGGGCAGGGAGCTCACCTGGGTCCAGGTCCTCCTGGAACAGGGTAAAGCACTCTCGGAAGCCGTTGGCCCCGAAGAAGTTGTGGAGGGAGGGCTCCGCCGGGACGGTGGTCACCGCAGGGATGGCCAGACCGCGGAAGTATTCGTCCGCCCCCGCCAGCAGCCGGCCCGCCAGCCCCCGGCCCCGGGCCGCCGGGTCGGTGGCCACGGCATAGAGGTACGCCGCCCGGAAGCGGCCCTCCCCGGGGAGGACCAGCTGAGTATCGAACCAGGCGGTCATGGACTGGACCACGCCGTCCTCCTCCAGCAGGAGCATCCGCTCCGGCTTGTAATAGGTCTGGTAAAAGTTGTCCACATAGGCCCCGTCATCCCCGAAGGCCAACTGCCAGAGCTCACGCTCCCGGGCGGCATCGCCTGGGGTCCCAAGACGTATCTGCGTCATGCCGTATCCTCCTCTTTTTCAGACAGACATACCGCCTGCCCTCTCTCAGTGAGGGGCAGGCGGCCCTGTGCTCCTCAGTATCCGGGGTACACGTCGCTTTTACGAGGCATGATGACGGCACAGGCCAGATAGACCCAGAAGGCAGTGGAGAAGGTGACAAAGGTGGCGATCACCCAGCCTACCCGCACCAGAGTGGGGTCGATGTCAAAGTACTCCGCGATGCCGCCGCACACGCCGCACACCATCTTATAGGGCCCCTCTGTCTTATACAGCTTCTTTTTCTCCATGACATGCTTCACTCCATTTCCATGAGATCGCCGAAACGTTCTTTCTGTGGATAGGATACTACACAGAACCTGAAAAAATCATAGGGAACGGATTAAAAATGCTTTAATTTTTTCCACCGCCCCGCTCCAGATACCACAGCCGCCGGGCCAGCAGGGTAGTGGAGAGGACGAAAAAGATCTCCAGCGCGCTGCTGATGATCCCCACCATCGCGAACAGCACCAGGGAGAGCAGCACCGTCACTCCCAGCCACTTCATACAGTCCCAATAGCGCTGCCGGTCCTGCCGCGCTTTCTGGAGCAGGAGCAGAAACAGGGACAGCACCAGCAGGCAGCTGGCCGTAAAGGCGCATATCACATGCAGATCCGCGATCTTCGGCAGCTCATCCGGGGTATAGGGCAGCACCACTGCCGACAGCAGCAGCAGGAAGCCTCCCAACAGGCAGAGCCGGGGCCACAGCGGCCTGGGCAGCGCGGCCATCACCGGCAGCAGGACGCACAGCAGATAGACCCCCACCAGCATCCCCCACAGGAAAAAGCCGTGCCGCTGGTCCCGGGCGGCGGCGATCACGGAAAAATTCGTAGTGAACCAGCGGGTGTCATGGGTAAAGAGCAGGGTGTAGAGCGGGATCAGAAAACAGGCGAACAGATCCAGCAGACGCGCCCGCCAGTCCGGCCGCAGCCACTTTCTCACCCGTTCCCTCCCACTTCCTCCAGCTCCCCCGCCTCGTTGAAGCGGACGGCCCGGATCTCGTTGCCGGTGTTCTTGCGGATGTCGTCCAGCCGGATGCTCTCAGTGATGGTGGACACCAGGGTATAGGCCGCCCCGCGGCGGCGGGCCCGGCCCGTCCGGCCGATGCGGTGGATATAATACTCGTTCTCGTCGGGCACGTCGTAGTTGAACACCGCGTCCACATCGTCGATATCCAGTCCCCGGGCGGCCACATCGGTGGCCACCAGCACCCGCAGCTCCCCGTTTCGGAAGCGCTGGAGGGTCTTCTCCCGCACTCGCTGCTGGATGTCCCCGTGGATGCCCTCGCAGGAGATGTCCCGCATCTTCAGCAGACCGGTGAGGCGGTCGGTCATGTTCTTGGTATTGCAGAAGGCGATGACCCGGTCATACCCCCCCAGCTCCATCAGGCGTACCATGGTGTCCACCTTCCGGTTCCGTTCCACCTCCAGGCGGTACTGGAGGATATCCGGCTTGTTCTCCTGGTCAGCGCGCACCGTGATCTCTACCGGGTCCCGCTGGTACACCCAGGAGATATCCATCACTTCCCGGGAAATGGTGGCGGAGAACATGCCCAGGTTCTTCCGTTTGGGCATCAGGTCCAGGATGCGGGTCACATCCCGGACAAAGCCCATGTCCAGCATGCGGTCGGCCTCGTCCAGCACCACCGTCTCCACCTTGTCCAGCCGGACGGTGCGCCGCTTCACATGGTCCATCAGGCGCCCTGGGGTGGCCACCACGATCTGGGGGGCCTTTTTCAGCTGGAGGATCTGTTTGTCGATGGGCTGCCCGCCGTAGAGACACACGGTGCGCACCCCCTCCTTGAACGCGCACAGGTCCCGCAGCTCGTCCCGGATCTGGATGGCCAGCTCCCGGGTGGGGGCCAGCACCAGGCCGGTGACCTGGGTCCCCTGGGGATCGGCGTGCTCGACCATAGGGATGCCGAAGGCAAAGGTCTTGCCCGTTCCGGTGGGGGCCTTCGCGATCACGTCCTTCCACTCCATGAAGTAGGGGATGGCCCCCGCCTGGACCGGGGTTGCCTGGACATAGCCCTTTTTGTCGATGGCCCGCATCAGCTCCGGGGACAGGTTCAGGTCCGCGTACCGGACCTTGTCGTTGACGATCTCGCCGTTGATTTCCATATCTCTGTTCATCCTTTTCCGCATGTCTGGTCCGATCCAAGGCCCCCTCTCACCGCCCGCGGTGCTCCGCGGACCAGACACGCCCTTTCCCCGGCGCGGCCTCAAATCAGCTGGGGAGGTCTGCCCTCCCCCCAAAAGCCCGCTCCTGTGCGGGAATTTGTATCATTTTATCATAGTCTGCCCCAAGAAGCAAGCGAAGCGCCGCCCCTGCGGCCCTTTCCAGCCGATTTTCCCCATTTCGCTGTTGTGCTCCCGGCCGCGAGGTGCTAAAATAAAACAAAAACTCCCGCTTTTCGGGAGCTGTCCAAAGGAGGACCACCATGCCCTACGCTGTGCTCGCCGCCGCCCTTGTCGCCTTGGACCAGCTGGTGAAATATCTGGTCAGCCACAACATCCCCCTGGGGGGCCATGTCCCCTTCCTCCCCCACCTGGTGGAGCTGACTTACTTTCAAAATACCGGCGCCGCTTTCTCCATGCTGGAGGAGCACACCTGGCTGCTCACCCTGATCTCCGCCGTCATGTCCGTGGTGCTGGGCGTGGCGGTGTGGAAGAAGTTCTTTGCCCACCCCTTCGGCCGCTGCGCCCTCACCCTGGTCCTGGCAGGCGCGGTGGGCAATCTGATCGACCGGGCTCTCCAGGGCTATGTAGTGGACATGTTCAACGTCCTTTTTATGGACTTCGCCATCTTCAATGTGGCCGATATCTGCGTGGTGGTGGGCGGGATCGCCGCCTGCGTCTATTATGTCTTTTTCTATGAGAAGCTGGAAGGAAAGGGGACCCTCCATGAGCACGCTGACGCGGACCGCTGACCGTCCCGGCGAGCGGGCGGACGCCTTCCTGGCCCGGGTGGTGCCTGACCTGACCCGTTCCGCCGCCCAGCGGCTGCTGGAGGCCGGCGCGGTTCGGCTGGCAGGCAGGCCGGTGCGGAAAAACTACCGCACCGCCCCCGGAGACGTGCTGGAGGTGGACATCCCCGCCCCCCAGCCGGTAGACCTGGTCCCCCAGGATATCCCCCTGGACATCGTGTACGAGGACGGGGACGTGATCGTGGTCAACAAGCCGGTGGGGATGGTGGTACACCCCGCCCCCGGCCATTCGGACGGCACGCTGGTCAATGCCCTGCTATATCACTGTGGAAATACCCTCTCTGGGATCAACGGCACCCTGCGCCCCGGCATCGTCCACCGCATCGACCGGGACACCAGCGGCCTGATCATCGCCGCGAAGAACGACCGGGCCCACCTGTCCCTGGCCGCCCAGCTCCAGGACCACAGCCTGTCCCGGGTCTATGAGGCGGTGGCGGTGGGCGGGCTGCGGGAGGATCGCGGCACCGTGGACGCCCCCATCGGCCGACACCCTGTGGACCGGAAGAGGATGGCCGTCGACCGGCAGAACGGCCGGGAGGCGGTGACCCACTGGCGGGTGCTGGCGCGCTACCCGGGCTTCACCCATGTGGAGTGCCGCCTGGAGACGGGACGGACCCACCAGATCCGGGTCCACCTGGCCTCCATCGGCCACCCTCTGCTGGGCGATGTGGTCTACGGCAGCAAAAAGCCGGTGCCCGGCCTGGCCGGCCAGTGCCTGCACGCCCGGCGGCTGCGGTTCACCCATCCCTCCACTGGACAGCTTGTGGAGCTGGAGTGTCCCCTCCCCGGCTGGTTCCAGGATGTGCTGGACCGGCTCTCCCGCCTGAATTGACTGCGCCTCCCCGGTCCTTCAGCCAGGGAGGCGTTTTTTTCACCCGCTCCCCATGGGCGGCATAGGATAGAGGGCTGTAAAACATGGTGGAAACGGGGGTGCCGGGCTTGGAGCAGACGGGATGGGACGCCCTGCGGGGCCAGCTGAACACCCTGGACACCTCTCTGCTGTTCCTGGCTCTCCTCACCGGGGCCACCGCCCTCTCATGGGCCATCCTCTCCCGGCAGCGCGGAGCCCTTCTCTCCCTCCTCTCTGGAGAGGACATCCCGGAGCCGGACCTGATTCCGGCCCGGCTGGCCGTCTCCGCCCTGGTGGTTGGCTCCCTGAGCTACTTTTTTCTGCTGTCCCTGGAGACTCTCTGCACCGCTCGATCCCAGGGGGCGGCAGCCTGTGCCTCGGCCGGGCGCAATGCCCGTGCCTCCCTGCTGGTGCTGGCGGCTGCTCTGATCCGGCTGTATGACCTCAACATCCTCCGATGCACCGCTCCCGCCCTGGAGTCAGAAGAGCTCCCTGCCTAGCGGACCGCCGCAATAGAAAACACCGCGCCTCCTCGGCTCTGGGCCGGAGGGCGCGGTGTTCTCGTTTCAGTCAATGACAGTGCCGTTCCAGTAGTACTCCGCCTGGGGCAGATCCAGATCCTCCTCGGTCAGCGGCTGGTCGTAGGGGTTGACCAGCTCGTTCAGGGTGGGCAGGATGTCCTCCGCCTGGAAGACAAAGCAGTATTTGTATCCCCGGACCACGCCCTCGCCCCGGCCCTTCAGAGTGCCCTGGGTGATGCCGGTATCCAGGTCCACTCCCACTGCCTGGCTGGCGAAGTAGAGCATGTCGGTGGTGGACAGGTCTGTCTTGACATACTCCTGGAAGATCTCCACGAACTCCTGCACCTTGGTCAGGGAGTTCCAGGAGACCACTTTCTTGGCCAGGGCCACCAGCACCTGGCGCTGCATCTCCGCCCGGCCCACGTCGGTGTAACCGCTCCCGTCGTTGTTGTGGCGGAAGCGGACCACCTCCATGGCCTGCTGACCGTTCAGGTGGTGCTGGCCCTTGGTGTAGTGGATGTGCAGGTCCTGATAGGGGTCGTCATAGTTCATCTCCTCCGGGATATAGACGTCCACCCCCTCCAGCTCGTCCACCAGGGCCACGAATCCCTTCAGGTCCACATAGATGTAGTAGTCGATGGGGATGCCGAAGGTCTGCTCGATCTCCTCCTTCAGCACATCCACCCCCGCCCCCGCGTAGGCTCCGTTGATCTTGGGGTCCTTTCTCCAGTCCCGGTTTACCGCCGTATCCCGGGGTATGGAGATCATCCCCACCTTCTGGTTGGCTACATCGTAGCTGACCACGATGATGGTGTCGGTGTTGGCGCTCTCCCTGTCCCGGCCCAGAAGGACGAAATTGTACACATCCTCCCGCCGCTGCCGTCCTGCGGGCTGCTCCTGTTCCACCGGCTCCGCCGCCTGGCTCCCGCTGCCGGCGGGGGGGGCCGGGTCGGGCTCCTGGGGGATCTCAGGCGGCCGGACCGTCAGGTTCCACACCGCGTACACCCCCACGATCACGGCGGATAAAGCCACCAGTATTCCGTAGAGCACCATTCCGATCCGAAAAAGCGGGCTGCGCTTTCGGCGCTTTCCTCCCCGCTGTGTCTGTATGCGTGCCAGAGTTGTTCCCCTCTTTCCTGTTTCGGCAATATACCTGTCCAGTATAACCAGTTCGCCTCGATTCGGCAAGAGGGACTTTTTCTCTTTTAAAAATTTTAAAAATTGGTTCCTCCTTTCAGGAGATCATCTCCGCCCCCACGACATAGCTCCAGCGGTCCCCCTCCTGCCGGGCGGTGCAGTCATAGAAACAGTAGGCCCCCAGGCTGGAGCGGTATTTCTGGAGCGAAAAGGTGTGTCTCCCGTCCGCCTCGATGCTGTCCTCCACGGTGAGCAGCAGCCCGGCGGGGAACTCCTCAAAGCCGCTGTCCGGGTCCGCCCGGATCAGACCCTCCTCCGCCAGCTCCTCCAGGGTGCCCCGGCGGGTGTCCAGCCCAAGTTCGGCACCTAAGGTCTCCATGACCCCCTCCTGCTCCCGCTCCGTCAGACCGGTGCAGCCGGTCCAGTCAAAGGCCAGCAGCTCCGCGCCGCTGTTCAGGCCCGGATCAGTCTCCCACAGGTCCCTCAAGGCCCGGCAGTACAGCTCCGCCAGGCCAGTCAGGGGCTCCGGCCGGGTCTGGGGTCGGGTGCGGAACACGTAGCTGGCTGAGCCCACATCACCCCACTGGGCGCAGATCTCATACACGCAGTCCCCGTCCCCCGGGAGCAGAACGGTCCCGTTCTCCGCCTCCAGGGTCTCCGCCTGGTCCTCCCCCTCCTGGGTCCGCCCCACATATTCAGCGGGCCAGCGGCGGAGGGCCACCTGTGTGGGCTGGACCTCGAAGGCCAGCGTCAGCGCCGGGGCGAGGGAGGCCACTCCTCCCCCCTCTGTTTGTCCCGCCCCCGCGGGGATGCCGGTATAGAGGACCGGGTATTCCTGACTGTCCAGGGGGTGGAGGCCGCAGGCAATCCAGGTCTCCCCCTCCCCATCCGGTCCCGCTTTGCTCCAGCTGGCGTTCCCCGACCAGGACAGGGTGATCTGGTCCCAGCCGCAGGATACGGTGAGCGCCGGCGGCTCCGCCAGCTCTTCCAGGGCCTTCTCCCCATCGGAGAGGACCTGGGTCCCGGTGGTCTCCCCCGCTCCGCTGCTCTCCCCCCCCGCCGGGGCCCGCTCTGAAGCGCAGGCCGGAGCGCAGGCAGCCAGCGCCAGCATCAACACCAGCGCCGCCGGAACGATCCATTTTTTCATCTCTCTCCGCTCCTTTCTTACGGCTCCGCCTCCAGCAGATGGTCCAGCGTCAGGGCGTCTCCTTCCCCCTGCAGAACGGCGGAGAGGAAGCTGTCACTCCATCGCGCGGCCTCCTCCCAGGGCTCCTCCGCCCCGGCAGACGCCCGGCTCTCAGTCTCCAGGACGACCCACATGTCTCCGGTCAGAAACTGGCTGTGACACAGCCCCTCTGTCCTGCCGTCTCCGTCCAGGTCCCCTGTCAGTCGCCAGGCAGTGACCTCTGTCCCGTTCACCTCCGTCACTGTCCCGCCGGGGACGGCCTCCCCTGGGGAGGGCAGGTCTCCCGGAGCCAGGGTGAGGGCGAAAGAGGTCTGCGCCTCCTCCCCGACTCCGCCCCCCCGTACCGTGACCCGGAGCAGGGCCCCCGAAGCGTCATACAGGGCCTCTCCCCCCAGCTGGCCGCAGTCCCAGCCCAGCTCCCGAAGCAGATCCTCCCGAAAGAGGGCGGTCAGCTCCTCTGGAGTCAGCGCCCGGCTCCGTGTCTCCGCTGCCGGGGCCTGGTCTGTCAAGGCTGCCCCCAGGCCCTCCTCCCCCCGGTACAGCGTCCCAATGTCCGGGTAGTTCACCGCCCACACAGGGGGCGAGAGCTGCTTTTCATCCTCCTCCATGGCCTCGGAGCTCCCCTGGTGCGCGGCCCCGCTCTGGGCGGACTGCATCCCGGCACTGTCCATGCTGTAAGCCTGGGCGGCCCCATCCGGCTGCCGGACGCCGCCGGCCCAGGCCAGTCCTGCTGCCAGCACACAGCAGGCAGCCAGTATTCCCCACCGGTACCGGTGGGGAGCCCGCCCCGCAGGGGCGGGCTCCCCACCCTCCGCCAGCGCTGTCAGCCGGGCGTGGAGCGACGGGGATACCCCCTGCCGGTCCATATACTTTTTGTATTGATTCATTTTGTTTCTCCTTCTAGCAATCGCCTGAGCCGGGACCGGGCCCGGGAGAGCCGGGACCGGACGGTCCCCTCCGCCTGTCCTGTGAGCCGGGCGATCTCTCCGGTGGAGAGTCCCTCGTAGTAAAACAGATGGATGACAGCCCGGTCAGCCGGCGGGAGGGAAAAGATCTCCTCCAGCTCCTGCCGCTCCTCCGGCTCTGGGGCGGGGAGGGACTCCCACAGGGGGACGCTTCGCCGCCGCCAGGCGGCCCGCAGCCGGTCCCGGCACCCGTTCACCAGCACCCGCATCAGCCAGGCGGGAGGACTGTCCAACTCCGCCGGAGCCTTTTCCAGAAATTTTAGAAAGGTGTCCTGCACCGCGTCCTCCGCCTCCTGGGCGTCCCCAAGGATGGCCAGCGCCGCCCGGTACAGGCGGTCCTCATTCTCTTTCACCAGCGTCTCCCAATCCACCGGCCGGTTGGATATCTGAGACATCCCCTGCTCCCCCCTTTCTATCCCTTCAGACGGATAAGCCCGCCCTTTTGCTGCACGGAACGGAAAATTTTCTGCCTGCTGTCTCTGCTCCTTTAGACGTCCGCGCTCCCAAAAAGTTCCGGTCCCCCTGCCGGGGGCAAAAAAACGGGGGCCCGGTCTCCCGGCCCCCCGTCCCTGTTCCGCTCTCCTCACCCCTGTCCGGACGCCCCGCCCTCCAGGCGCTCCACCGGCCTGGCGTATTTGAAGCACCGCCCGGGGTCATAGTAAAAATACATCAGCCGCCCGGGGGTGAGATCCAGGCGGCAGCCAGCCCCAGTGTAGTCGAAGCCGGCCATGGCGGCCTCGATCCGCTCTTCCACGACACGGTTCTCTCCCTCGTAGTCAAAGGGCCCATGCTCGAACACCACGTACTCCCCCTCCGGCACGTCCATCAGCCGCAGCTGGGGCGGCACCCCGCCCCCGTAATCCGAGGGGAGCCTCACCCCCCAGCACTCGGTCCGGGGGATCCCCCAGCCGCACAGACGGCCTTTCGGGTCGTTCCGGTAGGCCATGATCTGGCCGCTCCCGCAGTTGGCCTCGCTCCCGCCGCTGTCGTCCAGCTTTCCCTTGATGCTGTCCAGCAGGCCGCAGACGGTGTCGTAGTCCTGCCCCGGGATCTCGGCCTGTCTCTGCCAGAAGTCCCAGTAGCCGTTGCTCTCCCGGTCCTCCAGATACAGGAATTTGTGGGCAGGGATGGTGACAAAGTAGATCTTCACCCCCTGGCAGGAGCCGATCATGCCTATCTCCTCCGTACCGAAAAAGTACCGGTCAATGGGGCGCAGCTTGGTACGCAGCACCACGGGCCTGGGGTTGCGTCGGTACTCCCCCGGGGGCACGCCATAGGCTCGCCGGAAGGCCCGGGTGAACGCCTCTTGGGAGGAAAAGCCATACGCCAGCGCAATGTCCAGCAGGCTTTTCTCGCTGTCCCGCACCTCCTTCAGGGCAAAGGCCAGCCTCCTGCCCCGCAGATAATCCCGAAGCCGCATGCCCGAGATCTCCCCGAACTTTCGGGTGGTATAAGATTCTGAGTAGCCCAGCCTGCGGGACAGGGCCTGCAGGGTCAGCGCCTCGCTGTCCTGCTGCCGGATACACCGGTCTATCTCGTCCACGATGCTCTGGATCTGCCGCTCCCACTGATACATTTCCACCGCTCCTTCCATTAATGTGTCTTCCCCCTTATGATACCCCATTTCCTCCGCCGCCGCTTGATCCCAGCTGCTCAGTTCCCCTTCCCAGATATAAAAATTCCCCGCCGGTCAGAAGGCCGGCAGGGAGCGCACTTACAGGGGCAGGATCCAGGTGGCGAAGAAGAAATAGATCAGCAGGGAGAGTGCGTCCACAATGGTGGTGATGAAGGGGGAGGCCATCACCGCCGGGTCGATGCCCAGCTTCTCCGCCGCCATGGGCAGAGTGCAGCCCACTACCTTGGCGCACAGCACGGTAAAGACCAGGGTCAGGCAGACCACCAGGGCCACCAGGGGGGTGACCTCCGGGTTGTGCATCAGCCACCGGTCTACCACCATCATCTTGACGAAGTTGGCGGCAGCCAGGCACACGCCGCACAGCACCGCCACACGGATCTCTTTCCACACCACGGCCACCAGGTCGGAGAAGTCGATCTCATCCAGGGACAGGGCGCGGATCACCGCCACCGACGACTGGGAGCCGGAGTTCCCGCCGGTGCCCGAGAGCATGGGGATGAAGGAGGTGAGCACCACACAGGCCGCCAGGGCGCTCTCAAAGCTGGTGATGATGATGCCGGTGAAGGTGGCGGAGAGCATCAGCAGCATCAGCCAGGGGATGCGGGAGCGCCAGGTCTCCAGCACGCCGGTCTTCAGGTAGGGCTTATCTGAGGGCAGGATGGCCGCCATCTTCTCGAAGTCCTCGGTGGTCTCCTCCTCAATGACGTCCATGGCGTCGTCAAAGGTGACGATACCCACCAGCCGGTTGTCGCCGTCCACCACCGGGATGGCGGACAGGTCGTACTTGTTCAGCAGCTGGGCCACGTCCTCCTTGTCCTCATGGGTGTTGACCGAGAGGACGTTAGTCTCCATGATGTCCCGGATGCGGGTCTCATAGGAGGACAGCAACATCCGCCGCACCGTGACCACCCCCAGCAGCACCCGGTTCTGGGTGACATAGCAGGTGTAGATGGTCTCCTTGTCGATGCCCACGCTGCGGATGCGGGCAAAGGACTCCTCCACCGTGGCGTCTGGGTGGAGAAAGACGAACTCCGTGGTCATGATGGAGCCGGCGGAGTCCTTGGGATAGTTCAGCAGCTGGTTGATCTGGCTGCGGGTGGAGGCGTCGGTGTTGCGCAGGATCCTGGAGACCACGTTGGCAGGCATGTCCTCGATGATGTCCACCGTGTCATCCAGGTACAGCTCGTCCAGCACCTCCCGCAGCTCCCTGTCGCTGAGGGCCCCGATCAGCTTCTCCTGGTCCTCGGTGTTCTCCAGGTAGGTGAACACCTCCGCCGCCGTGTCCTTGGGCAGCAGGCGGAAGACCAGGATCTCCTGCTCCACGTCCAGCTCGTCCAGGAACTCGGCGATGTCCACCTCGTTCATCTGGGACAGCAGCTCCTTCAGGCTGCGGAACTTCCGCTGTTCCACCAGCTCCAGCAGCAGGTCCAGGTCATAGTTTTCGTGCATGCGTTATTTCCCCCTTTTGTTCATCGCTTGGAACAATTCGGGACGCAAAAAGACCACAAGGGCGACGGACATCTGGAAAACGGCAGGCTGGGCGGAGCCCCGCTTTCGGCTCCTGCCGTCTTTCAGATGCACTTCGACCCTGTGGCCGCACACGAAAGGGGCGGGGGCTTCCCATCCCCCGATCTGTTCAGATACCGGCGGCGCGGCGGGACCGCAGCAGGCCCCTGTTCTGCGCCGCCCCCCGTTCGTGACAGCGGTCGTCCCGATCCCGATGGCGACTTCGGCCTTCCATGCGTTCCCACATCCTCTCCCGGCATATGCTCAGGGGGCTCCCCCTTCTGCCTGTATGGGTCCCCGTCCGCTCCGGGCGGTGACCTGTATCTATCTCTCAGTATAGCATTCCCATCCGCATTTTTTCAAGTAAAATCTTTGCTCATCCGGCCTCCTCCGGGCTTTTTGCCGCCCAAGTCACCTCCGTGCCGGTCTTGACGATGTTGATGTAGCTGTGGCCCACGCCCAGAGCCGCTGGCTGGCCGTCCTCCCGATAGAAGGAGAGCCGGTCGCTCTCTCCCTCCCGCTCCCAAGTGATGGGCCAGGCCAGGCCGTCCCGCACCAGCAGTCCGCCGCCGCTGCCGGTAGTGCGCACCTTCAGCCGGCCCGCGCTGTCCCCTGAGAGCTGGGACACATCGGTATAGAGCACCAGCACGTTTTTCACCGCCACCTGCTCTCCGGTGTTCCCGTCCACATAGGGCTCGCCGTACTCCTCCACCAGATACAGCCCGCTGTCCGGGTCGTATTCAAACACGCCGGTCTTATAGGTGGAGAAGGGGACGGTGAGGATCTCCGCCGCCTCTCCTCCGGCCTCCGGACCCTCCTGGAAGGTCCAGCCCACCTGGAACCCCTCCTCGTGGTCCAGACGCACCCGCTGGTAGGTGGGCAGCAGCTCCTGGATGGTCTCGCTGGAGGTGAGCACTGAGTGCTCCAGGCCGGCGCTCCGCCGGCGCTCCTGGTCCCGCCAGAACAGGGTGCCCTCATAGGGGCCGTTGACGCAGTCCAGGGCAGTGACGCCCCGGCTCTTGATGAACTCATATGCCTGGGGGCTGCCCCCGGCATGGAGGTAGACCGCATCGTGTCCATAGGCCAGGGAGGCATAGTAGTCCCGGGCGGAGCGGACCGTTCCGATCTCTCCCGCCCCCGCCACATCTTGGAACACGGCCATCATTCGGGTGATGCCCCCCTCCGCCAGGATCTCATAGATCACATCCGCCTGGGATACCCCCACCTGGGGCAGTGCCTTCTTCAGGTTATTGAGCATGACAGCGATGGGCCGCCGGGCGCCCACATCCACCTCGCAGCCCTCGCCGGTGAGGGGGTTGGTGTAGGGCAGGACGGGCTCCGGTTCGGGCTCCGGCTGGGGCGCCAGGACCGACACCGCGGGCTCGTTGGGGCCCTCGGGCTCGCTGGCAGCCCCCTTCCCGCCGCAGGCGGGCAGCGTCAGGACCAGGAGCAGGCAGGTCAGCAGGCAGGCCAGGCGTTTGGTGGGCATCTCAGATCTCCCCCTCTTGCTTTCTTTCCTTTATCATACCCGCCCCAGGGGCGGGTGTCAATCTCATGCGTGTCGATGGAGGGGGAAAACTTGCCGGCGGGGTCCAAAATACACAGCGGGCCGCCAAAAGGGCGGCCCGCTGTCAAACTGGGCGTTCAGTTGAACTTATAGATCTTCCGAGCCAGCCGGTAGAGGCCCACCGACAGCCGCCGGCCCTGATAACCCGGGAAATTGGTAAAGGCGGAGACGGCCCGGTACTTCATCTTGTGATAGATCCCGGTGTCCACCGTCCGCAGATATTCCCACAGCTGGGTCTTCTTCCCCAGGCACTCGGGGGTGTCGGCGATGGTGAGGAAGATGGAGGAGATGGCCATCATCATGGCCAGATAATTGAACATGTACCGCCCCAGCTTGGGCTGCTCTGCAGTGAGGACCCGCAGGTCGTGGGAGTCGATCATCTGATAGGTGACCCGCAGCTGCTGGTCCACCCGGCCCACCATCACCGTCTCGTTGACGGACTGGTCCGCCCGGCCGATGAAGTAGCGGTACAGGTCCACATCCAGATAGTAGATGTTCCGCACCGAGGGCAGGGGCTGATACACGAAGATGTTGTCCACATAGAAGGTGTGCTTGGGCAGCTCCAGCCCGCAGTCCCGCAGCAGCTGGGTACGGTAGATCACCGAATGCATCAGCAGATACTGGGAGGGGCGGAAGCGCCCGATCTGCTCCCAGCCGAATACCCGGTTGCGGGGAAACACATTGCGGTAGTGCATCACCCGCTGGGTGTTGTCCTCCACATGCTCATAGACGTAGTTGCACACCAGCATATCCACCAGCTTGCCGTCCCGCACGAACTGACGCAGCTTGTCCAGGGCCTTCTTCAGAGCGGGCACGTCCACCCAGTCATCGGAGTCCACCACCTTGTAGTAGACGCCCCGGGCGTTCCGGATACCCTGATTGACTCCCTCGCCGTGGCCGCCGTTCTCCTGGTGGATGGCCCGGACGATATCGGGGTACTGCTGGGCATAGCGGTCGCAGATGGCGGGGGTGTCGTCTTTGGTGGAGCCGTCGTCCACCAGAATGATCTCGATGTCGTCGCCCCCCTGGAGCAGCGTCTCCACACAGTGGTCCATATAGGCCGCCGAGTTGTAGCAGGGGACGGCAAAGGTGATCAGCTTATCCATACTTCTTTCTCCTGTCTGTCAGGTTTTGGGCGCGGTCCGGGCCGCAGGGTCAGATCAGCTGTCCGGCCAGCTCCAGCGCCCGGGCCACGATGGCGTCCATGTTGTAGTATTTATATTCCGCCAGGCGGCCCAGCAGGTGCAGGTTGGGGAACCGCTCTGCCAGCGCCCGGTATCGGGCATACAGTGCGTTGTTCTCCCCATTGATGATGGCGTAATAGGGCGTCTCCTCCGGCGCGCCGGTGTAGGCCCGGGAGAACTCCTTCACGATAGTGGTCCTGCCCTCCAGCTCCTGGCCCGTCATGTGCTTGAATTCGGTGATACGGGTGTAGGGCTGGTCCACGGTGTAGTTCACTGCGCCCCGGCTCTGGAACCAGGTCTGGTCCAGGGTCTCGAACCGGAAGTCCAGGGTGCGGTAGGGCAGGGGGCCGAAGCGGCGGCCGAACAGCTCATCCGCCGCGCCGGTGTAGACCACCGGCCCCTGGAACGGGACGCCGTCCACCGTCAGCACGTCCCCGTCCAGTCCCAGGCGGGGGATGGCGTCCTCCCCCAGCCGGACAGTAATGTTGGGGTGGTCCAGCATGGCCTCAAAGAGGGGGGTGTAGCCCTTCAGGGGCATGCCCTGATACTCGTCCTGGAAATAGCGGTCGTCCTCCGACAGGAAGACAGGCACCCGGGCAGTAGTGTTGGGGTCGATCTGATCCGGGGTCTGGCCCCACTGCTTCATGGTGTAGTGGACGAACACGTGCTCATAGACGTAGTCGGCCACCTTGGCCAGCTCCGGGTCCTGATTCTGGCGCAGCTCCAGGATGGTGACCTTCTTCTCTGCGCCGTAGGCGGCGATCAGCTTCTCCCCCAGACGCTTCCCCTCCTCGGGTCCGAAAGCCTTCCGCAGGGAGGTCAGGTTGAAGGGCACCGGCATCTGCATCCGGCCGCCGTCCGGGGCCGGCAGGTCGGCCACCACCCGGTGCTGGTAGTCCCGCCACCGGGTGAAGCGGCACAGATAGCGGAATACCGCCTCGTCATTGGTGTGGAAAATATGGGGGCCGTACTGGTGGATCAGCACGCCCGCCTCATCCAGCCGGTCATAGGCGTTGCCGCCGATGTGGTCCCGGCGCTCCAGCACCAGGACCCGCTTTCCGCCCCGCTCAGCCAGCTCCCGGGCACACACCGCGCCGGCATAGCCCGCACCCACCACCAGGGCGTCAAAATTCAATTCCAAGGGGTCTCCCACCTTTTTCTGTTTTTTGGGGACAACGCCCCATGCCGGGACAGTATATCATAAATTTCCCTGAAAGGAAATAAAGAATCGATTAAATGTGGATTGAAATGGTGCCGGACAACGGGCGCAGATATAAATTTTACGATGTAAAAATCCTTATTTACAAATATCATATAGATTGGTAATATATGGGCAGATCCAATTTATAATTGGGGATGATTTGAAAAAATGAAGCGATTTGCCGCCGGCCTCGCACTTTTATTCCTTGCCATCACAGGCTGTTCTGCCCAGGAAGCGGCAAGCAGTACGCCGCATATATATCCCCCTCTCATTTATGTGAATGATTGTCTTTATCATGACCTAGGACGGTTCAGAGCCGTCACAAAACTGCCAGACGGATGGATATTATGGGGAGAGGTGGAGCAGCGTGTGCCCCAAACCGAGGAAATTCCAGAAGAAAATTTCACATCCAACTCTTTAGACCCGGGAACTGAGCTGTTTGCCAATGAAACGGATGACACGAAGATCTATGTAAAACTGGAGGAAAAGTATTATCTTTTGTATGAACAGGTTATAGAAGAGGATGCGGACTCCTAATGCCGCAGCGAGTCAATCACTTTAACAGATCGCTGCAACATATATTGCAGCGATCGTCCTAAAAGAGGCGCGGCCCTCCTGCTCTCCAGGAGGGCCGCGCCTGTCTTAGTCTGGGGGATCAGTGGAAGGGCACCATCTCCATGCGCACGAAATAGCCCTGAGGGTGGTGGCACACGGGGCAGCTGGCAGGGGCCATGGTGGACTCCACCACATAGCCGCAGTTCAGACACATCCACTGACAGGTCACGGAGGAGACGAACAGCTCCTCCCGCTCCAGCAGATCGGCGAAGCGGCCGAACCGCTCGCCGTGGATGCGCTCGATGCCTGCAATGGAGTCGAACAGCTTGGCCACCAGGGGGAAGCCCTCCTCGCTGGCTGTCTTGGCGAAGTGGGCGTAGTCGTGCTCCCACTCCTGGAACTCATTGTGCTGGGCCGCCCGCAGGTGGGAGAGCAGGTCGGGATACAGGTCCACCGGATAGGTACCGTCCGCCCGGACGGTCTGGCCGGACAGGTCCGCCAGCTGCCGGTAAAACTGCTTGGCGTGGGTCAGCTCCTGGTCTGCGGTGAACAGAAAGACCTGCTGGACCACGTACAGGTTTTTCTCTCTGGCCATACCGGCGGCGATGGTATAGCGGTTCCGGGCCTGGCTCTCCCCCGCGAAGGCCCGCATCAGGTTGATGTGGGTCTCACTGCGGGCGAAGGTCTCTGCTTTGTTTGGCATGAGATTACCTCCTTTTCTGAACTGGTTCCCGTTCAGTATGCCCGCGGGGGAAACTCCTTATTCCAGTATCAGGAAGAGCCTCCCTGTCCGACATGGCATCTGCCGCACCACCTTTCTGGGGATGTTTGGCGAGATATCCCCCCGCTGAGGCCGGGCCCCGCGCCCTTTTCCCTTGCCTTTTCCCTCTTTTCCAGGTATAATAATGAAAATACACACGGGTGTTGACACCCGCGGGGGCGGGAGCGGAGCATCCCCACCCCGAAGAGGAGGCATCCCCAGGGATGAAAGAAAAGACAAATCTGACCATGCTGTGCGACTTCTATGAGCTCACCATGGGCAACGGGTACTTCCAGACCGGACTGGGCGAGCGCATCTGCTACTTTGACGTGTTCTTCCGCTCGGTCCCGGACCAGGGAGGCTTTGCTATAGCGGCGGGGCTGGCCCAGGTCATCGAGTATATCCAGAAGCTGCGCTTTGACGAGGAGGACATCGCCTACCTCCGCTCCAAGGGCTGCTTTGCCGAGCCCTTCCTGGACTATCTGCGCCGGTTCCGTTTCACCGGCGACATCTGGGCCGTGCCGGAGGGCACCCCCATCTTCCCCGGGGAGCCCATCCTCACCGTGCGGGCCCCGGCCATCCAGGCCCAGTTCATCGAGACCTTCGTGCTACTGTGCCTGAACCACCAGAGCCTCATCGCTACCAAGTCCAACCGCATCGTCCGGGCGGCGGAGGGCCGTCCGGTGGCCGAGTTCGGCTCCCGCCGGGCCCAGGGGGCGGAGGGAGCCATCCTGGGCGCCCGGGCCTCCTACATCGCTGGCTGCTCCGCCACCGCCTGCACCATGGCCGATCAGCACTACGGCTCCCCCGCCACCGGCACCATGGCCCACTCCTGGGTGCAGATGTTCCCCGACGAGTACACCGCCTTCAAGACCTACTGCCAGCTCTACCCCAACAATGCCACCCTGCTGGTGGACACCTACAATGTACTGCGCTCCGGCGTGCCCAACGCCATCCGTGCCTTCAAGGAGGTGCTGGAGCCCCTGGGCGTCACCAAGTGCGGCATCCGGCTGGACTCCGGCGACCTGACCTATCTGTCCCGGAAAGCACGGGAGATGCTGGACGAGGCCGGCCTCACCGGCTGCAAGATCGTGGCCTCCAACGCCCTGGACGAGTACATCATCCGGGATCTGATCCGCCAGGGGGCCCGCATCGATTCCTTCGGGGTGGGCGAGCGGCTCATCACCTCCCGCTCCGAGCCCGTCTTCGGCGGCGTGTATAAGCTGTCCGCCATCGAGGATGACCAGGGGCACATCCTCCCCAAGATCAAGATCAGCGAAAACCCCGCCAAGATCACCACCCCCCATTTCAAGAAGGTGTACCGCATCTTCTCCCGGGACACCGGCAAGGCGGAGGCCGACCTGATCTGCGTCCACGACGAGGAGATCGACTTCACCCATCCCCTGGAGCTCTTTGACCCGGCCGCCACCTGGAAGCGGAAGGTGTACACCAACATCGAGGCCCGGGAGCTGCTGGTCCCTATCTTCCGGGGAGGCGAGCTGGTCTATCAGGTGCCGGAGCTCCAGACCAGCCGGGCCTACTGCCAGCGGCAGGTGGACGCCCTGTGGGATGAGGTCAAGCGCTTTGAAAACCCTCACAATTACTACGTGGACCTGTCCCAGAAGCTGTGGGACATCAAGCAGTCCCTGCTCACCAGCCACGAGATGGCATAAGAGGACCCCCGGCGGCGGGAGCTTCCCGCCGCCGGGGGTTTTTTGCGCCTTTTGGGGAATGAGGAGCCCCCTGTCACCTGCCGGTCACAGACAGCTCCAGGCCCGGATAGGCGGCCGCCGGGTCCGTGGGGACGCCGTTCTCCGCCAGCTCCAGGTGCAGGTGGGGGCCGGTGGCCCTCCCGGTGGCGCCCACATAGCCGATGACCTCCCCCTGCTCCACCGTCTCCCCCGTCACTGCCGTGATTTGGGAGAGCTGGCCGTAGGTGGTGGTCCAGCCGCCCCCGTGGGCCAGGATCACCCGGTCACCCAGTCCGCCCTCCCCATCCCAGCCCTCCGCTTCCACCGTGCCGGAGGCGGCGGCCAGCACCGGCGTCCCCTCCGGAGCCGGGATGTCGATGCCGGTATGGTCTGTCCTCTGTCCGGTCACAGGGTGGACCCGGCCGCCGAACAGGGCGGACAGGGTATGATACCCCTCCACCGGCCAGAGCCAGCCGCTCCCGGCGCCCTGGGGCTGTGACGCCAGGGCCAGCAGGTCCGCCTCCCCGTCCCAACTGTCCTCCCCTCGGACCAGAGATATGTGGAGGGTCAGTTGGGTGTAATATCCCTCTCCCTCCGCCTGCCGCAGCCTGGGCTTTATTGGGATCTCATAGGAGCGCCCCGGTTCCCAGACGCCCGGCGTGTCCAGGTGGACGCTCATGGAGACCTGGTCCGCCGCCACGTAGCGGCCGGAGATCTGCACCCTCCAGTCCTCTCCCTCCTCCAGCTCGGGCAGAGTGAAGCGCACCTGGCTCCCTTCTTCGTTGAGGGCCACGCTCTCCGTCACCTGCTGGAGCCGCGCCGCCGCCTCCTGGGGAAGGTCCTGGGCCCCGGCGGCGGAAGAGGGCCCCCAGGCCACCGCGCCGCCGCAGAGCAGTGCGGCGCACACCACAGCCGCCACCAGAGCGGTCCCCTTCTTTTTTTGTAAAAACAGGTTCATGATCCTTCCTTTCATCTCCGTGCCCCCCAGCCGGGTAGTCAGGGCCGCGGTCACGCCCCCTGACGATGCCTGCAGGAGCACCTGTCCATAGCGGCGGCGGAAGCCGTTGTCCTGTCCCTCCACCACCGCCTCGTCACAGTACAATTCCAGATCCCGGCCCGCCTGTCCGGCCATCCGCCACACCAGGGGGTTGAACCAGTGGACCGCGTTTGCCAGTAGCATGAGTCCCTTGTACCACAGGTCCCTCCGCCGGATATGGCAGAGCTCATGGCGCAGGATCAGGGGCAGGTCCGCCTCCGGCACCTCCGGCGGCAGCACGATCACCGGGCGCAGCAGGCCCAGGGTCATGGGGGTGTCCACCCCGGCTCGCAGCACCGGCACCGTCCCACCCAGGGCCTCCAGCGCCGCCTGGTCTCCCGCCCGCGCCTGGCTGCCCTCTAGGATCTTTCTTCGGGCCCGCAGGTAGCCCCCGCCCTCCACGCCGAGGAAGAGGACCGCCCCCGCCGCCCAGAGCCAGGAGAGCGCCTCGGTCAGTTCGGCGGCGCCTCCCGCTCCGCCTGCCTGTGGTCCCCGGACGGACGCGGGACCCGAGATCCCCGGAAGGGGGACGAGTGTTTCCTCCGCCGCCGGCGCAGGGACCACCTGGGACAAAGCGGTCCCCACCGGGACCGGGACGGGCAGGGGGATCAGCAGGCGCAGGGCCAGCACCAGCCACAGCAGGTAACAGCTCCCTGCCCGGTAGCGCCTGCGGATGGCGCCGCTCAGCCCCAGCAGCGGGAGCAGGAGCAGGGAGGTGGCGAGGGAGACCCAGACCACCCGCTCCACCAGCGCCGTCATGTCTCCTCTCCCCCGCTCAGGCGGTCCAGCAGTGCCTGGAGCTCCTCCAGCTCCGCCGGTTCCACCCTCTTTCCGTCGTAGAGCGCCGCCGCGAACCGGGAGATGGAACTGCCGTAGAGCTTTTTCAGAAAGCTCTCTCCCTCGCTGCGTTGATAGTCCTCCCGGGCCACCATTGCTGTATAGGTGTTTACCTTACCAGCTTTTTTGCAGGATAGAAAGCCCTTCTCCTCCAGCCGCTTCAGATAACTGTGCAGGGCACTGGCCGTGAGCGGGCGCTCCAGCCCCTCCAGAATGGCTGGGGCGGACACTGGGCCCCCCGCCCCCCATACCACCAGCATAATGTCCAGCTCCGACTCCGGCAGATGACGGTTCTCCCCCATCTGGTTCCCTCCTTTTTTGCAAATGCAGAATATTCTGTGTCTATATTCTACATTTGCAGAAAATATTTGTCAAGGCATTTTTGCATTTGCAAACAATTTTATTTTAAAGCACGGCGGCCGGCAGTCAACACATCTCATCCAGAGATGCCTGACGCCGGCCGCCGTGCTGCTATTTCAATAATCCTCTTTGTACTTTAATAGCCTTTCAATTACAATAAGTATGCTATTTTCTGTTATTTTGCGATCTCCTCGCAGAACTGCATCAGCATAACTGCAAACTGAGCCCGTGTGGCACTGCCCTGGGGCACGATCGTGTTGTTGCCCATGCCGGAGATCAATCCGGCGCCGGCAGCCCAGCTCATAGCCTCCTGTGCATAGGTGCTGACACTGGACATGTCGGCAAAGGAAGACAGGCTGGCCTTCTCGGACACATCGTATCCCTTGGACTTGGCAAAGCTGTACAGGATCATCGCCACTTGTTCCCGGGTAACGTTGTCGTTGGGGCCAAAGGTCCCGTCTCCGTAGCCGCTGACCACACCGTTGGCAGCGGCCCAGTTGACCGCACTGGCATACCAGGTGCCCGCAGCCACATCGGTAAAGGTGGATGTTCCACCAGCCGGAGCTCCCTCCATGCTGTACAGGACCTGCGCCACCATGGCTCTGGTCAGGGTCTGGTTGGGGCTGAAGGCAGCGGCGCCAGTGCCGGACATCAGTCCGTTCTCATAGGTATAGAGAACCGCATCATAGAACCAGTCTCCGGCCTTGATATCGGAGAAGGTCATGGTATCAGGCTCCTGTACCGTCTCCCCTGTCTTCACAAAGCTGACCTCCACCTCTACCTTGGAGTCAGGCATGGTAAAGGTATAGCGGGTATCGCTCTGTTTGGTGACACGTACATCGTCTCCGTCCCGGTCGGTCACGGTGACGTCGTCCACCTCATAGCCGGAGGCGGGAGTCACGGTGATGGTCACTCTGGTGCCCTCGGATGCATTTTGGGGACTGACGGACACGGTCCCCTTTCCGCTGCCGGCGCCGACAGAAACGGTGTATCTGCTGGAGCTGGAGGAACTGCTGTCGTCATCATCGTCATCGTCATCCGGGGTCACTGCGCCGGGGATATAGTCGATCTTCACCGCGTCATTTTTCTCAAAGGCGGAGGGGCTGTAATACCGGGTGAGAGAGCCATCGCTGCCCTTCACAAAGCTGAAGTGCTCCATGAAGTCCCACAGGACGGGCATATCACTGGGATAGCAGTTGTGGGGACGCAGCAGGCACAGAGCCCACTGGACCAACGGTACATCCACACCGTCGATAGTCTTCGTCCAGCTGTACACATCCGGATGACGGCTGTCAGCGCTGAAGTGCTGGTCTGCATCTTCGGCCGTGAACTCCTTATCGATCCCATTGGCCTTCAGCATATACTTAGCCCAGTTCTGCAGAGAGGTGGATTCAAAGCCCTTGGGCATATCCCCCAGGTCCATCTGACCTGCAATGAGCATGGTCGGAATGGTCTCAAAGGCAGAATTTTCTTTTTCTGCAGCTGCCGCTGAGGTAGAGCCAACTGCCGCAAAGAACTCAGGATTGGTCACTGCAAAGCCCTGGGTTGCCGCCGAACCGGCAGACTGGCCGGAACCATAGATCCGGTTGAAGTCCAGGTCGGCATAGCTGCCGTCGATCTTCTCCTCCATCAAGGTGACAAGAGACTGATAGAACTTGTCGGAGTCGGCGTGGGACACACTGCTGGGACTGGAACTGTATGTCTCGCACACAAAGGCCAGAGCAATGCCCTCTTTCTCCGCGAGCTGCCACCACAGGGTGGAGTCCATAAAGATGGAGTCAGTCTGGCTGTTGCCGGGATAGAGCATCAGGATAGGCAGTTCCTTGCCCTCAAAGCCCTCAGGGATATACAGGATATACTCCCGGGGGTCCCATTTCCCGTCGCCGCTGTTGTCACTGAACGCGATCACGCCTGCCTGAACGGTGCCGTGACCGGCGATCTTTATATCCTCCTGGCCCCAGATCTGGGTGCCGTCGGACAGAGTGGATTTCACCTGGCCGTCCTTGGCATCCTGCTGGGCAGCTACCCGGGCGGAGGTGTAGTCCAGACGCTGGGCAATGGCGTTGGAATAGGGGAAGGTGTTGTCATAGCGGGTATAGTCGGACAGCCACTCATAGATCGCCTGCGCGTCTGCACTGGTGTCAGCCGCGATCTCCACCTTGGAGATGCCGTGCTCCGCGCCTTCCTCCTTCAGCTGGCCGTTGGCGTATTCGGTGGCATAGGCCTTGGAAGCAATATCCTGCCAGTACACACCGGCACCGGTCTCCGTGGTCGCGCAGTCGTTGGCGGACTGCCAATAGTTCTCGCTCCCTGTGTAACCCGCCAGATAGGTGGGAACGGGCACGTCCTTGGGGGCGATCTGTCCGCCGATGCCCACCTGATTCAGAGTCTCATCCAGCACATCGGTAATATCGCCGTTGGAGCTCTTTCCGTCATAAGGAGTGCTGGCCACGGCGGTGAGAGCATCCGCACCGGCACTGGTCCCGTCCACATAGGCCTGGCTGATGACAAAGATGGGGTTGGCGGCCGCCCACAGCTCCAGCGCCGCGGCGCCCTTGCCGTAGCCTGCCAGGTAGAACTCACCGAAGGTGGAGAACACGTTCTGCTTATGGATGTTGTTGCCGCTCTTCAGGAAGGCGATAGCGGCCTCCACATAGGCGCTCTCCTTCTGGGCATCGTCCCAGCCCCCCGCGCCGGGCTCCAGCACGAACAGGCCCTCGCCCTTCTCGTTGGCCAAGTCGATCCAGCCCTGTTCCTTCAGGAAGTCATAGGTATCGACACCCTCCGGCACAGCCACCACAGTGAAGTAGGAGCGGATGGAGGCCTCAGGGGCGATGTACACCTTTACGGTGCGGGCGTCATCGGCAAAGTCATTGTCGCCGTCCACGTCGATGTTCTTGGTGTACCAGCCGGTCAGGGGTAGCTGAGCCGCCTGGGACCAGTCTTTCTCCAGGTTGGTGATGCTGTCAAAGTCAGAGGCTGCACCTGTACTGGTCTGATCCACCTTAACGGGTGTTCCATGACCAACACCATCCTTATAGTACAGGAGGGTCTGGTCATCTGCGCCTCTCTCCCACTTGCTGAACCAGTTTTCCCACAGCTCGTTCAGGTCACTGGGGACCAGGTTGTGGCCCCGGCCGTAGCACTGGCTCCATACAAAGATGGGCACCTCGCCGCCGCCGAAGTCCCTGGACCAGATGTAGTTTTTATAGCGGTTTTCCGCCTCAGTTGGATTGACGATCAGGCTGATGGGGGCCTGCTGGGAGCCGATCTGTTCCTCTGTGATGCCGCTCTCCACTGTGGGCGTGTCCACCAGCTCATCCAGGGTCTTGCCCAGCAGCCGCTGCGCCCAATAGGTCTGGGTGTCGGTCGTCCAGGTGCACTGTTTGGCTCCCTGAGAACCGGTCCACTCCCCAGCCTCCAATGCGCCCAGCTTCATGGGCCAGTAGTCGTACTCGCCGTAAATGGCGTAGAAGGGCACCACCAGCTGTGAGCCGTTCTTCTGGGCCGTAGTCCGAACGCCGGAGGTAATGCCGAATGCGGCAAACAGCTCCACAGTTCTGGGGTCCTGGGCCAGAGTGTTGGCGGTGGCTCCGCCGCCGGCGGACTGACCGTAGCCATAGATCCGGTCCTCATCCACCGTCACGCCCGCCTTTTTACAGTCGTCCTTGACCAGCTCCAGCAGGTCCAGCATATAGTCGGCGTTGCCGGTCAGGTCGTAGGTGACCGCGATAAATCCGTACTCGTCGGCGGCCTCCTTGATGTCGGTGGCCTCCAGGAATACCATGGCGGTCTGACCGGCGCCGTGGGTGGTCACCACCAGGGGCGCGGGAGAACCGCTGGACTTCACGCTGTCGGGGATATAGATGATGTAGGTCCGGTTGGTGCCCTCCCACATGTGGTCCCGGTAAAGCACCCTGTCGGTGTCCTGGTTGGTGTAGGGCAGGCGCTGGGTGATGAAGTGGCCGTACACCGAGTTGTTGTCATAGCCGCTGTAGTAGGTCAGGAAGGAGTTGATGTTCTCCGTCAGCGCGGGGTCGGCCATGTCGGAGACAGACTCACTCTGCACCGCCACCTGGGTCTTTACATCGCTGAAGGAGGTAGCGATGGCATCGGAATTCGCCTTGTCCTGCCAGTAGACCTGGCCGTAATTGCCATCGGTCACCGCATCCGAAAGGCAGTCATTGACATCCTTCCAATAGGCGATCAGGGATGCGCTGGTATTGCCTACGAACCAGGTGGGGATGGGGATATCGTTGTAGTGCTGGGCCTCAAAGGTCCGTTTCTGGGTAATTTGATTGCCGTCCTTGTCGGTGTACCCCTCGAAATCCATATGGTTGGGCTGGGGCGTCTTTCCCACCTGGGTCTCACCGGCCGCTTCCAGCAGAGCATCATAAGCCGCATCCACCTGAGCATCCACATAGACCTGGCTGATCATCTTCAGGGGGTTCTGGGCGGCCCACAGCTGCAGGGCGGGGGCGCCGTCTCCGTAGCCCACCAGATAGTGGTAGGTGAAGGCGGAGTAATAGGTCCCGCTGCTGACCAGGGTGCCCATAGCCGCGTCCACATAGGCCAGCTCGTCTTCCGCACTGCCCCAGGTCCCGTTCTCGGGCTTCATGATCAGCAGGCAGGCCAGCGTCTCGTCCGCGATGTCAAACCAGCCGGACTTCTCCAGGAATTCCGTGCTGTCCACGCCGGAGGGGAGCGCCATACTGATCCAGTACTCCCGCTGACGGGCTCCCTCAGGGATGTAGACCTCGATCTCCCGGCTGTCCGCCCCGCGGGCGCTGTCGTTTACGCTGATCTGGTAGGTAAAGTATCCATTGATCCGCTGATAGGAGCCGATGCTGGCGTCCGCTTTCTCAGTGTCTTCAATGGGGGTGGGCTCTTCGGAAGCCGGCTTGTCTCCACTGCCTGCCACATTCAGCGCCCAATCACTGATACTCTCCGCATAGGTCACGTACTCGAACTGCTGGACCTCTTCATTTCTTGCATCCTCCATGTGGTAGGTCTCGCCCACTTCCAGAGGATCTTCGTCCTTGTACACATCCAGATAAGGCTCATCGATGTAGTACCAAGAACTCATTTTGACACAGGAGTGGTCATTAACACCCCACTCTTCAAACTTGTAGTGTTTGAAGGCAGAAATCCGAAGATTATCCGCGATCCACTCGTCAGACCATCCTGCCTCCTGATAATAGGGAATCAATCCCTGATAGGATTTCAGAGAGTTGATCGGATTTGCCAGCGGGTCAGTCTCACCCTGGATGACCCAGATTGCAATGCCCTCTTCCGCAATCTTCTGGAGGCTCTCCTCAGGCCAGGTCTCTGTAAAAATGGTCCGATTCGGACCATCTCCAATCCAGCCATTGTTGCAGATGAACACATCCACCAGCTCCGGAAAGTCCCGCATGGTCTGGGAACAGATTCCAGTGCCGTTGGAATTGCCAATCAGGATCACTTTGGTAATGTTGTAGTTCTCCTGGAACCACCCAATGGCGTGTGCTACTTCCTCCCCAGCTGCCTTATTATTCTGGGAGTGCACATCAGGGCTACCCACGATCGCACTGTCCAGCTCCAGCCATGCCTCGGTAGCATTGTCGTAGGTCACATTAGTCCCCAGGTTGTTGGCCTGAAGATTGCCCTGATCATCGAAGCCTTCCCAGTAAGAGGTTCCGTTTCCAGTCACATAGAGGACCAGGGGCATCCCTTCATCCTCGTCGTAGCTGTCAGGCACCTGATAGTGGACGGGCACCTTCCCCTGAAAGGCCGTGTAGTAGCTGTCATCCACAGCCTCCACATAGGCCAGCTTATAGTCATCATAGACGTCGTTTACTGTTTTTTCCCACACGCCGTCTCCGCCCGTGTAATGACCATATCCGTCTGTCAGGCTGAGTCCGTCTTCCATTTCAGCGTCCGCGCCGATGGCCAGGATCAGATCCAGCTCCTGCCGGGTAAAGTAATTGAAGGGCTTTCCACTTCTTCCGGCATATACTTCATATCCATCCGGGTCCCCGTTCTCATCGAACTCCTCTGCAATCGCCCAGCTGGCAGTACAGAGCATCCCAAAGGGCTTGTTATCCGCAGGCCCTTGGTCAAAGGACAGGGTAACGGTATTGCCTCTCACTGAAACATCGTCAATATAGGCAGTGCCTTCCTCAAACTCACCGTTTTGGAAGGCCCGGTCCCAGACCTTATAGTCCAATTCCTCGGCCGCCTCCATATCAGTGCCTTCCGCAAAGGTGACCTCAATCTGATACAGCCGCTGTCCATAGAAGTTCAGCTTGGTAAAGGCCTGGATGCTCTCGATATCATCCACGGTCAATTCTTCCGAATTCACCAGCGGCTCCAGACCATTGCTTACCGGCGGCTGACTGCCCTCTTGAGTCAGCTTCTCTCCGTCTTGGATAAGTTCTTCCCCGTCTTGAGGCGGTCCAGATGGCTCTTCTTCGTCCTCAGGCTGCTCATCCTCAGAGGCCGGCTGCTCCTTTTTCATCTCCAGCCAGGGTTCCCCCCTGCTCATCGACAGGGCGGAATCCTCTTCCTCCCAAGTATGGCGCAGGCGGAGGTCCATCCCTTCCTCTGTGCCCTCAGAGATATCGTGGTTGGTGGTGAAGCCACCAACCACGAGGAGAGCGCTCTCCTCGTCGACTGTCACTTCCTGGATCTGGATCTCTGTAAATTCCTCGTCCTGGGGACCGCGCCCTTCCAACAGGTAGCTCTCCCCATTCAGTCCGCTGAAATCTGTCCCCTCTTTATAGACGATCTCGATCTGCTTCAGTTCATTTCCGGTCTCGGTCTCCTCTGTGTAAGCCTGGATGCTCACCACGTCGCTCATGACCGGCTGCCCAGATCTTACTTCCTCTTCCGGGCCCCCCTCCGGCTCCACCGCCAGCGCGCTACCACCCAGCAGCGACAACAGCATGGTGCCGGTCAGCACGGAAGAAATGATCCGCTTTGACAATCGCTTCATTTTTTACATTTCTCCTTTCACCGTTTTCCTCTGCTTCAACTGTGCCTCTCTCATCCGCTCCCTTCCACTGCACGTTCAGGCCTCAGCAGGTCTGAAAATTTTGTGCAAAATTTTCCCAAAAGAAAATTTGTTTCTTTTGACCACTTTTTTCTTTTGAAGTTAACTCAAATTGTAATATTAAACAATTTTAACTTCCAATACGACTTTCTCATGTATTCATGTGACATTTTCATGTTTTCTTTTAACCAGACAGCGCCCCGCCGCGGACTCTCTCCACGGCGGGGCGCTGTCTTTTTCTTGCGTCTGTTGTCAAAGGAAGTTTTCCACCGCCTCCAGCATGGGGAGAGGGGCCTCCTCAGGGATAAAATGGCCGCAGGGCAGGTTGTGTCCCTGAATGTGGTCTCCAAATTTGGCCCAGCACTCCAGGGGGCGGAAGAACCGCTCCACCAGTCCGTTTGCCCCCCACAACACCAGGGTCTCGGCCCGGATCTTCCGCCCGGCCCGCAAATCCTCCTCGTCCAGCGCCAGATCCACCGTCTCCCCCGCCCGGTACTCCTCACAGATGGCGTGGATGGTTTCCACGTTGTAGTGCCTCAGATACTCGTCGTAGACGTCCTGGGGAAATGCCTCGGCTGAGGTGTCGTTCTCCGAGTGATACCGGGCAATGTGCAGGGAATAGCGGAAAAACTGCTTCCGGCTGGACAGGATCATGTCCTCCGGCAGCGGGGCCTCCTGGGTAAAGAAATACCACTGGAACAGCGCCTTGGCAAACTCCCGGGTGGAGAGGCTGTACATGTCATAGGTGGACACGATATCCAGCAGCACCAGTTTATTTACCGCCTCCGGATGGTCCAGCGCCATGCGGTAGGCCACCCGGGCCCCCCGATCATGCCCCATGACGTGGAAGCGTTCAAAGCCCAGGGCCCGCATCACCTCGATTTGGTCCTCCGCCATAGTCCGCTTGGAGTAGTTGCTGTGGTCAGGCAGCCCCTCCGGCTTTCCGCTGTCCCCGTAGCCCCGCAGGTCGGTGGCCACCACTGTGAAGCGCTCCGCCAGCTGGGGCGCCACCTTGTGCCACATCAGACAGGTCTCCGGGTGCCCGTGGAGGAGGAGGAGCGGCTCCCCCTGCCCCATCCTGACCCCGTGGATTTCCACACCGTTGGCCTGGATGTTGAATTCCTCTCCCTGCATCCGCATCGGTCTCTTCACCCTTTCCTCTATATTGAGCACTCTGCCCAATTTTAAGTTTCTTCTGCCCCCTATTTTAGCAGATGTCCCCACGTTGGACTATTTTGCTTTTTTCATAGACCTATGGCCTCCATGCATACCGGCCCTTCAAACAAAGCAGCGGGCCCCGGACCATTTGGTCCGGGGCCCGCTCTCTGTTCTTTGATCAGCCCAAAACACTCTTGGTGCGGGCCACCTTGCGGTCCTCCATCTTGGAGACCACCACTGCGCAGGCCGCATCGCCCGTGATGTTGATGGTGGTGCGGCCCATGTCAAAGATCCGGTCGATGCCGGCCACCAGCGCGATGCCCTCCACCGGGATATTTACGCTCTGGAGCACCATGGCCAGCATCACCATGCCGGCGCCGGGGACGCCCGCAGTGCCGATAGACGCCAAGGTGGCGGTGAGCACGATGGTGGCCATCTGGCCGATGGTCAGGTCGATCCCATAGCAGGATGCGATGAAAACGGCGCACACCCCCTGGTAGATGGCAGTTCCGTCCATGTTGATGGTGGCGCCCAGGGGCAGCACGAAGGAGGCGACCTCCTTCCGGGCCCCCAGCCGCTCGGAGCACTCCAGGGTGAAGGGCAGGGTGCCCACCGAGGATGCGGAGGAGAAGGCCATCATCATGGCAGGGGCCATCCCCTTAAAGAAGGCGATGGGGGATACGCCGCCCAGGGCCTTCACCGTGCTGGAGTACACCACCACGGCGTGGACGATATAGCCCACATAGGCCACCGCCAGCACCGCCACCAGCTGAGCCAGGATCTTGGGCCCGTTTTCCACGATCACCGGGCAGATCAGGCAGGCCACGCCGATGGGCGAGAGCTTGATGATCAGGTCCATGATCTTCATGGACACCTCATTGAAGCTGTCCACCACCTGGGCGGCCACCAGCCCCTTTTCCCCCGCCAGCAGGATGCCGAAGCCCACCAGGAGAGAGATGACGATGACCTGGAGCATGGAGGCATTGGCCAGCGGCGTGATGGGGTTGGAGGGGAAGATGTCGATGATGGTCTGCATCAGCGACTGGCCCGCCGGGGGTTCATAGGCCAGGCCGGAGGTCTCCATGGCCGCAAAGATGTGCATCCCCTTGGCCGCGCTGGCCAGCACCAGGGCCAACACCACGGCAAAAGCGGTGGTGCACATGTAATACACGATCGTCTTGCCTCCCACCGAGCCCACCCGGCCGATGTCCTGCATAGAGATGACACCGGAGGCGATGGAAAACAGCACGATGGGCACCACGATGAATTTCAGCAGGTTCAGGAAGATCGTGCCCCAGGGCAGAATGTAGTTTTTCGCGATGTCCAGTCCGTTGGGCACCATCATCAGGGCCAGGCCCACTGCGATGCCGACCACCAGCCCGATGAAGATCCAAAATGCAAGGGGAAGTTTCTTCTTGTTCATTGACAGCTCTCCTTTCCGTCCATGCAGCCCTTTCCTCACTTTGGGCCGCATCTGTTTACAGCTCCCTCTCTGACTGCTCTCTTTCAGTATATATGATATGGAGGAAACTTACAAGGTCTTTCTTTCCTTTTTCTCCCCCTGCAATTTCCCGGGCCAAGCCCTTCTTTTTTCAACTTTTCCACTGGATTTTCCACAACTGCGACAGAATCCAACTTTCTTTTTATTTTTTTATGGTAAAATATGGATATCAAGACAAGCTGTTTTATAACAGCGGAAGGATCAAAGGGGGTATCCAGAATGCAGCTGCTGCGAAAGAAGGGATTGCTGGACAGTCCCCGGGTGCTGTTCCTCCCTGTAGACGCCATCTCACCCAATCCCAATCAGCCCCGCCGGGTCTTTGGCACCCAGGAACTGGAGGAGCTGGCTGGTTCCATCCAGGCTCTGGGGCTGCTCCAGCCCCTGACTGTGCGCCGTCGGGCAGACGGCTGGGAGCTGGTAGCCGGGGAACGGCGGCTCCGGGCCGCCAAGCTGGCAGGACTGGAAGAGGTCCCCTGCATCTCTCTCCAGATCGACGACCAGCGCTCCTCCCTGCTGGCTCTGGTAGAGAACTTGCAGCGCAAGGACCTGGACTTCTGGGAGGAGGCCCTGGCCCTGGACCGGTTGATCTCTGTCTACCATCTCTCCCAGGAGGAGGCTGCCCGGCGCATCGGCAAGAGCCAGTCCGCCGTGGCCAACAAGCTGCGCCTGCTGAAGCTGCCGGAGGACACTCTCCGGGCCCTGCGGGACGGCGGCTGCACTGAGCGCCATGCCCGGGCCCTGCTTCGGCTGGAGGACCCCAGCCTGCGCCAGAAGGCCCTGGAGCAGATCCTGTCCCGGCAGCTCACCGTGGCCCAGACAGACGCCTTGGTAGATCAGCTTCTCTCCCCTCCTCCCCGCACCAGAACCAAACGCACCTTTGTGGTGAAGGATGTCCGCCTTTTTCTTAACACTCTGACTCGGAGCATGGCCCTAATGCGGTCTGCCGGGGTGGATGCCCGCTGTGACCGCCAGGATAAGGATGGAGAGATCCTGCTCACCATCCGTATTCCCCAGGCCATTCGGTAAAAATGTTTCACGTGAAACATTCTCTTTTCCTATCTCCCCTTTCCTCCCCATCGCCTGCCGAAGCCAGATCGCCTGGAGGCAGGCCCGGTCTCGGCTCTCTCCCTCTGTCTGCACCTCTCCCCTTGCGGCGGGCCGCCCCTGTGCGGTCCGCCGCCTTTTCTCGCTACCAGGCCGGAAAAACGGGAAAAAGAGTTGAAATGCGTTCCCTCGGTTGATATAATAAAGCTCTGCGGAAGTCTGCTGTACACCCGTCCGCCATTTCGACTCAGGAGGCGCCCCATGGCCAAGATCATCGCTATCGTCAATCAAAAGGGAGGCGTGGGCAAGACCACTACCACCGTCAACCTCACCGCCGCCCTGGCCGCGCTGGGAAAGCGGGTACTGCTGTGCGACTTCGACCCCCAAGCCAACGCCACCTCTGGTATGGGAGTGGACAAGAACACCGCCTCCCCAAATGTCTACGACGTGCTCATCAATGGGGCCGATCCCCGCCGCGGCGTAGTCACCACACACTACGGGGACGTGCTTCCCTCCAACAAGGCGCTGGCCGGAGCGGGCGTGGAGATGATCGCCCTGCCGGACCGGGAGCATCTGCTCCGAAAGGCCCTGGAGGTCCTCTCTCCCGGCTACGACTTCATCTTTGTGGACTGCCCCCCCTCTCTGGAGCTGCTGACAGTGAACGCCCTGTGCGCCGCTGACTCCCTGCTGGTCCCGGTCCAGTGTGAGTACTACGCCCTGGAGGGACTGAGCGATCTGCTCTCTACCGTCCGCTTGGTCAAACGCTCACTGAATCCCCGGCTGGTGTTAGAGGGCGTGCTGCTCACCATGTTTGACAGCCGCACCAATCTCTCTCTTCAAGTGGCGGAGGAAGTTAAACGTCACTTTCCCGGTCAGGTCTACGCCACGGTCATCCCCCGCAATGTGCGCTTATCCGAGGCCCCCAGCCACGGGAAGCCCGTCACCGCCTACGACCCCTACTCCCGGGGGGCGGAGGCCTACCGGCTGCTGGCGGAGGAGATCGCAGCCAAGCACCCCACGGCGGCCCCTGTCTGAGTTCTCCCCCGCTTTTTCGCCGGGGCCGTAAGTCTGGCCCCGACGGCTGAATTTTGATCTCCACTGTTATTTTTATAAGGAAGGAGCTACTATGGCAAAGCGAACCAAAGAGCTGGGCCTGGGCCGGGGGCTGAACGCCCTGCTGGGCGACCCGGACCTGCAAGCGCAGGGAGAGGGCTCCGTCTCCCTCCCCATTTCCCAGGTACAGCCCGGCCTGAATCAGCCCCGGAAGCGCTTTGACCAGGATGCCCTGGCCGATCTGGCAGAGTCTATCCGGGTCCACGGCATCATCCAGCCGCTGACAGTGCGCCGTCTGTCCTCCGGCTACTACCAGATCATCGCCGGTGAGCGCCGCTGGCGGGCCGCCAAGCTGGCCGGCCTGGCGGAGGTGCCGGCAGTCATCATCGAGGCGGATGACCGCAAAGTGATGGAGCTGGGCCTGATCGAGAACCTCCAGCGAGAGGACCTGAACCCGGCCGAAGAGGCCCGGGGCTATCAGGTGCTGATGGAGGAATACGGCCTCACCCAGGAACAGGTGGCGGATCGGATGGGAAAATCCCGGCCTGCCATCACCAATACCCTGCGGCTGCTGGCCCTCCCGGAGGACCTCTTGAAGCTGGTGGAGGAGGAACAGCTCTCCGCCGGCCACGCCCGTGCCCTGCTGGGCGCCCCCACGGCGGAGCTCCAGCGGCAGGCCGCCAAGAAGGTCATTGCTGACGGGCTCTCCGTCCGCCAGACGGAGGCACTGGTCAAGGCCCTCCAGCGGGAAAAGAAGGCCCCGCCTAAGCAGGCGGGGGACAGTCTGGCCCTCTACCTCGGGGAGGCGGAAAAGAATCTCTCCGGCCGGTTGGGCCGGAAGGTCCACATCGCCCACCGAGGCAAAAAAGGCAGGATCGAGTTGGAATACTACAACAGCCAGGATCTGGAGCTTCTGCTGGAGGCTCTGGAGCGGCTGAACGCCGGGGAGGTGCAGGGCCATGGCTGATCCCCAGAAGCCGGCGCAGAACGCCCCCCAGGCAGGCGGTCCTCCCAAGGAGGAGCGTCCTGGCCAGCAGCGGCGGCGCAGGCAGTCGGTGGTGCTCTACATCACTATCCTCTTTGCAGCGGCCTTTGCCCTGCTGCTGATGACCTACGCCATGGACCAGCGCCGCAGCAATGAGACGCTGGGGGACCTGACCTCCTCAGTCTCTGATCTGAAGGACTCCCTCTCCGGGATGCAGACCGCCCAGAGCGCCCTGGAGGAGAACGGCGCCCTGAAAAATGAGATCCAAGACCTCCAGGAACAGATCGACACCCTGCTGGGGACCATCGACAGCCTGACCGCCGCCGGGGAGCAGCAGGGACAGGTCCTGGAGCGCACCAAGGAGGCCATGGACTACTTCTGGCAGATCGATGAGGCCTATGTGCGGGGCCGCTACTCCCTCTGCCGTGATCTGATCGCGGTACTGGAGGACACCTCCTCCGGAGAGGCCCCCCTGAAGAGCTATCTTCCCCAGGAGAGCTACACCGATAACGGCCGCTTCTCCCCTGCTGACCGGTATCAGGAGATCTGGGACGCCCTGTACTGACCGGCTTTAGGCCGGATGGCAGGACATCTCCGCCGGCCAGGTTTCACGTGAAACATTTTTATTTTCGCCCAATTTCCCCACAGGAGCTCATCCCATTCTGTTAAGATAAAAAAGGAGTGCGATCCCCATGCTGGATATCAAATTTATTCGTGAAAACCCCGATGCAGTGCGGGAAAATATCAAGAAAAAGTTTCAGGATGCCAAACTGCCCCTGGTGGACCAGGTACTGGCATTGGACGAGGAGAACCGGGCCGCTGTCAGCGAAGCCAATGAGCTGAGAGCCAACCGGAACGCCCTGTCCAAGCAGGTAGGTATGCTGATGGGCCAGGCCAAAAAGGACCCCTCCAAGCTGGAGGAGGCCGAGGCCGTCAAGGCCCAGGTCAAGGCCAACGCCGACCGGCTGGCTGAGCTGGAGTCCAAAGAGACTGAACTGGCGCAGCAGATCCGTCACATCATGCTACAGATCCCCAATATCATTGATCCCTCCGTCCCTATCGGCCCTGACGACAGCTACAATGTGGAAGTCCAGCGCTTCGGTGAGCCTGTGGTCCCCGACTTTGAGATCCCCTACCACACCCAGATCATGGAGTCCTTCAACGGCATCGACATGGACGCTGCCGGCCGGGTCTCCGGCAACGGCTTCTACTACCTCATGGGGGATATTGCCCGGCTCCATGAAGCGGTGCTGGCCTATGCGCGAGACTTTATGATCAACAAGGGCTTCACCTTCTGTATTCCCCCCTTCATGATCCACGGCAACGTGGTGGAGGGCGTCATGTCCCAGACCGAGATGGACGCCATGATGTACAAGATCGAGGGCGAGGACCTCTATCTTATCGGCACCAGCGAGCACTCCATGATCGGCAAGTTCATCGACCAGATCATCCCCGAGGAGTTTCTGCCCCAGACCCTTACCTCCTACTCCCCCTGCTTCCGCAAGGAGAAGGGGGCCCACGGCATCGAGGAGCGGGGCGTCTACCGCATCCACCAGTTTGAGAAGCAGGAAATGGTGGTGGTGTGCAAGCCGGAGGACTCCATGAAGTGGTACGAGCAGATGTGGCGCTACTCGGTAGAGCTGTTCCGCTCCCTGGATATCCCGGTCCGCCAGCTGGAGTGCTGCTCCGGCGACCTGGCTGACCTGAAGGTAAAGTCCTGTGACATCGAGGCCTGGTCCCCCCGCCAGCAGAAGTATTTTGAGGTCTGCTCCTGCTCCAACCTGGGCGATGCTCAGGCCCGCCGCCTGAAGATGCGGGTCAAGGGGGAGAAGGGCACCTACCTGCCCCACACCCTGAACAACACTGTGGTCGCCCCGCCCCGGATGCTCATTGCTTTCCTGGAGAATAACCTCCAGGCGGACGGCACTGTGAAGATCCCCGCCGTACTCCAGCCCTACATGGGCGGCACCCAGATGCTGACTCCCAAGCAGTGACCCCAGCTCTTCTCTCCGGCTATATCGCGTGTCTGTGCCCCAATGGGGCCGATGATTGCCTTTAAAATTTCGTTTTGTAATTTTTTTAAGGAATATAACGATTTGTTTTACCCGTCTCCAGCGGACAGCGCATCCCCGCCCCTGGCTTTGGATCATTTTCGCCCCTGGAAATCGCTCCAGAACGGTCTGCACCCGGAAACCCTTGCGCCGCAAGGGTTTCCGGGTGCAAAGAGGCAGAGGCTTTCCCCCTCTCCCCCGCCCTCTCCGGCTGCTCCCTATCTCAGAGCCTCAAGAAATAGAAAGGAAGCTTTTTGCTTATGAGAGCCTTCATCCAAGAGTTCAAGTCCTTTATCGCCCGGGGCAATGTGATGGACCTGGCCGTAGGCGTCATCATCGGCGGCGCCTTCAGCAACATCACCACCTCCCTGGTCAACGATATTCTCAACCCCATCCTGGGCATCATCGCCGGAAACAACACCGCCCTGGCCGCCATGGCCGTGGAACTGCCCGGGGGCGGTGCCCTGATGGTCGGCAATTTCATCAACGCCATCTTGAACTTTCTCATCATGGCCTTCGCGGTGTTCTGCCTCGTGAAAGCCCTCAACCGCCTCCACCGGAAAAAGGAGGAGACCCCCGCACCTCCCCCGGCGCCCTCCCAAGAAGAGCTGCTGCTCACAGAGATCCGGGACCTGCTGAAAGAGAGGACCTGATGGAAGAAAAAAAGATCCCCCCGCAGGAGGAGCAAGACGCCCCGGCACCCTATACCCCCGCCTCCCCGGTGAAGCGGACTATGGCCTGGATCGGTGTGGTCTATATGGTGATCCTGGTGGCCATGATGACCTATTACTACTTTACCGGCTCCATGCTGGTGAACATGGCCCCTCTCCTGGCCGTCCCCGGCCTGATCGGCCTGGGTATCCTGGCTTTGGTCAGCTGGCGCACCACCGGCCGCCCTGGCAAATGGCCCGCCATCGCCCTGGCTGCGGTGTGCTTCCTGGCGGCGCTGGCCACCCTCCCCCTGGGCATCGTGGGCCTGCTGTCCAATTTCAGCCTGGTGGGCGTCTTCGTCACCGGGGCGCCCTGATTTTTGGAGGAACGAGCCATGCGTGACATTATTGCCGCCGGTCTGGCGGATCTGGGCCTGCTGGACCGGGTGCCGGAGCAGGTCCCCAGCCAGCTGGCGGAATACGGCCATCTCCTGCTGGAGAAGAACCAGGTGATGAACCTGACTGCTATCACCGACCCGGTAAAGGTGGCCCAGCTCCATATGCTGGACTGCGCTGCCCTGCTCACCTGCGCCGACTTTCAGAACAGGGCCCTCCTGGACGTGGGCACCGGGGCCGGCTTTCCGGGTCTGCCCCTGAAGATCCTGGTCCCCTCCCTCCAGGTCACTCTGCTGGACAGTTTGAACAAGCGGGTGGACTGGCTGGCTCAGGTCAGCGCCCAGCTCTCCCTCACCGGCATCCGGGTCATCCATGCCCGTGCGGAGGAGCAGGCTCTGGAGAAGGGCTTCCGGGACAGCTTTGATCTGGTCACTGCCCGGGCGGTGGCCGAGCTCCGCCTGCTGTGTGAGCTGTGCCTGCCCTATGTCAAGGTAGGGGGCGCTTTTCTGGCCATGAAGTCGGTGGACTGCGGCCGGGAGCTGGAGGAGGCCGCCCACTGCATCAAGCTGCTGGGTGCCCGTCTGGAGGAGTGCCGGGACTACACCATTCCCGGCACCGACGTCATTCACCGTCTGGTAGTCCTGCGGAAGGTGGCCCCAACCCTGAAGGGCTATCCCCGGCGGTGGGCCAAGATCCAGAAAGCCCCGCTGTGAGACCGGAGCGATGTCTCCGCCAGCCCTCCAGGATCGATACCCTCAGTGTACAGGGGGTAGGGCTTTACCTGGATTTTCGGCTCCATTTTTCAAAATTTCTCATAAACCCATTGACGTGGGTGGGATTTGTGATACACTTAAAATGGTGTGATGGGAGGTCTGCGCACACATGGGAACCGCAATCGTCGTCACCTCCGGGAAGGGCGGCACCGGAAAAACCTCCATTACCGGGGGTGTGGCCGGCAGTCTGGCCCGCCTGGGGCACAGCGTGCTGTGCATCGACATGGACATCGGCCTGCGCAACCTGGACATCTCCCTGGGCCTCAGCGACCGGGCCCTGATGGACTTCTCCGATGTGGCGGAGGGACGCTGCCCTCTGGTCCGCGCGGCGGTGAACCACCCCGATCTGCCGGGTCTGGCCCTGCTCACCGCGCCCATGACCCTCTCCCCTGCCCTGACGGAGGAGGCTGTCCGCCGCATGCTGGATACCGCCCGATCCCTGTATGACTATGTCCTCATCGACTCCCCCGCGGGCCTGGGCGCCGGCTTCCGGATGGCCTGCTGCGGGGCCGACCGGGCCATCGTCGTCTCCACCAACGACGCTTCTTCCCTTCGGGACGCCCAGCGCACCGTGGGTGAGCTGGACTTTCTGCGGCAGATTCATCTGGTGATGAACCGCATCCAGCCCAAGCTGCTGCGTCAGCTGCGCACCACCATTGACGACGCCATGGACACCGCCGGCCTGCCACTGCTGGGCGTAGTGCCGGAGGACCCCCAGGTGATGCTGTCCGCCAACCTGGGGCGGCCCCTGATCCTGGGCGGACGGCAGGGGGCGGCCAACGCCTGCCTGAACATTGCCAAGCGTCTGGAGGGGCGCCGGGTCCCTATCATGCGGATCCGCTGAACTCCCTTCCGGCATCTGTATAAAGGAGGTTTGCCACACCATGAACATCGCACTGATGAGCCACGACCATAAGAAGGAACTGATGGTCCAATTCTGCACTGCTTACTGCGGCGTCCTGTCCAAGCACACCGTATGCGCCACCAACACCACCGGCCGCATGGTCGCGGAGGCCACCGGTCTTCCTGTCAATCTGTTCCTGTCCCACGCCCACGGCGGCATCGAGCAGATCGGTCAGCGCATCATCTACAACGAGATCGACATGGTGCTGTTCTTCAACGACCCCCGCTCCGGAGAGCTGGACGACAGCGTGCTGTCCATCTCCAAGCTGTGTGACCAGCACTCCGTCCCCATGGCCACCAACGTGGCCACCGCTGAGCTGCTGATCCACGGTCTGGCCCGGGGAGACTTGGACTGGCGCGAGGTGATGAACCCCAACCGCATCCCCTTCGCCATCTGAGGGAGACGTTCTCCCCATTCCCCCGGCCCGCCCCCGCGCGGGCTGCGGACAGCGTCCACCGCCAAGACGGCGCATGAGTATCCGGGACACCGCCGGACAGAGAGAGGTCCCTCGGCTGAAAGGACCTTACGGAGACGGCCCCGGAGAAGACAGCGCCACCAGCGGGCCCGGAGACGGGCGCGGTCCCCCTGCCGCAACACAGGGTCAAAGGGGCGTGTCCGCACGCCTGAATTTGGGTGGCACCACGAAGTGTTTGAAACGCTCTCGTCCCAATCGCAGGGGACGGGAGCGCGTTTTTGTCCCCCGCTCCCCTTCCCCGCCGGAGAGGAGGTCCAGCATCAGCAGGGCCCCCAGGCGGAAGCCCCGGAGGAAGCATTCCTCCCTGCCAGCGGCCCCCGCTGACAGCGCCGCGTCCCAGATGTCCTCCGCCTCCTGGGGCGGGAAACGCTGGCAGAGCCGGTCAAAATAGGGCTCACCGGCCTCACCGGCTGCGGTCTCCTCCGGCGTGGCCCAGGGCGGGACAAAGGCTTCATACAGTTTTTCATATATCTGCTCCATTATGTCACCCCCCTAAAAGTAGCATTTTAAACTACTTTTAGTATAGTGGTTTCATTTGCTACTGTCAAGCAAAAATTGGGAGGAACTATGGCCAATTTCGCAGAGCGGATCCGAGCCCTCCGCAAAGAAAAAGGACTCTCTCAGGAAGAGGTCGGCAGCGTCATCGGGCTGAAAAAATATGCGGTCTACTCCTATGAAAAGGGCCGGGCCTGTCCCGATATGCGGGGCCTCATCGCCCTGGCGGACTACTTCAACGTCTCCATGGACTACCTGGCCGGCCGCACCGACAACCCCGACATCAACCGCTGACCCCGCACCCTGATCTGTTGTTTGACTCCCCCAACCATTCCAAAAAGGAGAATCGATATGGCAAACGTACAACCCCGCACCCTGTCCGGCTTTATGGAGCTGCTCCCCGCCCGGCAGGTCCAGTTCGACCGGATGGTCTCCATCCTGCGGGAGACCTACTCCCTCTACGGCTTCACCCCCCTGGACACCCCCCTCATCGAGGCCAGCGAGGTCCTGCTGGCCAAGGGCGGCGGTGAGACAGAGAAACAGATCTACCGCTTTATGAAGGGGGACACCGACCTGTCCCTCCGCTTCGATCTGACCGTGCCTCTGGCCAAGTATGTGGCCCAGAATTACGGCCACCTCACCTTCCCCTTCCGCCGCTTCCAGATCGGCAAGGTCTACCGGGGCGAGCGGGCCCAGCGGGGCCGCTTCCGGGAGTTCTATCAGGCGGACATCGACGTCATCGGAGACGGCGCCCTGGACATCAGCAACGAGGCGGAGATCCCCTCCATCATCTATCGGGCCTTCACCGCCCTGGGGCTGAAGCGCTTCCAGATCCGGGTGAACAACCGGAAGATCCTCAACGGCTTTTACGCCATGCTGGGTCTTTCCCAGCAGTCCGGCGAGATCATGCGCACGGTGGACAAGCTGGACAAGATCGGCCCGGACAAGGTGGCCGAGCTGCTGGTGCAGTCCGGCCTCTCTCCGGAGCAGGCCCGGGAGATCCTCAGCTTTACCTCCATCACTGGCACCAACGAGGAGGTCCTGACCGCCCTGGAGGGCTACCGGGGCCGGAACGAGGTCTTTGACCTGGGCCTGGATGAGCTGAACGCGGTGACAAAATATCTGGCTGCCTTCGGCGTGCCTGAGACTCACTTCGCCGTGGACCTGACCATCGCCCGGGGACTGGACTACTACACCGGCACCGTCTATGAGACCACCATGCTGGACCATCCGGAGATCGGCTCCATCTGTTCCGGCGGCCGTTATGACAACTTAGCGGAATATTACACGAATAAACAACTCCCTGGAGTGGGCATTTCCATCGGTTTGACCCGCCTGTTCTTCGTTCTGGAGGACCAGGGCTATCTCAACGACGCCCTGAACACCGCCCCCGCCGACGCCCTTATCCTCCCCATGACCGAGGACCTGGCCCCTGCCATCTCCCTGGCCACCCAGCTGCGCCAGGCAGGCATCCGCACCCAGATCCAGGCGGAGCGGAAGAAGTTCAAGCAGAAGCTCTCCTATGCGGACAAGCTCCGCATCCCCTACGCCGTCATCCTGGGAGAGGACGAGATCCGGGAGGGCCTCGCCGCCGTCAAGGACCTGGCCACCGGGGAGCAGGTGAAGCTTGCTCCCGGCCAAGCTGCCGCCCACATCCTGGCCGGGCTGGACAGGCTGAACCAGGGGACGCCGATCCTGGACAGGGTGTAAGTCCGATTTCCCATCCACGCTTTGGCTGTGCAGGAGCCGATATCCCCACCGGGCCGTCCCACGCCGTATAGATGGAATTCCCGGGCCAGCTGTCTCTGATATAGAAAGGGAAAAGCTCATGAAGAAAAATGCCAAACGCTTTTTACTGCTTTTAATCGTTTGTCTTTTGGTGTGGACGGTATTTCCCCGGCCCTTTGCCTGGATCATTCCTCAGCGGATGGTAAATGTCTCAGGAGAAAGACCGGAAATCTGCGCCGAGACAGAATTCACCGCTTCTCTCAGCTTTGGCATTGACCAAGAAGCCTTGGATGCCTTTTATGATCTCCATAGTGAGATGGAAGGCATCCGGTTCCTGGCCGATCCCCTCACCCTCCTGCCTTTCCTCCACCAGCCCCGGGAGCCGGTCAAGGTGAAAATCGATTACTTCCAGGAGGGCTGTTCTTCCACTGGCGACTGCCAGACCACCCTGCTGTGGGATGGTACAACCCTGTGGGTGAACTGGCTGGGCGGCCACTACCTGGGTTATCGGCCCACCGATCCCGCCGGATTTGAGGCAGCCATCCAACGGCTGGCCCTGGAATACGGCGGAACTGCAATCGTCACCTCGTAGGGACGGCACATCTGGTCCGCCTGTCCTTCCCAGAATAATAAGCCTCTAAAAATTTGACAACACGCAAAGCGGCTTTCCCTTTGGCCGCGCGGCTACTATGACCATGTCATCCGCAACCAACAGGACCTTGACGAGACCGCCGGGTACATCCTGGGCAATCCCGCCCGGCGGCTGGAGCGGGAGGGATCCTTGTGAAGAAAAAATTGAGCTTTTGTCTGGTCGTTTTGGTGCTCCTGGCCGTCGGGGTGCTGCACTATTGGGCGGCCCCCACCTTCGACCATGCCTTCCAGTGCAACGGCATAGGTCCGCCCGCAAAACCCGGGGGTTCTTTTAAGGTGCTGCGCGAGGGCACCTATCCCGGCCTCAGTGACGCTCCTGTCACCTTTGATGAGGGGCGGACTTACCGTGAGCTGCTGGCCGCCCTCCGGGGGCAGAGGTATCTCCGCCTCCCCGCCCTGCTGGGGGCCCCCGACGGCGGGACCGCCTTCTATACCGCATCCGGCTGTACCCCCGAGTGCATGGCCTACTGGGACGGCACCTTTCTCTGGCTGGCCTCGAATTCCTCTCATTGGCGCCGCTTTCTCCCCCTTCCCCCCGGCCGCCTGGGGGAGAAGCTGGAGCTCATTTTTATGGACGAGCCGGAGGAAAACATTTACTACCCTTCCTCTTAGGCGCAGGTCCTTTGACCCGCCCTGCCGGTAAAAAGCAAGGAGGTGCGCCCCATGAAAAAAAGAGCCCTGCTCTCCCTGGTCTTGATTTTAGCCCTTCTGGCCGCTCTATACCTGTGGTACACCCGGCCCCGGAGCTTTTTGGCGATCACTGGGACCTCAGAGAACGCCGTCTGCTCCGCCGCCCTGCTTCTGTTAGAGTCCTGGGTGGATGACGGCCAAGCAGGACAGGATATCTGGGAGCTTCAGGACCTTTCCCCCGGCACCCCCGCCTTTGATGCCCTCCTTTCCCTCCTGGAGAAAAGCCGCTGGCGGGCCAGTCTGAAAAACCTGTTGGGGCTGGATGCCGGTTCTTTCAGCGGCTTCTCCAGCAGCCTTCAGGGCGTCCTGGGACTGGAGGGGAACGAGGGGGTCTTTTTCACCGCTGTGGACACAGGGCAGCTCCGTCTCTCCCTTCCCAGCTCCCCCCACTCCCTTCTGTTTACCGCCGCTGATGGATCGACCTATCAGGCGCTGGCGGAATATTTGAAGAAGTATGGGACCTTTCGGGAATGACAACAGCCCAAGTTTTTAATACTAATCACTATAATTAGATAAAATAGTACAAAATGGAGTTGATTTTATGGACAATCTGAAAAATTTCCGCCGCACCAACTACTGCGGTGACTTGCGTCTGGGCGACACGGGCAAGACGGTCTCTCTGTGCGGCTGGGTCCAGCGCCAGCGTGACCTGGGCGGTCTGATCTTCGTGGACCTGCGGGACCGTACCGGCCTCGTCCAGCTCTCCTTCGACGACGGCACCGACCAGGCCGTCTTTGAAAAGGCGTCCTCTCTCCGCTCGGAATACGTCATTGCTGCCACCGGCACCGTGCGGGAGCGGGAGTCCAAGACGGACAAGATCGCCACCGGCGCCATCGAGGTATATGTCACCGAGCTGCGCCTGCTGGCCAAGGCGGAGACCCCCCCCTTCGAGATCGTGGAGCACTCCAAGGCCAACGATATGCTGCGCCTGAAGTACCGCTATCTGGACCTGCGCCGCCCCGACATGCAGAAGATGATCGCCACCCGCCACAAGGTCACGAAAATCGCCCGGGACTACTTCGACGAGCAGGGCTTCTACGAGATCGAGACCCCCATGCTCACCAAGTCCACCCCCGAGGGCGCCCGGGACTATCTGGTCCCCTCCCGGGTCCACCCCGGCAAGTTCTACGCCCTGCCCCAGTCCCCTCAGCAGTATAAGCAGCTGCTGATGCTCTCCGGCTTTGACCGCTATATGCAGATCGCCCGCTGCTTCCGGGATGAGGACCTGCGGGCAGACCGCCAGCCCGAGTTCACCCAGATCGACCTGGAGATGTCCTTTGTCAACGAGGACGACGTGATGGACATACAGGAGGGCTTCCTGAAGCGGGTGTTCAAAGAGGTGCTGGATGTGGACGTCCAGACCCCCTTCCTCCGCCTGCCCTGGCGGGAGGCTATGGACCGCTTCGGCTCCGACAAGCCAGACATGCGCTTCGGCTTTGAACTGAAGGATATCAGCGACATTGTGAAGGACTGCTCCTTCCAGGTCTTCTCCGCTCCTGTGGCGGCGGGGGGCTCCGTGCGCCTCATCAACGTGGAGGGCGGCGGCGAGCACTTCCCCCGGAAGAAAATCGATAAGCTGGCCGAGTTCGTCAAGACCTACAAGGCCAAGGGGCTGGCCTGGACCCGCCTGCACGGCGGGGAGGTCACCAGTTCCTATCAGAAGTTCCTCACCGAGGAGGAGAACCGGGCCATCCTGGAGCGGGCCGGGGCAAAGGACGGCGACCTGGTCCTCATCGTGGGTGATGCCAAGGACGAGGTGGTCTTTGCCGCCCTGGGCGCCCTGCGGTGTGAGTGCGCCAAGCAGCTGGGCATCCTGGACCCCATGGACTTCAAGTTCCTGTGGGTGACGGAGTTCCCCATGTTCGAGTACAGCGAGGAGGAGGGCCGCTATGTGGCCATGCACCACCCCTTCACCGCGCCTATGGACGAGGACTTCGACAAGCTGGAGACCGACAAGAAAAACTGTCGGGCCAAGGCCTACGACATCGTGCTCAACGGCACTGAGCTGGGCGGCGGCTCCATCCGCATCTCCGTCCCTGAGACCCAGGAGGCCATGTTCCGGGCCCTGGGCTTCTCCGACGAGGATGCCATGGAGCGCTTCGGCCACCTCATCAACGCTTTCAAGTTCGGCGCTCCCCCTCACGGCGGCTTGGCCTACGGCCTGGACCGGCTGGTCATGCTCATGGCCGGGGCCGACTCCATCCGGGACGTCATCGCTTTCCCCAAGGTTCAGAACGCCAGCGAGCCCATGACCCAGTGCCCGGACTTCGTGGACGATAAACAGTTGGACGAGCTCTCCATCAATGTCACCAGAAAAGAAGCTCCCGAAGAGAACGCCTGATCCCACGCCGCTCAGACAGAAATACAGAGGCACCCGCTTCAGCGGGTGCCTCTCTGCGTTGCCGATCACGGACGGATGATATTCTCTGAGATCTCACTCAGAGCCTTGGCCGCCTCCATGTCAAAAGCCTGACACTTCGCCAGGTCGCCCAGGGACACGATCCCCACAATCTTCCCGCCCTCTGTGACTGGCAGACGCCGGACCTGCTGGGCCGCCATCACACGGGTGGCTTCTCTGCAGTCATCCCCCGGGGAGACCGTGGCGCAGTTGCGGGTCATGATATCCCGCACCGGCACCTGGGCCGGGTCCTCCTCCGCCGCTACACACCGCAGCACGATATCCCGGTCCGTCACGATCCCCCGCAGACGTCCGTCCCCGCCGCACACAGGAAGAGCTCCCACATTGTGCCGGCTGATCAGCCGGGCTGCCAGGGCCGCCGAGGAGCTGGGCTCCACTGTCACCACAGCGGGGTTCATCAATTCACGCACTTGCACACCAAAAACCGCCTTTCTGTCAAAGCTCTTGTATGCTCCAGTTTTCCCCAAAACAGGCGGTTTTATTCAAAAGCCCGGAGCGCAGAGCGCACTCCGGGGCTTTTTTACGGGTTTTCTTCATTTTCCAGGAAATAAGACGCCTCCATGTCCGCTGTGGCCAAGGCGAAGGCGAGCGGATATTTTTGAAATGCCTGCCCCACAGTGCGGGCGTCCTCCGGGCCGGAGAAGCCCATGTGCCAGCGGATCGCCATGGCCTCCTCCCGGGTCAGCCGGATGAAGCCGTTGGCGATGTACACGCTCTTTTCCCCGTGTCCATAGGGCAGAGGGTCATCAAAAGTAAAGGTGGGGACCCGCTCCCACTGTCCAGTGGCATCGTTCTTCACGTTCCGAAAGCTCTTTTTATAGCAGCCCACCTTGCACAGATCATGGAGCAGGGCCACCACTGCCACACTCTCCTCACTGTACTCCAGGCCATACAGCTCCTGGACCCGTTCCCGGGCCAGATAGTCCACCAGACAGTGGTAGACATTCAGGCTGTGGTCACACAGCCCGCCCGCATAGGCCCCGTGGTATCGGGCGGAGGCGGGGGCGGTAAAAAAGTCGCTCTTGTTCTCCAGATAGTCCAGCAGGGCGTCTGCCCCTGGGCGAGTGATCTTCTCTCGAAAGATCTCGATAAATTCCTCTTTGCCTGACATCATATCCCTCCATCTGCCTAACTGAACTGCCCGGCAGCCCAGCACATTTTTAACAGTAAAGCACATTGTAGCATAGAGGTGAAAAAAAAGCCATAGTAGATAGATCTCTATCTCTACTTACAAAAATTTTTATCATCCAATAAATGTAATTAAATCCAAAAAATCCACAAAAAATCTGCCGTCTATTTGTGAATTCTGAGGAATTTTTGAAAATATGTTGCATTGAACGGATTGATCGCACATAATAGGCCCATAGGAACTCAACCAGTTCCCCCGGGCACCTGTATGAGGGTTCTTAGCGGGGCATAGGAAAAGAAGGACATTATGGAGAATGGAAATGCAAAAGAGCGCCGTATCGCTCAAGAACTGGAACTTCTAAAGCAATATCAACGGGTCTCTGTAAAAGATTTGGCCGCTACACTCGAAGTCTCTGAGATGACCATCCGACGGGATCTGGATCTCCTGCGGAAAAACCATGTATTGGAACGGAGCTATGGCTATGCGACTCTCGCCAAAGGCGGCGATGGCTATGCCTATGATGGAGAAGTTTATGACCTTCGTCTGGCCCGAATTCAAAACCTCAGCGAAAAAGACCGTATTGCCAAATACGCCGCCACGCTGATTGAGCCAGGAGACTGGATTTTTTTGGATAATGGCACCACTGTGGGGCGCATTACCTCATATCTCCCCACAGATTTTGAATTTACAGTCTTATGTTATAATTTTACGATCCTCGCGGAACTGCTTAAGCGTCCAAATATTAAAATCATTTTTCCCGGCGGCTATTACCATCCGGAGGATTACAATTTTACCTCTCCGGAAGCTGTGGATTTTATTCGCCGGCACCGTGCCAACAAATCCTTTATTTCTGTCTCAGGGATCCATCGCAGTCTGGGCATTACCTGTATCAATGCTCATATTGTGGATAGTAAAAGAGCATTGATCGATTCTTCCGCACAAAATATCATGCTGGCAGATTCCAGTAAATTTGATTTGGTAAAAGCCAATCATTTTGCTGAACTTCATGATATGGATATGCTGATTACAGATAATAAACTCTCTCTGGATTGGCGGGATTTCTTAAACAACGCCCAAATAAACTTAAAATTGGTGTAGTTACATATTGTGAAAGAAGATCTCCGGCAAAGTACCACATGAGTTGGTATTTTGCTCGGAGATTTTTTGTTTGATCAAACATATATTTTGTGAAATTATTTTGCTAAATGAACAAAAATAGCTAAATTGAACTAGATAATACGCCAAAAAAGTGTTTAATATATTGACTTCGCACATTTTAGGTAGTATTATCAAACAAAAACAAAGATTATTTCTTCTTATTTATGTTCAAACAAACGTTTTAAAGGGAGAAGGAACACCATGCGCTTTACAGAAATCACAGATGATCTGACAGGTGCGGCCGACTCCGGCAGCTACTTCACTGCCCGGGGGCAGCAGCTGAAAATCTGTACCTCAGGAGAAAGCAGTTTAAACAGATCAGATAATGAACTTCTATCTGTCAATCTGTGTTCTCGAAACGTGGAAGGCGAAGTGGCCCGCAGAGTCCACAGTGCGCTGTTGAAAAGACTTTCAAAAGAGACTGGCCATATTTATATGAAAAAAATCGGCACTGGTTTTCGAGGCAACGATTCCTATGAGCTGGAAGGACTTCTGCAGGCCTGGCCCGACTACCTCGTCTTTCTCATTGACAACGCGCCGGATCTGGGTACCTTTACCCTCTATGGGCATCAGTACTGCGAGGGAGAGATCCTCCCCAAATCCCTGTATGCTAAGGATCCCATTTTCCCTCCCAAGGAATCCTATATTCCAGATATTCTTTCCCACGGGACAAAGCTCCCCATTGGGCTTGTGGACATTGATACTGTGAAAGGCGGCGATCTTGCGGGCGCTGTTCAGCAGCAGATAAGTAGGGGCTGCCGGATTCTGGTCTTTGACGCCATTACCAAACGGGACACGCTGCATATTATTCGTACGCTACAGCCTCTCTATCCAAAGGTCTTTTGGACCGGTTCTCTCGGGCTTGCGGATGGTCTGGCCGAATATCTCTATGGGCCGGAACAGCCCCTCCCTCCGGCCGCAGTCCGCCAAGTGCGCTGCCTCGGCTTCTGTGCCTCCGCATATGAAATTGCGAAAAAACAGCTTGCGTATTCTCAGTCCCGGGGGCTTACAGTGGTTCCTGTGGAAATAGACGCCTATATAGAGGGAGATCAAACTGTCCCCCATCGGGCGGCGGCAGCGGCTCTGGATGCTTTGGCGCACGGCAACGTGATCCTTGCCCCTGCGGTTGAGCGGTACTCCTATCAGCCTGGTACCAGTGTCAGGATCATGGAGTGTTTCGGAACTCTCGCCCCCCTTGTCTGCGAATCGGCTGTATTTGACCGGCTCATCATTGTAGGCGGTGAGACCTCCCAGGCCATCTTTCGCCACCTGCATGTAAATCATCTGGAACTAGGTCGGGCCTTGGAGCCCGGCGTTGCTCAAGGCAGGATTCTGGACGGCGCTCTCACTGGCAGAGAATTTGCCCTGAAGGGCGGCAGCATGGGCAGTGTTCCGGTTCTTGAAAAAATGATGTGCCGCTGGGAGGACGTCCAATGAACTGGAAGGAATCTTACTCCGATCAAATAGAAAATCTGATCTCCTACTCCAAACTGATCTATCAGCGCGGACTGGTCAGCGCTGCCGGCGGAAACATCAGCGCCCGGTGCGGCCGACATGTGCTGATCACGGGAAGCAATATCCCTCTGCGTGCTGTTACGCCGGAGGGGCTGGTGCTCTGTGATGAAAACGGCACTGTTCTGGATGCCCCCCCTCATCTGCGTCCCTCCAAGGAGTCTGCTTTTCATCTTGGCATCTACCGAATCCGCCCCTCTGCACAATATGTTCTGCATGCTCACCCTGTGTTTTCCACGATTTGGTCCATGCAAAATCAGGAGCTTCCTCTCTACACAGAATCCGCCAAATTAAAACTTGTCCATGTCCCCCTAATCCCAAATGGACAACCGGGGTCTGCTGATCTGGCGGAGAAGGTGCTCACAGCGGTCTCTCACACCTCGGAAGATACCACAGCTTTTCTGATGGAAGCTCATGGCGTTCTGATCCTTGGAGAAACTATGGAGAACTGCTTTCATCAGGCTGAACTGCTGGAGGACAGCGCCAAAATTGCCGTCTTTCAGAAACTACTCCACCCCTAAGCGCTGTTCACCGCTCACAGGCAGAGCGGGTCAGATAAGAAGAGTAAAATGAACACACTGAAAGGAGAACCAGAAATGAAACAATTCAAAAAACTTGCCGCTCCTCTGCTTGCCGCCGCCCTTCTGATGGGTACCGCCGCCTGCGGCGGTGGAGGCGCCACATCTTCCGCAGGCACATCTTCGCCTGACTCCTCCTCCCCTTCTGCAGACGCTGTAACCTTTACTGTTACGGCAGATGTCACCGGGGACCGGGCTCCCTATGTGGAGCGCTTTGCTCAGCTGGTTGAAGAAAAAACGGAAGGCCGTTACACTGCTTCCATTATTGCAGCTGGTTCTCTGGGCACTGGCTCTGATATGGCCCAGATGCTTCAGATGGGCACGCTGGATGTGCTGATGAGCGATGACATGACCATGGACGGTGTACTGGACGGTGCGCTGGGCTTTGCTTGGCTCCCCGGACTGGTGGCGGATTATGAGGAAGCTGACGCCTACTATAATAATGGCTGGATTGCGGACAAGGTAGCGGAGATTATGGCGGAGAACGGCCTGATTCGAATCTCCTCCTTCTGCAACGGCTTCCGCCAGGTAGGCAACATTGTCCGCCCGGTCACTGAAATGTCCGATCTGGCGGGACTGAAAATCCGCACCCCCTCCGTAGAATCTGTGGTGGAATTTTACGAGAAGTGCGGTGCCCTGCCTGTGATGATCTCCGGCTCTGAGGTGCTGAATGCCCTGCAGACCGGTACAGTGGACGGGCTGGATAACGCCGTGTTTAACTACACCAACCAAGGCATCACTGATGTGATCACCCACATCACTGAGCTGAATTACTGCTATTCCGGCGGCTGCTTTATCGCCGGTTCCCCCTTCTGGGACAAGCTCAGCGATGAGGACAAGGCCATTTTTGCGGAATGTGCTCAACTCGCTTCTGATGAGTTTACCACCTTCTTCCGGGAAAAGACGGAGTCCATGACTCAGGAGGGCCTGGAAAGCGGTCAATGGACCGTGGATCAGCCTTCTGACGATATGAAGGCTGCCATGCAGGAGATTTCCGAGGAAATCTGGGAGGAGAGCCGGGAGAAATATGGTGATGAAATCATGGATGTCATCATCAGCGGCGAGTATAGAACACTGTCTGAAAGTTGATTTTCTATAATCCTGGATTGATACACTAAAACGGAGCCTGAGGTTTTCTGCGGGAGAGCTTCAGGCTCCCTCTTCCAATAACTTTTCAACTGCAAAGGAGGGAGTTTCCCCATGAAATCACAAAGCACCCTGTTTCAGGGAGCCAAGCGGCTCAACAATGTTCTGCTGGGGATTGAGACCTTTTTTATGGCCCTCATCACCATCGCATTGGTGGCGGCAATTTTTATTGAGGTAATCTGCCGTTACTTTCTGTTTATCTCCGCTGCTTGGGCTGAGGAACTCACCCGGTATCTGTTTATCTGGCTCACCTATATTGGCTCTGCCTATGCGGTCTATGAGGGCAGCCATACAGAAATTGATGTCCTCAAGCAGGTAGTTGCAAATTTCAAAGAACCCGCCCGAAGGCAGGGGCTCAGGCTGCTGGAGTTGTTTTCCATTTTGTCCACCTTTCTTTTCCTTTTGGTGTTTGGCAAGCTGTTTTTTGATTACATGATGACCATTTGGGCCACGACCCAGACCTCCCCCACCATGAGGATCCCCATGGGCCTGGTCTATCTGCCTGTATTTATCGGCGTAGTGCTTTGTGCTCTTCATGAGGTCTATCTGTTTATGGAGTGGATGGTCCGGGGCCGTGAGGGCGGTGAGCCCCAGGCCACCGCACAATGACTTGAAAGAGGTGAAATTATGTCTGCCCTTACCGCACTTCTCGTCTTTCTGATTTCTTTCGCACTGGTCGCGGTGTTGTTCCGAATGCCGGTATCCTTTGCTCTGGGCACCTCTTCCCTGCTGGTTCTGGCCTATGCCGGCTTCCAGCTGGTCACGGTCCCCCAGTTTGCTTTCTCCGGTCTCGACAGCTTCGCGCTTCTGGCGATTCCCTTCTACATTTTTGCCGGTGTTATCATGGAATACAGTGGCATCTCCAAAATGCTGATCGACTGGGTAAAGTCCTTTGTAGGCCGGGTCCGGGGTGCCACTGGCATTATTACGACCTGTGCCTGCATGGCCTTTGGCGTTCTTACTGGCTCAGCTATGGCCACCATCAGCGCCATTGGAAAAATGATGGTGCCTGAACTGGAGAAAGAGGGGTATCCCCACGGCTATTCCTCTGCTCTGCTGGCCGCTACCTGTTTTCTTGGGATCCTGATTCCCCCCAGTGTCCCCGGAATCATGTATGCGCTGGCCTCCGGAGCCAAGATCACCCCCGTATGGATGTCCACCATCGGCCCTGCTTTTATTTTTGCCATTGGCTATTTTATCATCAACTATTTCCGAATCGGCCGCCACCAAGCCAGGCCGGAAAAAGTTGAATTTCATCCCACAGCCAAACTGCTGGAGATTGGAAAGTCCACTATTTACGCCATCCCCGCTCTGCTGATGCCCATTATCATCTACGGCTGTATTTACGGCGGGCTGTGCACGGTTACCGAAGCTGGTGCTGTCAGCTGCGTCTATGGAATCTTATATTTCTTTGTTCTGAAGATTATCGATAAAAAGAAAATCCAAATTACCTTCTGGCGCTGCTGTGCCATTGCCGGCGCCTCCACTGCCGTGATCGGTCTGCTGAACGCCTTCTCTGCTGTCGCAGGCAAAGTAATGACTTTGGCGGGCATTTCCAACTTTCTCTCCAACCTGATTACCGAAAATATCAGCAGCCGCGTTGGTTTTCTTTTGATGATCAATGTCATCTTCCTGTTCATGGGAACCTTTATGGATATCAATGCCACCATCCTGATTATGACCCCTCTTCTGCTGCCAGTGGCACAGACCTATGGAATTGACCCCATCCACTTTGGTGCCATCATGCTGGTAAATATGTGCGTCGGCTTTCTGACTCCTCCCTTTGCTGTTGGAATCTTTGTCAGCACTAAAATTGCTCATTCTACATTTGGAGATACTGTGCGGGAGGCAGTTCCTTTCATCGGTGTCGGCTTAATTGCCATTGTTATTACCACCTTCTGTCCTGAATATATAAATTTCTTTGTCAACCTATTTTCATAACTGTTCGTTAAGCTCTATAGTCAAAAGAAAAGAGGAAATTCTTTATGATTGGAAAGGAAATACGCCTGAAGCGCCTGATTCCAGGCACGGATGGAAAATATTTTGGTTTAACTGTGGACCACGCCATTGCCCGCGGTGTCATGCCTGGCCTTGATACGATAGATGACACCCTGAGCAAGATGGTCGCCGGAGGTCCCAATGCCATCACTATGCATAAGGGCATTGCAGAAAAATGCTTTGCGCCCTATGCGGGCAAGGTCGCCCTCGTGCTGAAGCTCACCACCTTCGGCGTGTATCACTTTGACGAAGATGTCCAGGTAGCCGATGTGGAGGAGGGACTTCTCATGGGGGCCGATGCGGTCTCTGTCGGCTGCATTGTGGGCGGTGACAATCAGGACCAGCAGCTCAGAATGCTCGGCCGTATCAGCAAAGAGGCCCTGAGAGCGGAAATGCCTCTGATCTGTCATATCTATCCCAGAGGAAATCATATCACTGGGGCTGACCAGTACAGTGTGGAAAATGTCACCTATGCGGCCCGGGCTGCCGCGGAACTCGGAGTAGATCTGATCAAGACCAACTATACCGGTGACTTGGACAGTTTTGCCAAAGTGGTCCAGGCGGTTCCGGCCCGCGTCGCCATTGCAGGCGGATTGAAGTGTGAAACCGTAAAGGAATATTTGCAGATGACCCGAAATGTTATGGACGCAGGGGCTGCAGGGGTTACATATGGCCGGTTTGTCTTCCGCTACCGGGACATAACCGCGTTGGTCAAAACCTTGAGCCAGGTAATTCATAACGGCATCTCTGTTCAAGAGGGGCTGGAGCTGCTGGAATATTTGGAGCGGGAACATCAGAAGGGTGGGGAACCATGTACCTGAACATTGATTCCGGAAAGTTGCGGGATGTGGTCGCATTTGGGCGTGCCACCATCGACCTCTACGCCAATGAGATTGGGCCCATGGAGGACGCGGTCACTTTCCATAAATATGTGGGCGGCTCTCCGGCCAATACCGCTGTGGCCATGTCCAGGCTCGGCCTTTCTGTCGGATACATCGGTAAAGTTTCTGATGACCAGTTTGGACGATTTATTACCCGCTATCTGGCAAAACAGGGGGTGGATGTCTCCCATATCGCGCTGGCTGGCCCCGGCATTCGTTCCGGGGTGACCATGGGTGAAATTCTGCCTGACCGGTGCAGCTACCTGATGTACCGAACAAACTGCGCGGATCTGCACATCGACTGCGCCCAACTGGACGAGTCCTATCTCGCCAGCCACAAGCTGCTTCTGATCTCTGGCACATCTCTCTCCCATTCCCCGGCACGGGAGGCAGTGTTTCACGCCATCTCTTTGGCACGGCGCAATCATGTGGCAGTAGCCTTTGATCTGGATTACCGGGAGGATACCTGGGACACCGTTAAGGAAGCCAGCCTCTATCTCTCCCTTGCCGCAGAAAAAGCCGATCTGGTCCTGGGAACCCGGGATGAATTTGATGTAATGGAGCATCTTCTCCACACCGGAAATCAGGACGACGCCAAAAGCGCTGCTTGGCTTCTGGAAAAAGGCGTGTCTGTGGTCTCCATTAAAAAAGGGAAAAAAGGTTCCCATGTTTTTACGAAGGAAGGAAAAACCGTGGGTGGCATCTATCCAGCACAGGTGTTGAAAACCTTTGGCGCCGGTGACTCCTATTCCTCCGCCTTCTTATTTGGTCTGCTTCACAATATGGAGTTGAAGGATTCTCTGCGCTACGCCGCCGCCGCTTCCTCCATCACCATCTCAGGCCACAGCTGTTCTGACTCCATGCCTACTTTGGAACAGGTAGAGGACTATATTGCCCACCACGAATATGTCCTGCCGGATACACCTTAAAGTCCGGCTATAAACCAGAGCCACAGTGCCCTGCCGGACGGCTTTTCAGAAAAAAGGAGCCTGATATTATGACAGTTCAGGAGAAACGAGCCAATTTTAAGTCCCAGATGATGGATTCCTCCCGGATGAAGGTGCTCTGCGGAGCCTTCGACGGCATTACAGCCCGGGCCGCCCAGGCGGCTGACTTTTTTGACGGCTGTTACATGGGCGGTCAGGCAGCAGCAGCCAGCCTGCTGGGTGTGCCGGATCTGGGTCTTGTCTGCGGATGTGAACAGACAAAGCACGCCCAGGACCTTGCCTCCTGTGTGGATCTGCCCTTTCTTATCGACGCGGACACAGGCTATGGGAATGAGCTGAATGTCCGCCGCACTATGCGGGACCTGGAGGCCGCCGGAATCTGCGGCGCGCATTTCGAGGACCAGGTCACGCCAAAGCGATGCGGCGGCATGAAGGGCGTCCAAATTGAAACTGCCCAAGTCTTTATTCGAAAAATAGAGACCGCTCTGACCTTTCGGAGAGACCCCAACTTTTTAGTTATTGCCCGCTCCGATGCCGCCGAGGTGGAAGGAGAGGATGAGGCTATCCGGCGTCTCAATCTGGCAGCAGAGGCCGGAGCAGACATGGGTTTTCTTTTCTCCTCAAAGGGGGTCTTTGAGACTCTGGATTCTGTCAAACGGGCCTGCGATCAAATAAAGGTTCCCATTCTGTACTGCCTGATGGAATTTTGCCCTGAGGTCTGTTTTACTCTGGAAGAGCTGCGTCAGGCAGGGGTTCGGGCCGTCATATGGCCAAATGGTCTTCTGATGCGCTGGTGCAAAGCCGCCTCCGACCTGATTCAGCAGTTTAAGGAGACAGGGGACTGCAAAACCTTTTTTGATCAGCTCATGCCTATTGACCAGTGCAATCAGCTGCTGGGGATTCGGGACTGGAACCCGTCCGGTATGTTTTGATTTCTCCTCAGACACCAGGCCAGCGCCGTATTTGGCGCTGACCTGGTGTTTTTTTCTTGTTCCTGCCATTCGAACCAGATATGATAGTTCCAGCCGCCTGGGCCATGACAGAGGGATTCCCGGATTGAAGCTGTCCCAAATTTCATATAATCTTAAGGAAATTTTTTATTTCCTTTAAAATGCCCCTGATAGGATAGTACCATCAAGAATTGGGAGGAATCACCATGCGCTTTGCCAAGACCGTTACCGCTCTCGCTCTGGCCTGTTCTCTGGCCCTGGCCATTCCCACTTTTGCCGCCCCTGCGGCGGAGGAGCAGGCTGGCAGGCAGGAAGACCTGGAGCTGCTCTATCAGACCATCCGGGATCGCCACCCCGGCCCCTTCACCAATACGCCGGAGCAGGAGTTCCTTGCCCGCATCGCTCAGATCGAGGCCCGGATAGACACAGAGGACAGCATGAGTTTTGGGCTGGATCTCCAGTCTCTGGCAGCCCTCATTGGGGATTCCCACACCACCACAAATCTTAACTCTATTCTCAGCAGCGGACATATGTTTCCCGTGTCTGTGAAGTGGATGGACGGGGACTGGGTGCTCTACCAGGTGGACGCCTCCCACCAGGGTGCTCTTGGCCAGCAGGTGACCTCCGTCAACGGCTTCTCCATGGATCAGGTACAGGAGAAGATGGCCCCTCTGATCTCCGCGGACAACGAGATCAAGCTGCGCCGGCAGCTCTCCCAGGTGTTCGGCCATCAGGAAATCATGGTCTACTGCGGACTGCTCAAGCCCGAGGAGGATCTGACCCTCACCTTGGAAAACGGCACGTCTATCACCCTCTCCCCTCTCTCCATGCAGGACCAGTCCGGCTGGCCGGAGATCAATGGCCTGTCCCAGCAGCGCCAGGGCAGCGCCCCCACTGATTACCAGAAGGGGACCTACTATTTCTCTCTGCCCCTGGACAGCCGCACCTACTATATCCAATACAACCAGTGCATGGAGGACCCGGAGCTGCCCATGGAGACCTTCACTGCTCAGGTCATGGCCGACCTGGAGCAGGGGAGCTATTCCGTCCTTCTTTTGGATCTGCGGAACAACGGCGGCGGCTCCGACGGGGTCATCATCCCCCTGCTGATGGAGCTGGCCCCCCTGGTCCGCAGCGGGGAGCTGGAGCTGTGGGGGCTGGTGGGGGAGGCCACCTTCTCCTCCGCCAGCATCAACGCCCTGGAGATCCGGGAGATGGGCGGCGGGCTGGCCGGTGAGCCCACCAGCGGCAGCGTGGACCACTTCGGCTCCACCGGCTCCTTCACCCTCCCCAACACGGGGGTCCGGGTGTCCATGTCCACCAAATTTATTGACACAGGCACCCTTCTGGAGTGCGCCGCCGGGCTGGGAGTGGAGCCCATCCAGCCCGACGTGACCGTCTATCAGACTCTGGAAGACTACCTGGCGGGCCAGGATACCTTGGTGGACGCCCTGTGCGCCCGCACAGAGCCCTTCCAGCCCCAGGAGCGGCCCGATGCCCCGCTCAGCCGGGGCCGGCTGACCGAGCTGCTCCGGCAGGCTGCGGAACAGGCCGGCCTGGACACTCAGGCCCCCATGCAGAGTCTGTCTGATCTGCTCCCCTGTGCCTGGTATGCCCCGGGCGTCTGCTGGGCTCTCTCCTCGGGGGTGGCCTCCGGCACCGGGGAGGCCATGTTCCAAGCCTCCCGTCCGGTCACCCGCCAGGAGGGAGCTGCCATGGTCTGGCAGACCGCCCGGCTCCTGGGGATGGCCCCCTCCGGCACCGCCGAGCTGACGGACGCCGGCTCCATCGCCTCCTGGGCGCTGGACGCCGCCCAATGGGCGGTATCCGCCGGCGGCCTGGACACTCAAAACGGCGCCTTTCATCCCCAGGATACCCTGACCCGGGCGGAGGGGGAGGCCCTTCTCTCTCTTCTCCCCTGACCCTGGCCCTCTTGTGTCACCCCTGCCTCTCCCAGAGCAGCACCGCGTCTCCGGCCTGCGCCTGGAAGGAGGCCTCGTCCAGATCCTCCAGCTCCTCCAGGTCCCCGGCCAGATACCAGACCTGATCCGCCCCGCCGTCGAAGGGGAGGGGGATCACCGTCCCGTGTCTGGTGTCCAGGACGATGCCGTTGTTGATCCCCACACTTTCGTGGTATGGGGAGCCGGGAGAGAGATACCGGGTCCACAGGCTGCCGGTATAGCAGAGATAGACCCTTCGGATGGTCTCCCCGCCCTCCTCCGTCACCCGGAACAGGACCTCCAGGCCGGCGTAATCCCGGCCCAGATATTTCATGTGGAAAGCCGGCTCCACCTCCTGGATGCGGATATCCTGTGAATAGGGGATGGGTGTCTGGAAGCGAAAGACCAACAGCCAGACCGCCACGCCCAGGGCTGCCGCACCGGCCAGCACCCGAGCGGAGAAACACAGCTTTTTCCTTCTCAGCTGCCTTTTTACCCCGGCCAGCACCCGGGCCTTCGACTGCTCCCGGTCCTGCTCTGGCGGGGGCAGCGGGTCTTCCCGGCGCAGCTCCTCCAGCCGGGCACGGCAGAGGGGACAGTTCTCCACATGCTCCTCCACCGCCCGGCGGCTCTCCTGGCTGCAGATCTGGTCCACGTACAGGGGCAGCAGATCCTGGATCATGGGACAGGGCTGATTCATCATAATGCCTCCTTGATTTTTAGTCTGGCCCGGTGAAAAGTGACCCGGGCCCAGCTCTCCGTCTTATGGAACAGTGCTCCTATCTCCCGGAAGGACAGCTCCCCCAGCACCCGCAGGGCAAAGACCTCCCGATAGGGTTCGGGCAGGCTGTGGAGTACCTGGTGGACTTCCATGGCAGTCTCCTTCTGCGCCAGCCGCTCCTCCGGCCCCTCCTCCCGGAGCTCCGGCTCCGGCTCCCGCCTTCTCTGCCTGCGGCAGTGGGTCAGCCAGGCGTGCTTGGCGATCTGGCACAGCCAGACCCGCAGGGTGCACTCCCCCCGGAACTGGCCGATATGCTCCAGCGCCCGGAAAAAGGTCTCCTGGGTCAGCTCCTCCGCCAGTACCGGGTCCCGGCACAGGGCCAGAGAAAATCGGTAGACGTCCTCCAGATAGTCCCGGTAAACTTCTTCAAAATCGATCACGCCCTCACCTCCCTTTCCACAGATAAGACGGCATCTCCCCCATTTCGTTACAAAAGATCCACCGCCATTTTTTGGCGGTGGATCTTTCTCTTTCCAATATTTTTAATATCGCTGCTCCAGGATCTCCACGATATCCCCGATCACGCCGTCGTCGCAGTGACACAGGATATGGGCTCCCCAGTCCTTCACCTCCTGGGCACAGTTGGCAGGGGCAAAGGGGACGGCGGACAGTGCCATCATGGGGATGTCGTTCTGGTTGTCTCCCACGCAGTAGATATTTTCTCGGGCGATCCCCAGCATCTGGGCCAGCCGGGCCACCATTCCCCCCTTGTTGCACCCATGGTCGGTGATCTCCAGGTACACGTGGTTGGAAAAAATAGCCTCATACCGGCGGGGGAAGTGGTCCAGAAGCCAGCTCTGCACCTCCTTCAGCACCCCGTGGTCCTGCTGGAGGATGGCTTTGGTCCAGGGCGTAGGCATCTCCCGAATGGGACAGACGGTGTAGTCGGTGCCCACCTTTTTCATGTGCAGGTCTGTGATCCAGTTGGGTCGGAACACATAGATATCCTCCCCGTGGTAGGCCTCCATCCCCAGCTGTGGAAATGCCTCCATCACCCCATCCAAGTCCTGAGGCGCACTGGGAGACAGATAGGTCTGCACCAGAAATTCGTCTTTTTGGAAGTCATAGATGGCCGACCCGTTGGAGAGGACCACCGGGGCATTGACGGGGGCCAGATGGACATAGGGAGCGAAGGTCCGGTGGGCGCGGCCGGTGGCCACGGTAAAACGCCCCCCCTGGGCGAGGAAGCGGTCCAGGGCCTCCAAATTCCGCCGGGGCACCTGACAGTGGCTGTCATACAGCGTGTCGTCAAAATCACTGACCAGCAGGACACCGTCGAATTTTCCCAAAGAAAAAACCTCAATTCTGTTTCGTCAGCAGCTTCTGCCGCAGAGCGGGGACGGACTGAAAGATCCCCAGAACGATCAGGTTGACCACAGTCACGAGAACGATCAGCACGCCGTTAAAGATCATGGAGTAGACCCAGGGGTCCACCATGGGCAGTCCCAAAAATTCCTCCGGCATATACATATACCACAGCAGGCCGCCGGACAGGGTGAGAGATACCCACCGTCCCAGCCCGGCCAGGAGGGTGCCCCACAGCCAGCCCAGCTTCTTCCCCGCGGCAAAGCCGCAGAGGAACACCAGCGTATAAGCCACCACATAGTCCAGCAGCATGGACTGCCAGGATAGAGCGATCCCTCCGCCCAGGAAGAACTGGAGCACACCGTTGACAAAGCAGCAGCTCAGGCTCCAGGCCGGGCCCCAGCGCAGGCAGTAGATCAGGATGGGCACCATGGCAAAGTCCACAGACCCCCCCTGGGGAAAGCGGTACAGCCGGAAGTAGCCCAAGATGGTGGCCAGCGCGATCATCAGCGCGGCCTCCACAAGGGCGCGGGTAGAGCGGGAATGTCGGTTCATCGTCGTTTCCTCCTGAAATCAAGATACCGCAGCACATCCGAACGGGTGCGTGCGGTATGAAGAGGACGACATATGGATCGTTCACTCCCTACGCCGGCATTACCCGGATCAGGTCAAGGGACCGGAGCTGCGATTCGCTTCCATCTCAGCCGGGAATAGCTCCCAGCGCCCCTGTGTTCGATTGTCTGCGGTCATGGTTATTGTATCCCAAAGGGACGGGCCTTGTCAAGCGTGCTCTTTTCTTTATCCACTCCCCCTCTTGTATGTGCCCTTTGAATGGGTCCATGACTGGATACTATTAGACACCTGCCGCCCTGCGTGGTATCCTGAAGACGATTTCTTGTACACTTTACACAATCCGTCAGGAGGTCTCTCTATGAAAAAGCTGCAATTCGCAATGGTCGGGGGCGGGAACGGCGCCCTGATCGGAGATATCCACCGCATCGGGGCCCAGTTCGACGACCTGGCCGAACTGAAGGCGGGCTGTTTCTCCCGCCACTGGGATAAAAATCTGGAGGCCGGAGAGAAATGGGGGGTGGAGCCCGGCCGCATCTATCCCGACTACCACACCATGCTGGAGGAGGAAGCCAAGCGCACCGGGGAGGACCGGCTGGACTTTGTAGTGGTGGCCACCCCCAACAACACCCACTACGAGATTGTCAAGGACATCATTGCCCACGGCTTCCACATTGTCTGCGACAAACCCGTCACCTTCACTAGCCGGGAGTCGGAGGAGCTGAAGGCCCTGGCCCAGGAAAAAGATCTTCTGTTCGGCGTGTCTTACAGTTATGCCCACTACGCCATTCTGGAGCAGGCCAAAAAGATGATCGCTGACGGGGTGCTGGGAAAGATCCACACCATCGCCGCCGAGTATCCCCAGGAGTGGGTGGGGCTGAACACTGCCCTCCGGGGAAAGGACGGCCTGACCTGGCGGGTCGATCCGGCCATCTGCGGCCCCTCTGGAGTGATCGCGGACATCGGCACCCATGTGGAGTATCTCATCAGCAAGGTCACCGGCCTCAAGCCCGTGCGGGTGCTGGCCCGCCTGCGCTCCATCCCGGATTATGTGCCGGTGGAGAGCGACGCCCAGGTGCTCATCGACTACGACAACGGGGCAGCGGGCATCTTCTGGACCTCCTTCGCCATGGTGGGCAAGAGCTGCTGCATGAAGGTGCGCATCTACGGCGACAAAGGGGGCATGGAGTGGAACGCCCACGATTTCATGGAGCTCCGGGTGGACATCGCCGGACAGCCCACCCAGATCTGGTCGGCCAATTATGACTACTGTGATCCCCAGGCCCGGAAGTCCTGCCGCCTCCCCAAGGGGATGCCGGAGGCCTTCCACTCCCTGTTCGCCAACTTCTACCGGGGTTACTGTTCCCATCTGCTGTCCCGGAAGGAGGGCAAAGATGAGCGGCCCTTCCCCTACTCCGATATCGATGACGGCATCCAGGGGCTGAAATTTATCGAGGCCTGCCTGAAGAGCCAGGAGGACGGGAACGTCTGGACCCAGGTGTGAGCGAAGGATATCAAAAACAGGGCCCGGGAAAACCACAGGGTTTTCCCGGGCTCTCTTCTGACCCTAGAAAATTTTCCACAGGAGGCCGGTGGGCCCTGTGGAATGGTCGATGTGAAACAGCGGGCGCGCTTTGCGCGCCCCTACGCAAAGACCGAAGGGGACCCCGTAGGGGCGGCTTCCAGCCGCCCGAAAAGCCTTCCCCCCACAGGGGGGAAGGTGTCACGGCATATGCCGTGACGGATGAGGGGTCTTTCTACCCCCGTCCCTACGTAAAGACCAGGGCCGCTCGTGAAAAACGGCGGGCGCACAATGCGCGCCCCTACGCAAAGACTGAAGGGGACCCCGTAGGGGCGGCTTCCAGCCGCCCGAAAAGCCTTCCCCCCACAGGGGGGAAGGTGTCACGGCATATGCCGTGACGGATGAGGGGTCTTTCTACCCCCGTCCCTGTCCCAGAGGGGTTCTGTCCTGCGGGGCGGAACCCCTTTCGGGCATCCTTCGGATGAAAACGGGCGGGGGCAAGACCCGCCCCTACTAAAGACCAGGGCCGCTCGTGGAAAACGGCGGGCACACAATGCGCACCCCTACGCAAAGACTGAAGAGGTCCCCGTAGGGGCGGCTTCCAGCCGCCCGAAAAGCCTTCCCCCCACAGGGGGGAAGGTGTCACGGCATATGCCGTGACGGATGAGGGGTCTTTCTACCCCCGTCCCTGTCCCAGAGGGGTTCTGTCCTGCGGGGCGGAACCCCTTTCGGGCATCCTTCGGATGAAAACGGGCGGGGGCAAGACCCGCCCCTACTAAAGACCAGGGCCGCTCGTGGAAAACGGCGGGCGCGCTTTGCGCGCCCGCTGGTCTCCCACCGGACGCCCCTATTCTGCCAGGGCAGGCGCGATACCCTCGTGGGGTATGCCCGCCAATTCAACACACCAGCGGCGGCAGCACAAACGGGGGGATGGGTGTCGTCTTCCACCCGCGCCGGATACGGGCGCCATGCCAAAGGCCCGCGTCTCCCGTATCGGGGGTCCGGGGGAAAGCGGACTGCGGGACTCAGGCGGAACGCATGTGGAGCCGTGGTCCCGCCGGGAGCGTCACCCGGCGGCGCTTTGCCTGCTTTGCCGCCGGGGGCAAAGTAGGCCGCCCCGCAGGGCGGAATCCCTTGGAGGCGGAGACGGTGGGATGGAAGGAAGACCCCTCATCCGTCACGGCATACGCCGTGACACCTTCCCCCCTGTGGGGGGAAGGCTTTATGTTGGCCCGCCGTATATTTTGTAGAGTCCATCACGATGAAAAAATAAAATCATAACGCCTGCCTAAAAGAGGGCAGACGTTGATTTTTACACACTATATTCCGAAACAGTATATTCTAATATTTTACACACCACAATATTGTACAATAAACCAGAGCCCTTTCATCTGGGGTGTGGATCTCTGCAATTCGTCCGCCCCAGTAAATAATCCACACTTGTATGATAGAAATCCGCCAATGCGGTCAACGTAGGAATGGAGATTTCAAGTTCACCATTTTCATAGCGGGAATAGGTCGCTTGACTGACATGTAAAAACTTCGCAATCTCTTTCTGTGAAAGGTCGCTGTCCTCCCGCAAATCCCGAATCCGTAATGGCATGGTCTCACCTCGCCATTATCATAGATTATGCAAAAAGCGTATTTTGAAATTTATACTAAATTGGTATAAAAGAAATTTGGAGGTCGCTTTATGCCAATCACAGACGAAGATTATTTTGAAAAAATCAAAAAAATAGACGTCCTGGCGGATGAGCTGGAGACAGAGATCACCGCCTCCATGCAGACCTGTCTGATCCGCTTCGGGGAGATCGTCCAGATCCAGAACGCCATGATCCAGAAGATGCATGCCCTGTCTGATGAAATTTTTCAGCTCCGGGCGCAGGCTGGTCTGGAAAACGTGATATGCCGGGCCTCCGGGCAGCAGGAGGCCCCCAAAGGATGGGATGAAGCAGACCCCTCCATTCCGGAACCATAAAAACAGCCCTCTGGGATAAAAATTTATCCCAGAGGGCTGTTTTGAACTGTTCTAAGGGGCGGCACGGGGCCGTCTTATTTGTATTTCCGGCTCTCCGCCACCGCCAGCTCGTCACAGCGGTTGTTGTATGGGTTGCTGGCGTGGCCCTTTACCCAGTGGAGCTTCACCTGGTGCCGGTCGCACAGGTCCAGCAGGCGGGCCCACAGGTCCGGATTCAGGGCGGGCTTTTTGTCCCCCTTCACCCAGCCCCGGGCCCGCCATCCCTTGGCCCAGCCCTTTTCCAGGGCATCGATGACGTACTTGGAGTCGGAGTACAGCTCCACCACACAGGGCTCATTGAGGGCCTCCAGCGCGGTGATGACGCCGGTGAGCTCCATACGGTTGTTGGTGGTCTGGGGCTCTCCCCCGGACATCTCTTTTTTGTGGGGGCCATACATCAGGATGGCCCCCCAGCCGCCGGGGCCCGGATTGCCGGAGCAGGCCCCGTCGGTGTAGATGGTGACTGTTTTCATGTTCGCCTCCTGTCCGTGTAGCCTTCCCCCCTCAGGGGGGAAGGTGCCCCCGGAGGGGGCGGATGAGGGGGACCTCCGTTCCACCGCCCGGCGGATCGTGAGGCAGACCCCCTCAAAATTCTGTTTTACATCCAAATTCGTAAAACGCAGCACTTCGATTTGAAAATTTGTCTGCAAAAAATGGGACCGCATCTGGTCATACTCAAGTGCATCCTTTTCGTAATGCTGTGCTCCATCTAATTCGATCCCCAGCCTTGCCTGAGCACAGTAAAAGTCCAAAATATATGGTCCAAATGGGACCTGTCTGCGAAATTGGACTGGATGCTGCTTTAAAAATTCATACCACAGCCGCCGTTCCTCCGGCGTGGCTTCTCTGCGGAGTTTTTGGGAAAAGGCTTTGATCTCTGGGTGCATCTTACGCTTCTCCCTCTCATCCATCACGGCTTTTCCGTGCCATCTTCCCCCCTGTGGGGAGAAGGTTTTTTGATCCCCTAACCCACCCGCGTGGAATCGGCGTCCGGTCATCAATACAAATCGTAATAATACCCCTGTAACTGTACCGGGCATTATCATAAATTGGGAGTCGAACCCAACGAATGGCCCCGCTCGTTGCCAAATCTGTGTGCCCAATGGCTCCGGCACTGAGAGCTTGACGCCCGCCTTCCGCGCTGCCAAATCGCCGGGAGAGGGCGCTCTTCCCCCTCCCGGCAGCTCTTTTTTACAGCTCCACCAGCTCGGTGGTCCAGTTTTTCTCCTGAATGGTCTCGTCCAGCTCCCGGAGTGCCTTGGCGTCCCGGTCCACCTGCTTCTGCAGCTCTCGCACATTGACCGCGCTCCTGATGCGGATCTCACCCACCGTCCGGCGGTTGACCACGGCGCTGGCGCTGTTCAGGAAGTCCCGCAGGATGCGCAGCCGGCCTGTCATGCACTCCCGGCGGGCCAGCAGGTCAGAGAGGGTCCTCCCCTCCCCCGCCTCTGTGGTGCTGTTGGTCCGGTTGATCCGGGCAATGAGCTCCTCCAGCTGGGCATAGTCCTCCTCCAGCTCTCTCAGCAGCTCCATGGGGTCCTCTGCGGGAGACTCCCCCTCCTGGACCAGGGCGTTGTTGTCCAGCCGGCTCTCCAGCTGCCGGATGCGGGTCTGGAGCTCCGAGCGCAGGGACAGCGCGTTGGCCAGTTTCATGGCATTGTCCTCCTTTTTCCGTCACAGGCGGCTCAAAATCTCACGCCGCTTTTCCTGATACTCCTCCTGGGTGATGAGCCCGGCCTTTTTCAGATCCTCCAGCTGCTTCAGCCGCTCTCCCGCATCCAGGGCGGTGGAAGGGATGTGGTCGTGGGTCCCGGCGGAGGGGCGGTCCGTTTTGTCCACATCCTCCATCAGACCGGCGATGGTCTCCTCTTCGATCCCGGTCTCCACGTCATAGCCCACCCGGTGGGGCAGTCCGTTTTTCCCAACGGCGCTCAGGACCCCCATCACCACAGCCAGAGCGCCCATGGCCAGGAAAGGCAGGGAAAAGAGGGGCGACAGCGGCATGATCTGGGTGACCGCCACTACCACAAAGACAAGGCCAAAAATGACCTGTACCACTCCTGCCATGCGGCGGACTGCCCGGGTGGCCCCGGTAGGCTGGCTCTGGACGGTGATCCGTCCCCGTCTTCTCCGGCTCATGCCCTCTCCTCCTATCCTAATTGTATTTTATATTCTGGTTATTCCTCTTCGGACTGGTTTTCTTCCGAAATGGGGGCCTCCTCCGCCCTCTCCCCGGCGGGGTCTCCCTCCTCCGTCTCCTGGGTGCCGGCGGTCTCCTCCCGGTCGGTGAGGGCAAGGGAGATGACCTGGTCCCCCTCCTCCTTGAAGCGCATGACGATGACGCCCTGGGTAGCCCGGCCGGCGGTGCGGATGTTGTCCACAGGGGTGCGGATCAGGATGCCGCTCTGGGTGACCAGCAGCAGGTCCTCGCTGCCGTCCACCACCTTGATGCCCACCACGCTCCCTGTCTTCTCAGTGACCATATAGTTCTTGATGCCGATGCCGCCACGGTTGGTGACCCGGTACTCCTCCACGGGGGTGCGCTTCCCATAGCCCTTCTCGGTGATGGACAGCACCTCATGGTCCGCCTTGGCCCGGGCGGCGCCCACCACGTAGTCGCCCTCCCGCAGGCGGATGCCCCGGACGCCCACGGCCTCCCGGCCCATGGGCCGCACGTCGTTCTCGTCAAAGCACACCGCCATGCCGTCGTGGGTGGCGATGAGGATGCGCTGCTGTCCATCGGTCTCCCGCACGGCGATCAGCTGGTCCCCCTCATCCATGCGCAGGGCGCGGATTCCGTTGTTCCGCAGGTTTTTCAGGGTGTTGGCGGGCAGGCGCTTCACGGTGCCGCTTCGGGTGACCATGAAGAGGAAGCGGCCGTCGTCCTCGATGGACCGGGTGTGGATCATGGTCTGGACCCGCTCTCCCGACTCCACCTGGAGGATATTGATGATATTGGTGCCCTTGGCCGTCTTGCCAGATTCCGGGATCTGATAGCCCTTCTTCCGGTAGACCTTGCCCGTGTCGGTAAAGAAGAGGATATAGTCGTGGGTGGAGGCGGTGAACACGTCCACCACGTAGTCCTCCTCCCGGGTGGTAATCCCCTTCTTGCCCATGCCCCCCTTGGACTGGGCGGCATACTCACTGACCGGGGTGCGCTTGATGTAGCCCGCCTGGGTCAGGGTGAAGACGCACTGCTCCTCCTCAATCAGATCCTCGATGTCGATCTCGTCCTCCACATCCTGGATCTCGGTGAAGCGCTCGTCCCCATACTTGTCCCGGATGGCGGAGAGCTCGTCCTTCAGCACGCCCCGGAGCATGGACTCGTCAGCCAGAAGCTGGTTATAGTAGGCGATGCGCTTCTCCAGTTCAGCGTACTCCGCCTCCAGCTTCTCTTTCTCCAGACCCTGGAGCCGCTTGAGCTGCATGTCCAGGATGGCCTGGGCCTGCACCTCGTCCAAGCCGAAGCGGGCCATCAGGTTCTCCCTGGCGTCGTCGTAGCTCTCCCGGATGGTCTTGATGACCGCGTCGATGTTGTCCTCCGCGATGAGCAGCCCTTCCAGCAGGTGCGCCCGCTCCTGGGCCTTCTTCAGGTCAAAGCGGGTGCGGCGGATGAGGACCTGCTCCTGATAGGCGATGTACTCGTCCAGAATGTGGCGCAGGGAGAGGATGCGGGGCTGAAGCTTCCCGTTGACCTCCACCAGGGCCAGCATGTTGATGGCAAAGGTGGTCTGGAGCTGGGTCTGGGCGAACAGCCGGTTGAGCACCACCTGGGGATTGGCGTCCCGTTTGAGCTCGATGACGATGCGCATACCGTTGCGGTCGGACTCGTCCCGGATGTCGGAGATGCCCTCCAGGCGCTTGTCCTCCACCTGGTCGGCCATGTTCTTGATGAGCATCCGCTTGTTCACCTGGTATGGGATCTCAGTGATGACGATGCGCACCCGGTCCTTGCCGAACTCCTCGAATTCGTGGCGGGCCCGGACCATCAGCCGGCCCCGGCCGGTGGCGTAGGCAGAACGGATGCCGCTGCGGCCCATGATGATGCCCCGGGTGGGAAAATCGGGGCCCTTGATGTGCTCCATCAGGTCGGAGAGCTGAGCCTCCGGATCATCCAGCACGCAGATGACGGCATTGATGACCTCCCGCAGATTGTGGGGCGGGATGTTGGTGGCCATGCCCACGGCGATGCCGCTGGAGCCGTTGACCAGCAGGTTTGGGAACCGGGAGGGAAGCACCTTGGGCTCCTTCCGGGTCTCGTCAAAGTTGGGGTCCCAATCCACGGTGTCCTTCTCAATGTCCCGCAGCATCTCGTCGGCCAGCTTGGACATGCGGGCCTCGGTGTAACGGTAGGCCGCGGGGGGATCGCCGTCGATGGAACCGAAGTTGCCGTGGCCGTCCACCAGCATGTAGCGCATGGAGAAGTCCTGGGCCAGGCGGACCAAGGCGTCGTAGACGCTCTGATCCCCGTGGGGATGGTAGCGTCCCAGCACGTCGCCCACGCAGGTGGCCGACTTCTTGAAGGGCTTGTCCGCGGTGAGGCCGTCCTCATACATGGCGTAGAGGATGCGGCGGTGGACCGGCTTCAGTCCGTCCCGCACGTCGGGCAGGGCCCGGCCCACGATGACGGACATGGCATATTCAATATAGGAACTCTCCATCTCGGGCACCAGAGGGGATATCTCGATCTTCTGGTCCGGGAAACGGATCTCCTCAGGATCATATTGGGGTTTTTTGCTCATATCTTAACTTTCCTCCACCTTCATGGATTCAACCTGTACGATCAGTGCGGAGCCGCCGCGGTCAAAGTGTGGAGACAGGCCGCCCGGCGTCCGCTCTTCTCAGTAATCCAGGTTTACTGCGTACTTGGCGTTGCGCTCGATGAACTCCTTCCGGGGCTCCACCTTTTCGCCCATCAGGACGGTGAACACCTCATCTGCCCGGACGGCGTCGTCCAGCTCGATGCGGCGCAGGGTGCGCTTCTCCGGGTCCATAGTGGTCTCCCACAGCTCATGGGGGTTCATCTCACCCAGACCCTTGAAGCGGCTGATATCCACCTTGGCGTTGGGATTGTCCCCTCTCAGCTCGGCGGAGATCTTATCCCGCTCTTCTTCACTGAAGGCCAGGCGGATCTGCTTGCCCCGGGTCAGCTTGAACAGAGGGGGCACTGCGGAGTAGACATATCCATTCTCGATGAGGGGGCGCATGAACCGGAAGAAGAAAGTGAGCAGCAGGGTGCGGATATGAGCACCGTCCACATCCGCATCGGCCATGATGATGACCTTGTGATAGCGCAGCTTATTCAGGTCGAACTCGTCTCCGATGCCCGCCCCCAGGGCGGTGATGACGGGGGTGAGCTTGTCGTTGCCGTACACCTTGTCCGCCCGGGCCTTCTCCACGTTGAGCATCTTGCCCCACAGGGGGAGGATGGCCTGGAACCGGGAGTCCCGGCCCTGGGTGGCGGAGCCTCCTGCGGAGTCGCCCTCTACGATGTAGAGCTCGGTGAGCTCGGGGTTGGCCTCGTTGCAGTCCCGCAGCTTGTCCGGCATAGCGGCCCCGCCCAGAGCGGTCTTGCGGCGGATGGACTCCCGGGCCTTCCGGGCGGCCTCCCGGGCCCGGTTGGCGGTGAGGGCCTTGTCCAAGATGGCCCGGCCCACCGCCGGGTTCTCCTCCAGATAGATCTCCAGCTTCTCACTGACAATGGCGTTCACCAGGGTGCGGATCTCGCTGTTGCCCAGTTTGGCCTTGGTCTGTCCCTCGAACTGGGCGTCGGTGAGCTTGACAGAAATGACGCAGGTGAGACCCTCCCGGCAGTCGTCGCCGGAGACTTTGTCATCGTTTTTCAGCACGCCGATCTTCTTGCCGTAGGCGTTGAGCACGTTGGTGAGGGCACGTTTGAAGCCCTCCTCATGCATGCCGCCCTCCGGAGTATGGACGTTGTTGGCGAAGGAGACGATGACCTCGTTATAGCTGTCATTGTACTGGAGGGCCACCTCAGCCATGGAGTCCTCCCGGTTGCCGGACATATAGATCACGTCAGGGTGCAGCGGGTCCTTGCTTCGGTTGATGAAGGTGACGAATTCCCGGATGCCCCCCTCGTAGCACATATCGTCCTCCTGCTCCCGGCCGGGGCGCAGGTCCACGGTCTGGATGCGCAGGCCAGCATTGAGGAAGGCCTCCTCCCTCATCCGGGTGTGGAGAGTGTCATAGTTGTACTCCAGAGTCTCGAACATCTCCGGGTCTGGCTTGAAGGTGACGGTCGTGCCCGTATGGTCGGTCTTTCCCACCACCTTCATCTCCTGGGTGATCTTTCCCCGGGAAAACTTCATCTCATAGATCTGGCCGTTCTTGTGTACCTGGACCTCCAGCCACTCAGACAGGGCGTTGACCACGCTGGCGCCCACGCCATGGAGGCCGCCGGACACCTTGTAGCCCCCACCGCCGAACTTGCCGCCGGCATGGAGGACAGAGAACACCACCTCCAGCGCGGGACGCCCGGTTTGGGGCTGGATATCCACAGGGATGCCGCGGCCGTTGTCAGTGACAGTGATGGTGTTCCCGGGATTGATGGTCACCGTGATGTCGGTGCAGTAGCCCGCCAGGGCCTCGTCAATGGAGTTGTCCACGATTTCATAGACCAGGTGGTGCAGACCTGACTCCGAGGTGGAGCCGATATACATGCCCGGCCGCTTGCGCACCGCTTCCAGTCCCTCCAGCACCTGGATCTCCGAGGCGCCGTACTCGTGCTCCACCTGGGTGGAGTTCAGTTCCAATTCTTCTGCCATAATAACCTCCATATCGAAATGCAGAAGGCAGAATACAGAAGCGGGAGAGATGAGGCTCTCTCCGCTGGTCCCTGCCGTTCCGATATCCACTTGTTCCGCCCGGAGGACCGGGCTTCTTCACTCTGCATTCTGCATTCCATCATTCTGCATGATTCAAAGCAAATTGCTCTCCGCCCGCCGCAGCAGTGCGGCGGAGGACAGCTGAGAGATGTAGACTGTGGCCGTCCCCTTCTCCTCCCCTACCAAGACAAAGGAGCGGGGCAGGTCATCGCACACCGAGATGACTCGGCCCTCCTGTTCCGCCCGCTCTAGGAATTCCCGGGTCTTATAGGCCCAGCTGGCGTTATCCAGGTCAAAGATGCCCAAAATCTCCCGATGTGGCACTGCCACCGACTGGCCCAGGTGCAGATACATAAGCGCCTCTCACTTTCTTCCTTCTCCAAAAACATGTACGGCACTGTCTGAAAAGACCGCGCCTGTCAAAGGAAACCCCGTTTATCCGGGTCAGCGGCGGGCCCTCTCCTGCTTCTCTCTCCATCTGCCAACTGACTTTTTAATCTGCGCCACGACCAGCCAGATAAGCCAGATCCACAGAAAATACAGGGCCCAGTAGAGCAGGATACCGCCCCATGGAATCGCCCCAAGCAAGAAGAGAAAGGACAGGGCCAGTCCAAGCACTCCCAGGCCCGCAGGCACCCAGACCGCCCAACGGTCTCCCGCCGCGATAGTGAGCACCAGCTGAAAAAAGCCGCCCAGACAAAAAGGGACGCTCAGTACGATCAGGACGACAATGCCATAGGCCGCCAGCAGCCCCAGCAAAGGAGCGACCAACAGGACGTGGAACATAGCTCTCCCTCTTTTCTATGGTGCTGTTCTGTCCGCATCTAGACCGGGGTCATGCGCCTGATCCCAGCCGCCCGCCCTGGATATGGAAACTCTTTCCATTCTCCAGTCCCTCTAATTTTTCCTCCTCACAGCAGGAAATAAACACCTGCCCGCCCTGGATGCGGTTGAGGACGAAGGCCTGCCGCCGGTGGTCCAGCTCGGAGAGCACGTCATCCAGCAGCAGCACCGGCCACTCGCCGGTCTCCTGAAAAAAGATTTCCCGCTGAGCCAGCTTCAGGGAGAGGGCCGCCGTGCGGGTCTGACCCTGGGAGCCGTAGGTCTTGGCCGGGTTCCCGTCGATCTCCACTGCCAAGTCGTCCTTATGGGGGCCGGACAGACACTGACGGCTGTCCAGCTCCGCCTGCCGATGGGCCTGCTGGTGCTCCAGCAGCTGGGGCAGGATGGTTTTGGCTCCGGCCAGGGGGTCTGTGACGGTGGAGACGGTCTCATACCGCAGGGAGAGCTCCTCCTTTCCCCCGGAAAAATCCCGGTGGATGGCAGGGGCGCTCTCCTGAAGGCGCCTGATGAAGTGAGCCCGGTAGTGAACGATCAGCGCCCCAGTCTGGGCCATACGGAGATTGAAGTCGTCCAGGGTGGACAGCAGGGACAGGTTCTCCTGCCAGTCCCGGAGTATGCGCACCTTGTGGTCATAGAGGCGGTTATACTCGCTGAGTGCCTGCTCATACCGGGGCCGCAGCTGGCAGATGGCGCTGTCCAGAAAGCGGCGCCGGGCCGCCCCTCCCTCCCGGATGAGATACAGGTCCTCCGGGCAGAAAAGCACGGTATTCAAAATGCCGGACAGCTCCCCCGCCGTCTTCAGCCGCACCCCGTTGGACCACAGCTGGCGCCGGGCCCCCCGGTTCAGCCGGGCCTCCAGAGTGAAGTCCCGGGCCCGGGAGCGCACCTCTCCCTTGACAAAGGCCCCATCCACTCCCAGCATGATCATCTCCCGGTCGTACCGGGCCCGGTGGGACCGAGCGGTGGACAGATAGGCCACCGCTTCCAGCAGGTTGGTCTTGCCCTGGGCGTTGTCTCCATAGATCAGGTTCACCCGTGGATCAAAGACGGCCTCCAGATGGACATAGTTACGGAAAAAGTCCAGCTCCAGCGACTTGACGATCATTGGACAACCAGTTCCGTCTCATCGTCAATGACCGCCCGGTCTCCCGGACGCAGCTTCTTCCCCCGCATGGTGCACACCTCACCGTTGACCGCCACCCGTCCCTCCTGGATGATGAGCTTGGCGTCTCCCCCGGTCTCCACCGCACCGGCGAATTTCAGCAGGTCCTGGAGCTTGATGAATTCGGTGTGGATCTGAATGGTCTCGCTCTGCATCAAAATCTTCCTCTCAGTTTGCCTTCAGCCGCACCGGCAGCACCATATAGACGAAATTCTCCTCCCCCTCGGCGGGCAGGATGACACAGGGGGCCACGCCGGAGGTGAACTCCAGGCGCAGGCGGTCTGCTGGGGCGGCCTTCAGTGCGTCCATCAGGTACTTGTTGTTGAAGCCGATCTCCAGCCCCTGGCCGTCCCCCGTGATGGGGCACTGGTCGGCGGCATCCCCGATGCCCGTCTTGGTGGTGATGGACAGCATCCCATCCCCGAAGACACAGCGCAGGGGGCTCTTCAGTTTGTCACTGATGATCAGGGAGACGCGCTCGATGGACTGGAGCAGGGTGCGGGCATCCCCCTCGATCTTGATGGTGTTGTTCCGGGGGATGGCATTCTTATAGGCCAGGAACTCCCCCTCCAGCCGGCGGCAGACCAGCACCGTGTCCCCCGCCTGGAACTGGATGTGCCGGGCCCCCTGGGCCACGGAGACAGCATCCTCCCCGGCGCAGATCTTTTCCACCTCGCTGAGGGCGGAGCCAGGCACCACGAAGGAGAAGGGGAGCACCCCCTGGCTGCTGTCCACAGGCTCGTGCCGAAGGGCGAGCCGGTAGCCGTCCACAGACACGACGGTCAGGCCGCTCTCGTCCACCTCGAACAGGGAGCCGGTGTGGACGGGGCGGCTCTCGTTGTCGCTCACCGCGAACAGGGTCTGGGCGATCATAGAGCGCAGCACCGGCTGGCCGATGGTCAGCCCGTTCTGCTCCTCCACCGAGGGCAGTTCGGGAAATTCTTCCGGGTCCGTCCCCAGGATGTTGAATTCCGACAGGCCGCACTTGATGTTGACCATATAGTTCTCCGAGGTGAATACCACCACGTCATCCGGCATCTTCCGGATGATCTCGCCAAACAGCCGGGCGGAGAGGACCAATGAGCCCTTCTCCCGGATCTCAGCCGGGACAGCGGCCCGGATGCCGGTCTCCAGGTTGTAGCCGGTGAGCCTCAGCTGTTCTCCGGCTTCAATGAGGATGCCTTCCAGGGCGGGAATGGAGCTTTTGACCGCCACCGCCCGGGACGCCGTGGACACGGCTCCCAGGAGCAGTGCCTTCTCACAGGAAAATTTCATGGGGGACCTCCTTCTGACTCCCGCCTCTCTCTGGGAAAGGACAGGATTTTTGTCGTAATAGTAGCCCGTAGGCAAAAAAAATGTGGAAAACCGCTGTGAGCCTTACGGCCCCATGGGTTTGGCCCTCCACAGGGGATGTGAACGAATCTGGAGGGTTTTCCACATGGGGCAAAAAACCTAAAAATCATCCACAGGGAGTTTTCCACATATCCACAAAATTCGGTGGAATGGTGGAGAAAACTTTATTCGTAGCGAATGTTGATGTTGGCGGTGATGTCCTTAATGATCTCGGCGGTCTCCGGGCTCTCCTTCACCATCTTTTCAATGCGCTCGATGGAGTGGAGCACGGTGGTGTGGTCCCGGCCCTCAAACTCCCGGCCGATCTCCTTCAGGGAGAGGTTGGTCATGCGGCGGATCTGATACATGGCGATCTGCCGGGCTAGGGAGATGTCCTTGGTGCGGCCCTGTCCCCGAAGGGAATCGGGCTCGATGTTATAGAATTTGCACACCTCATCAATGATCACGTCGGCGGTGGGGACGATGTCGGATTTGTCCTTGAACATGTCCTTCACCGCCCGGACGACGGTGTCCTTATCCACTGTGTCCCCCATCAGGTCCTGATAGGCCATGATCTTATTCACAGTACCTTCGATCTGGCGCACGTTGGCGGTAATGTTTTCCGCGATGAGCTGGAGCAGGAACTCGGGCAGCTCGATGCCCATGCGGATGGACTTGTTTTTGATGATGGCCATGCGGGTCTCGTAGTCTGGGGGCTGAATATCGGCCAGCAGGCCCCATTCGAACCGGGTCTTCAGACGGTCATCCAGCCGCAGCATCTCTTTGGGCGGCCGGTCGGAGGTGAAAACGATCTGGCGCTTGGCCTCATACAGCGTGTTGAAGGTATGGAACATCTCCTCCTGGGTGGAAGCCCGTCCGGCCACGAATTGCACGTCATCCATGAGGAAGATGTCGGCGGAGCGGTACTTGTCCCGGAACTCCTGGTTGCGTCCCTCCCGAATGGCCTGGATCAGCTCGTTGGTGAAGGTATCCCCTTTTACGTAGACCACCGACAGGCCGGGTTTGTTCTGATGGATAGAGTTGGCGATGGCGTAGAGCAGGTGGGTCTTGCCCAGACCGGACTCCCCGTAGATGTAGAGGGGGTTATAGCTGTGCCCTGGATTATCGGCCACCGCCCGGGCGGCGGCATGGGCAAATTTGTTGGAGGAGCCCACCACGAAGCGCTCAAAGGTGTACTCCTCCGTTCCAGGGATCAAATCGTTTTTTTTCGGCTGCTGGTATCGGTCAAGCTCCCCCTCGGTGAGCACAGTCACCTGAAATTCGGCGGAGAACAGCTCCCGCAGGGCGTTCTGGATGGCGGGAAGATACCGGCTGGCGATGATATCCCGTTTGAAGGGGGTGGGGGAGTAGAGGACGAAGCGGTCCCCCTCCAGTTCCACCGCAGTGGTGTCGTCAAACCAGGTGTTGATGGTGGTGGTGGTCATCTCGTTCTGCATCAGGGCCAGTACCTTGGCCCAGATATCAGCGGCTGGGTTCATGGAACTCCTCCATTCCTGTGGATTGAGATCCGGCGCCGGAAAACAGGGCCGGGAGAGGGCGGGCCCGCCGGAGAGCGGCCCCCTGGGAAGGAGCCGGCGGCATCAAAAAACAGCGGATCGCATTACACTTTATTATATCAAAAAAGGGACCAAATCGCAAGGTTTTGGCCCATATTTTATTTATAAGAGTATCTGTGAGTTGTGGAGATGGGAAAGAAAATACACAAGATATTGTGAATAAACGGGAGTTGAAAAAAATAAGGAGGATTTTGCGCAAAAATTCATTGACACAGCTGGATTTCTTAGTCTATAATAGGTGACGCTGTCCTGTGAGAGCGGGTCTTTCTGCCCTTTTTTGCGGGACTGTTTGTGTACAGACCGCAGCCGAAAGGCTGTTGCTGGACCGGAACGCCGGTCTGAATGCGCCGTCCAATGGACGGTGTCTGAACTTGAACGAGGAGGTGTCCCCCATGCTTCGTACCTATCAGCCTAAGAAGCGCCAGCGCTCTAAGGAGCACGGCTTCCGCAAGCGTATGGCCACCGCGAATGGCCGCAAGGTCCTGGCCCGCCGCCGTGCCAGGGGCCGTGCTCGTCTGACCCACTGATGTGGGGAAAGGGGAGGCATTCCGCCTCTCCGGACGAGGATCGAGATCTCCTATGAGATACGGCAGCGAGGACACAATCGACCGATATGCAGCTTGAGGGGCGTGGGAGAAATTCCCCCGCCCCTGCGGTGCATATGGGAAAAAGCGGGGCATCGATGCCCTATTGGACCGGGTCGGTGCCCGGGTGGAGGGATGACCGTGAAGCATACCGTGGCATTGAAACAGAATCACGAGTTCCGCCGCCTGTACAGCAAGGGCCGCAGTGCGGTCAGCCCCTATTTTGTCCTCTACTGCCGGCCCAACCGCCGGTCATACAGCCGCTTGGGCATCACCACCGGCGTCAAACTGGGCAACGCAGTCAAGCGCAACCGGGCACGCCGCCGGATCCGGGAGCTCTACCGGGGGGAGGAGCAGGCTCTGCTTCCCGGCTATGACATTGTAGTGGTGGCCCGCACCCGGGTGATCTATGGCAAATACGCCGACCTTCAGCGCAGCTTTCGGAGATTGACAGAAAAGCTGGAGCTGCGCCGGGGCCGGGAGGCGGGTGAAGCGCTGTGAAGCGTATCCTCATCGGACTGATCCGATTTTATCAGAAGGCCATATCCCCCATGCGGCCGCCCTGCTGCCGCTTTATCCCCACCTGCTCGGCCTATGCCGTGGAGGCGGTGGAGAAGTACGGCGCGTGGAAGGGCGGCTGGCTGGCCCTGCGCCGGGTCCTTCGGTGCAATCCCTTCCATCGGCAGAAGTCCATCCAATACGACCCTGTCCCGTGAGAGGGGCTCCCACGAAAGAATTTGAGACGGAGGCACATCATCAATGGGCGTTATGTACTACATCCTGTCCCCTTTCAGCTGGCTGCTGAACTTTTTTTACAGCTTTACCGACAGCTACGGTATTTCCCTGATCCTTTTTGCACTGGTCATCAAGATCATCCTCTTCCCCCTGACCATCAAGGGCAAAAAGGGTATGATCCAGATGAACCTGCTCTCCGGCAAGATGCAGCAGCTGCAGAAGCAGTACGGCAAGGACCGGGAGCGCTACAATATGGAGGTCCAGCGCCTCTATGAGCGGGAGAAGGTCAACCCCATGAGCGGGTGTCTGTGGTCCTTCCTTCCCATTCTGATCCTGCTGCCCCTGTATGCCATCATCCGCCAGCCTCTGCTCTACCTGATGGGGCTGGACAGCAATCAGATCGCCCAGGTGGCCGCCTCCGTGGACTGGCAGACGCTGGCCGTGAACCACGGCTGGGTCACTGCCGATGCCATGGCCAAGCTGGTGGAGCAGTTCAACGCGGGGGAGATCGCCACCGTGTTCCAGAATGTGGGCTATAACCAGCTGTATCTGGCCTCTCTGGTCAATGAGAACACCCTGCCCGCCATCACCGCCGCCCTGGGAGAGGGCACCCGGGTCTTTGTGATGAACTTTGATTTTCTGGGACTGGATCTGGCTATGCTGCCCACCTGGAAGATCTGGGAGCACCTGAACTGGCAGTACATCGGCGCCTTCCTGCTCATCGTGATATCCGCTTTCTCCAGCATCTTCATGTCCAAAATCTCCATGAAGACCAACCAGATGAACAACCAGAGCGGCAACGAGCAGGTGGAAAAGACCAATCGGATCATGATGTGGACCATGCCTTTGATGTCCCTGTGGATCGGCTTTATGATGCCGGTGGCCATGTGTGTCTACTGGATCGCCAACAGCCTGTTCTCCGTCATCCAGGAGCTCATTGCAGGAAAGATACTGAAAAAGGACTATGAGGCCGCCCGAGCCGCCGCCGCCGAGCGGGAGCGCCAGGAGAAAGAAGAGGAGAAGCGCCGCAAGGAGGAGGCCCGCCTGGAGCGTCAGCGCCGCCTGGAAGAGGAGAAGAAAAACCGTGGCAAAAAGAAGCCCGGCCAGAAGAAGAGCGACTCCGATCAGCCTGGCATCCGAAAGAGCGACAGCCGGGTGGGGATGCGGACCTATGCCCGGGGCCGTGCCTATGATCCCAACCGCTTCGGCGGCGTGACTCCCTACCACGACCCCAACGCCCCGGAGATCCCGGAGGATGCGGTGGAACAGGCGCGCAGGGAGAAGGGAGAACAGGCAGAAAACGCCCTGGCCGGAGAGGAGCTGGCCTCCGCCCTTCCAGAGACCAGCCCGATTGAGGAGGAGAAGGAGACCGCCGCCCTGGAGTCCGTCAGTGAGGCTATAGACGGCTCTGAAGAGGAACTGTCCGGGGAAGAAGCGGAAGAGGCTGAGCAGGATGAGTCCGGGGAGGAGCCTGACGAGGACAAGTCCAAGGATCAGGCCGAATAAGGAGGGTTCTGACAATGTTGAAATGGATTGAGACCACCGGTCGTTCGGAGGAGGACGCCATTGCTGCGGCCCTGTTTCAGCTGGGCATGGACCGGGATGACGTCTCGGTGGAAGTGATCGAGCGGGCCAAATCCGGCTTTTTGGGATTTGGCGGAAACCCCGCCAAGGTCCGGGTGAGCTATGAGGTCCCGGACGAGGAGCAGACCGCCCCCGCGGCCGCGGAGGAGACGGTTCAGGAGGCCGCCGCCTCCGCAGCGGAGGAGCAGGAGCCGGCTCCCGCACCCCAGAGGGAGGATGCCAACCGTCTCCTGCCCGGGGATGAGCTGCTGATCGCCGCTGAGGAGCCCGCCCCTGTTCAAGGGGATGACGGGAAGGCGGAGCAGATCCGGACCTTCCTCACTGGGCTGATGGAACACCTCCATGTGCAGGCCGTCCCTGAGATCACTCTGACCCCTGAGGGAAGCTATAAGGTGGTCCTTCAGGGCCAGGGCCTGGGGGCTATCATTGGCCGCCGGGGCGAGACTCTGGATGCCATTCAGCAGCTGACCAGTTACTCTGTGAACCACGGCCAGTCTAAGCGGGTGCGCATCCATGTGGATGCCGAGGGCTATCGGGCCAAGCGGGAGGAGTCTCTCCAGCGGCTGGCGGTAAAGGTGGCCGGCAAGGTGGTCAAATACCGGAAGAATGTGACCCTGGAGCCCATGAACGCCTACGAGCGCCATGTGATCCACACCGCACTCCAGGATCACCCCAACGTGACCACCTACTCCACCGGGACCGAGCCCAACCGCCGCACGGTCGTGGCCTATGCCCCCGGACAGAAAAAGTAGAGACTCACAGGCGCGGCGGGAATGAAATCCCGCCGCGCCTTCTTACACCGGAAAGGAGACCAGTCATGCCCACACCGCTCTATGATGCCCTGAGAGGATACGCCGCAAAAGCTCCCCTCCGCTTCCATATGCCCGGCCACAAGGGAGCCTTTCTTCCCTGCCCCGAGCTGGCCCCCCTGGCGCGGCTGGATGTGACAGAGATCCCGTCTACAGGGAATCTGTATGAGGATCTCTCTCCTATCCGGGAGGCCCAGGCCCTGTGGGCCCGCCGCATGGGAGCGGAGTACTGCCAGTTTCTCACCGGCGGCTCCACCATGGGTATCCATACCGCTCTGACCCTGTGCTGTCCCCCGGGGAGCCGGGTGCTGGTGGACCGGAGCTGCCACCGCTCCACCTTCCACGCCCTGGCTCTTCTGGATCTGGACCCGATATTTCTTCCACGCCCCTGGCTGGCGGAAGAGGGGGTGGCCGGCCCGTTTTCCCCCCTGGATGTGAAAAAAATGCTGGATCAAGATCCAACTATCAAAACTGTTTGTATTACATCACCAACTTATTGCGGATTGTTGTCGGATATTCCCGCCATTGCGGGAGTAGTCCACGCCCACGGTGGAAAACTGGTGGTGGACGGTGCCCACGGAGCCCATCTGCAATTTTTGGGGATGGATGCCTACCGGGGAGCGGACGCGGTGGTGGTGAGCGCCCACAAGACCCTGCCCGCCATGGGGCAGGCGGCCCTGCTGTTCACCAACGGCATCGACCCGGGACAGGTGCGGCGAACTGCCGCCATCTACGGCACCTCCAGCCCCTCCTACCCCATCCTGGCCTCCCTGGACACGGCCCGTGAGTGGCTGGAGGGACCGGGTGCCGGAGAGTATGGGCGGGTGGCCCGGCGGACCGCCGCCCTGCGGTGCCGGTTCCCCTCCCTGTGCCCTCCCCTGCCCCTGGACCCCACCCGCTTTACTCTGAAGGTGAAGAACGGGCCGGCCTTCACCGGGCAGCTGGAGAGCCGATGCAATATCTGGCCGGAGATGGAGGACGGGGGCCATGTGGTCTTTATCCTCACCGCCTGCGACGGGGAGGAGGCTCTGGACCGCCTGGAGTCCGTCCTGGAAGGGATGGAGGAGCAGATGGGGGACAGTGCGCCCCTGCCGCCCCCTCCCCTGCCGGAGCGGGTGCTCTCCCCCCGGCAGGCCCAGTTCGCCCCAGCGGAGGTCCTTCCTCTGGAGCGGACAGAGGGGCGGGTATGCACCTGCCAGCTGGCCCCCTATCCCCCAGGTGTGCCGGTGGTGGCCCCCGGGGAACGAATTGGGAAAAAAGAGCTGGCCTATTTCAGACAAATAGGCTATAATAATCGGGAAGTAACCGTCGCGGCCATGCCATGAAAAGGGGGCGGCGGCGCAAGTGAGGAAGCGACCATGGAATTGACAGCCCTGGCGGGCAATGCCCAGATCAAGGCCCAGCTGGCCCACCGGGAGGGGGACCTGGCCCACGCCTATATCGTCGCCGGCCCGGCGGGCAGCGGCCGGCATACCCTGGCCGCCCAGATGGCGGCGGCCCTGGTGTGCTCCGCCCAGCCTCAGCTCCGGCCCTGCGGCCGTTGTTCCCATTGCAGAAAGGCCGCCGGGGGCATCCATCCCGACATCACCGTGATCGCTGGCAGCGGCGGAAAACCCATTACCGTGGATCAGGTCCGTGCCCTGCGCACCGACGCCTATGTCCGTCCAAACGAGGCGGAGCGGAAGGTGTACCTGCTGGAGCGGGCAGACCGGATGAACGCCAGCGCCCAGAACGCCATGCTCAAGCTGCTGGAGGACGGCCCCGCCTATGCGGTCTTTTTCCTTCTGGCGGAGAACGGCTCCGCCCTGCTGCCCACGGTGCGCTCCCGATGTGAGACCCTGGAGCTGGCCCCCGTCTCCCCGGCTCAGGCGGAGGAGTGGCTGGCCAAGGCATTTCCCGGGAGAACGGCGGAGGAAATCCGCCGGGCCGCTCTGGAGTGCCAGGGCATCCTGGGCCGGGCCGCGGCGCTGCTGGAGGGCGGTCAGGAGGAGGACGGACTGGAGGAGACCGCCCGCTCCCTGTCCGCCGCTCTGGAGGGGGAAGATGAGCTGGCCCTCTTCGAGGCCACCCAGGCCCTGGACAAACTGAGCCGGGAGGAGCTTACCGCTGTACTGGACCGGACATTGATCCAGATCGGGGCCCGCCTGCCCGGCTCCCAGCGGCCCCGCCGTCTGCTGGCGGCCGCCGAGCTGCTGCGCCGCCTGCGGGACGGGGCGGACCTGAACGCCAACCCGGGCCAGGTGGCCGGATGGCTGTGCGCAGGGATGTTTCTGCGCCCGTGACTCCCTCGCGCCGGGGTGCCGTTCCCACCCCGTGCGATCCCCAATATAGCAACAGGAGGACCTTATGGTAGAGATCATCGGCGTCCGCTTCAAAAGCGGCGGAAAGCAATATTATTTTGACCCCGCCGGGCTGGAGGTGCAGCCTGGACAGGGAGTGATCGTGGAGACCTCCCGGGGCCTGGAATACGGAGAGTGTGCTCAGGGGAACACCCAGGTGGAGGAGGAGACTGTGGTCCAGCCCCTGCGCCCACTGGTACGCATCGCCACGGAGGAAGACGAGAAGACGGTGGAAAAAAACCGGGAGAAGGAGGCAAAGGCCTTCCAGATCTGTCAGGAGAAGATCGCCGCCCACGGCCTGGAGATGAAGCTGGTGGAGGCGGAGTACAGCTTTGAGGGAAACAAGGTGCTCTTCTTCTTCACGGCGGAAGGCCGGGTGGACTTCCGGGCCCTGGTGAAGGACCTGGCCAGCACCATCCATGCCCGCATCGAGCTGCGGCAGATCGGTGTGCGGGACGAGGCCAAGATGCTGGGCGGCCTGGGCATCTGCGGCCGGCCCTTCTGCTGTGCCCAGTTCCTGGACGAGTTCCAACCGGTATCCATTAAGATGGCAAAGACCCAGAACCTCTCCCTCAATCCCACCAAGATCTCCGGCACCTGCGGGCGGCTGATGTGCTGCCTGAAGTATGAACAGGAGGCCTATGAGGACCTGGTAAAGCATACCCCTAAGCAGGAGTCCTTTGTGGAGACGCCGGACGGGGCGGGGACAGTTTCCTCGGTGAACCTGCTGCGCCAGCAGGTCCAGGTCCGGCTGGACTCCGCGCCCGATACCCCCAAGTGCTACCACAACTGCGAGATCTGCGTAGTGCGCAATGGAAAGGGCAAGCGCCCCGAGGGCTATGTGGAGCCGCCGCTGGAGGAGCTGGCCAAGCTGCGCCGGGCGCCTGAACCGGAGGCCGCCCCAGAGCCCACTTCCTCCAACCCACTGGCCGCCGCCCTGGAGGCGGTGTTCAATGGGGAGCGTCCCCCGGAGCCGGAGGGAGAGCGTCCCAGAGGCGAGGGCGAGGGACGCCGCCGCCGCCGCAGAGGCGGCCGGAGCGAGGGTGCGTCCGGCGGGGAGAGCCGTTCCCAGGGTGAGGGCCAGCAGCGCTCCAGAAGAGAGTGGGAGCGCCGGCCGGAGAAGCCGAGGGACAAGGAGCCCGGGACAGCGGAGGCGGAGGGCGTCCAGGAGGGCGGAGAGCGGAAGCCCAGCCGCCGCCGGCGCCGCCGGCCCAGAGGGAACCGGCCCGCTCCGGGACCAGAGGGGAATGGCTGAAAGAGAAAAAAGCCCCGGACATCATAGGAGAGAGGATGTCCGGGGCTGACCCATCTTGGATCGATAAAGTGAGGTGTCCCGGATGCTGGGAGAATTTTTAAATGCGGTCTCCGCCGTGGTGGTCCTGCTGATGCTTATGGCGGTGGGCTATTTTATGGGGACCAAGGGCTGGATGAAAGCGGAGGAGAAAAAGTTCCTGAGCAAGTACATCATTAACATCGCGGTCCCCTGCAACTGCATCAACGGCCTGCTGAACAATCTGGACCAGAGCATGCTGGCCCAGGCGGGGCTGATGCTGGTATCCGCCATCATTGGAGTGGTCATCACCATCCTGCTGGGCATGGGGCTGGCCACCCTGCTGCGCCTGCCCAAAAACCGGTGGGGCGTCTTTGCCGCCATGGTGGGGGTGTCCAACACCCTGTTCGTCGGGCTGCCCCTGTCAACCCAGCTGTTCGGGGACGTGTGCGTCCCCTACGTCATGATCTACTATCTGGCCAACACCATCTTCACCCAGTCGGTAATTCTGATGCTGGTGGAGCGGTCGGGCACCGCCTCCCACAGCCGGGGAATCAAGGGCTTTTTGAAGGATGTGTTCACCAAACCCCCCATCCTCACTGTGATCGCCTCGGTGCTGATGCTGATAGTGGGCTTCCGTCCTCCCGAGGTGTTCATGAGCTTTGCCAAGTACATCAGCGGCTCCGTCTCCCCCCTGGCGCTGATCTACTGCGGCTTCATCATCTATGAACTGGGGCTGAGCAACCTGCGGCCCAGCCAGCTGCGGCAGATGAAGGGCCTGCCAACCATGCTGGCGGCCCGGCTGGTGATCTCACCGCTGATCTGTGCGGGCATGTGCCGCCTGTTCGGCATTACCGGCCTGGCCTATCAGGTCTTTGTAGTGGAGAGCGCCCTGCCGGTGGTCAGTCAGGTGACCGTAATGGCGGGGGACTTCGGGGCGGACGACAAGTATGCCGCCACCGGTGCCACCCTGTCCACCCTGGCCTGCTTTATCACCATCCCTGTGCTGATGGTGCTGATGGGGTGAGTGGATGGGATGGACACTTTTGACCGTGGCCGCCGCAGCGGGGGGCGGCCTGCTGCTGATGAGGCTGCGGGTCCCAGGCGGGATGCTGGTAGGTGCCATCCTGGGCGCGGTACTGGTGAACCTGACTACAGGACAGGCGTACATCTGGCCTCAGACCCGGGTGGTGGCCCAAGTGCTGACCGGGGCCTACATCGGCTGTCTGGTGACTACGGAGGACCTGAGACATCTGCCCCGGGTCATCCGGCCCTATCTGGCGGTGATGTCCACCTTTCTCGCCTTGAATCTGGCGGTGGGATTTTTCATCTGGCGGGTAACAGACCTGGATCTGCTCACTTCCCTGTTTTGTGCCGCTCCCGGCGGTATGACGGACACCCCGCTCATCGCCCTGGACATGGGGGCGGACGCCTCCATGGTGGCGGTGATGCAGTTCGTGCGGATGGTATTCGGCATGGCCTGTCTGCCCTCCATCATTGTCCTGGCCGACCGGAAGATAGAGGGGGACCAGATGGTGCCGGAGGAGGGTCAGGGAACGCACTCCCTGGAAAGAAAAAAGGCGCATGTCAGCCTGCGGAAGTTTCTTCCTACCTTCGCTGTGGCGCTGGCAGCGGGCATCCTGGGCAAGCTGTCCGGTGTGCCGGCGGGTACCCTCAGTGCCTCTCTGATCGCAGTGATCGTGCTGAAATTTGCGGGCAGCGCGCCCCCAATGCCCATGTGGGTGCGGCGGCTGGCCCAGGTGGTGTCGGGCTGCTGCATCGGTGCCGGAATCACCCGGGATCAGATCTTCCAGCTGCGCCAGCTGATCCTGCCCGCCCTGGTGCTGATCGCCGGGTATATCCTGGTCTGTGTGGGGATGGGCCGGGCGATCTCCAGGGCGTTTCGGATGGACTTGAAGGAGTCCATGCTCTCCCTCTCCCCCGCAGGAGCCACGGAGATGGCCCTCATTGCCGCCGACCTGGGGGTCCACAGCACCAATCTGGTGGTGCTCCAGATCTGCCGCCTGCTTGGAGTGACGGTCATCTTTCCCCAGATCTTCGCCCTGCTCTCCAATTTGATAGGATAAGATATGCTGTGCCCGCCTCCATAGGAGGCGGGCACAGTTTTTCCGCGGAGCAAAAGGACAGGCCCGTCATAAATCTCCCCGTCTGGGCATAGGATGCTTCAGGCTTGCTTACAAAAGGAGTGATCGCATGGGCGGTAAGAGGAGGGAGAGCGGACTGCGCGCTCTGCGCCGGGGAGCGGCCCTGGGGCTGGCGCTGACGGCACTGTGGATCTTTGGATTGACGGCAGATCTGTCCGGGGCCTGGGACGCCCTGGGGCGGCTGGGACAGACCCCCTCCTTCGTTCTGGGCGCGCTGAGTCAGGAACTGGAGGGGGCCCCAGCGGGGGACGGGCTCTCTCCCGACCTGGACCGATGGGGCCGGCTGCTGTTGGCCCAGTCCGCCCTGCTCTCCGGCGGCCGCCCGGCGGTGGACGCCTTTCTGGCAGAGCAGGCGCAGGCGGAGGAGCCGCCCGCCGAGCCCATCGACCAGGAGGAGAACGACCAGGAGGAGCCGGAGCTCTCCCCGGTCCAGCACGGCGAGGTGGTGGAGTACACCAATCTGGGGAAGGACGACGGCAGCTACCTCACCACCGACCAGATCTATGTGAAGAACAGCACCCAGGGCCAGGAGGTGGACGTGGCTGCCCTGGCCAGCCAGCCGGTGGACCTGAAACTGGGGGCGGGGCCCCAGATCCTGATCGTCCACACCCACGGCAGCGAGGCCTATACTCAGGACGAACAGGACGTCTATGTGGAGAGCGACCCCTACCGCACCACCGACTGCACCAAAAACGTGGTCCGGGTGGGAGAAGAGATGGCCCAGGTGTTCCGAAGCCAGGGCTTTGAGGTGGTCCACGACACCACCCTGTACGACTACCCCGCCTATAACGGGGCCTATGAGCGCTCCTGCGCAGGGGTGGAGAAGTGGCTGGAGCAGTATCCCACGATCAAACTTGTTTTGGATGTCCACCGGGACGCCCTGGTGTCGGCGGACGGGGCGGCCTATAAGCTGGTGAGCGAGGTGGAGGGGCAGAAGGTAGCCCAGGTGATGCTGGTGGTGGGCAGCAACGACTCCGGGATGGAGCACCCCAACTGGCGGGAAAATCTGGCCCTGGCCGTCAAGCTCCAGCTGGAGCTCACCCGGGACTGGGGACAGCTGGCCCGGCCCATCACCCTCCGCTCCAGCCGCTACAACCAGCACCTCTCCCCGGGTTCCCTTCTGGTAGAGGTGGGGGGACATGGAAATACGCTCCAGGAGGCCATCGCCGGGGCACGCCTCTTCGCCCAGAGCATAGGGCAGGTGCTCAAAACCATGGAGGAGCCGTAAAAAGGGCTGAGGGCCCCCGCTTAATGGCGGGGGCCCTCAGCATGTCAAAAAAGTTACAGTCTGCCGCGCGCAGGGTTTGTCCGCCGCAGGCGGACAAACCCTGCGCGCGCGAACTCTGTGAGGCTTATTCCACAAGCTAAAGGCCGCCCACTCCGGGGGGAGGGGGCGGCCCCTTGCTTTAATCCCTGGGGGCCCGGTAAAACCGGCCGGCCACCTGGTCCGTGCGCATCACGTTGACGAAGGCGTGGGGGTCGGTCTGGCGCACCCGGTGGATCAGGGCCCGCACCTGGTTGCCCCCCACCACGGAGTAGAGCATCACCCGCTCCTCACCGTCATAGAGGCCGGTGCCCTGGAACAGCGTGGCGCTGTGGTGGGTGTCCCGGATCTGCTGCCAGACCGCCTGGGCGGTCTCCCGCCGGGTGACGATGAAGAGGGTGGCCCGCCGTCCGCTGGGGTCCAGCAGCTTGATCACCTGGGTGGAGGCAAACTGAAAGAGGATGGAATACAGGGCCTTGTCCCAGCCGAACAGAGCGCCTGAGACGGCCAGCATCACCACATTGCCCATAAATATATAATTCCAGGCATCCACATCGTACTGCTGGGAGAGGGCGATGGAGATGAAATCGGTGCCTCCGCTGGTGGCTCTCCCCCGGAGGCACAGGCTGATGGCAAAGCCGTTGATGAGGCCGCCGAAGATGCAGATGAGCAGCACATCGTCGGTAATGGGCATAGGGGGGATCAGATCAGTGAGCAGGCTGGTGCACAGGATGACCACGCAGGAGAACAGGGTGAACCGCTTGCCGATGAGTTTGAAGCTGATGACGGCGGGCACCGCATTGAGCAGGAAGTTGATGGCGGAGAAGGGGACGGACAGGCCCCAGAACCGCAGCGCCACCCGCTGGATCAGCAGGGTCAGGCCGTTAAAGCCTCCCGGCACCAGGTCCCCGGCCTGGACAAAGCTCTTCAGGTTGACGGCCATGATGACAGAGGCCAGCACCATCAGGGCCAGCCGCCCCAGGTCGTCCAGGAGCTGGGATTTGGAGTAAGAGACAGTTTTTTTCATGGCGTGACCTCCTGCGTATTTCCCGGGGAATGTGCTCCCATTGTATCCGCTCCCGGTCCCTTTGGCAAGGGGGAAGGGCGGAAAAGACCGGGAATGTGGGAAGTATCCGACATCCCCCTCCCCCGCAGAGAGGGAGCAGCCGCTCCGCATCCCCGGACGGGGAGATGTGGGGTGGAGGGAAATGTGGAAAAATCAGCAGGAGCGGTTCTCCTTGGCGGCGGCGATGAAGGCGCGGAACAGGGGGTGTGCCTTATTGGGCCGGGATTTCAGCTCCGGGTGGAACTGTACCCCCACGAACCAGGGGTGGCCGGGCAGCTCCACGATCTCCACCAGCCGCCCGTCGGGGGACAGGCCGGCCAGCTCCAGCCCCGCCTGGGTCAGGGCATCCCGGTATTCGTTGTTGAACTCGTAGCGGTGACGGTGCCGCTCGGAGATCTCCTCGGCTCCATAGGCCTGATAGGTGCGGGAGCCGCGGCTGACCACTTTGCAGGGGTAGGCCCCCAGGCGCATGGTACCGCCCTTGGCGGTGACCCCCCGCTGGTCGGGCATCAGGTCGATCACCGGATGGGTGGTGGCGGGGTCCAGTTCGCTGGAGTGGGCGTCGGCCCAGCCGCACACGTGACGGGCATACTCCACCACCGCCATCTGCATGCCCAGGCAGATGCCCAGGAAGGGGACCCGGCTCTCCCGGGCCCAGCGCACGGCGGCGATCTTCCCCTCAATGCCCCGGCTGCCGAAGCCTCCAGGGACCAGGACGCCGTCCGCCCCGTCCAGCAGTTCCGCCGCGTTCCCGTCGGTGACGGTCTCCGAGTCCACCCAGCGGATGTTCACCTTCACGTCGTTCTCGATGCCCCCGTGGGTCAGGGCCTCCGCCACCGACAGATAGGCGTCGTGGAGGGCCACATATTTGCCAACCAGGGCGATCTCCACACTGCCCTGTGGATGCTTGGCACGGTGGACCATGGTGGCCCACTCCGTCAGGTCGGGCATGTGGCAGATCAGCCCCAGCCGGCGGACCACCACGTCGGCCAGCCCCTCCCGTTCCAGCATCAGGGGGACCTCGTACAGCACCGGGGCGGTGAGGTTGGGGATGGCGTTCTCCACCGGGATGTTGCAGAACAGAGAGATCTTCTCCAAAATATCCCGGGGCACCGGCGCGTCGCTGCGGCAGATGATGACATCGGGCTGGATGCCCAGGGAGAGCAGCTCTTTGGCGGAGTGCTGGGTGGGCTTGCTCTTCAGCTCCCCGGTGCCGGGGATGGATACGATGAGGGAGACATGGAGAAACATGACGTTGTGGCGTCCCCGCTCGGCGGCTATCTGGCGGATGGACTCCAGGAAGGGCTGGGACTCGATATCGCCCACGGTGCCGCCGATCTCCACGATGGCCACGTCAGTGTCCGGGGTGTCCAGAGAGTAAATGTTCCGCTTGATCTCATTGGTGATGTGGGGGATGATCTGGACCGTGGCTCCCAGATAGTCCCCGGTCCGCTCCCGGTTGAGCACGTTCCAGTAGACCTTCCCCGAGGAGACGGAGGAGTGGACGGTGAGGTTTTCGTCGATAAAGCGCTCATAGTGGCCCAGGTCCAGGTCGGTCTCGGCCCCATCGTCGGTGACGAAGACCTCCCCGTGCTGGTAGGGGCTCATGGTGCCCGGGTCCACGTTCAGGTACGGGTCCAGCTTCTGGACCTTTACCCGCAGGCCCCGCTGCTTCAGCAGGCGGCCCAGAGAGGCCGCCGTGATGCCCTTGCCCAGGCCGGAAACCACGCCGCCGGTGACAAAAATGTACTTCACTGCCATGTTGATCCCTCCATCAAAGTTTGATCCTGTTGAAAAAAATACCGGTTTATTTTATGCTTGTCTGGGGTGCGAGTCAAGAAAAAAATCGGACAGATGGGCGAAAAATGGGTGCGGTCCACAGCCCCGGCGGTGGCGGCCTCTGTGCTCCGGTGGACACGGCGGGCTTTTTGTGGAAAACATCGGAACGCATCGTCCCGGACCTCCTCTCCTCCCCCATATCTCGGGGATCGTTTGGGCAAGATCAGAAAAATGATGCTCGGCAAAACAGATGTGACAAATGGGCGCTGCCGGGCGTTTTACAGGCAGAGAGAAAAACGAAGGGAAGGGGGACACCCATTGGATACGCGGGAGCTCTTTGAGCGGTATGGAGACGCGGTGTTCCGGCTGGCGTGGAGCTGCACGGGCTCCCGGCAGGATGCGGAGGACGTGACCCAGACCGTCTTTTTGAAGGTGCTGGAGCGCCGGCCGGACCTGGAGCCGGGAAAGGAGCGGGCCTGGCTGTTCCGGGTGGCGGTGAACGAGTGCCGCAGCCTCTGGCGGCGGCTGAAGCTGCGCCGGACTGAGCCGCTGGAGGAGGCGCTGGCGGTGGCCGCGCCCCAGGAGGAGCCGGTCCTGCGGCAGGTGATGGAGCTGAAGGCCGGGGAGCGGGAGATCCTCTATCTCATTTACTACGAGGGCTTCTCCACCCGGGAGGCGGCGTCCCTGCTGGGGATCAGCCAGACGGCGGTCACTACCCGCCTCCAGCGGGCCAGAAAGAAGCTGAGGGAACGGCTGGAAGAGGAGGGGCGGCCATGAAACAGGAATATCATCGCGCCTTGGAGCAGATCTGCCTTTCCGAAGAGGCAAGGGCGCGGATCATCAGTGTGCTGGAACAGAAGGAGCGAGGGCTGAAACGGCCTAGGAGGAGAATAGGGAGGCTGATTCTAGTGTGTGCCGTGCTCATCCTGCTCCTTCTGGGGACAGGGGCCGCTGTCGTGTCGCGGGTCGGCGTGCTGGAGCTCTTTTTTCAGGGGGATACCAGCCAGCTGGAACCATTTGTTCAGACGGGGGCGAGTGCGCAGGATAAAAATTATCGTCTGACCCTAGACAGCAGCATCTGTGACGGTGATACCCTGTATGTGGTCATCACCGTGGAGGGACTACATGAGCAGGCGGTGGAAAATCTGAAGAACAATCAGGTCGTTGCGGACTGCTATCGGGCGGCCTGGGGCCGAGAGATGCCGGAGAATCTGATGGAGCAGGGGCAGGGAGACATCTCCGTGTTTCAATTCCAGATGGAGGCCGGGAACCATATGTCCAGCTTCGGATTTGAAGAGTTGCCCGCCCCCTCGGAGACCAGCCGCTCCTGGCAGCTCCAGCTCACGCTGACCGGGCTGGAGCATCCTCAGACGGAGCCCATCGGCCTGCGCCTGGGATTCATGGAGGAGAGCTGTGTGCTTCAGATCCCCGTGGACCAGATGCCCCAGGTGGTCCGGGTCTCCATTGCGCGGGAGCTCTCTGTGGATTGGAATGGCGGAGAAGAGGTATTTGTGGACCATGTGGAGATTGGCCCCACACGGTTCACCTATGTAGGAAAATATCCGGATAGTGTCTCTTCTCTAGCCCCCCTGGTGTTCTTCCGGATGAAAGACGGCCAGATCCTCACCAGAAAGCAGATGGGACTGGAGCTGGAGATGCGGGATATCCCGGGACCGGCAAATGTATTTGGAAAAGAGCTGGCAGAGATCGTCTATACCTCTCGGTCTGTGATGGACTTGACCGAAATTGCATCTGTGATTCTGGGGACAGCCGAGTTTTCTCTAAATGGAGAACCGCTTGGAGAGGTGCAGATGAAGGAACAGCTGTATCCCTTTTCCATCGAGGTGGGAGAGGGCGGCGCAGAGTACGCGGGCCCCTATGCCGCAAGCATGGAAGAGCTGTGCAAGAAATTGGGAGCTGAATATCAGTGGGATGAAATAAACAAAAGAGCGACGGGAGTGTACCAGGGAATTTCCCTCTCCCTGACGGCCGGAGAATCCCTTGCGCTGGTCAATGGGGAGAGAAAGGAAATAGAGACACGGGTACGGGGAAAAGATGGGGTATTCACACAAGTTCCCATGCCGGCGGTGGAATACCATGGTGGGATCTCCGCGGCCATCCTCTTTTTTGGGGAGGTCTGGGGCTTAGAATTTCAGGTCCTCGATGGGGAAATCATCGTTGTTCCCTAAAGGAGCCGAGACAGCCCAGAGGTCTGCGCATATAAGGACGGTCTCTGGCAGATAGTTTGTTCCATTCTTTTTCTCAAAAAAGGACAAGCGCCCCTGGGAGATCCTTCTCCCGGGGGCGCCTCTTTGCGCTTATCGGTGATAGAGCTTGTTGGTCTGATACTTGGGCTCGCAGGTGAGCTGGATGCCCAGCTTGCGGTAAGTCCCCTCGTCGGCGGGGGATAGGATGACGGAGCAGTGGGCCTGACAGCCCTGAAGATGGGCCAGGGCCTCCAGCGCCCGGGCGGCCTTGGGGTCCAGATTGGCGGAGGCGGCCAGGGCGATGAGCACCTCGTCGCTGTGCAGCCTGGGGTTGTTTGACCCCAGATACTGGACCTTGACAGTCTGGATGGGCTGGATGGCGGACTGGGCGATCAGATGCACGCCATGGCCCCCCAGCCCGGCCAGGGACTTCAGGGCGTTGAGCAGGGCGGCGGCGGAGCAGCCCATCAGCTCGGAGGTCTTGCCGGTGGCCATCCTGCCGTCGGGCAGTTGGATGGCCATGGCAGGCTCGCCGGTCTCCTCCTCCAGCCGATTGGCCTGGTCCACTACGGGGCGGATAGCGGGGGTGATGCCGGCCTGCTGCATCAACAGCTCCAGTTTATAGACCGGGTCGTCCCCTCCCCTGCCCTGCCGGCGGTCGGAGAGCACATCATAGTAGCGCCGGACGATCTCCTGACAGGCAGCCTCCCGGCAGGCACCGTCGTCGGTGATGCAGTTGCCCGCCATGTTCACCCCCATGTCGGTGGGGGACTGATAGGGGCAGCTGCCGGTGATCTTCTCAAAGGTAGCAGCCAGGACGGGAAAGACCTCCACGTCCCGGTTGTAGTTGACGGTGGTCTCGCCGTAGGCCTGGAGATGGAAGGGGTCGATCATGTTCACGTCGTCCAGGTCGGCGGTGGCTGCCTCGTAGGCCAGATTGACCGGGTGCTTCAGGGGGAGGTTCCAGATGGGGAAGGTCTCGAACTTGGCGTAGCCCGCCGTCACCCCCCGGCGGTAGTGGTGATAGAGCTGGCTGAGGCAGGTGGCCATCTTGCCGCTGCCGGGGCCGGGTGCGGTGACCACCACCAGAGGGCGGGAGGTCTCGATATAGTCGTTCTTGCCGTACCCCTCATCGCTGACGATGTGGGCGATGTTGTGGGGGTAGCCCTGGATGGAGTAGTGGCGGTAGACCCGCACCCCCAGCTTCTCCAGCCGCAGGCGGAAGGAATCGGCGGCGGCCTGCCCGGTGTACTGGGTGACTACCACGCTGCCCACATACAGGCCCTTGGAGCGGAACGCGTCGATGAGGCGAAGGACGTCGCTGTCATAGGTGATGCCCAGGTCGCCCCGCACCTTGTTCTTCTCGATGTCGCCGGCGTTAATGACGATGATGATCTCGGCCTTGTCCTTCAGCTGCTCCAGCATGCGGATCTTGCTGTCCGGCTGAAAGCCGGGCAGCACCCGGCTGGCATGGAAGTCGTCGAACAGCTTGCCGCCGAACTCCAGATACAGCTTACCGCCGAACTGGTCGATGCGGTCCCGGATGTGCTGGGACTGCATGGTCAAATATTTCTGATTGTCAAACCCTTCCCTGGCCACGACGGCCACTCCCCTCTCACAACACAATACCAATTTATTTTACAAAGGTTTAGGCGGCACGTCAAGGGAGAGGGGAAAGAAAATTGGAGAACTTTGACGGGCGGGACGGAAGATCTTGTCCGCTCCATGTGGATTCCAGGCAGAAGCTGTGGTACAATAGTCAGGCGGCCACAGGCCGGGAACAGGAGAGATGAACATGGAATGGGACGAGCTGATCCGCATCTGGATCATTGTCTGTCCGCTGGTCTTTCTGGGCGGACTGATCGACGCGGTGGCCGGCGGCGGGGGGCTGATCACCCTGCCCGCCTATCTGCTGGCAGGACTGCCCCCGCACCTGGCCTCCGGCACCAACAAGTGCGGCAACTTCTTCGGCACACTGATAGCCACCGGGCGTTTTCTGAAGCGGGGGGACGTGCATCTGCCCTCCGCCCTGGCCGGGGGTGCCGGGGCGCTGGTGGGTGCTTGGCTGGGGGCGCGTTTGAACATGATCATGCCGGAGCAGGCCCTCTACTACCTGATGCTGGCTGTAGTGCCGGTGATGGCGGTTTTCCTGCTGTTTAAACGGGACTTCGGGACGGAGGACCGGTCCGGGGAGCTGGGAGTGGGGAAGCTGGTGCCTCTCTCTCTGGCCATCGGGCTGGTGATCGGGTGCTACGATGGATTTTTTGGTCCGGGGGCTGGGACCTTTCTCACCCTGGCCTTTACCGGCCTGTGCCGGTTCGACCTGCTTACCGCTGCGGGCAATACCAAGGTGGCCAACGCCACCTCCAACCTGGCCAGCCTGGTGACCTTCGCCCTGGGGGGGAAGGTGCTGTGGGCGGTGGGCATCCCCGCCGCCCTGTTCGGCATCGTGGGGGGCTATGTGGGGGCCGGGCTGGCCCTGAAGGGCGGCGCAAAGGTGATCCGCCCCATGTTCTTCGTGGTGCTCACCCTGTTGGTCGTCCGGCTGGTCTGGGACCTGCTGGCGTGATAAAAAACAGTGGAAAAAGAAAGGGAAGGGATATGAATCGCATCTCGCTGGTAGGCCGGCTGCGCACCCAGAAGCTGCTGGGGAGGACCGTCCTCATCCTGCTGGCCTTCTCCCTGCTCACGGTGGGGGGCTCCTACCTCTTTGTCCGGGGAGAGATGGTGTCCCGCTACCGGGAGCAGGGGATGGAGGGCACCATGTCCATGCTCCAGCGGACCAGCACCTCCCTGGACCGGACCATCCAGGCCCTGGAGCTTCAGATCCAGACCTTCTGGAAGGATGATGACGTCTCCAGCCTGCTGGTGGCACCGGAAAAGCCGGATTTCTCCAGGACCTCGGGGGTAGCCGCCCAGATCCAGGGGCTGCGGGAGGGGAACGAGCTGATCGAGCGGTGCTGGCTTTACCTCTATCAAAGTGGGCAGATCCTCACCGACCGGCAGCTGCTGCTGGAGGCGGGAGACCCGGAGCGGCCTGGGCAGCTGGAACGGTGGTCCGCGGCGGCGGAGAGCGGGACCCCCTCCCTGTGGTGTGAGGACGGAAAGATATATCTGCTGGTCGCCTTCCCACAGCCCAAAAAGCTGGGACTGCTCATCGTCCAGCTCAGCGCCAGAGACCTGTTTGAACAGTTCCAGGAGGGCTGGAGCGGCCTGTCCGGAGACCCGGTGTACGTCTATGACGGGGCGGGAGAGCCCGTCTTTCCCAACCGGATGACCTACCCGGAGCGGGAGGAGCTGATGGTGACCGAGGAATCTCCCCGGGAAGGCGTGTACGCTTTGAGCGGACAGAGAGACACTGTAGTTTGTGTGGCTAGGTCCCAGACGGCCGGGTGGTACTGCCTGACCTATTGGAACAGCGGGGACTGGCTGCCCTCTCCCCAGGAGATCCTCACCGCCTTCCTCCCTGCGGCGGCGGTGCTGCTCCTGCTGATCCTGATCCTGTCCCTGGTGATCCTCCAGGTGATCTACCGGCCAATCCAGCGGATCGTGGAATCCATGCTCACAGGGCAGGAGACGGAGGCGGGCCAGGACGAGGCCGGGCTCATCAGCGCCGCCCTGGCCCGGGGACAGCGGGAGAACCAGCGGCTGACCGGACTGCTCTCCGATGTGCGCCCGGCGCTGGCCCAGCGGTTCTTCCAGTCCCTGCTGGAGGGGGGCCAGACGGAGCCGGAGGAGGTGTCCAGGATGCTGGCTGCTCTGGAGAGCCCCTTTCCCCTGGAGGGGACTTACCTGGTGCTGGCGGTGGAGGCGGTGCCGGAGAGGAGCGCCTCGGCGGTGGAGGGGGAGATCTACACCCGGAGCCTGTGGAGAAGTCTGAAGCGGTTTTGGGAGGGGCGCTGCCTTGCCCAGATCCAGCCCGCCCCGGGCGGAGGGCTGTCGGCGGTGCTGTGCGTTTCCCCACCGGTCCCAGGCGGATTCGCCATCCCCCTGGAGGACTGCCGGCAGGCGCTGGAGCGGGAGACCCGGGACTTCCCATTCTCTGCCGCGGTGGGGGCCAGCCAGGCCAGAGGAAGCCTGCTGGAGCTCTCCGCCGCCTGGCAGGAGGCCAGACAGGACCTGAATTACCGGAAATATTGCTGCGGGGAGGCCGGGCAGCCCGGCCCCGGTCCGGTAGGTGCGGGCGTATATGATGCCCAGGTGCGGGAGATGCTCCAGAAGGCGCTGAGCGGAGAGCTGGAGGGGGCCAGGGCCCAGCTGGCGGACCTGCGTCAGGCAGTAGGACGCGCCCAGTCCCCGGTGCAGATGCGCTCTATGCTGCGGGGCTGCGTGCTGACCCAGGTGCTGAAGGTCCAGCGGGAACTGGGGGAGCGATACTCCGCCGCCTGCGCTGCGGACTCCCCCGACTTCTGGCAGGAGCAGGAGCGGCTGCTGGCTGAGCTGGACGAGTGGGGGCACAACAGCCAGCGTGGCTATATGGACCGGGCCCGGGACTACATCGCCGCCCACTTCTCGGACAGCGGGCTGTCCCTCAACGAGGTGAGCGGCCACGTGGGGCTGAGCGTGTCCTATCTGTCCAGCCTGTTCAGCAAATACCAGCCGCCGGGCTTCTCCCACTACCTGCGGCAGTACCGGGTGGAGCAGGCCCGCCTGCTGCTGGAGTCCACCGACGCCAGTGTGACGGAGATCGGCTACCAGACGGGATTCAACTCCTCCAACAGCTTCATCCGGACCTTCAAGAGTCTGGTGGGCGAGACGCCGGGCAGGTATCGGGAGCGCTGTCAGGGCGGAAAATATGAAAACGGAAAGGATGATGATACATGAAAAAGGTGGACAGATGGGCGGCGCTGACAGCGGCGCTGCTGCTGACGGTCTCCCTGGCACCCGCCTCCCAGGCGGCGGAGGCGGGAGAGAAGATCGTGATCCTCCACACCAACGACGTCCACTGTGCCCTGGACGACGCCATCGGCTATGCCGGCCTGGCGGCCTATGCCGGGGCGCTGGAGGAGCAGTACGGGGCGGACCGGGTGACCCTGGTGGATGCGGGAGATGCCATCCAGGGCCAGGCGGTGGGCACCCTCTCCCAGGGGGAGTACATCATCTCCCTGATGAACGCGGCGGGCTATGACCTGGCGGTGCCAGGCAACCACGAGTTCGACTATGGGGTGGACCGGCTGATGGAGCTGGCGGCCGGGGCGGAGTTCCCCTATCTCAGCTGCAACTTCACCGGCCTGGCGGCGGGCGAACCGGTGTTCCAGCCCTATGCTCTCCTGGACTACGGGGACACCACCGTAGGCTATGTGGGGATCTGTACCCCGGAGAGCCTGACCAAGACCGACCCCACTTACTTCCGGGACGAGGCCGGGGAGGCGGTGTACGGCTTCCGGCAGGGAGGAGACGGACAGGAGCTGTATGACTGCGTCCAGGCCGCAGTGGACCAGGCCCGGGCCGAGGGCGCGGACTATGTGGTGGCGGTGGGCCATCTGGGTAATGAGGGCATCTCTGCCCAGTGGTCCTCCCAGGCTGTCATTGCCCACACCACCGGCATCGACGTGTCCCTAGACGGCCACTCCCATGAGCAGTATGAGCGGACACTGCCCAACCGGGAGGGGAAGGACGTGGTGCTGGCCCAGACGGGCACCGGCCTGACCGCCATCGGCCAGGTGATCTTGGACCCCGTCACCGGGGAGATCCAGGCGGAGCTGGTGGCCGGCTATGCCGGCAGGGACCCGGAAATGGAGGAGGAGATCGCCGCTGTCCAAGCCCAGTATGAGGAGCAGCTGAGCCAAGTGGTGGGCAGCACGGACGTGGCCCTGGTCACCACCGACCCGGCCACCGGGGAATACTGGGTTCGGAGCCGGGAGACCAACCTGGGGGACTTCTGCGCCGACGCCTACCGGGCGGTGATGGGGGCGGATATCGCCTTTGTCAACGGCGGCGGCATCCGGGCGGAGCTGGCGCCGGGGGAGGTCACTTATGGGGACATCCTGGACCTGCACCCCTATGGCAACGCCCTGTGCCTGGTGGAGGCCACCGGACAGCAGATCCTGGACGCCTTGGAGATGGGGGCACGGAAGTATCCCCAGACCAGCGGAGGTTTCCTCCAGGTGTCCGGCCTGACCTATACCATTGACGCCGCTGTCCCCTCCTCCGTAGTGGTGGACGAGAACGGGGCCTTCCAGTCTGTGGACGGCCCCCGCCGGGTGACCGGTGTGAAGGTGGGAGGGCAGCCGCTGGAGCTGGACCGGGTCTATACCCTGGCCTCCCACAACTATATGCTCAAAAGCGGCGGGGACGGCTACACCATGTTTCAGGGCTGCACCCTGCTGAAGGATGAGACGGTGCTGGACAATCAGGCACTGATCCGTTACCTGGGCCAGATCCTGGAGGGGGACCTGAGCGCCTACTCCGCTCCTGGGGGACAGGGCCGCATCCAGATCGCAGAGACGGCGGAGGAGACCGGCGGGGCACCTGCGGAGCCGGAAGAGCCCGCGGCCGGGGCGCGGATCTATGTGGTTCAGCCCGGGGACTGCCTGTGGACCATCGCCCGGCAGGAGCTGGGCGGCGGCCTGCGGTGGGTGGAGATCTATGACGCCAACCGGGACCAGATCCAGGACCCGGACCGCATCCAGGCGGGAATGGAGCTGGAGCTCCCCGCCTGAGGAGGAGCGGGGCGCGCCCCGCAGTTGTGAGATGGACCAGAGCGGCAGGAGGGCCGGAGCTCGTCACGAGCTCCGGCCCTCCTGTGATCATGATATAGACGGGAGCTACGATCCGGGTACTCAGCTTTTTGGATGGGATTCATTTTTTTGAATTTTGAAACCGGTGTAGACAGCAGAGAAATCAGAGGATGGACAGGTATTCCGCCCCCTGTTAAGCTGAAAACAGCACAGAATGGGAGCAAAATACAGAACAGCTCCCGGTGCGGGAATCTGCAAAAGGAGGATCACATCATGCGCAGCAAGTCTATCCGTCTGCCGCTGGCTGCGGCGGCACTGTCTCTGGCCATGCTCACATCCTGCGGTGCGCCCGGAGGGGCAGGCTCCAGCGTCTCTTCGGCATCCAGCTCCGGGAGCGGGGCACAGTCTGCCCCTGCGGCCGTTCAGGTGGAGCCCCTGACCGTTCAGGACTTCCCCTGTTCCACCACAGAGGAGTTTACGGCGCTGTTCCAGAAGATGGTGCAGGAGACACCGGACCAGATCTACTATCACCCCTACACCGGCCTGTTCCAGGAGGCGGTGGAGGCGGACGGGCTCTCTCAGGGCCGGAAGCTCTACACCTATATCCCGGAGGAGACGGGGCACTGCGCCTCCAGCGTGTTCGTGGCCCTGCCCTCCGGGGAGAAGGCGGAGGAGTTCCTGGTGAGCAGCGGCTGGACCGCGGTGGCCGACCAGTATAAATTCCTGCTCCACGCCCTGACCCCTGCCGACAGCCAGTGGGGGGGCGAGGAGGAGCTGGACTATCTGAGCGCCGCCTTTGCCCTGGGGAGCAAGACGATCCATTACAGCCCATACACCGGAAACTACTACTTTGTGGGCTACGCCGACGGAGGCCGCCTGCTGGAGCAGTGGGTCATGGCCAATCCGGACAACTGCTCCGGGCTGGCAGTGCTGGACGGCGGAGCCATCGACGAGGCTTATCTGATCCAGATGGGCCAGACCCCCGCCGTGGACCCGGAAAAGACCGTGAATGAGGTCAATGTGCCGGTGTGGCTGATCGAGAAGGAGATAACCGACGGGGTCCAGGCCGTGGCCGATTACTGGAAGGGAGCCAACGACTGCACTGAGACGGCCTATATCAACCAGGACGTTCCCCTGGAGACCACGGTGTATCAGCAGAACATGCTTTCCCATGACACCTTTATCAATGCCTATCCCCTGGGGAAGGTACAGCTCACCCAGGCAGAGGTGAGTTACACCGACCCGGAGCTGAGCAGGACCCTGTGGGAGACCTTCCTGTGCAAGGCCCAGCGCTACCGCTCCCTGGCCGGAAACGACCTGCGCCCCGCCATTGACTTTGAGGCGCTGGGCTTTACCAAGGAGGAGCGGACCATCGACGGTTACTCCCGTTACTGGCTGGAGTATGTGCCCCAGTCCGTCAAGGATGACCCCAGCCAGGCGGTGCCGCTGGTGATGGCCCTCCACGGCGCAGGACAGTGCGCCGAGGCCTACGCCCCCTATTCTGAGTGGTTCAAGGTGGCCGAGGAGGCGGGCTTCATCGTGGTGTTCCCCACAGCATACCCCTATGCGGAGAACAACGGCATGGCCCGGCCCATCCACAACGACTGCTGGGACCCCACCCGGCCTGACGACATCTCCTTCTGGCGGCAGCTGATCCAGGATGTGTCGGAGCGCTATTCCATCGACGAGAGCCGGATCTATGCCACCGGGCATTCCAACGGAGGCAACTCCAGCGCCATGATCGCCGGTGAGATGTCCGATGTGGTGGCCGCCGTGGCCATCAGTGCCGGCCGCTATCGGAATGTGGACCAGCAGGTGACTGAGGATGTGGCCACCCTCCACCCTATGGCCAGCACCAACCGGGTCCCCGTGATCCAGCTGGTGGGCACCAAGGATGCCGGCGCCTACCAGAGCCCCAGCCTGACCTCTACCATGATGTACTGGCTGGAGCGGAACGGCTGTGAGGACCTGAACGCCCCCCTGATGTATCAGACCAGCGGATACCATAACCAGATCTGGTGCGACGGGGACGGCGTGCCCATGGTCCGCTTCGCCGTGATCGAGGACAAGCCCCACACCACCACCCCCTCCGAGTCCCGGCTCTTCTGGTATGACTTCCTCTGCCACTACTCCAGAGGCGAGGACGGCAGCGTACAGTATATGCAGGACGACACCATTATCCGCAACTAAAAGAAGGAGATCGTACATGCGGACACCCTCAGCTTCCCTGCTCCGGGGCGGCGGAGAGGGCGTCCAGCACCTGCTGATAGACATCAGCGCCATACAGGGACAGCAGATATTCCTCCACCAGCGGGCAGACCTTCTCCCGGGCGCGGGCCCGCTCCTCCTCTGACACAGGGCGGACCTCCATGCCCTCCCGCTGAAAGATATCCTGGCACTCCTCCAGATAGCGGGCAGTTACCTCCACCATCTCCCGGCAGGTATCCTCCGCGGCCTGCCGGAGCAGGGCCTGCTGCTCCTCCGTCAGGCTGCGGCACACCTCCAGATTGAGATAAATGGTCTCCAGATATACCTTAAAGTTGATGGGGATCAGGTATTTCTGCTGCTGGTGGAAGTTGTAGCTGCGCACCAAATAGATGGGGTTCTCCTGGGCATCGGCCAGCCCCTGCTGGAGGGCCAGGTAGAGGTCCTGGATGGGGATCTCTACCGTCTGCGCCCCCAGAGCCTCCCAAAACCGCCGGTCCAGGGAGGAAGAGGGGATGACGCGGACCATCAGGCCGTCCAGCTGGCTCAGGTCCTCCACTGGCCGGCTGGAGGTGAGCACCCGGCTGGAGGATGGCAGCACCCCCAGGACGAGGGTGTCGCCCGCCTGCTGGCAGATCAGATCCCACAGGGGCTGACCTGGGCGCAGAGCCTGGCTCACCTCATCGGGAGTGCAGCCGGTGAGAGTGGGGAGCCAGGTGGCGATGGAGGAGACATCGCTGGGGCCGGCCCCGATGCGCATGTCCACCGCCCCGTTCTCAAAGTACCACCGCCCGTCGTCCAAATTGCCCAAGGAGTCTTCAGGGTAGATCTGGATCTGGAGCTGGCCCTCGGAGGCCTCCTCCACCTTCTCCTTCAGGAGCTGGGCAGCCTGATCGGTGAGGCTGCCCGCGGGCGAGGAGTGGGTCAGGATCAGACTGCGGGGCTCTGGCTCTCCGGGCGTTCCGCCGGATGCGGGGGCGAGGCGGTCAAAGAGATAGGTCCCCTCTCCCCCGCCGGCACAGCCGGCCAGTATGGAAAAACTCAGTACAGCCGTCACTAAGACGGACCAGCGTTTCATACCTCTCCCCCTCCCCTGCCGGCCCATTCGGTCGAAAATTCCGGGAAAAGGGCGGCGGGCACAAGCCCGCCGCCCCCGCCTGCCGGACCGGGCCCCGGGCGGTCAGCCCCCGGGGACGCCGGTGTCCGGCTCAGCACTTCTCAAAGATGGTGGCGACACCCATGCCGCCGCCGATGCACAGGGTGGCCAGGCCGCGCTTGGCCTCGGGCCGCTTCTGCATCTCGTGGAGCAGAGTGACGATGATGCGGGCACCGGAGGCCCCCACGGGGTGGCCGATGGAGATGGCGCCGCCGTTGACATTCACCTTGCTCATGTCGAAGCCCAGCTCCCGGGCCACGGCCACGGACTGGGCGGCAAAGGCCTCATTGGCCTCCACCAGGTCGATGTCCTCGATCTTCAGGCCGGCCTTGCTCATGGCCTGGCGGGAGGCGGGCACCGGGCCCACGCCCATGATCTTGGGGTCCACGCCGCCCTGGCCCCAGCTGACCAGCTTGGCCATGGGCTTCAGGCCGTACTTTTCCACCGCCTCGCCGGAGGCGAGCACGATGGCGGCGGCGCCGTCGTTGATGCCGGAGGCGTTGGCGGCGGTGACCCGCTGGACGTGCTTGCGGGTATCGGCCTCGTGGATCTGGGTGAGCTCAAAGGTATGGACGATCTCGTCCTCCACTCCCTCGGGGCCCACAGGGAAAGCGCCCTTCAGCTTGGAGATGCCCTCGGCGGTGACGCCGGGGCGGGGGAACTCGTCCACCTTGAACTCCACCAGCTCTTTCTTCTTCTTCACCATGACGGGGACGATCTCGTCCTCGAAGCGGCCGGTCTTCTGGGCGGCCTCGGCCTTCTGCTGAGAGGCGGCGGCGAACTCGTCCAGCTCCTGGCGGGTGATGCCCCACACGTCGCAGATGTTCTCAGCAGTAGTGCCCATGTGGTAGTTGTTGTAGGCGTCCCACAGTCCGTCCCGGATCATGGTGTCCACCACCTTCTTGTCCCCCATGCGGGCGCCCCAGCGCTCGTCAGGCAGGGCGTAGGGGGCGGCGGACATATTCTCGGTGCCGCCGGCCACGATGATGTCGGCGTCCCCGGCCAGGATGGCCCGGGCACCCTCGATGACCGACTTCATGCCCGAGCCGCACACCATGCCCACGGTGTAGGCGGGGACGGAGTAGGGCAGGCCGGCCTTGACGCCCACCTGGCGGGCGGGGTTCTGGCCCTGGGCAGCAGTGAGGATGCAGCCGAACATCAGCTCGTCCACCTGCTCCGGCTCCACGCCGGCCCGGGACAGGGCCTCCTTCACCACCACGGCACCCAGCTCGGGGGCGGGGGTGTCCTTCAGGCTTCCGCCGAAGGAGCCCACGGCGGTGCGGCAGCAATTGACAACATAGATCTCTTTCATTGGGATCGTTGACCTCCATTCTTTCATCAGGCGCGCCGGAGCGGCGGCCGGGACCTCGGGATCTTCATGCTCCATTATAGCGAACTTTTCCGGGAACGCAAAGGGGTTTCTTGCGAAATGAGGCGGAAATTTCGGCAAATCTTAGCTTGTTTGTACATCCTCCGCCCCGGGGAGGGACAGCAGTCCCAGCTGGAGCTTCCAGCGCAGCACCCGCAGCACCGACTGATCCAGCCGGTCCCAGGTCAGCGCCCCGGTCTCCACCGCCTCCAGCACCGAGGGGATGCCCCCCTGGGGATCGCTGGTGAGGACCAGGTCAGCCCCGGCCTGGAGGGCCATCACCGGGGCGGTGCCCTCCTCCACATACTTCTGTACCGCATCCATGTCCAGGTCGTCGGTCATGGCCACTCCTTCAAAGCCCAGCTCCTCCCGCAGCACTTGGTAGGAGGCTGGGGACAGGGAGGCGGGCAGCTCCGGGTCCAGGCAGGTGACGATGTTGTGGGAGACCAGCACACCGCCGGCCCCGGCGTCGATGCCTGCCTGGAAGGGCAGGAAGTCGGACTGGCGGAACTGCTCCAGGGGGCGCTGGTCCACCGCGATGCCGGTGTGGGTGTCCCGGTTGCTGCCGTAGCCCGGGAAGTGCTTGAGCACCGAGCCGATGCCCGCCTCCCCCATGGCGGAGACCACCGTGTCCGCATACTCCGCCGTAGCCTGGGCGTCTTGGCCGAAGGCGCGGGCATAGATGAAGTCAGCGGGGTCGGTGGACACGTCGCACACCGGAGCCAGGTTTACGTTAAGGCCCAGATCCAGCAGAAAGGCGGACTTGTCCAGGGCGTCGGCCCGGACGGCCTCCAGCCCTCCGGCAGCGAAGAGGGCCTGGGGGGAGCGGAACTTCTCCGCCCGGAAGGCGGGGTAGTAGCTGGCCCGGACCACCGTGCCCCCCTCCTCATCTACCCCCAGGAGCAGGGGGATGGGGGAGGTCTCCTGGAGGGAGGCGAGCAGAGTGCGCAGCTCCTCCGGGGTGCGGTTTTTGAAGTCCCGGCCGAAGAGGAGAAAGCCCCCAGGGTGCCACTCCCGGGCCAGCTCATCCCAGCCGGTCTCCGGGAAACGGACCCAGAACAGCTGGCCCGCTTTCTCCTCCGGCGTCATGGTGTCCACCATGGCTTGGAGCAGCTCCTCCTGGGTGGGGGGCTCGGGCTCCGGGGCGGACTGAGGCTGGGCGGAAGTGCCGGCCTCCGGCGCCGGGGCCATGGCGGACTGGCTGGGCTCCTGGCCGCTCCCCTCCCCTGCTGGCGCCCCCGCCGGTGCGCAGCCGGCCAGCAGAAAGGACAGGAGCAGCGCCCAAAGGCCCCCCCGCCTCACGGCTTTTTGGGGAGCCGGTGGCGGGTGCCGTCCGGCTCCTGGATGAGGGTGTTGTCCAGCTGGGCCTCCAGATTAGCCCGCACAGCGGCCACATACTCCTGACGGAGGGCGGCGCGCTCTGCTGTCTCCTCCGCCGTCAGGCCCTCCGGAGTCTTGGCCTTCCGGGCCAGGGCGTTGATGCGGTCGATTTTTTCCTGTGTGATCATAGCGTATCTCCTTCTCAGATATACCGTTCCAGAACCAGCATGAAGCGGCCCTTTTTAGACTGACCCAGCACCTCTTTCACCACGCACTTGCCCAGACCCCGGCAGGAGAGCACGTCGCCCTCCCCCACCGTCCGGTCCGCCTTGGCGCACTCCCGGTGGTTTACTGACACCCGGCCGGCGGAGACCAGGTCCGCCGCCTTGGACCGGGAGGTGGAGAAGCCGGCGGCAAGCACCGCGTCCAGCCGCAGGGCGGCCACCGTATCCCGAATGGTCTTCACCTGGGGCGGCTTCGCCTCCAGCTGCTCCAGGGGGATCTCCCGCAGCTTCATCTTCCAGCGGCCGGCAGACTCCCACTGGGAGAGGAGGATGGGCAGGGCATCCCGCAGGACCAGCACCTGACAGCGGCCATGGTCTAACAGGATGTCCCCCAGCTTTTCCCGGGTGATGCCCAGTCCCATCAGGGCACCCAGGATGTCTCGGTGAGACAGCTCCGCGTCCGCGGGAAAGGCGGCCTCCAGCGCGGCCACCGGCCCCTCCGGGTCGGCGAGAAAGTCGGATTCCTCCTGCCAGTCGGGCAGAAAGGCGCACACCGCCCGCTCCGCCCCCTCATATCCGCCGAAAAACAGGTGGCGGGGGCGGCCCCAGGCGTTGAGCAGATCGGTGACGGAGGCCTGCTCTCCCGGGGAGAGAAATGGGGTGCAGGCGGGGACAGAGCGGTTCTGGGCCAGCTCCAGCTTATCCAGGGCGCGGGCCAGCAGCACCCGCTCCTCCCCGCTGCGGGCACATTTGTTCAACAGTTCGGTCTTGTTCATGGAGGCCTCCTTTTCTGGTGGGTGTAGTATATCCCATCCGGCCGGTGGTGTCAACGAGGGGCCGCTGCTCCGGTCTTGACAGGGCGCGGAAAGAAGGGCAGACAGGCCGCCCGCCGCGTCCCCTCCCGCCAGTATGCCCCAGCGGGCGGCTCCTTTTTACTCTTTGAGCTGATGTAGGATATAAAAAACCTCCCGCAGTCAAAATAAGGAATAACGGAGGGAGGCAGATCTCTGATGACGGCCTTATATAAAGAAGGACGGAACCAGGAGACGTGCAAAATGATCAGAGATCACAAAGACCACATCCCGGCGGCTGGACAAGCCAGCAAACCGAGGTGTGGTCTTTCTATTGCTGAGGGTGTTTTTACTGTCAAAGCGAAGGTGGAAAAACAGAGAGTATCTGTCGCTTTTTGTGATTGGATATTCATCTGATGGTTTTAAATTTATATTCTTTTATCCAATCGATTAAGTTCGAAGAAACAGTAACGGTTATCAATGAGAAAACAATACGCATTATGGGAATATAGGTAAGGGATAATAGCAGCACTACAGTATCCGTGAACAAATAAGAACGGGATAACTTCCAGTGGGAGACGTGAGAAATTGTTAAAGCCAAGGCGTCATCTCCACCACTGGAACCTCCCTGACGAACAATTAAGCCGACGCCTACACCCACAAAAATACCGCCTAACACAGCGGCGATCAACGGATGTGCGGACAAATCGGGGAGCATTGGCGGAAGCAGCTCCCAGATCTTATAAAATACAGAAACAAACAGTGTTGAAATAATTGAGATTTTGATAAAGTTCCCACCCAGGAATTTGAATGCGAGCAAATAACAAGCAGCATCCAGCATAGGGGTAATATAAGCCGGAGAAATTTTCAGCCAATGCTCGACTAAAAGCATTAAGCCAATCACACCGCCTTCTGTGATGTTCGTCCGCTGGTGAATGTTGTGGATCCCAAAGGTGCAGATCATGGCTCCGAGTAATATCAGCAGTATTTTCTTGAAAGTCAGGCCATCCGCAAGCTTTTTACAAATGGCAGTCATACGGGGTATCAATTTGAGCAGCCTCCTTGATAAGTTCATATTTTCATGCTAAAATAATAAACTATATAGTAACTATAAGGTCAAGGGGCTTATATGAAAAATTTATTTTCCATCGGTGAACTTTCCAAACTGCAAAACATTTCTCGCCAGACTTTGATTTTCTACGATAAAATCGGACTTTTCCGTCCTGCATATACTGATCCTGATAACGGTTACCGCTATTACAGTTCCAGCCAGCTTGACTATTTGGATACGATTTGCATCATGAAAAGAATCGGCTTTTCCCTCAATGAGATTAAAGCACACATGAAAAGTTTTAGGATTGAAAATTCTATCGCTGCGCTGCGCAAACAGCTCTCTACCATCAATCATCAGATTGAGGAGCTGCAAATGATAAAAAACCGCGTTGAACATCGGTGTCTGCAGTTAGAGCATTCTATTTCCATTCGTGATTGTAGCGATATCGTTTCCATAGAGGAAGTAAGCCCCCAATACATTTTGCTTCAAAAGGTCACGGAACCTTATACGTTGGAAATGCTCAGCATTGCTACAAAGGAATGTTTTGTTCGGTCATCCAAGGAGCAACTTCCAATTTTCTTTCAGAGCGGTGCGATCGTGCCGTATGAACGTATTCTGCGGGGAAGATATACCGAAGCATCGTTTGCCTTTCTGTCGATTGAAAAGTCTGATAATATCGACGGCGTTCTGGAACTTCCCAAAGGGCGGTGCGTATTTACCTATCACACAGGGGACTATCTTTCCATCGGAAGATCCTACGAACGCATTTTAGAATACTGCCGAACCCATCACTTCAATATTGTTTCTGATTCATATGAGTTCGCCATCAATGACTACCTTTCCACGGCCGACGAGAGCGAATATATAACGAAAATTTTGTTCTATATTGCGTAACAGCATACTTTTTCAAACAGCAGTCAATAAAGAATAGATCTTAATTCATAGAGCTGAAAGAGGGGACTTGACCGCCCATCGGCGTGTCATGTCCCTGCTTGTTTTCCAGCGGACTCCTTTCCAACGGTCGTTTCGTTCTGCCAATGTAGCAGGTGGTGCAAACCATCCTTTATACAGCAACTCCCAGGTCAGCGAGCTGGAGGGCGGACGAGGCCGGAGTTGACAAGCGGGGGGCTTTCTGCAATAATATTGGTGTAAAATTGGAGGTCCGCGCCCACGGCGCGTATCATGGAAGGAGACCGCTATGGCGAAGATCCTGTTTTTGACCGATTCCGCCGCCGATATCCCCAAGTCCCTGCGGGAAGAGCTGGGGATCAGGGTCATGCCCTTCCCCATCGCCATGGGGGAGCGGGAACTGCGGGATGGGGAGGATTTCACCCCGCAGGAGTTCTATCAGGCGCTGGCGGAGGAGCCCAAGATCCCGACACATGCCCAGCTCACGGCGTACCAGTTCCAGCAGTGCTATGAGGAGACCTGGAAAGCAGGGTACACAGACCTGATCTACACATCCATCAATTCCGAGGGCAGCGCCACCTACCAGAACGCCGTCCAGGCCCGGGGGGAGTTCTTTGAGGACCACCCGGAGGCCCGGGATGCCTTCTCCATCCGGGTCATCGACAGCCACACCTATACCATGTGCTACGGCTACCCAGTGGCAGAGGGGGCGCGGATGGCTGCCGCAGGCGCCTCTGTGGAGGAGATCGCCGCCTATATCCAGGACTGGGTGGATCATGTGCGGGTGCTCTTTGTCCCCTTTGATCTGAAGTTTGCCAAAAAGTCTGGGAGGGTCTCCGCCGCCGCGGCTTTTGTGGGAGAGGCCCTGGGGCTCAAGCCCATCATGACCTTTGAGAATGGAGCCTCCAAAGTGGTGACCAAGGTGCGGGGGGAGAAGAACGTGATCCCCACCATTCTGGAGCTGGCGCAGAAGGAGCGGGAGCCGGGGACGCCCTATCTGATCATCCGGGCCGCCCGGCCCGACCAGGCGGAGCTGCTGACCGAGTCCTGCCGTCAGGCCTTTGGGCAGGAGCCGGCCATGGACTGCTTCATTGGCGGCGTTATCGCCATCAACGCCGGACCCAATCTGGTGGGACTCATCTACCGGAAAAAATAAAACTGGCCGCGCCGCGGGACCCGGGTCCTGTGGCGCGCCTTATTTTGTCCACCCGGCCCGGGCGGGAGGAGGAAAGAAAGCGGGGAAGAGATCCCCGGGATTTACATATTATTCATCCTTTTTGTGATAGGCTGGACTATGCTATGGAAAACTGAAGGTATCGATGTGATACTGTGAAGGAGTGGTCGTTGTGGAGAGAGAACAGCTGTCCTGGCAGGAGCGGGGGCAGTTGTGGCTGCGGCTGATCATCCGCCTGGTGCTGGCAGCCGCGGCGGTGGTGCTGGTGGCCAAGCTGGGGCCTCCCCTGCTGTCCCTGTTCGCCCCCTTCGTGGCGGCGCTGATCGTGGCGGCCCTGCTCAACCCGGCGGTGCGCTGGCTCCAGCGCAGGCTGGGCTGGAGCAGGAAGCTGCTGTCCCTGCTGCTGGTGGTGGTCATCTTCGGGGTGATCGGCGGCTGTCTGGGCATCCTGACCTATGCCGCGGCCAACGAACTGGTCTCCCTGGCGCAGAATTGGAGCGGGATGCTGACCCAGGTGGAGGGCTTTTTCGATCAGATGGAGGCCCTGTTTGCCCGGGCGATGGACCTGCTGCCCCTGTCGGTGGTGGGGACGGTGGAGGACACCGTCAACGCCCTCATCCAGCGCCTCCAGGCGGTGGACCCCACCGCCCTGCTGAGTGCGGCCAAGGCGGCCACCGACTGGGCCATGCGGGTGCCGGAGTTCCTGCTGGCCCTGGTGGTCTTTGTGATGGCCTCCTATTTCCTCACCGCGGACTACCCCTATCACCGCACGCGGGCGGTCCAGCACCTGGACGAGAGCCTGCTCCGCTTCCTCCAGCAGGTGAAGGCCACCGCCCTGGCCGCCTTCGGCGGCTACCTGCGGGCGGAGCTGCTGCTGTCGGTGGGGGTGTTCTTCATTCTGCTGGGGGGATTCCTGCTGGTGGGGCAGAACTACGCCCTGCTGCTGGCCCTGGGGCTGGCCATTCTGGACTTTATCCCCATCATCGGGTCGGGCACCGTTATGGTGCCCTGGGCGGTGGTGGCTCTGTTTACCCGGGATTTCTCCACCGCTGTCTATCTGATGGTGATCTGGGGGGTGGTGGCCATGTTCCGCCGGGTGGCGGAGCCACGGTTCGTGGGCGACCAGACCGGCCTGTCCCCTATCCTGTCCCTGGTGGGCATCTACGTGGGCATGAAGGTGGCCGGAGTGGCTGGCATGATCCTGGGACCCATCCTCATCCTGGTGGTGCTGAACCTGGTAGGGCTGGGGATCTTTCAGGGCTTTTGGATGGATGTGACGGCGGCGGCCCGGGACATCACGGCGATCCTTTCCCAGCGGCCGGAGCGGAAATGAGAGGGTCTGTCAAAGTTTTTTCGGGAATTGTTCAAAAAATCCCCCCTCTTTCTTCATGCTTTCTTCATATTTAGACCGTATCCTTATTTTTGTCAGAAGGGGAAAGAGAGGCGCTCCCCCCGGACACAGTTCAAATCGGCAAGGAGTGTTTGAAATGGCAAATCAGGACAATGAGTTCAATTTCTATAATAGTGAGAATGACGGGTACCGGGGCGGCTTCGGCGGGTACACCGATTCCAACCCCAACCAGAGCCAGGGCGGGCCGGAGGCCCCCCAGGGGCCCCAGAAGCACAGGGGATCCGGCAGGCGCATTGCGGCGCTGATCCTGGCCTGCGCGGTAGTGGGCGGCGGAGCGGGCGTGGGCGGCGCAGCCCTGTACTCCAGCGTCTTCGCGTCCCAGCCCAGCGTGATCTATCAGAATACCCAGCCCATCTCCACCCAGGCGGACCCTGTGGCCAGCTCCAGCGGCCAGGCCATGACCCCGGAGCAGCTGTACGCCGCCAATGTGGACGCCTGCGTGGGCATCACGGTGTCCACCACCATGACCAACATCTTCGGCTATACCAGCACGTCGGCCGCCTCCGGTTCCGGCTTCGTCATCACCGCCGACGGGTACATCGTCACCAACTACCACGTCATTGAGGACGCGGTGAAGGACAGCTCGGTGAGCATCACCGTCTCCTTCCACGACGGCAGCAGCTACCCCGCTACCCTGGTGGGGGGCGAGGAGGACAACGATGTGGCCGTGCTGAAGATCGAGGCCTCCGGGCTCCAGACCGTGACCCTGGGCGACTCCGACCAGCTGAAGGTGGGCCAGGCCGTGATGGCCATCGGCAACCCCCTGGGCGAGCTGACATACTCCCTCACCGACGGCCTCATCTCCGCTCTGGACCGGCTCATTACCACCGGCTCCGGCAATGACTCCACCACGATGAACATGCTTCAGACCAACTGCGCCATCAACCCGGGCAACTCCGGCGGCCCCCTGTTCAACAGCTACGGGGAGGTCATCGGCATCACCACCGCCAAATACAGCACCTCCAGCTCCGGCACCAATGTGGAGGGCCTGGGCTTCGCCATCCCCATCAACGATGTGAAGAACATCATCTCCGACCTGATCCAGTACGGCTATGTTACCGGAAAGCCCTACATGGGCATTACCGGCGTAACCATGTCGGCCTCTGTAGCGCAGCAGTACGGCGTCACCAACGCGGTGCTGGGTGTCTATGTGGCCACAGTGGAGGACGGCTCCTGCTCCGCCAAGGCGGGACTGCAGCCTGGGGACATCATCACCGCCATGGATGAGGACGACGTGGTCACTTTCCAGGACTTGGAGGCTGCCAAGGCCACCCATCAGGCAGGGGATACCGTGACGCTGACGGTGTTCCGTAACGGAGAGAAGCTGGAGCTGTCCCTCACCCTGGACGAGCAGCCCCGGGAGACAGTCACCGATACTTCCTCCCAGCAGCAACAGCAGCCTCAGCAGAACAACCAGTATTACGGCTGGCCCTTCGGGGGATTTTTCTCCTGAGCGGGGAGCGGCCCCATACCGGGAACAGAATGGTCCGGGCCCGGCAGCCAACGGCTGCCGGGCCCGTTTGCTGCATCAAAAAACCACCGGCCTGGCCGGTGGTTTTCTGATTTTGTGAGAGGCGGGCAGCGCTATTCTATGTCCTCCGGCTGGTACAGAGAGGAGGGGAGGACGTCGGACAGCTCCACCAGCAGGGGAGATAGGCCGCCGCTCCGCTCCGGGGCAGGGGTGCTCAGGGTCAGATCCATGGAGAGGGGGCCGGTGGGCAGAGAGACGGTGGCGGCCAGGCCGCCTGGCTCCCGGCGCTCCAGGAGCAGCGTGCCGCCGTGGAGAGCGACGATGTGCCGGATGATGGGCAGGCCCATTCCCGCCCCCTCTCCGGGCTCCGGGAGCAGGTGGGGGGAGGCCCCCTCCAACAGAGCGGAGAGCTGTCCGTCGTCCGGAGTGGAGCCGCTGTTGGTACAGGTCAGGACGGCCCGGTCTCCCCAACGGCGCAGGGTGAGCAGGACGGTCCCGCTGGGGGCCGCCTTAGCCGCGTTGGACAGCAGGCCCAGCAGCATACGGGAGAGCAGGGCCGCGTCGCCGGGGATCAGAAGTCCTTCGGTGCTCGGCTGATAGCGCAGCTGGATGCCGGCCTGAGCGAGCAGGGGGGCAGTGTCCTCCGCTGTGTGGCGGCACAGGCCGGCCAGATCCATGGTCACCGGGGAAAAGGCCACCCCGGACTGGGACTTGGTATCCCGCAGGAACTCCAGGTTGTTGACCAGGCGGAGCATTTGATAAAAGTTGCGGTTGATGGAGGCCAGCCGCCGGTCGGTGGGAGAGCCGGTGCCGCTCAGGTCCTGGGAGAGGAGCTGAAGGTTGTTCAGCAGCCCCCCCATCTGCTCGCGGAGCTGGCGGGCAAAGCCGTCCATCTGCTGGGGGGAGAGGGCGGAGTCAGGGGCGGGGCGGAACAGGAGCAGCACCCCTCCGGGGGAAGAGACCTTGGAAAAGACGAACAGGCCGCCGCCGCCGGTGAAAGCTCCCGCAGTCTGAGCACTGTCCAGCGGGGCAGCCAGGTACTGGGGCGGCTGGTCCCCCACGGCCAGCTCTGGCAGGTGACTGAGGGCGGCGGAGTTGAGCGCGGTGATCTTTCCGTCCCGCACCTCTACCGCCGCCTGGGGGAGCTGCTCCAAAAAGCTCTGTTCTTCAGACATCCCGATCCTCCTCTCCGCTCCAAAACCGGCGCAGCGCTTCCGCAATAGGATTTGCGGGGCGGCTGATTTTAGAAATGGAAAATTTCGCTGGGCCGGGGCGTGAGCCCGGCCCGGACAGGACCTAGTATATCAGAAATTCGCTGCATCAACAAGAACATGGGCGCAGATTCTGGCGAACTGTGTAAATCCATGGGGAAAAAGAACAGAAGGCAGGGCCTACTATGCCCGGAGGTGGCTAATTTCCACGGAGAAACAGAGAAAAAACTATGCAAAACACAGACTACCAAAATCAGAAAAAAAGGGATATAATAGTGGAGCGCAACCAAAACTTGATAAAGGAGACAGTTACAATGAGCATTAAAGTTGGCATCAATGGCTTTGGCCGCATTGGCCGCATGGTCTTTCGGGCCAGCCTGGACCACCCCGAGATCGAGATCGTGGGCATCAACGACCTGTGCCCTGCCGAGTATCTGGCCTATATGCTGAAGTATGACACCATGCACGGCATCTGCAAGGCTGAGATCGGTAGCACTGAGAACGCCATCGTGGTCAACGGCAAGGAGATCCCCGTCTCCGCCGAGCGGAACCCCGCCGACCTGCCCTGGGCCAAGCTGGGCGCGGAGTATGTGGTGGAGTCCACCGGTCTGTTCCTGACGAAGGAGAAGGCCCAGGGACACCTGGATGCCGGTGCCAAGAAGGTCATCATGTCCGCCCCCTCCAAGGATGACACGCCCATGTTCGTGTGCGGCGTCAACCTGGACAAGTACACCACTGACATGAACTTCGTGTCCAACGCCTCCTGTACCACCAACTGCCTGGCCCCCATCGCCAAGGTGCTGAATGACAACTGGGGCATCACTGAGGGCCTGATGACCACCGTGCACTCCGTCACTGCCACCCAGAAGACTGTGGACGGCCCCTCTTTGAAGGACTGGCGCGGCGGCCGTGCTGCCACCGGCAACATCATTCCCTCCTCCACCGGCGCTGCCAAGGCCGTGGGCAAGGTCATCCCCGAGCTCAACGGCAAGCTGACCGGCATGTCCATGCGCGTCCCCACTCTGGACGTGTCCGTGGTGGACCTGACTGTCAACCTGGCCAAACCCGCCAAGTATGAGGAGATCTGTGCCGCCATGAAGGCCGCCTCTGAGGGTGAGCTGAAGGGTGTGTTGGGCTACACCGACGAGGCCGTGGTGTCCAGCGACTTCCTGGGTGACACCCGTACCTCCATCTTCGACGCCGATGCAGGCATTGCCCTGACCGACACTTTCGTAAAGGTCGTCTCCTGGTACGACAACGAGATCGGCTACTCCAACAAGGTCCTGGAGCTGATCGAGCACATGTACAGCGTGGACCACAAGTAAGCACTGTCCTGTTTCAGGGTGCCGCCATCTAGCGGCGCCCTGTTTTTTAAAAAGAGCAGGCGCCTCACGGATGCGCCGCCCCAGACAGAACAGAAAGGCGTCCGCTCCCCATAGGGGGAGCGGGCGCCTTTCTGCATCTTCCGCTGTGATTTCCTACAAAGGGGCCGACGAGGAGTTTGCCCCCTCAGCGCGCCCGCCTACCGGGGTGGCAGATGGGCGACACGATGGGCAAGCACCCAGGGGGCCAGAGTGGAAGGAGGCCCGGGCTGCGGGGCACCGCTGTATATAGGCTCCACCTCCACCACATAAGGGATCCCGTCTACTGTAATGCGGTAAAATTCCTTTTTTGGCATCGCTTTTGCCTCCTCCGCTGTGCTGTACTGGTCGTTTGCACTATTGTATCAGAGAAAACAATAAAATTCCATTCATCTTTTTGAAATAATCCATAATATCAAAGTTATGGAAACGAGATCGGTGGGCTAGGGACTGAATTTTTGCTTCAGAAAGTCGGCGAACTGTCGGGAGGCGCGGTTCAAATACCGTCCTTTCCGATGGACCATCACAATGTCACGGGTGTGATGCACGTCCTCGATATCCAGAAAACGAATATTCTCGCTGAACAGATGCCGAAAGGAGGCAGACTGGGAAGCGATGGTGACGCCGGCGTTGGCGTTGATCAGCTCCCGCCGGAGCAGATGGTCGCACTCCATGATGTAGTGGGGCGTGATGCCCAGGTCTGCAAAGATCCGATCGGTCTGAGCGCGGAAGGGCAGTCCCTTCAGAAGCATGATGAAGCGCTGGTCGGTGAGCTCCTCCAGACGGACACTTTTCCGCTGTGCCAAGGGGTTGTCCTTATGGACAGCCAGCTTGAAGATGTCCCGAAGCAGCAGGGTGGATTCAAATACCTCCCCATAAATGCCCGGGGAGGTGACCGCCAGATCGATTTGACCCCGGTTGAGCAGCGCAGCGATCTCCTTGTTTTCTGCGACCCGCTGATTCCACTTGTAGTTGGGGTGCTGGTACATGAAGGCGTGCATCCCCTGAAGAAACTGAGAGGAGGAGACCGCCAGGGAAATGGAGTTGTCCCCCTCATCGGCAATGTCCTGGAGCTCCCTCTTTGAGTTCTCCACCTCCATCAGGATATGGTTGACCCGCTGAAGAAACCGCTGTCCATTCTGGTTCAAGATGATGGACCGTCCATTGTGGTCAAAGAGCGGAACTCCCAGCTCCTTCTCCAGTCTGGAAATCATCGTACTCAGGGCAGGCTGGGAGATATTGAGTTCTTCTGCCGCCCGGGAGATATGCTGGTAATAGGCCGCGGTCTGAAAATAGCGGAGCTGGGTCAGTTCCATGATATGTCCCTCCAGATCCATAATTTTTATCTTATACTAATATAAAAAATCGATAATTGCAATATGCGTTAAAACAGATTAACCTAAAGAAAGAAGAAAAATATTTGATTTTTGTTGGATTGTGACCAAAGGCGCAGCAGAGAGGAGGACCTTGTCGTGGGCGAAAAAACAAAGCTTCAAGAGATGCTTGAGAAAAAGGAAAAGATCAGACAGGGAGGGGGAGAAAAAAAGGTCGCGAAGCAGCACGGCGCGGGTAAGCTGACAGCCCGGGAGCGCATCGACCTGCTGTTTGATCCCGGTACTTTCCAGGAGTACAACATTTTTATGAAGCACCGCTGCCATGACTTTGGGATGGAGAAGGTAGACACACCGGCGGAAGGGGTGGTGACGGGATACGGATTGATTCATGGGAGAGGGGCCTTTGCCTTTGCCCACGACTTTACAGTCCTGGGCGGCGCCATGGGGGAGATGCAGGGCATGAAGGTCAAGCGGATTCAGGAGCTGGCCATGGACGCCGGCGTGCCGCTGATCGGCCTGAATGACTCGGGGGGCGGGCGGATCCAGGAGGGGCCTGCCACTTCCTATGGGGCCATCTTCTTCAACAACGTGATGGCTTCTGGGGTGATCCCCCAGATCTCAGCCATCATGGGGCCCTGCGCCGGCGGGACCGTGTATTCCCCCGCGCTGACCGACTTCATTTTTTCCGTGGACAAGACCAGCCGCTCCTTTATCACCGGACCGCAGGTCATCAAGAACGTGACCGGGGAGGTGGTGGATGCGGAGAAGCTGGGAGGAGCGCGGACCCATAATACGGTGTCAGGCGTGTCTCACTTTTTCTGTGCGGACGACCGGGACTGCATTGAGAAGATCAAGACCCTGCTGAGCTACCTGCCCCCAAACTGCCGGGAGATGCCGCCCATCATGCCCTGCGGCGACTCTCCGGACCGCCGCTGTGAGATGCTCAACACCTTCATTCCGGATAACCTGAAAAAGGCCTACGATATCAAGGATGTTATCCGGGAGATCGCGGATGGGCACGAGTTTTTTGAGACCCAGGCCATGTATGCCACCAATATGGTCACCGGATTTATCCGCATGAACGGCCGGTCGGTGGGGGTGGTGGCCAACCAGCCCAAGGCGATGGCAGGCTGTATCGACATCAACGCTTCGGACAAGGCGGCCCGTTTTATCCGCACCTGTGACTGCTTCAATGTGCCCCTGCTGTCCATTGCCGATGTGCCCGGATACATGCCCGGCACCAATCAGGAGTATGGAGGGATCATCCGGCACGGGGCGAAGATGATCTACGCCTGGGCAGAGGCCACAGTCCCGAAGATCGTGATGGCGGTGGGGAAGGTCGTGGGCGGCGCCCGGCCTGCAATGTGCTCCTGGGAGCTTCGGCCGGACTTCATTTTCGCCTGGCCCACGGCGCAGATGGTAGTCGTGGGGGCAGAGGGGGCCGTGGATATCTGCCGGAAGCACGAGCTGAAGCGGGCTGAGGAGAGCGGTGAGGATGTGGCTGCCCTCCGTGCCCACTACATCGAGGAGTACAAGGAAGAATTTTTTAACCCGTATAAGGCGGCGGAATATGGGAAGTTTGAGGACGTGATCGAGCCTGCGGAGTCACGGCGGGTCATCATCCGGACTCTGGAGCTGTTTCAGAACAAACAGGTGGTCCTGCCAGCCAAAAAACACGGGAATATGCCGGTCTGACGGCGGCGCGGAAAGGAGCTTGGTTCAATATGGCGGTTGGATACGGCCCCCTGAGCGGGGTAACAGTGGTGGACCTGACGCAGTTTTTGTCCGGTCCCCTGGCCACGATGATCATGGCGGACCTGGGGGCGGATGTGATCAAGGTGGAGCGGCCGGACCGGCCCAAGGCCAGCGGCCCGTTTCTCAACGGGGAGCGGGTCTACGACCTGTCGGTCCAGCGCAGTAAGAAGAGCATCACCCTGAACCTGAAGGCGGAGACAGATAAGAAGGTGCTGCTGGAGCTGGTGAAAAAAGCGGACGTTCTGGTGGAAAATTTCAAACCCGGCACGATGGAGCGCATGGGCCTGGGTTATGATATCATTGCCGCAGCCAATCCCAGGATCATTTATATGGCGGTCTCCGGCTTTGGCTATACGGGTCCATACCGTTCCAGAGGCGCGCTGGATATGATCGTTCAGGGGATGAGCGGACTGATGAGCCTGACCGGTGAGCCGGATGGCCCGGCCATGCGCTGCGGGACCTCGGCCAGCGACGTGTTTACCGGGCTGTATGCCTTCGGTGCCATCTCGGCGGCCCTGTATGACCGGGAAAAGACCGGAAAGGGACAGTTTATCGATGTGGCGATGCTGGATGCCACCTTCTCCTGCCTGGAAAACGCGGTGATCAATACCTGTGTCTTTGGCACCGATCCCCAGAGGGTGGGCAACAGCCACCCCACCAGCGTCCCCTTCGGGACGTTCCCCACCTCCGATGGAGAGATCATTATCACCTGCTCCCGGGATCCTGCATTTTACAGTCTGTGCCGCGCCCTGGGACGGGAGGATATGGTGGAGGACCCGCGCTTCTCCAAGGCGGAGGCCAGACGCCAGCACAAGGCGGAGCTGACTGAGGAGATCTCCAGATTTACCCGGGCCCGCACACTGGATGAATGCGAGCGGATCTTTGAGGCTCACGGGGTGCCCAATGGCCGCATCAACACCATGAAGATGATCTGTGCGGACCCTCAGATCGCGGCCCGCAATATGATTGTAGAGGTGGAGCACCCGGTGGCTGGAACATATCGGATGGCGGGCAGCCCGCTGAAATTCGGAAATTACCCGGATACCACCTATGAGCCCGCCCCCACCCTGGGACAGCATACCCGGGAGGTCCTGGCGGAGTACTTAAAAATGCCGGAGGAGGAGATCGAAACCATGCTGAAGGAGCAGAAGGAGCTGGTGCATACATAAGATGGCGGGCGGAGCGCGGGACAGGGGACCGGCCTGTGGAATGGAAGATTTTGTTTTGTGCCTGACGTGCGGAATCTGGTATAATCCGATGCGTATTTTGTGGATAAAAGCAAAAGGAGGTATCGAGCTCTGAGCTGTGCGGACCAGCAAAGATCATAGATAAGACTAGAGGGAGGATACTATGAAGATAAAAGCCAAAACCGGAGATCTCGCACTGGGGATCTTTTCGATTCTGGGCGGAATCATCATCCTGATCCTGACAAAGGTGCAGGGACTTCAGCTGATAAAGGGCGGACAGATGGGGCCCGGTTTTTTCCCCACAATCTGCGGGATCGCCATCGCGATCTGCGGGGCCATGGTCCTTCTGGAGGCGGCGCGCCGGATCGCCCGCGCCAAAACGGCCCAGGCGGAGAAGGAAGAACTGGAGACAAATATCCTGAACCTGACAGAGCTGAAGAATCTGTTGCTTTTTATGCTGCTGGGGACTGGGGTACTGCTGCTCTCCGACTATCTGGGGCTGCTGACCTGCCTGGGACTGAGTGTGATCGCCTATTTGAAAATATGGGGCCGAGAAAAGTGGATCAAGTCGATCGTGATCGGTGTATGTATGGTGGCGTTCCTGTACGGGGTCTTTGTCCTGTTCCTGCATGTGCCGGTCCCCAAAGGTCCGCTGGGCTTTTAAGGAGGAGGTACACATATGGACTTGCTGCATAACCTTGCGCTGGGCTTCTCAGTCCTGGCTGATCCCATGACCATTGTGTACTCCCTGATCGGCGTAGTGTGCGGTGTTATCATCGGTGCGCTGCCCGGTCTGGGGCCTTCGGTGGGCATCGCAGTGCTCCTGCCCATGTGCTACGGACTTGATCCGGCCTGTGCCCTGTGCATGCTGTGCGGGATCTACTACGGGGCCATGTACGGTGGTTCCATTACCTCCATCCTGATCAATACGCCCGGTGACTCTGCCGCCATTATGACGACCCTGGACGGATATCCCATGGCGCGGCAGGGAAAAGCAGGGAAGGCCCTGGGCATGTCCTGTCTGGCATCGGTCATCGGCGGGACGATATCTGTGGTGTTGTTCATGTCTCTGGCACCTGTGGTATCCAATTTTGCTACAAAGTTCGGGCCGTCCGAATATTTCGCCCTGATGGTGCTGGGGCTTACCTCTATTGCGGGCATGACAGGGAAATCTCCTGCAAAGGGTTTTTTGGCTGCGTTTATCGGCCTGTTTGTGGCGGGGATCGGAATTGACCTGATCTTTGGTACTACAAAGTTCGTATTCGGCAATGTAAACCTCTACTCCGGCATTGACTTTGTGCCGGTGGCCATGGGCTTGTTTGGGATCGCAGAGATCGTATGCAACTATTCTGACAATAATCTTAAAGTGGATAAGGGGAGCCTGAAGGTCAAAAATCTGCTGCCCAGCAGACATGAGTGGAAGCTGTCCCTGCCCCACATCGGCCGGGGGACGATTTTAGGCTTTATTGTGGGGATGCTGCCAGGGGCGGGTGCTACGATCGCTTCTTTTCTCTCCTACGACATGGCAAAGCGCACCTCAAAGCGGGGAGAGGAGTTCGGCACCGGTGTGATCGAGGGTGTGGCGGCCCCGGAGTGTGCCAACAACGCTGCCTCCATGGGGGCCATGGTTCCTATGCTGACCTTGGGCGTCCCCGGTTCGGGCGCGACGGCCATCATGATGGGTGCGCTGATGATGCTGGGCATCTCACCTGGTCCCTCCTTCTTTGTGAATGAGGCTGACGTTGCCTGGGGACTGATCGCCTCCATGTATCTGGGAAATGTCATTCTGGTGTGCATTGGTCTCGGCGCGCTCTCCCTGTTCGTGCGCATCCTGAATGTAAAGACCTCCACCCTGAACGCGCTGATCTTTGCATTCATTCTGGTGGGCGCCTATGCGCTGGAGAACTCCATGTTCACTGTGGGAGTGACTCTTTTCTTCGGCCTGCTGGGTTATATCCTGAAAAAGGTGGGGGTCCCTGCGGCACCCATGGTGCTGGCGCTGGTGCTGGGTGCGATCACCGAGACCAATCTGAGACAGGCGCTGATCATTGACAACAACAATTTTGGAGCGGTCATCTCCCATCCCATTTCCGCGGTCATCCTGGTGCTGGCGGTCCTGCTGGCGTTCGGCACCCCCATCAAATCCCTGATCACAAAACTGTGGGCAAAAAAGAAAGCGTGACCGGCGTTGACCTTATGTATGATCGGGCGGTGCCCGGTTATATAAAATGAAAAAAGGAGAAAAAGAAATGAAAAAATTGCTTGCTCTGATTTTGGCGGCCGCAATGTCGCTCTCTCTTGCGGCGTGTGGAAACGGTAGCACCTCCTCTGGCGGAGGGAGCACATCTGAGCCCGCCGGAACTCCCGCGGCATCTTCAGGGGAGGAGACCGGATGGGTCCCCACAGAGGACATTGAATTTGTGATCCCCTTCGGCGCGGGCGGCGGAAATGACGTTATGGTCCGAAAAATCCTGGAGATCGTTGAAAAATACGATATGTGTCCGGTGAATATCGTCCCGGTGAACAAAGAAGGTGGTTCCGGAGTGGTAGGCTATACCTATCTCACCTCCAAGGGCGCCGGGTATGAGTATGCGCTGGCCTCCACATCCGCCAGCTTTTACACCCAGCCGCTGACGGGAAATTCTCCCTTTACGCCGGACGAAAGCACGTTTTCCTTCGTGGCACATATGGTAAAAGACCCTGTGGTGCTGGTGGCCCACCCCTCCTACGGTTTCACATGTATCCAGGATGTGGTCGACTATGCCAAGGAGCACCCCGGTGAGCTGAAATGGGGCGGTGTCGGCAACGCATCTGACGACGCGATCATCATGTATATGCTGAACAATATCGCCGGGATCGATCTGACCTATGTGCCCTATGACGATGGGGGAATGTGCCAGGCGGCGCTGCTGGGCGGACACATCGGCCTGAGCACCGTCTCTCTGGCAGAGGCGGAGGAGCACATGGCGGCAGGCAACATGGTGGCGCTGGCCGCCTGCGCGGATGAGCGGTTTGACGCGATCCCCGAGGTCCCCACCGCGGCAGAGCAGGGCTTTGACATCGGCCATCAGCAGAGCCGGGGCATCGTGATGAACGCCGGCGTGCCCGAAGAGGTGCTGGCCTATTATTCCGACCTGTTCCAGAGAGTCTCTGAAACAGAGGACTGGATCGAGTATGCAGAGTCCAACGCCATGACGGTGTCCTTTATGCCTTATCAGGAGTTCGCAGCATATGCCGCTGAGATGCTGGAGGACTATACCACCTACCTGGGCATGATCCCCCAGGATTGATCCAGGGCTGATCTACCTGGATCTGGATGCAGGGCCGGCCCCTCTTTTTGATGGGGCCGGCCCTGCCGTTTTGCGCCGCCCCCTTGCATTGGGTGCCCAAATCCGCTACACTTATTTATCATCCTTATCATCATCCGGGAAGGGCAGAGGGGGCAGAGGGCATGGACCATGAGGCATATATGCGGCGGGCGCTGGAGCTGGCCGCTCAGGCGGCGGAGCAGGGGGATGTGCCGGTGGGGTGTGTCATCGTCCGGGACGGGGAGATCGTGGGAGAGGGACGCAACCGCCGGGAGGAGAATGGGGACGCCACCGCCCACGCGGAACTGGAGGCCATCCGGGACGCCTGCCGCCGGCTGGGGAGCTGGAGGCTGCACCGGTGCACTATGTATGTCACCCTGGAGCCCTGCCCCATGTGTGCCGGGGGGATCATCAACGCCCGGATCGGCACCGTGCGCTATGGGGCCAAGGATGACAAGGCGGGGGCCTGCGGATCGGTGCTCAACCTGTTCGAGGAGCGGTTCAACCACCGTCCCAGGCTCTATCGGGGCCCCATGGAGGCGGAGTGCGGCCGTGCCCTGCGGGCCTTTTTCGAGGACCTGCGGGAAAAAGACGGATTTTCGGAGGAGATTTAATCCTTTTGTAACATCTGCGGGTGACTTATTTAATAAAAACTGGATATTATAATACTCGCAAGGCAAGAGCATCTTTTCATTCTATCCTCCAATTCTTTTGGAAGGCCGACAGGGGACTGTCGGCCTTTCCTCTTTTTCCACGGCTGCGGGAGGGAAGGGAGAAAAAACCAGTGCGATTTAATGGTTATGTAACATTTGCCCCTTCATTTCTTAATAACTCCAGGGTATCTTGATACTTGCAAGAGACAGTTTGTTTCATTTTAATCCTCTTTTTCAGCAGAAAGTCCCGAGCGCTTTGGAGCAGGCGTTCGGGACTTTCTGTTTTTCTGCATAGATTTCCAGATCCAAGGGAGAATACAGGGGGAAAGGAGGGCGCATATGGCTGAACAGAAGCAGGATGGACCTCACCCCCGCCGGGAGCCCAGATTTCCCGGCCCCCTGACCCTGGAGGGAGTGGAGCAGATCTTTGAGGGCTGCTCCGACTTTGCAGAACGCACCGCGCTGCTGCATAACGACCCACAGAGGCAGGTGACCCTCTGCTATATCAATGGCATGGTGCGGGGGGAGCGGATCAACGACTATCTGCTGCGGCCGCTGGCCCAGGACCCGCGCCTGTCTGCGGTATCTGAGGCGGAGGCATTCCAGCTGCTGGGACAGGGGGCGCTCTATAATTTATATGTAGAGCGCCGCACCACGCTGGATCAGGCGGCAGTGGATCTGACTATGGGCTGGTGTGTCCTGTTCTTTCCCGGGCGGATGGACGCACTCTCTTTCTTCGTAGGGACAGAGGAAAAGCGGGCGGTGGGGCAGTCGGAGAACGAGCCCGCCCTGAAGGGGGCCCGGGACTCCTTTGTGGAGTCCATCCTCACCAACACCTCCCTGGTCCGCCGCCGCCTGCGGGCGCCGGAGCTGAAGGTCCGGCAGCATGTGGTCGGACGGCAGTCCCTCACCCCGGCCATGGTGGTCTATCTGGACGGGATCGCCGACCCGGACACGGTGAAGCGGGTAGAGGAGAAGCTGGACGCCATCGACATCGACGGGGTGGAGTCGGCAGGGAACCTGGAGGAGTACCTCACCGATGCGTCCCGGACCCCCTTTCCCCTGATGCCGTTCACCCAGCGGCCGGACCGGTTCTGCGCCGGGCTGCTGGAGGGGCGGGTGGGGCTGCTGTGTGACGGCCTCCCCTTCGGCTATCTGCTGCCGGGCACCATGGACCAGTTCTTCCGGACCAGCCAGGACCGGGCCTTCAACTGGATGACTGCCTCTATGCTGCTCCTGCTGCGCTATTTCTGCATGGCGGCCACCCTGCTTATCCCCGGGCTCTATATCGCCCTGGTGACCTTCCACCCGGAGGCCATCCCGGTGAAGCTGGCCCTGTCCATCGTGGCGGCCAAGCAGGAGGTCCCCTTCTCTACTGTCTTTGAGGTACTGATTATGCTGGTAGCCTTCGAGGTGCTCCAGGAGGCGGGGCTGAGGCTGCCCTCGCCTATCGGAGCTACTGTGTCCATCCTGGGCGGCCTGGTGGTGGGCAACGCCGCGGTGGAGGCCCACATCGTCTCTCCGGCGGTGCTCATCGCGGTGGCCATTGCAGGGGTGGCGGGATACACCATGCCCAGCCAGGACATGGCGGCCGCCCTGCGGCTGTGGCGCTTCCTGCTGGCCATCCTGGCCAGCCTGGGGGGACTGTTCGGCCTGGCGATGGGCTGTGGGGCCCTGATCTGCCATCTGGCCGGGCTGGAGAGCTTCGGCGTGCCCTATTTGGCGCCGTTTACGTCCGCAGCAGGACAGGAGCGGGGGAGCCCTGATCTGATCCGGCTGCCCCTGCCCTGGATGAAGTGGCGGAACGGTGCGGCGCGGTCGGCCAACCGGAGGAATCAGCGATGAAAAAAGTTTTAGCAGCGGCCCTGTGCGGCGCGGTGATGTTCCTGCTCCCAGGATGCGGCGGGGAGCGGCTTCCCTATGCCCGGGAGATGGGGGACATGGCCCTGATGCGCACCATGGGAGTGGACACGGGGGAGGGCGGAGCGGAGCAGCTCCATGTTACGGTGTCCAGCGGCCGCCGGGCCAGAGGCTTGCAGGGGGAGGCGGAGCCGCCCCTGGTCCTCTCTGCGGAGCGGGAGTCCATCAGCAGCGCCTGCCTGGCCATGCAGGGGCTGAGTGACAGCTATGTGTTTTACGGACATGTGGACCAACTGCTGCTGGGGGAGGAGCTGTCCCGCCGGGGCATCCTGGAGACCCTCCAGTACTTCAGCCAGGACCAGGAGCTGGGGATGGGGACCCAGGTCTGGATCGTCCGGGGCGGTACGGCGGCGGAGGCCATCTCCGCCGAGCAGGAGCGGGGGGTGGAGAGCCGCCTGTCCACCATCCAAACGGACAGTGAAATGGGGATGGCGGGGATGACCAGGACCGTGGGGGAGACCCTGACGTCCCTGATGGAGGACGGTTCCGCCTATCTGCCCGGGCTGGTCCCCGGGGAGGACGGCGCACTGCTGGAGGCGGGATACGGAGTGGTGAAGGACGGCATGCTGGCGGGCTGGCTCACCGGAGAGCAGGCCCGGGGCCTGGAGCTGGCGGCCGGGCAGGTCGGGGCGGACATCCTGGAGCTGGAAACCAGGGGAGGAGGCGCCGCAGTCCGGGTGACAGCGGTATCGGTGAGCTGTGTGCCGGAGTTTTCCGGCGAGAGGCTGACTGGGCTGGAGCTGGCCTGCCGCCTCTCTCTGCGGGCGGAAGAGAGCTGGGGGGAACCGGAGCCGGCAGAGCTGTGTGCGGCGGCGGAGGAGCGGGAAGCGGCCCGGATCTCAGCGGCGCTGGAGCAGCTGAAGGGCTGGAACGCGGACTGCCTGGGCCTGGCCAGGCGGGCGGGCCAGACGGAGAGCGCCCGCTGGAACGCCCTCCGGGCCCAGTGGCCGGAGGTGTTTCCGGAACTGGAGATCCAGGTGACAGTACAGGCTTCGCTGCTGGCGGCCTGAGGAGGGAAAAGGGATTGAAACAGGAGAAGGTCTCGTTCCGGCAGCTGATGGCGCTGCTCTGGGCCGGGCTGCTGGGGCCGGCGGCGGAGTGGCTGCCTTCCATGGTCACAGAGCGGGCAGGGCCCGCCGGGTGGCTGGTACCCCTGCTGGCCCTGCCGGTGCTGCTGGCCGCCGGGTGGCTGGCGGGCTCCCTGAGCAGGGGAGCAGGGGGGCTGAGCCAGGGACTGATGGACAGCTTCGGACCCGGGGCAGGGAGAGCGGTGCTCACGATCTATATCATATGGATGGAACTGCTGCTGGCCCTGCGGCTGCGTCTGTCTGCCCAGAGAATGATGGCGGCGGGGGAGAGGGACGGCGCACTCTGGTTTTTCCTGCCGGTGCTGGTCCTGATGGCCCTCTGGATCAGCTGGGGGAAGGCGGGGCGGCTGGCCCGGACCGGGGAGCTGTTTTTCCTCCTGCTGGCCGCTGCCGCCGCCGCAGTGGTGGGGCTGGCCCTGTTCCAGGTAAAGGGAGAAAACCTCCTGCCCCTGTGGACAGAGCCCGCCGCGCAGACCTTGTATGCCGCCCTCCCGGTGTCAGGGGTGCTGGGATACGGACTGTATGCCGCCTTCCTATATACGCCTGAGGAGGGGGGGAGAGAGGGCGGGCGCTGGGTCCGGTGGTGTGCGGGGGGCTGTCTGGCCCTGTGCGGGACCCAGCTGGTCATCCTGGGGGTATTCGGCCCCGCACTCACGGCGGAGCTGGAAAGCCCGTTTTTTCAAATGGCCAAGAGCGTAGGGGTGGAGGGGGCGTTCCAGCGGGTGGAGAGCCTGGTGGCCGCCGTGTGGAGCTTCAGCGACTTGATCCTGCTGGCGGGGCTGCTCCAGGGCATGAAGCGGATCGTGGGGGTCCTCCTCCCCAAGGCGAGCCCCCACGCAGCCGCCGTGATGCTGCTGGCCTCCGCCGGGGTAGTGGGGCTGGCGGCTTTCCCTAACAGTGCGATTCCAGAAGCGCTGGGGAGAGGAGCTGTGCTGTGGGGGAACCTTCTGCTGGCCCTTGCTCTCCCTCTCCTGGCAGTCGTGGTGAAATGGTTTCGGCACTGAGTCAGGATGCACCTACATCTTGTAGGTTAAATGAAGGAAAAATCCGAAGATATAGTACCGTGTCAGGATGCACCTACATCTTGTAGGTTAAATGAAGGAAAAATCCGAAGATATAGTACCGTGTCAGGATGCACCTACATCTTGTAGGTTAAATGAAGGAAAAATCCGAAGATATAGTACCGTAAAAGAAAGAGGAAAAAATAAGGAAGAAAATCGAAAAAAGGTGTTGACATTTGGCGCTGGGTTTGCTATAGTAATCAAGCACTTCGCGAGAGCGCCTTTGAGAAAAAGGCGGGCGGATTTG